>Ga0182024_10018294_pt1 | contig 13059 bp, 10 predicted proteins | sample P32metaG_FD_120480 | JGI IMG/M metagenome (GOLD analysis project Ga0182024, IMG submission 120480) | Permafrost microbial communities from Stordalen Mire, Sweden - P3-2 metaG (Illumina Assembly) | ecosystem: Environmental > Terrestrial > Soil > Wetlands > Permafrost | place: Sweden: Stordalen...
ACGGCCGTTCTCGCCGCACTGTTCGCCGAGCGAAGGGAGAGCGAGTCGCGCCTCGCTCGATCAAACGCGCTGCTTCAGCGCGAGCGAGACAACAGACTCATGACTTTGCGAGCCGCGATAGCTTCGATTTCGCATGAGATCCGACAGCCGCTGTCGGCTATCGCGTTGAATGGGGCTACGGCACGCAAACTTCTCGAATCTGCGCTGCCCGATCTTGAAGAGGCGCAATCAGCATTAGACGACGTGATCAGCGACAGTCATCGCACGAGCCAAATCTTGGATAATCTTCGGCAGTTGTTCGGCGAGGTCGAACAGGTGAAAGAGCCTACCGACGTGAACGATTTAATTCTTTCAGCATTGGCGCTCCTGCGTGGCGAACTGACCAGTCACGGTGTTGTGGTGGCTGTCGAGCTGGCATCCGAATTGCCGCTCGTCATGGGCAGCAGGATTCAGCTACAGGAAGTCGTGGTAAACTTGGCCCAGAACGCGATTGACGCGATGGCTCCCATCAAGGAAGCTCGGCGAGCGCTCAAGGTCAGGACCGAGACCGACGGCGGTGGGGCAATTCTCATTGGAATTGAAGATTCAGGACCGGGTATCGACCCCGGGCGCTTAGACAGCATATTCGATGCATTCCTCACGACGAAGCCCAAAGGGATGGGATTGGGGCTGGCTATTTGCCGTACAATCATTGAGCGCCATGGCGGCAGGATTTCTGCGGCGTCGGATGGGAGGAGCGGGGCACTGTTCCAAATCTTTCTGCCAATTGAGGTCACGGAAGATCACTATTGAATGATCCATATTCCCGCGAACGGGCGCCGGCGCGCTCCTGAAGCTCGCGGCCTTCCGCGGATCGAGAAGGGTTGATCTTCCCCACCGCGTTATTCCGCCGCCGTGGGCCGCTGGATCTGCACCGGCGCAGCTTGGGCCGGCTCGACATTTTCCTTCGGGCGCGTCGCCGGTCGCAACCTTTCGCGAACAGCCTGAAATGCCACATAGAGCGGCGGGACAGCAAATATGCCGAGGAAAGAGGCGAAGATCATGCCGCCAAACACGGGCGTGCCGACGTCGCGCCGGGCAAGTTGGGACGCGCCGGTAGCGACCACCAATGGCAAAAGGCCGAGAATGAAGGCAAAAGACGTCATCATGACCGGGCGGAAGCGCTGACGCGCGCCCTCGGTCGCGGCCGCAAGCAGCGGCATGCCGTGCTCGCGCTTCTCCTTCGCAAACTCGACGATGAGAATGCCGTTCTTGGCGGCCAGTCCGATCAGCACGACCATGCCGATCTGCGCATAGAGATCGAGCGTCAAGCGGCCGATCACGATCGCGATGAACGATCCCAGCACCCCCACCGTCACCGAGAGCAGGACCGGGACCGGGATGGTCCAGCTTTCGTAAAGCCCGACCAGGAACAGATATGCGAACAGCACCGCAAAACCCAGGATCATGGAGGTCTTGCCTTCGGCCCGCTTCTCCTGGAATGCGGTGTCGGTCCATTCGCCCGCATAGCCCGGCGGCAGGGTGCGCGCCGCGACCGCCTCCATGGCGTTCAGCGCCTGGCCGGACGATACGCCGGGCGCCGGCCCCCCCTGAATGGTCACAGCGCGCAAGTTGTTGTATCGAATGAGTGCCGGCGGGCCGACGACGACACGGACCTCGACCAGGCTGCGGAGCGGGATCATCTTCCCTTCAGCGCTGCGCACGTTGATGCGATAGATATCGTCGATGCTCGATCGGTCATCGGCCTCCGCTTGCACCTGAACCTGCCAGGTCCGGCCGAACAGGTTGATGTTGTTTACGAAGTAACCGCCGAGCGAAGCTTGCAAGGCTTGGAAGATGGAGTTCAGCTGGACGCCGAGGATCTGCGCCTTGTCCCGATTGATGTCGAGATAGATCGAGGGATTGGTAGCCGAGAAAGTGCTGAAGACGCGCGTCAGTTGCGGCTCCTGATTGGCCGCGACCACGAGTCCGCGCAGCACTTGGGCCAGCGCCTTCGGATCGCCGCCGCGCAGGTCTTCGAGCACGTAAGCGAAGCCGCCGCCGCTGCCGAGTCCAAGGATCGGGGGCGGCGCGAGCGGGACGACCGTTCCGCCGGTGATTTGGCGGAACTTCGGTCCGAGGCGGGCGATCACCTCGCGGGCGCCGAGCGAGGGGTCCTTGCGCTCTTCGAAGGGTTTGAGCGTAACCACCATGAAGGCGGCATTCGACTGCGAGTAGTTGTCGATGAAATTCAAGCCGATGACCGAGGTGACATCCGCAACCGCCGGTTCGTTCTTCAGAATGGCTTCCGCTTGGCCGATCACATCGGTGGTCCGCCCAATTGACGCCCCGCCAGGCAACTGTACGACGACGAATAATCCGCCCTGATCGTCTTCCGGCAGGAATCCGGTCGGCGTCATCTTCGACAGCGCGACGACGCCGAATCCGGCGATTGCGACCATCACCAGCCCGACCACCGAAAAGCGGACGATGTGCGCCACGGCGGTACCGTAGCCATCGCGCACGCGGTCGATCGAGCGCATCACCATGCCCATTACGCCCCGGCGCGGACCATGATGGGGCCGCAGCAGCACACCGCACAGCGCGGGTGACAAGGTCAGTGCATTGATGGCCGACAGAAGCATGGATACGGAGACGGTGACGGCGAATTGCCGGAACAGCTCGCCCGAGATGCCTGGAATGAAGGCGATAGGCACGAAGACGGAGAGCAGAACCATGGTAATCGCGATGATCGGCGCGGTGATCTCCCGCATCGCGCGTTTGGTCGCCTCGCCGGGCGACAGCTCTGGATGTTCCTCCATGACGCGCTCGACATTTTCCACGACAACGATCGCATCGTCGACCACGATACCGATCGCCAGCACGACCGCCAGCAACGACACGGTGTTGGCTGAGTAGCCAACCGCCTTGAGGACGATGAAGGCGCCGATGAGACTGACCGGCACTGCGAAGGTCGGGATCAAGGTCGCGCGCACGCTGCCGAGAAAAAGGAAGACCACGAGCACCACGAGAACGAAGGCCTCGATCAGCGTCTTCTCAACCTCGTGGATGGTGTCGGTGACGAAGCGGGTCGGGTCGTAGGTGACCTTCCAGGCCAGATCCTGCGGAAACCGCGGCTCCAATTCAGCAAATTTATCGCGAACTGCCTTCAGCGTCGCGATGGCATTGGCGCCCGGTGCTTGATAGATTGCCACCACTGCTGCCGGGCCACCGTTGAAGCGCGTGTCGCGGTCGAGATTGGCAGCGCCCAGTTCCAGGCGGGCGACGTCGCTCAGCCGGAGCACCGAGCCGTCCGGGTTGGTGCGAATGACGATATTGTCGAAGTCATCGACCGAGCTCAGACGGCCCTTGGTCTGGAGGTTGAGCTGCAACTGCTGGTCGTCGGAAATCGGGCGGGCGCCGATCCGTCCGACCGCGGCCTGGATGTTCTGGCCTTGGATGGCATTGATCACGTCGCCGGTGGTGAGCCCAAGACCGGTGAGCCGGTCGGTCCGCACCCAGGCGCGCATGGCGTAATCCTGCGGGCCCCACAGCGCCGCATCGCCCACACCCGGTGTGCTCTTGATCTGGTCGAGCAGGTTGATGGTGACGTAGTTGGAGAGAAACAGGGGGTCGTGACTGTGTTGCGGGGAATAGACCGCAATTACGCCGAGCAAAGCCGACGACTTCTTTTTGACGACGACGCCCTGCCGCTGCACGTCGGGGGGCAGGCTCGAAAGAGCGACCTGGACCCGGTTGTTGACGTTGACGGTGTTGATGTCGGGATCGGTACCGAGTTCGAAAGAGGCAGTGAGCGTGTAGCTGCCGTCATCGCCGCTCACGCTCTTCATGTAGATCATCTTGTCGACGCCGACGACCTGGGCCTCGATCGGCTGCGCGATGGTCGCATCCACGACGGCGGAGTTGGCGCCCGGATACTGGGTCGTCACGGAGACCTGCGGAGGAACGATATCGGGATATTGGGCGAGCGGAATTGAGAACAGCGCCAGCATGCCGGCGATCGTGGTCACGATGGCGATGACGATGGCAAGCCGCGGCCGGTCGACGAAGATCGATGAGAGCATCGGTTCAGCTCCGGTTGAGCGTCTGCGGCATCGGAGCCGCCCGGACCGGGATGCCGGGCCGCACGCCTTGGAGGCCTTCGACGATGATCTGCTCGCTCCCGGACAATCCCTGGTCGATAACCACATCGGCACCGTTCTCGCCCGCAGTCTTGACGCGCTTCACGGCGGCCTTGCCGTCCTCAACCACAAAAACATAGACACCTTCCTGATCGGCGATCAGGGCCGCCTGCGGGATCACCACCTTTTCCTCGGGCGTGCCGCTTTCGAGCGCCACTCGCACCAGCTGACCATCAATGAGCCCACCCGACGGATTGGGAAAGGCGGCGCGCGCCAGCACGGTGTCGGTGGCCCGATCCACCGTGACGTCGACGAAATTGATCTGCCCTTCCTGCTGGTAGGCCGACCCGTCGGCGAAGCGAAGCCGAACCTTGATGTTCTTGATGTCGACTTGGCGGCCGGCCTCCTGGGCGCGCAGGAATTCGCGCTGGCTGACCGGGAACGTCACATACATCGGATCCTGGCTGACGATCACGGTCAGCGAGCCGCTGTCGGGACCGATGACGTTGCCTTTGGTGATGTTGGTGCGGCCGATCTTGCCGGAAATCGGCGCGACGATATCGGTGTAGCCGAGATTGATCTTGGCGGTCGACAGGCTGGCCTCGTCGGTCATGATTTGGCCGTCCGCCTGCTGGTCGGCGGCCTGCGCCTGGTCCCGCGCCACCGCGGTGCCGGCGTTGGACTTGAGCAGACTTTCTGCGCGCTGGAGCTGGACCACGGTGAGGACTTTTGCCGCCTTGCTGCGCTCCAAGGCGCCCTGGGCCTGCTCGACCGCAGCCTGGAACAACCCCTTTTCGATGCGGTACAGCGGATCGCCTTCCTTGATCAGGTCACCCTCTTTGAACAGGACGGCCTCGAGATAACCGGTCACACGCGCCTTGATCTCGACCCGATTGACCGCCTCGACCCGCCCGACGAAGTCGAGGCTCGGGGCAATCGGTTTTCGTTCCGCCGCGACGGTGCCGACCGAAACGGCCGCGGGCGCGCCCTGTTGGGCGCTGGCCGGAAGACCGAATCCGCATATGACGACGATTGCACCTATGGCTATCCGCATCTGGTTTCCCCTATCGTCAACGCATGTCAGCGTCTTGATATCTCGTTATCGCGCCAAGTAGTCGTGCACGACTTTGCCGAGGCCAAGCGTGAGGTCGGCGATGATATGAGTTCCGGAGACGATCTCCAGCACCGGCAGCTCGGCGAGCGGCGCCAAGGCGTGTGAGAACAACGTGAGCTCGGCCGGTCCGGTCCAGGCGCCCTTCAGCTCGACATCTTGCAGATGGTATTCGACCAGCTCGCAGATGCGCGCCGTGCCGTCGACATGGGGTATGATCTTGAGCAGGAAATTGGGCGTCAAGAGCGAGGCTTTGACCGCCGCAAGGTCGGCCTGCTTGTGCTTGTAGCCCATGGTGCCGATGGCAATCCGCAGCGGACCGTAGTGCAGCGTGCCGACCAGAGTGTCGATCTCGGCCTTGAGGCTGGGCTCGGCGAGCTTCTTGGGAAAGCCCCAAAGCTCACGGCCGCCGGCGATCGGAGGATGGTCGTTCAGGAACATGCAATGGGTGTAGCCACCCTTGCGGCCCCGGAAGGAGACCGGAACGACCTGCCCGCTCTCGGTATAGTCGCCGAACCCGGTGGAGTCGGGCATGCGAATGAATTCGAATTTCACCAGGGGCTGGTCGACCTCGAGCGGCTCCGGCACGAGCGCGCGCAGCTTCTGCGGATCGGTCCGGTAGGTGACGATCAGGAATTCGCGATTGAAGAACCGGTACGGGCCCACCGGATAGGCCGGGCTCGTCAGGGGCATGGCGTAGGCCCTGGCTCGGACTTCGTCCTGGTTCATCGCGTCTCACCGTTTGAGCTTTTGGAAGCATCGGTCATGGCGAAAGGCTTCTTTCATCCGGCCCGCCCTTGGCGAAATCGAAGGTGCGGACGCCTTCCAACCTGCCGGGAGGTTGCAACACCTCGGGATGTTGAAGAGCGCGGACTGCATCGTCGTAACCCGACTGCCAGTGCTCCTCCATTGTCCGGCGGGAGAACTCGAAATCCTTGGCGATCCCTTGGTAGCTTCTTGCCCGGTAGATCAGATGGACGATGTTGCAGACCTTGTCGTCTGCCTCCTGCTCGAGCATCTTCACGTCCGGCGTGTCGCGTGCTTCATCCGGAAGTTGCTCGATGAGTTTCGCGACTGCCAGGCGGAGCTTCTGCGCTCTTTTGTACTGTTGGGTTGCTGCTCGGGTCCGGCTTGAATACTGGATCTCTTTCTGGCGAACTTGCGCCTCGGATAGGTCCCGCGGCAGGTCCCCCTCCGCGTTCCAGAGATCGACTTGAAAGGCCAGGGTATCCTGGCGTGGCCTGGCGTCAAGCACGTATTGCAGCGGCGTATTGGAGACGAGCCCGCCATCCCAGTAGTACTCACCCTCGATTTCGGTGGGCGGAAAGCCGGGTGGCAGCGAGCCGCTCGCAATGATATGCGACGGGCCGATGCGCGTGGTCTTGCTGTCGAAATAAACGAAGTTGCCGGTCCGCACGTTCACCGCGCCGACGCTGACGTGCATCAGATCGGTATTGATACGATCAAAATCCACCAGGCGCTCGAGCGTAGCTTTCAAGGGGCCAGTATTGTAAAAGCTTACTCTTTCTGCACGGCCGCCGGGAAAGAAAAAGTCGATGGGAGAGCGAGGAGCGAAGAAGTCGGGCGCGCCAAACATAAGAATGCCGATTGCACGAGTGTGATTGACAAAGCGGCGAGTCGAATCGTCCAATTCAACGGACTTGAAATATGGAACGCCCAGAGGAGGCGTACTGACCGCTTCCCAGAATTCCCGCAATCTCTCGACACGCTTATCCGGCGGATTGCCAGCGATCAGGGCCGCGTTCACCGCGCCGATGGAAATTCCGGCGATCCAATCGGGTTGGAGCTCTGCCTCGGTCAGCGCCTGGTAGACGCCGGCCTGATAGGAGCCTAGGGCACCTCCCCCTTGGAGCAGCAGTGCGATCCGCCCGAACGGCGGTCGCCCGATCGGGCGCATTTCGAGGTTGGTTGGACCCAACGCAGACACGATGGAAAGCCCCTCCGCGATCTCCGTCCATCAGCGACCCGCCATCCTGAGCCTGGGCGAGCCGGTGCGATATTGTACTTAGGTGCAACCCCGGCCACACGGGGTAGCGCTCCAGGAACGCACGGGCAGCTTCGGCTGGAATGTACCCGGCATGCGCAAACGCAGCCAGCACCTGCTTCTTCCCAGGTTATGATCCATCAAAAGATAGGTTCGGCGGACGACGTTAGAGCCACTCGCGGCGCACGGTGCAGAGCACAAGATTTCGGTGATCCAGCGCCACGCGACGACGTCGGGAGTTGCACCTAAGGACAATACCGCCTCGCCGATTTCGGCGTGTAAATGGATGCGATGACCTGACCGCCAACCTGAACGCGAGCCTGAACGGCAGCGGCGATCTCGGCTTTGCCATCCCGACCTATGTGTTTGCATCGCCGGTCCTGGGCGGCCAGGCGTCCGCGAGCCTGGCGACGGCCTATGGCACCACGAGCGCCAACGTGGCGGGGACGCTGACCGGGTCAGTGGCTGGACCGGGCGGCACCGTCATCCCGTTCGGGCCGCGAATGGACAGCATCAGCAGCACGGCTTGGGGTTTCGCGGATCTGATCCCGCAGTTCGCGCTGCGCTGGAACGCGGGCGTCAACAATTACATGACCTACCTCACCGGAGACATACCGCTCGGCGTCTACAGCTCATCCAGCCTGGCGAATATGGGCATCGGCCACGGCGCGATCGACGCCGGAGGTGGCTACACCTATTTCAACCCGCAGACCGGGCATGAATTCTCGGCGGTGCTCGGCTTCACCTACAATCTGGAGAATCAAGCCACCCAATATCAGAACGGCGTCGACTTGCATCTGGACTTGGGAGCGTCGCAGTTCCTGAGCCCTCAGGTACAGGTGGGCGCGGTAGGCTATGTCTATACTGAGATCGGATGCGACAGCGGGTCCGGCGATCGGGTGGGTTGCTTCCAGTCGCAGGTGCTTGGCGTCGGCCCGCAGCTGGGGCTCATCTTTCCGGTTGGAGGCATGCAGGGCTACCTCAACTTCAAGGGCTACGAGGAATTCGACTCCTCGGATCGGCCAAGCGGCTGGAATGCCTGGGTCACTTTCGTGCTCTCGCCCGCCGCAACTCCGCCGCCGACCACGCCGAAAAAGCCCATGTTAACAAAATAGACTTTTAACAGAAGAGCTCCAGGCTCATCGCCTGGAGCTCGATGCGCTCGCGGTATGCGGCTCCTTTGATCGAAAATGATCTACCAGCCGAATTTATAGTTGATGCCGGCGGTAACGATGTTCACTTGTCGCTTCACGTTGACCGTGTCGACGACGCCGACCGGGCTCACTGCCGTCCAACCGCTCAGGCCGAGATAGTCGTACTCGGCCTTCACCGTCCAGTTGGGGGTGAAGGCGTATTCGACGCCCGCTCCCAGCAGCCAGCCGCTGTTGGTGTTGGACGAGCTCGCCGACGCGCCAGTCGCGAGGTTGGTGACGGTCGCATTGTTGCCGACCCAGCCTCCACCGGCCTTGCCGTAGAAGAGAGTGCGGTCTGCCGCGAAGCCAAAGCGCGCCGCCGCCGTGGTGAGCCACTGCGTGTTCGCCGCCACCTGGAGAGCGGGTCCGGCCGCCGTGATGATTCCACCGGTGGTACTGTTGAGCGAGCTCCAGTCGAAGGTTCCCTCGACACCCCAGACGAAGCTGCCCGTCTGATAATTGAAGCCCACCTGACCGCCGCCCAGCCAGCCGGCGAGATTGCCGGTCGCACTCGCGCCTGTGAGATTGTCGGTAAGCGTTGTGCTCGCCCAGGCCCCTCCGAAATTGCCGCCCAGGTAGAACCCGGTCCACGTGAAAGGCGGCGGCACATAGACCTGAGCCGGAGGCGAAGCTGGCCGCATATCGGCCGCGTTGGCTCCCATTGAAAATGCAAGCATGGCGGACGCGGCAGCGATTGAAGAGCGAAACTTATGCATGATTGATCCCCCTGTTTGAACCCTAACTAAACACTAACCGCGGGGTCCCAGTCAGCGCCACCATATGTTCGTATCCGAGCCCATACCTTCGTATAGCCTTTCCCCAAATGGCCGGCGCAGATGAAGCTTGCTCGTAAGCGATGAAGAGGATCACCAGATCCCGCCAAAAGGGACGCCGGAGCTTGGAGGCATGGCCATTGCGCGAAAGATGTCGCCTGGGCGTTGGTAAGAGCCGATTCCCGGCCGGGGTACGGCGGCAAAAGCCATGGAAGCACCATCTTGCTCGGTCGGCTCGCGGGCTGGCGGAGTCAACACAATCGGAGCGCTCCGGGGGGCCTTCGGTTTCTTGGGCGGTGCCTGCCGCTCGGCCGGCTGTACCGTCGGGATCACTGACCCGCCACCGCTGACGACCGCATGGGACGGCTCGATCGCAGCCACGGTAACGGGCTTTGATTCAGTCTCTGCCGGCGGCGATTCCGAGTGGCCGATGATCACGGTAGCGACTCGATAGGGTGTCCGTGCGGGGTGTCTCGCATGCGGTTTGTCCGAGCCGCATGTCGGGTTGAGGAACGCAGCCGCAAGATCCTTGGCGCTCGCGTCATTGCAGAACGCTTGCGGGCGCGTAACAGTCAAATCGTCAACCCCGGCAGTGGCTCTTGCGGGCAGCGTTGAGACGACCGGAACGTCGGGCACCGCCTGCACTGCTGCGCCCTCGGCCAGGGGCTCCTCGTCAATCGATCTGGCTGTCCGAGATTGCGCAACATCGCCCTCTCGCCAGTGCGCAACCGCAAGCTCCAGCGTTGCTCCGATCGCCATCCCGGCCATGACGAGGGCCATCGCAAGCCGCATACCGCGACGCCTGCGGGGAGATGGACACAGAAGCCCGAATTCAGGATGAAAGTCCGGTGTGGAAGGCCAGTCCATACGAGGGGTTGACATGGATCTCCTCCTCACGCCGGCGCCGTCCCCTGCTCACGCAGAGGCCATTGGCAAGACCACACAATTGGAACCCGTTAGACGGGGTCAGTCGCCAAAAGGTTCATCGGCGCAATGACCCGTTTCCGCCCTCCTGGCGTTCTCGCGGCAAGATTCAGCGGTGGGAGATAGATGAATGCCGTGGAAGCCATGGCTTCGGTTGACACGCGTGAAGGGGTCTTGAAAGTCACATCTGAACTGCAGAAGCCCGGCAACATCCTGATCACGGTGCAGGACACCGGGACCGGCATCGACCCGAAGGACAGGGACCGGATTTTCGACGCTCTCTTTTCGACCAAGCCGAGCCGGATGGGGATTGGCCTGTTGATCTGTCGAATCGATCATCAATGCCCACGGTGGGCGCCTTTGGGCATCCGCCGCAACTCCATTCGGATCGATCTTTCACCTCGTCCTGCCGATTGATGAAACGCGCAGCGGCTGAACGAAAAATCCAACGAACAAAGCGTCGTTTACGTCGTCGAAATAACGACCCCTTCGGCTCAATGGACGGCGGCTGACCGCGACGGCGCGTCCGCGAGCTTATTCAGCGCCGTTATGACGGCGCGGTAACCGTGTTGTGCGACCAGCGGCTCCAGCTCCTTGCGAAACCGTGCTTTCGCTCGGGCGGCATCGCCTTCGCCCTGGTCGTGGGCTGCCGCGTAGCGACGCAACAGAGAGTCCAGCCTGGCGGTCAGGTCGTCCATTGTTGCAATCCGCGATTTAGCACGCACTCACTCGCAGGTTTGAATTGCTGTTAATAGCACGGCGGGTAGGGTAATATCCGCACGCAGGCCTGCCGTAGTAATATGGCGCCGACAACCTAGCGATCAACAGCCGCCCTATTGGCAGTAGTCCCAATAGCCTCTGGTCCTTGACGAATTCGACCAGTACCAGCACAGGTCGGACGAAGGCGCGGGCGGAATCGTGGTTGCGGCGATGATTGTTCCAAGCGCGACGCCGGCAACAAGAGTGCCGTAGTAGGGCCGCCGGATCCACGGCCGCACCGGCCTGACCACTCCTACGGCCACGCCGCCGACGCCCACCCGGCCCACGTTGCGGTTGATGTTCACATTTCGATTGACATTTCGATTCACATTTCGATTGACGTTTCGGTTGACGTTCGCAGTCCGATTGTGCCCCCGGCTGACATTGGCGGTGCGAGCGCCGCCGCCACCCACGCGCGCGCCGCCGCCGCCGCCGCGGCGAGCAAATGCAGTCAGGGCATCTTGGCTCGCCGCTCCAGCGACCGCGGCGACGTCCAGTGGAAGCGACGGCGCGGATTGCGCTCCCCGCGAGACGAGCGGAAGCGCAAGAAGCATCGAAATCAGCAGTGCGATACGAGTCATGGTAACCTCCCATTCGGCTTTGCCGCTATCGAATTGAATTGAAGTAAGTCCTTGCCCGCAGGTTTACCTTCTTCGCAACCCAAGACTATTGGGCCTTCGCGCAGCAGGGGATATTGTCCTTTGGGACAATGCCGCCGACCTACGATCTTTTGCAGACGCGTCAACGTGTGATTAAGGCTCGAACGCTCTGGTGATGTCGTTGAGGCGGAAATCTGCCTCAATCACGCACGGCTATGTTGAGTTCAGCGCTATCCGGGCTTGAACAACGGGCGCCGCCGCAGGGCAACCCACCGAGCTTCCTCGACCGCCGCACCGACCCTGATCATCACCTTGTTTCAGCCCAATTCATCGTGCCAAGCCGTTAGGCAGCTCAAAATTCTCTAAAGTTTTCATAGCCTTGATCGATGTGTCATATAGTAGGCAATGTCTCGCATCTGACAAGAAGTTGCCGTAATATAATAGGCGGCGGCCTTCAATCATGGATTGAAAATCACCACCGTCTCAGACCGATCACCGATGCCGGAGTTTCTCACCTAACGGAACAACGTCATAGTCATGTTTGGCATTCATTGTACGGCTCAACTGCACGCGGTGCATTGGCTAATGATTGCTGCAATGACGGCAGGTTTGGCGCCTGGGATTTCCGCTGCTGCAGAGCCTGCGCCACGCGCAGTGCTGATCCTCGATCACGAAGACCCCGGCCGCTATTTCTATGGTGCTTATGTCGCCGCGCTCCGCGCGACCCTTCATTCGGGCTCGGCTGCGGCGGTCGCGGTCTATGCGGAAAACATGGACCACGACCGATTTGACGGCCCGAAATATCAGCAGCTTCTACGCGCCTATTTTGGGGAAAAATATCAGGGAAAGAATATCGGGGTCATCGTCACCGTAGGCGTGCCTGCGCTTGAGTTCGTCTTGAACGCGCGCGCGCAGCTGTGGTCCGGGGTGCCGATTGTTTTTGTCGCAGCCGAAGGTTTCGTCAGCCGACTTAAGCTTCCCCCAGACGTGACCGGGAGAACCGCCCAACTGTCCCTCGGCGATATGGTGGACACGGCACGAGCCTTGGTCCCCAACCTTGAACAGATCGCGCTGGTGGGCGATCCCCTGGAGCGCGCTCGCCCATCATTTAAGCAGGATCTGCCGGCACTCGTCGCCGAGCTGAGGTTGATCGACCTCACCGGTCTGCCGATGGCCGAGATCAGGAAGCGCGTTGCCGCGCTGCCCGAGCGAACGGTGATCGCGTACACGGATATTTATGTCGACGGCGCGGGGGTGAACTACGATCCGCGTGATGCGATGGTGGCCTTCGCCGGAGCGGCCAACCGTCCCATCGTGGTCGATGCGGAATCCTACATCGGACTTGGCGGCGTCGGTGGACGTGTCGTCGGCCCCGCATTGCTGGGCGACGAATTGGCGCGGTTGGCTTTGCGCATCCTCAACGGAGAAAGCGTCGCCAATATTCCTGTCGCCAAAAGCGAGTCCGTTAAGCCAATCTTCGACGATCGGCAGCTCAAACGCTGGCATATCAGCGAAGCCTCATTGCCCGCAGGCAGTGAAGTCCGATATCGAGAGACGACGGTCTGGGAGCAATA
>Ga0182024_10018295_pt1 | contig 13059 bp, 7 predicted proteins | sample P32metaG_FD_120480 | JGI IMG/M metagenome (GOLD analysis project Ga0182024, IMG submission 120480) | Permafrost microbial communities from Stordalen Mire, Sweden - P3-2 metaG (Illumina Assembly) | ecosystem: Environmental > Terrestrial > Soil > Wetlands > Permafrost | place: Sweden: Stordalen...
ATACACCGTCGCCGCGTGGTTCACGTCGCCGGTAAACGCCGTAATCTGCCGCGCGGAAAATCCCTTGTTCGACGGTACAAAGCTGCTGCCGCCATCGTCGCTGGACAGCACGCCACGCCGGTCCGTCGCCAGCAGCACATGTTTGGAGTTCGATGGGTCCACGTACACGTCGTTCACAATCACGTCCGCACCCGTGGTCTGGATCCAGTGCTGGCCCGCGTCGAAGGTCTGATATAACCCCTCCGTCGTGCCCGCGAATACCGTGTTCAGGTTATTCGGATCCTGCATCAGTACCCGCGTGCGCCGCGCCGTCGACGGAATGCCCTGCGCTTTATTCGCGCCCACCCCGCCGGTAAACTTCTCTCCCGCGTCCTCGCTCTTGTAGATTCCCGAGCACGCGCTTAGATACACCACGCTAGGCTGCTTCGGATCGACGATGATCGAGAACACGTCCGAGTCCTCGATGATCCCCTGCTTGATGCTGGCCCAGTTCTTGCCGCCGTCCACCGTCTTCCACGGCAGATGCCACGTCCCCGCATAGATCACATTCGGGTCCGCCGGATCGACCGCCAGCGACTCCACCTCGTGGATCTCCGCGCTGCCGGAGGGACTGATCCGCTCCCAGTGCGCTCCGCTGTCGCTCGAGCGGAAGACGCCTTCCATCGTCCCGGCCACAAAGATCTTCGCGTCCGATGGCGCGGCCGCCAGCGACAGCACCGACTGCCCGCGCATATCCGCCTGAACCGCCCACGTCGCCCCGCTGTCGTCGCTGATAAAGATGCCGCCGTCCGGATGCTGCAGGTCCTCAAGCGCCCACGCGCCTACCACCAGGCGCTTCGTGTCCGCCGGATCGACCAGAATGTTGTCGATCACCAGATCGTCGCGATTGCCGATCCGCGCCAGCCGCTCCCATCTCCGGCCGCCGTCGTGGGTCTGGTAGACCCAACCATTCGCCGCGCCCAGATAGAGATGCGCAGGGTCCTTGGGATCCGCCGCAAAGGAGCGCGCCGACCCGCCGTCCGGCCCAAACGGAAACCACGAGACGGCGTGGGCAGGAGGGCAAACCAAGCCGGCGATCAGAGCTAGGCAGGCGGAGAAGCAGCGCAATCGAAAGTTCAAGAGTCGATCCTATGCAGTCGCAATCCTCTTTAGGATACAAGGTCGTACGCGGCTCACTCTCTGCGCACAACAGCACAAAGGCTGACTGGGTTGGTTCCCAGTCAGCCTTTGCAGTTCTTAGGATGGTCGTCCTACTTGGCTGCGGCCTTCTTCCTCGCCGCTGGAGTGCGAGGCACAGCCTTCACTGCACCCTCATCCACCGTGGTGTCGCTTGCCGCCGGGTTGGTTGCGCCCGCCGGGACCAGGGTCGTGGTCACAGTCTGCGCATCGTCCGTGCCGGTGTAGACCATGATGCGCGAAGGATCGAGGCCCTTCTCTGTCACCAGGTAGTCCTTCGTATTCACCGCGCGCATAGTAGCAGCGCTCGGCCTGGGATGCCTTCTCTTCGCCTCGCGCTCGTCGACCTTCTGCTCCTTGGCGTCCTCATTTCCCACCAGTGCCAGCGTGGCGTCGGAGGAGCGCTGCATCGCCAGGGCAACATCGTCAAGGCAGGCCTTGGCTTCGTTGTCCACACGCGTCGGACGCCTCGCGTCGTTGGTGAAGCTCACCGAGCACAGGCTGGAGGCCTGCGGCGCGGGCGGCGGCGGTGGCGGCGGTGGCGCAATCACATTCACGCTGGTCGCCGCTGATGCCGTATTGCCCTTGTCGTCCACCACGTTGCAAGTCACCGTGATCGGCCCCGGCGACGCGCCGGCGGTCGAAAGCGTTGCGCTGGAGCTGGTGCCACTCACTGAACCCGCCGTCGCCGAGTAGCTGTAGGTCAGCGGACGGTTTTGCGGACTCATCGCGATCGACGTGATCGTCGAAGAATCGCCCGGGTTGACCGACGTCGGGGTCGCCGAGCAGCTGATGGTCGGCGGCTGGAAGGCATTGATCGTGAACTGTCCCGTGCAATCCGCCGACTGGCCCGGCTTCGGGCCCTCGGTCACATGGCCGGTCACCGTGTACGTTCCCGGCGCTGCGGCGGTCGTGGCGATGTTCGCCGTGCTCGACGTTCCGGAGATCGTCCCTCCGGTTGAGGTCCAGGTGTAGGTCGGCGTCTTCTTCGGGTTCAGATTCTCTGCCGTGCCCGTCACCGTGATCGGGTCTCCGGGATAGCCGCTCTGCGGAGCCACCGAGCAGGCATAGGTTACCGGCGGCGGCGGCACCACATGTCCGAAGTGCGCCACAATGCCGGTGCTCAGCTCGACCGCGTCCAGATTGGCGCGGCCACCCAGAACTCCGCCGGTCGGGATGCTGGCGACCGGACCGAAATCCGCATGAATGTAGCGATAGTCGGCCTGGAACAAACGCAGGCTGAAGCGGTTGTCGAACCAGGGCAGGTCGTAGTCCATGCCGCCGCCGGCCCGTAGCGACGGACCCCAGCGGTACGGCTCATGCTCGAGCGTCGCCGGGACCTCGCTGTTCGGTCCACCCAGCCGGTCGGCACCGACCAGGCCATGGACAAAGACTGTGAAGTTCTCCATCGGGTAGCGCGCGATCAGGCCGCCTGCAATGCTGGAATCGCCGTCGTTCTGGCCATCGGGATGGTTGGCGTACAGGACCTCCGCGCCAAAGTACCGGTTGAAGTAATAAGCCCCGCTGCCGATCGCGCCTAGATTGATCGATGAATAGGGCAGGCCCGGGCTCTGCACCCGTCCGTGGGCCCCAAAGTAGGAGTAGCCCATGAATATATCGACGCGCGACGGGTTGGACGATCCCGATGCCATTGGGGCATTCGGGACTGGGGCGGCTGGCGGCTGGGCATTCAGGCTTGCTACACCAAGGCTAACGGCACACGCAGCCAGTACATACCGGCCAAGACTGCGAAAAGCGCAATGAGTCATTCGACTTCCTCCACGTTACTGCTTGTTAATGAATGAATGCGACTCCGCGCATTCCATTCCCAATGAGTCAGGTCAACCAAAGTGTACCGCAGTTGGCCACTATGTCGGGCAAAAAACAGCCTCTAATTCTCACACTAGAACGGGCTTATCGCTGGACCGCATCCGTCTTGGTGCAAAATCGGCCCGTGCATCCAGCCAGTAAACCGCAAAAAACTCAGAAATACCCTGGCCCTTTGTTATCCATCACAGATCCAACGTCTTGCGCCTTACAGATTCAACGTCTTGAGCATCGTGCCCCGCTCCTGCTGGATCTTCTCCTGCAGCAGCGTGATCGCGTAGAGCAGCTGCTCCGGCCGTGGCGGGCAGCCCGGCACATAGACATCCACCGGGATCACCTGGTTCACGCCCTGCAGCAGCGCATAGTTGTTGAAGACTCCGCCCGAGGTCGCGCACGCGCCCATCGAGATCACCCACTTCGGCTCCGGCATCTGCTCGTAGAGCCGCCGGATTACCGGCGCCATCTTCTGCGAGACCCGTCCCGCCACGATCATCAGGTCGCTCTGCCGCGGCGACGGCCGGAACACCTCCGCGCCGAAGCGCGCAATGTCAAACCGCGAACCGCCCATTGACATCATCTCGATCGCGCAGCACGCCAGGCCGAAGGTCATCGGCCACACCGAATTCTTCCGCACCCAGTTGATGGCCGCATCCAGCGAGGCCAGCACCACGCCCTCCTGCTGGTCATAGCCCCAGTTCACCTCGCTCAGCTTCTCTCGGTTCTTGCCAAAGCTGTCCAGCGAGCCGAAGAAATAGCGGTCATCCTTCTGCGGTACCGCCGTCGGGCGGCCGCTGCTGGAGGTCTGATCGAAGGGAAGGGTCATCGTTATAGCCAGTATAAATCTACAAATTGGCAGCTTGCGTTTGTTTCGCCAACCACATTCCGCAATGTGCCAGGCCCGGGAAAGAATGTTCTTCCGTTGGTTGCGATGCCATCAAACGCGTTGTGGTTGGCTGAAATCTGCAAAGCGCTGCGTAACTTCGCCGGCCACGGACCCCGATGGGTAACACCACCGCGCCCAAATGGCGCCCGCCGTTCTACGCTAGAACCGGTCTCATAAACAAACCAGGTCTATAGCGGGGCTGTGATGGGACCCGCCATCGAAGCGGGTTCCATATCGTACGCGAGTCGCAAACAGGATAAATGAGAACCAGTTCTAGCCTGCGTTGGCTGCGATCGCCGCCAGCAGTGCGCGCTTCAGCTCCGCCTCCTGCTGCCCATCCAGCTTGGCCCCGTTGCGCGTCACGTAAAACACATCGATGGCCGTCTCGCCCTCCGTGTCCACCAGCGCCACCTCGATGTTGCAACCCTGCCCCGCCAGTGTCTGGCTCACCGCGCGCAGCAGTCCCGGCATGTCCTGCGCCACCACCTGCAGCAGCGTGCTGTGGGTGGACGCGTCATCGTCAAAGTCCACCCGCGTCTCCACCTCCACCAGCGGGGCCTTCCTGCCCCCGCGCCGGCGCCCGGCCAGCAGCTTCTCCACCGACGACGTCCCCGCCATCACGTCATGCACGCTGGCCACAAACGCTTCATGCTCCGACGCATTCATCTCCAACGTGCGAAAGGTGTCGGTGAACCGGAAGTTGTCCACCACAACCCCCTGCCGGTTGGAGAACGCATCCGCCGTCACAATGTTCATCCCCCACGCCGCCAGCACGCCTGCCATGTCGGCAAACAGCATCGCCCGGTCCGGCGTCACCAGCGTGATCTCGCTGGTCTCCGGCGCGTAGCGAAACTCAATCTGCACCCGGTCCTCGGCAAACCGCTCCGACCTCTCGAAGTGCAGCCGCACCTGCTCCGGTGTGCGCGTGCGCAGATACCGCTCCGGAAATCCATCCAAGAACGCCTCCACCTCCGTCTTCCTGCCCGGCATCACCGCCGCCACCCGTTTCACCAGCTCGCGGCCCACCCGCGCTCCCACCCGCTCGTCGTCCACGCTGCGGTCCAGGTAGTTCGACGTCGCCAGATACAGCCGCCACAGGTTCTCCGCCTTCCACGGCGTCAGCGCGTCGGGATGCACCGCCGCGATGTCCGCATAAGTGAACAGCGTCAGCATCCTCAGCGCCTCCGGCGTCTGCACCTTGCCCGCAAACGCCCGCACCGTCTCCAGATCGAAGATGTCCCGCCTGAGCGCCGCCGACATCTCCAGATGATTCCGGATCAGCCTTAGCAGCAGATCGCTCTCATACCCATCCAGCTCCAGCCTTCCCGCCACGCCCTCCGCCATACGCGCGCTCTCGCCAGCATGGTCGTCCGTGCTACGTCCTTTGCCCGTGTCGTGCAGCAGCGCGCCAAGGTACAGCAGCTCCGGGTGCTGCACATCGCGCAGCAGCCCGCCAAACCGCCCTGCCCACTCGCCCATCGTGCTCGCCGGCACCGTCTCCAGCCCGTGCAGTGTGTCGATCAGCACCATGGTGTGCTCGTCCACCGTGTAGCGGTGGTAGGCGTCGCGGATAACCAATGCATCGATCCCATGAAACTCCGGGACCAGCAGCTCCAGCATCCCCAGCGCATGCATCGCGCGCAGAGTCTTGCCCGCGTAAGGCCCCAGCAGGATCTCCTGCAGATGAGTCCACAGCGCCGGACCCTCCTCCAGATGCGCCGACAGCACCGGCAGCGCCTGCGACATCCGTGTCTCGCTCGTGCGGTCAAGCGTCGCGCCCGTATGCGACATCGCCGCAAACAACGGCAGCACCACCTCCGGGTCCTGCGCCGGATCGCCCGATCCCTGCACCGCCGCATTCAACACCGCTCGGCCATTCTCCAGCCGCCACCCCGCCGCCTGTGTCTCCGGCCGCCGCCGAACTCTGGAAAGCGCGGCCCTCCCCGCCGCCTTCCACCGCCCCGGCGGCTCTTTCACCGGAGCCACCTCGATCATGTGGGTCAGCCGCCGCTCGATGGTCCGCGCATGGCGAAAGTAGAGCCGCATCCAGTACGCCGCGTCCGGCGCAGTCCCCCCACGCGCGGTCCGCCTCCGCTCCACTCCCATCCACACCCTCGCCGCCGCGTCCTGCGCCTGCCAGTCCAGCGTGTTGTCGTCGCGCTCATGCCTGTAGTGCAGAAAGCAGCGCACGCCGAACAGGAACTCCACCGCCTGCTCAAACTCCTCGCGCTCCCCGGCCGCCCATCCACCGCCGGCGCCCGCCCCCGTCCGGCTGGTCCCTGCGCTCGGCCCTGCCTCAGGCTTTGCATCGGCTCCCGCCGCAGCCGCGAGACTAGCCAGCCACGCACACACATGCACATCGCGCAGACCGCCCGGACAGTCCTTGATGCTTGGCTCCAGATGGAACAGTGTGTCGCCGTATTTTTTGTGCCGCTCCGCCGTCAGACCCACCAGCCCGGCCGCAATCGCCCGATGCTCCTTTTCGAACATCTTCGCCAGCCCCGCATCGGCGAACTTCTCATACGCCGCCGCGTCTCCCGCCAGCAGACGATGGTCCAGCAGCGCCAGCGCAAACTCCACATTGTCGGCCTCGAACTTCTCCGCCTCGCTCCGCCTGCGCGTCTGCGGCGAGAGCCGGATGCCGCAGTCCCACAGCGCCTGGCTCACTCGCCGGATCGGCTGCTTTACCGCCTCCTCGCTGACCTTGCCCTCCAGCAGGTACAGCAGGTCCACATCCGAATAAGGAAACAGCTCACGCCGCCCATAGCCGCCCAGCGCTACCAGCGCAATCCCCTGCCCCAGAGCCGGCGTCTGCTTCACCGCCTGCGCCCACAGCGCCACAATCAACTCGTCCATCGCTGCGGCGCGCGCGGCCACCGTCGCCGCGCCCGTCGCGCCCGCCTCAAACGCAGCACGGATCGCCAGCATTTTTTGCTGGTAATCGCCGCATATCCCGTCCTCTGGGGTGTGTTTTTCCTGCATGGCTGTCGGTCGAGGGTTGAACCTACAGCATACAGCCTATGCCTGAGGTACTTGTTGCTAGGCGCTAGGGGCAAAGAAATATGCGGCCGACCCTTGTAGCTCGTACCTACCTAGCACCTAGCCCCGAGCAACTAGCACCGGTCTTTACAGCGCCATCTCCCCGCGCTCGTCGTTGCGGATGCGAATGGCCTCGTCGATCCGCGTCACGAAGATTTTTCCATCCCCGATCGTCCCCGTCCGCGCCACCGCGATGATCGCCGCCACCGCCTTGTCCAGCATCTCGTCCGCCACCACCGTCTCCAGCTTCACCTTGGGCAGCAGGTCCACCGAATACTCCCGCCCGCGATAGAACTCCGTGTGCCCCTTCTGCCGCCCGTGCCCGCGCGCTTCCGTGATCGTCATGCCCTGCACGCCTATCTCCACCAGCGCATCTTTCACCGCGTCCAGCTTCGACGGCTGAATCACCGCTTCAATCTTCTGCATCTCCCGTTCCTCTCTTCTGCTCGAAAGCTCTAGCATAGTACGCTCGCCGCGCAGCAGGCCGCTATATCGGATGCGCGCCCGACTCAAAGTGAGCACTTCTTTTCATCGGGGCGTAATGCAGAACATTGACGGCGTCGCCGGAGCAGCCGCCGCATGCCCCCGCTCTCCCGCGCACCATCCTACCCGCCACTCGCCTCTGTCGTCATTCTGATCCGCAGGATCAGAATCTCCGTATTTGCATTTGCCGTTCGTCGGCAGCTGAGAACTGACCCCTGACAACTACACCGGCGCCCAGCACCGCACGAAGCTCACCCCCGCATCGCCCTTCACTAGCACCGGTCCCGCATCCGCCGGCACCACCACCGCCTGCCCCGCCGGCAACTCAACTGCCTCCGCTCCCCCACTCTCCACAGAGCCTGATCCGCTCAGCCCAACCAGACATCCAGCATTTCCGCCCGGCACATTTACCTCACCGCCCGGGCCCACCTCATAGCGGTCCACCACAAAATACCTCTGCTCGATCAGCCTGGTAAACCCATCCATTTTTCTCGATGCGACCTTGCCCGCCGCCGTCTGCAACTTCATCACCTTGAGCGCCTGCTCCACATGCAGTTCGCGCCCGCGCCCGTAGTCGTACATGCGAAACGTAATGTCGCACGTCTGCTGTGTCTCCAGCAGCACCACCCCGGGCCCGATCGCATGCACCGTCCCCGCATCCACAAACACCATCTCGCCCTTCGTGACCGGCACCCACTGCATCCGCTCCTCCATCGTCCCAGCCGTGATCGCCGCGCGCACCCCATCCGCCGTCGTTCCCGGCTTCAACCCCAGCGCGATCGCCGCCCCTGGCCGCGCCTCCAGCACGTACCAGCACTCAGTCTTGCCTCGCGGCTGCCCCATCGCCTGCGCCTGCGCATCGTCTGGATGCACCTGCACCGACAGCTTGTCGTCGGGAAACAGCAGCTTCACCAGCAGAGGGAACTCCGCACCCTTTGAAGCCGCGCCCCCCGCATCCGCACCCAGCAGCGCCTCGCCCTCGCTCGCCGCAATCTGGCCCAGCGTCCGCCCCGCCATCCGCCCTGTCTCGACCAAGCTCTCCGGGCCGGTCAGCCATGCCTCGCCCACCGGCTCCCTGAACTGCTCCGAATACCACGGCCGCAGATCGCGTCTTCCCCACGGCCGCGGGCTGAACCACGGCGCCAGCCGGAACGGCCCCAGCCGCGCCCCATCCTTTTTCTCTGTCATTCACTCGCCTCAAACATTCGCCTTAAAAGTTCCGGCTCCAATTCTTCCACAACCGCACGCCCACTCGCGAGCGGCCTCAGCCGAGCTCCGTCAGTCGTCGTCATCATCCTTTGTCTTCTTCGGCTTCTGCGTCAACTGCGCCGGCACCGGCGCGTCGCCCATCGCGTCCTTCCACAGGATCACGTTCAGCTTCCGCGGGTCCGCCCGGTCCGCGTGGGTAAAGTCCATCTTCGCCGACTCCTTCGCCCCCACTGCATCCGGCCCGTTCGCCGTATAGATCAGCCCGTTATCGCTGTTGGTCATGTCCGCGGTAAATGGCGCATGGTCCCCGGGCCCTGTAAACTCGCTCCCGATCAGCGGCGCCAGCGCATCGTTATTGTTCATCGGCGGCAGCCCCAGCAATGACTCCATCGTCCGCACTACGCTCACCGTCGTGTAGAACCGGCTGTCCACAAACGCCCCGCCGCCCCCCGCACTCCTTGACCCGCGCGGCGCGTACTTGCTGATCACCAGCGCCGTGCTGCGATGCGCGTCCACATGGTCGCCGCCGTTCTGCGCATCGTCCTCCAGAATAAAGATCGCCGTATCGTCCCAGTACGCCGAATGCGACACCGCCTCCGCCAGCCGCCCTACCGCCAAATCGTTGTCCGCCACCGACGACTTCGGCGTCGGCCCGCCTACCGTCGTTCCCCCCGTGTGGTCGTCCGGCAGCCGCAGCGTAATGTAGTTCGGCATCGTGTCCCTGCCCGCCGCGCGGTCGCGAACCCACCCATCAAAGTGCCGCAAGAACACATTCATCCGGATCTGGTCCGGCACCCGCAGGTCGAAGTCCGGCGCCTCCTCCGCGTAGTGCCCCACCAGCTCCGGCTTGGTCGGCGTGTTGCTCGCCAGCAGCGGAATCGCCCACGGCCACTTGCTCACCCCGCCGCCCCACTCCTCCGGAATCGCATCGCCGATGCGGATCGCATTCCGCTTGCACGACGCCCCCTCGCGCACCGGCCCCTCCTGTGAGCTTCCGCTCGCCTTCGCATCGCAGAACGTCGTCGAGATATATTCGCCGAAGTTGTAATGCGTCCTGCCGTGCGCCTCCGCATTGCCCCACATGTATCCACTCTCGGGCTCCGCCACGTCGGGAATCCTCTGCAGAATCGGATAATTGTTTGCCACCATACCCTCATAGTCATACGTCCGCTCACGGTTGCGGTAGTTCTGCTGCCATGTCTTCTCCAGATAGTCCGTCCCGATTGCCGCGTTCGACCACACGTGCCCGTCGCCTGAAACCTCGCCGGAGTCGAAGAAGTTATCTAGCACGCCGAACTGGAGCGCCAGCTTATGCTGGTTCGGCGTCACCGCCTCGCCGTACATCGTCATCCCCGGATCGCCGTTGCCCACCGGCCTCCCATCCTGCTTCAGGTCGCCCAGAATCTGGTCGTAGGTCCGGTTCTCCTTGATCACGTAGATCACGTGCCGGATCGGATTCGCGCCACCGGCGAAGGCAACCCTCTCCTCCGCCGCCTTCATCCGGTTAGCCTCCAGCACCTCTTCGGTCGACGCCTTCAGGTCCACCGCCTTCAGATCCACTGCCGCCAGCGACCCGTACAGCAGCGTCGCGATGTAGGTAAACGGTCCGTGCACAAACCCGCCTGCCCGCTGCGGAAAATTGTTCGGCCCCGTCCCCCGCCCCTTCGCCGTCGCCACGTATAACCTCTCGGCAGCCGCGGAACTGGGCGCCCCATGTCTGGCGGCTTCATCGCCAGACGTGGGAGTCACCGCCACCGCCGTCGGCATCCACTCCGTCGGGATGAAGCCCGCCGGCTCCACGAACCCATCCTTCGCCGCGGCCTTCGTCAGCCTGCCCGTGTCAATCACCGCCACCGCATCTGACCCCATATTCGCCGCAAACAGCCGCGTCCCGTCCGCGCTCAGCGCCAGCGCATCCGGTTCCGCGCCAAAGTAGCTCTGCCCCGGCAGCCGCGTATCGAAGTACCCCTTCACCGCGAACCGCGCCAATTCTCCGGGTGGCCCATTCACGGCGGTCTCATCGCCGTGAGCGGGGGAAATATCAATCGCGGCGACCGCGTCCCGGTTGGCCAGCGCCACGTACAGCGTCTTCCCGTCCGGACTCACAGCCAGCGAGCACGGATGTGTCCCCGGCTTCAGCGGATCGCTCGGCTTCAGCAGTGGCAGCCTGCGTCCCACAGTCCCCTTGTAGAGATCCAGTTCCACGACCTCGCTGGCATTCCACAGCGCCACGTACCCGCGCATCCGGTCCTTCGACAACACAACCGCAATCGGATACGTACTCGGCACCGCGTCGCTCTCGCTCAGATCGAACCGCTTTAATACCTTCCCGGTCGCCGCCTCAATCAGCACCGCATCGTCCGACAGATTGTCCGCCACCAACAGCAATGGCTCGCACGGACCATTCGCGGCGCACTTCGTCGGCACCACTGCAATCGCCGCCGGAAACGACACCCCCTCGTCGCTCGCCGCGCCATCCGGCAGGTTCGTCCTTCGCGTACCTGTTAGTTTTTGCAGTCCAATGTTGATCAGCCGCTCCGGCCGGATCTTCCCATCCGCGAACCCATACACCGCCACGTTGTTCCCCGCATCCGGGTCCGTCTCCGACGCCATGCTCGCATACAGATGCCGTCCATCCGCGCTGAACGCCAGCCCCGAGTAGAGCGTCCACTCGCCATCCGCATCCGTCCGCGCGTCGGGAAAGTCCGTCACCTTCCCCGTCCGCGTATCCATCACCGCCAGCGACTGCAGGTACTTCGACTCCGCCGTCCCATACCCCGCATTCACCGTCACCACGTACCGCCCATCCGGCGACACGGCAAGCGACGTCGGCAACGAGTTCACCCGCTGCGGATTGCCCGGCACTGCCCCCAGTTGTTTGCTCGAAGGCAGCTCCTGCCGCGGCTTCTCCTGCGCCCGTCCCGCAACCGGAACCAGCAACGTCACCGCCAAACTGGCCCACGCTACCCGTCCAAATCGAGAAAAATAACCCGAAAGTGTCATGCCGTCACCCTACCAAAAGAGTCGTACCGCACCATTACAAAAGTCTTACACCCGACATATTCGATGCCTGCTAGCGTTGAACTTGTACCGGCAAGCACGAGCCGATAAAGAAGGTAGAGGCCCTCCCAAAGATTATGACTCCCACGCTCCTGACCCTCGAAACAACGGCCCCGGATAGCTCCCACAAGACCCACTCCTACGGCACCTCCCGCACCGTCCCCCTCCCCATCACCCCGGAGAGCATCGAGGCCGCACGCCGCCTCGCCGCCGAGGTCGCGCTCAAGGTCAAGCAGGACCTGCGCATGGGCCGCGAGCACCAGGAAGGCCGCATCAACTGGATCACCGCCATCGTCATGGGCCTCTTCCATGTCGGCGCCATCGCCGCGCTCTTCTTCTTCTCCTGGAAGAACCTGGCCGTCGCCGCTATCACCTACTTCTTCGCCATCAACGTCGGCATCGGCATGGCCTACCATCGCCTGCTCACCCACCGCGGCTACCGCACCCCCAAGTGGGTGGAGTACTTCGTCACCGCCTGCGGCACCATGGCGCTCGAAGGCGGACCGATCTTCTGGGTCGCCACCCACCGCGTCCATCATCAGAACTCTGACCAGGAGGGCGATCCCCACACTCCGCACGACGGCACTTGGTGGGCCCACGCCGGATGGATCATCTCCGGTCGCGCCCTGCATTCCGAGACCGCTCTACTCGGACGCTACGCCCCCGACCTCACCCGCGACAAGGGCCACGTCTGGCTCAGCAAATTCCACTGGGTCCCCATCACCGTCGTCGGCCTGCTGCAGGTCGCCCTCGGCGCCGCACTCGCTTCGCCCGGCCACCGCGTCATCGGCGGCATCTCCATGATGCTCTGGGGGACCTTCCTGCGCTGCGTCGTCGGACTGCATGCCACCTGGCTGGTCAACTCCGCCACCCACCTGGTCGGCTCGCGCCGCTTCGACACCAAGGACGACTCGCGCAACTCCTGGTGGGTCGCGCTGCTCACCGGCGGCGAGGGCTGGCACAACAACCACCACGCCCACCCCGTCTCAGCGCGCCACGGCCTCGCCTGGTACGAGATCGACGTCAACTACTACGGCATCTGGCTGCTCTCCAAACTCGGTCTCGCGGAAAAGATCCAGGTCGCCAAGTTCGACCCCGCCAACCCCAAGCCCGCCGGCATGTAACGCCGCAGTCCGCGCCTTAAGCCCTAAGCTGGATCGCTTGCAGCTTACAGCTCGAGAAAATACGCTTTTGCCCTCGCGGGTGGCCCATCCTTTCGCCAGTCTCATCGCGAAAGGGTGGGTTGCCTTTTGGCCGTCGTCCTGATCCCGCAAAGCGGGAGAAGGCCCCCTGTAGTTGTCTTTCATTCAGCCACAACGCCCGGGTGCCCCATTCATGGCTCGGCGTCAGCCGAGACATGGGTGGGATGTTTCACGTTCGCA
>Ga0182024_10018296_pt1 | contig 13057 bp, 9 predicted proteins | sample P32metaG_FD_120480 | JGI IMG/M metagenome (GOLD analysis project Ga0182024, IMG submission 120480) | Permafrost microbial communities from Stordalen Mire, Sweden - P3-2 metaG (Illumina Assembly) | ecosystem: Environmental > Terrestrial > Soil > Wetlands > Permafrost | place: Sweden: Stordalen...
CACGGCCAGGTCGAAGTCCGGGCCCTGCGGGCCCGCGACGCTGTGCAGCCGGCGGCCGCCGGGCAGGTCGAGCACGGGGATCAGCGGGTCGTAGTAGGAGACCTCGGCGCCTTCCCGGATCAGCCCCTCGATGATGGGCAGGGCCGGGGATTCACGCAGGTCCCGCACGCCGGCTTTGTAGCTGACGCCGATCACGATGACGCGCGCGCCAGGCAGCGGGTGCCCGTCGGCCGCCATGACCTCGCCGGCCCGCTCGATGACCCGCTCCGGGCGGGTCGCGATGGACTTCATGGCCTGCTCGATCAGCGGCGAGGCGTGGTCCTGCGCGTTCAGCTGCCAGAGCAGGTAGTGCGGGTCACAGGGAATGCAGTGACCGCCCACCCCCGGGCCGGGGAATACGCCGAGGAAGCCGTACGGCTTGGTGCCCGCGGCCAGCGTGACCTCGATCGGGTCGAGGCCGAGCGTGCCGCACGCGTCGGCGAACTCGTTGGCCAGGGCCAGGGACACGGCGCGGAAGATGTTCTCGTAGAGCTTGGTGGCCTCGGCGGCGTCGGTCGAGCTGACCAGGTACACCGAGTCCGTGACCCGGCCGATGATCTCGGCGGCCCGGCTGGTGCAGTCCCCGGTGGCCCCGCCCACCACCCGCGGGGTCTCGCTCTGCAGGTGGGTCGCGTTCCCGGGGTCGATCCGCTCCGGGCTGAACGCCACGTTGATGTCGGTGCCCACCGTCATCCCGCGCTGGCGCAGCGGCTCGGTGAGCAGGTCACGGGTGGTGCCGACGTAGCTGGTCGAGGTCAGGATGATGACCTGGCCGGGTACGGCGTGCTGCACCACCATGGCGCACGCGGCCCGCAGCGCGCTGAGGTCGGGTGTCTGGTCGCTGTCCACCGGCGTCGGGACGCAGATGATGACGGCCTCGGCCGCCGCGGCCGCGGCTGGGTCGGTGGTGAGCTCGAGCGAGCCGTCGGCCAGCGCCGCGGCCAGCCGCTCCTGGTCGGGGCCGGTCAGGTCGGCCCCGCCGGACCCGATCTCCCGCAGCCGCCGCTCGCTGACATCGATCCCCACGATCCGGGGGCTCTTGCCGTGCAATTCCACCGCGGTGGGCAGCCCGACGTACCCCAGGCCGACAATGGCGACCGACTCGGCGTGCACCGATCCGGCGGTCAGCACCGGTGCTGGTGCTTCATAGGTGACCAGCCTGGTGTGCAGCTGGCTCTCCCGCCCATTGACCGCGAGCGAAAGTCGGTGCTCGGCCACTATGCCCCCCGGATACGTCGCCGTCTGATGCTTCGACTGTGGCACCGGCCTCCCCCCCGCGGGTCACCCACAAGGCGTAGGCGGCCTACGCTGAGTGAGGGAAATCAGGCGGCGCGGGCGGACTTGCCTAGCCCGGACCGGGCCGGCCGGAGCGGCCGGCGCTGCCAGGTCAGCCGGTGCCGGGTCGCCTTGGCCCACAGGCGGGCCGCGGTGTCCGCCTCCCCGACGTAAGTCCGGGGCAGCGCGTGCCGGCTGGTGTACGCCGACGGCCAGATGGCGCAGCCGTAGTCGTAACCCGTCTCCCGGACCCGGGCTACCGCGTCGGCGTCGAGATCTCCGTAGGGGTAGCAGAAGCCGCCGGCCGGCTCCCCGGTGATGTCCTCCAGGATGCGGCGGCTGCCGGCCACCTCCTCGGCCAGCACGTCCCGGGTGGCGGCCAGCCGGATATGGCGTTGCCCGTGCGAGCCGATCTCGATCCCGGACCGGGCCAGGTCCCGGACCTCACGGGCGTCCATCAGCCGCTTGCGCGGCCCTTCGGGGTCCCAGTCGTTGTCGCCGCCGAGGCGGCCCGCGATCACGAACACGGTCGCGCCGAAGCCGTACTGCCGCAGGACCGGCAGCGCGTGCCGGGTGAAATCGGCGTAGCCGTCATCGAAGGTCAGCCCGACCAGGTCCTTCCCGGCGCCGGCCGCGCGGGCGGCCAGCAGTTCCCGGATAGGCACCCCGCGCAGGCCGCGCCGGGCCAGCCAGCGCATCTGCTGCCCGAACCGGGGCGGGCTCACTGTCACCAGGTACGGATCGGCCTGGTACGGCTCGATCGAGTGGTACATGAGCACCAGGGGCATTCCTGGTGCGTGTGCGGTATCGTTCCCCCGGATCAGGCCGTCGTTGATCGCCTGCGCCATCATTACCCCCCAATTACCCCACCTGACGGGTCGCCCTGGCGTCTGGGGCAGCCCCGTGCCCGGGCAGCGTAAGCCGGGGTGAGACGAATCTGGCTCCTTTTTTCGGCTGGTTTTCCCTACCCCATCTGGTGGTGGTTCGCATTACGCCGGGCCGGGCCATTGTGACAAATCCATTTGGCCGGGGCTTGGGGATGTGATGGGTGTGCCCGAGACTAGGAGCACCAGCGTCACCGATGGTTCAAGGAGGGGCAGCCCCGTGAGCAACCCCGCTGCAGGTCCCGCGCCGGCCAACCCGGAGGCGATCTTCACCTACGGAGCGCCGCAGCTGAAGTACGGCCCCGGTGCCTCCGGCGAGATCGGGTTCGACCTGAGCCAGTACGGGGTGAGCCGGGCCCTGGTGGTGACCGATCCGGGAGTGGCCGCGACCGGCATCCCGCAGCGGGTCGCGGACCAGATGGCGCAGTTCGGCATCGAGGCCGGGGTGTTCGACGGCGTGCGGGTGGAACCGACGGACGAGAGCATGAACGCCGCGGCCGAGCAGGCCCGGGCGAGCGGGCCGTGGGACGCGTTCGTGGCGGTCGGCGGCGGGTCGAGCATCGACACGGCCAAGGCCGTCAACCTGCTGCTGACCAACCCGGGCGGGCTGATGGACTACGTCAACGCCCCGGTGGGCCAGGCCCGCGCGCCGGTCAACCCGCTGAAGCCGCTGATCGCGGTGCCCACCACCACCGGCACCGGGGCGGAGAGCACCACGGTCTGCGTGCTGGACGTGCTCTCGCTCCGGGTGAAGACCGGCATCAGCCACGCGAGGCTGCGGCCCAGCCTGGCGGTGGTCGACCCGCTGCTCACGCTCACCCAGCCGGCCGGGGTGACCGCCTCGGCCGGGATGGACATCCTGTGCCACGCCCTGGAGAGCTACACGGCGCGCTGGTACACCAGCGCCGAGCACAAGCGGCCGGAGCAGCGGGTGCCGTACTGCGGCGCCAATCCCATCTCCGACATGTGGTCAGAGAAGGCCATGGGGCTGCTCGCCGCCTCGTTCCGCCGGGCGGTCCGCCACGGCGACGACGGCCAGGCCCGGGCGGACATGGCCCTGGCCGCCACGTTCGCCGGGATGGGTTTCGGCAACGCGGGGGTGCACATCCCGCACGCCAACGGCTACCCGATCGCGGGCCGGGTCAGCGGCTTCCACCCCAAGGACTACCCGGCGGACGAGGCCATGGTGCCGCACGGCATGTCCGTGGCGCTCACCGCCCCGGAGGCGTTCCGGTTCACCTTCGACGCCGCACCGGAGCGGCACGTGCGGGCCGCCCAGCTGCTGGCCCCCGGGGCGGAGCGGCCGTCGGACGACGCGGAGTTCCTGCCCCGGGTGCTGACCGACCTGATGCGCGACATCGAGATCCCGAACGGGGTGGCCGCGGTCGGCTACTCCCCCGCCGACATCCCCGCGCTGGTGGAGGGTGCGCTGAAGCAGCAGCGGCTGCTGGCCTCCTGCCCGAAACGGGTGACCGGGGAAGACCTGTCCCGCATCTTCGAACGGTCCCTGGAACTGTGGTAGCGCCGGGGAGCTATTCGTCGGCGACGATGGAGCCCACGCGGGCTCCCAGCCCCGGGTCACGCCGGGTAAGCACGGCGGCGTAGATCACGGAAACGATCAAGATCCCCAGCGCGGCATAGGGGAACCAGCTGTAGGGCGCCGCCTGCCCGGGCTTGGACAGGTAGTACACGGGGACGGCGATCGCGACCATCCCCAGGATGGGCAGCACCGCGTGCTTGATCACGTTGAACTCGGCCGGCCGGTACTTCCGGTAGTAGAACGGCAGGGCCAGGTTGGCCAGGAAGTACACGACCAGCACCAGGATCGTGCCCATCGTGCCGGACTCGTCGAAGTAGGCCAGCCCGTTCATGCTGCCGCTGTGCCCGAAGAGCAGGTGGCCGAGTGCCCACACGGCGATGATCAGGCTGGCGATCCCGACGAAAGTGAAGATGGCGTTCCTCGGCACCTGCCGGGACGGCTCCACCCGGCCGATCCAGCGCGGCAGCAGTCCTTCGCGGCCGGCGTTGAAGATCAGCCGGGCCTGTGAGTTCACCGCCGCGATGAGCACGCCCAGGGTCGAGGTCAGGCCGGCCAGGTAGGCGAAGAGGGCCAGGCTGGCCGCGGCGCCGTGGGCGACGGTGATGAAGGGGACCAGGATCGACGGGCTGGTCAGCTTGGCCTCGTTGTAGCCGAAGCCGGTGACCGTGGCGTAGGCGAACAGGAGGTAGCTGACCGCCATCAGCGCGATGGACAGGAACACCGCCCGCGGCACGTTGCGCCGCGGGTTACCGGTCTCCTCGGCCAGCGCGGCCGAATTCTCCCAGCCGATGAACAGGTAGATGGCGAGCGGGAAGCCCGCCGCCAGGCCGCTGAAGCCGTTGTGGATGTTGTGCGGCTCGAACGGCGCGGCGCTCAGGTGGGCACCGTTCTTGATCAGCAGCACGACGGAGATGACGACCAGGACCAGCATCTCGAAACCGAAGAAAAAGCCCGCGAGCTTGGTCGACACGCCGACCCCGCGGAGCATCATCACCACGGCGCCCGCGGTGAGTATGACCGACAGGATGATCCACGGGATGTTCCAGCCCAGGTAGTACTGCAGCGTGTAACCCAGGAACCAGCCGGAGACGACGAGCACCGACGAGATCGCGATGATGTACCCCGCCCCGCACAGCAGGGCCGTCGTCACGGCGCTGGTGCCGCCGAAGCTCTTGCCGACGAAAGTGATGAACCCGCCGGTCGATGGCTGGGCACGGGAGAACTGGGCCAGCGTGTTACCCAGCAGCGCGATGGCGATGGCGGCCGCGACGATGGTCAGCGGAGCCCCGATGCCTGCGGTGATGACGATGAGGCCGAAGCTGAAGAAGAAGCTGTAGGCCGGGCCGATGTTCGCCATGGTCGAGGCCGAGATGTCCACCAGGCCGAGTGCGCCCCGGTGCAGCCGCTCCGCCGACTCCGGCGCCTTGGTCTCTGAGAACGGAGTAGAAGCCATGTCGCTCATGTCCACCCCTTGATCGGTGGCCAGACCGTAACTCACCGGCAACTATCAGCACAAGATTCTTTAATTCACGAAACGATGTCCTTTTTCGCGAACCGCCGGAAGGCCAGCGCGAGGAGCACGATCCCGTAGCACGCGCACACCGAGGCGCCCTCGAGCATGCCGCCCCAGGTGATCTGCGGCTGCACGGCGTCGAGCCAGGCGAACTGCCAGTGCGATGGGAGGATCTCCCGCCAGGAACCGAGCGCGGTGACCTGGTCCAGGATCGCGGACAGGATCATCAGGCCCACGGCCCCGCCGACCGCGCCGAGCGGGGAGTCGGTGGACACCGAGAGCAGGAACGCGATCCCGGCCACCGCGACCTCGGTGACCAGCACGTACCCCAGGACTATGAGCATCCGGGCCACGGCCTGGCCGGGCGGCAGCTGCACCCCGGTGCCCGGCAGCCGGAGCGGATGCCAGCCGAACGCGGCCGTGCCGGCGACCAGGGACATCACCGGCAGGGTGACCACCCCGATCGTGGAGTAGGCCAGCGCCACGGCCAGCTTCTGGCGCAGCAGCCGGGCCCGCGGCACCGGCGCGGCCAGCAGGTAGCGCAGGGACGACCAGCTCGCCTCGCTGGCCACGGTGTCCCCGCAGAACAGGGCGACCACCACGACGAGCAGAAAGCCGGCCGAGACGAACAGGCTGAACACCGCGAAGTTGAGGCCGCCCTGGGTGGCCACGCTCACCAGTCCCGGTGTCCCGTTGCCCGCCGAGGGCGCCCCGCTGAGCTCGAACGCCGCCACCAGGATCCAGGGCAGCGCGAGCAGTACCGCGAAGGCCACGATCGTGCGCCAGCGGCGGAGCTGGCGGACGAACTCGACCCGGAACGGCAGGGTCCGGCCCGGGCGGTAGCCCAGGGCATTCTCGTGCGTCGTGGCGGCCATCATTCGCCCTCCGGTGACCCGATCAGCGCCAGGAAGGCATCTTCCAGCCGGCGGCCCGGGCCGACCCGGTCCACCGGGATCCCGGCCCCGACCAGGGCCGCGACCACCGCGGACGGGGCGACGCCGTTGGGATGCACGAGTACGCCGTCCGGGTGCGGTTCCGCCGCCTCGATGCCGGCCAGGTCACGCAGGACGGTGACGGCCCGCTGGGCCTGGGAGGTGCCCACGACCAGGGCCGCGCCGTCGCCGGTGATCTCGGCGACCGGGCCGGCCGCGAGCCCGCGGCCGTGGTGCATGACGACCAGGTGCGTGCAGGTCTGCTCAACCTCGCCGAGCAGGTGGCTGGACAGGATGACGGTCCGGCCCGCTGCCGCGTAACCGAGCAGGACATCGCGCATCTCCCTGATCTGCGGCGGGTCCAGGCCGTTCATCGGCTCGTCGAGGACCAGCAGGTCGGGCAGGCCCAGCATGGCCTGGGCGATGGCCAGCCGCTGGCTCATTCCGCGGGAGTAGGACCGCACGCGGCGGTCGAGGGCGGGCCCGAGCCCGGCGATCCGCACGACCTGGTCCAGGTGGGCTCGGGCCGCGGGCCGCCCGGTCGCCCGCCAGTACAGGTCCAGGTTGGCCCGGCCGGACAGGTGCGGCAGGAAACCCGGGCCTTCCACGAACGAGCCGAGCCGGGACAGTGCGGGCGCGCCGGGCCGGACCTGCTGGCCGAAGATCGTGATCGTCCCGGCGTCCGGGTGGACCAGGCCCATCAGCGCCCGCAGCGTCGTGGTCTTCCCGGCGCCGTTCGGCCCTAGCAGGCCGAGGATCTGGCCCCGCTCTACCCGCAGCGACAGCCCGTCCACCGCCAGCTGGCCATCCCGGTAGCGCTTGGTGAGACCGGTGATCTCCAGGGGGACCAGCGGATCGGGGGCCGGGGGGCTGGCGGCGGGGGCCGCCCCGGCGGGGGCCGCCGCGGCCGGGGACGGGGCGGCGCGTGCCCGCCGCCGCGGCCGGGCCAGCAGGATGACCGCCGCCGCGGCCAGCGCCGCGAGCGGCGCCGCCCAGGTCCACCACGGGACGCCGCCACCGGTGATCCGCAGCGCCGGATCGGACGGCACGGACAGGCCCGGCCCGGCCAGCGCCACCCGGTAGGCCGCGGCCGCCGCCGGGGTGGCGTACCCGAAATCGGTGCTGGTCAGCACCAGGCGCAGCCGGTGCCCCGCGGCGAACTGGTAGTCGATCGCGGGCAGGGTCACGGTGACCGTGCGTCCCGCGGCCGACCCGGTCACCCGGACCGGCGCGGCCAGCTGGAACGGCAGCGTGGCGTTCCCGGCCTGGTCGACGTCGTACACCTCGGCGAACACGGTGATGTCCTCAGCGCCGCTGACCCGGATCCGGACGGTGGCCGAGCCGGTCTGCTGCAGCGGCGCGGCCAGCGGAGCCGACGTGAACGCCGCGCTCTCGCCGGGCATGGGAAGGCTCAGGCCCAGGCTGCCCGTGCTCAGGCCCGGCAGTCCCGACATCGACGGCGGCGCGCCGCCGGGCGGGTTGACGATGGTCTGCGCGGGCCCGCCGAGCCGGACCGCGGTGCGCCGGGTCCCGCCCAGGCCCGGGTACCGCGCGGCGGTGGCGACGCCCAGCACGTCGTTGCCGCTGGACGGGTCGTAGCCCAGGTCCCGGGTGACCGCGAAGGCGGGCTGGCCGGTGCGCGCGGAGTGATCCGCGGGGGACCACCGGTGCGGAGCCTTCAGCCAGCGCGTGAACCATTCCGTGGTGAGCTGGGTTATCCGGCTGGTCTCCTGGTTCCCGCCGTCGTGACCGCCCGCGAACCACACCATGTCCACCGGCGCGCCGTTGCGCCGGATGGCCTGGTAGTTGCCGTTGGCCTGGTCCAGGCCGAAGAGGGAATCGTTCTCGCCCTGGATCAGCAGCGTGGGCACGTCGATCCGGCTGGCCACGCTGGACGGGCTGGAACGCCCGAGCAGTGAGATGGCCTGCGGCGTGGCCCGCCCGAGGGTCGCGGCCCGCTGGTACATGGCGCAGAGCGCAGGCAGGAAGCGGCCGCACAGCGCGGCGGACACGGTGGGCGGCGCGGCGGCTGACCGGGGGCGCGCTGCGGCGGCTGACCCGGTGGGTGACCCGCCCGCGGTGCCCTGGGTGAAGAGCAGCCCGGCCCACTGTTTCTTGAACACGCCGCCGGCCGGCCCACCCCCGGCCGCGTCGGGGAACAGGGCGCTGGGCAGGTTGTACCAGGTGGTCTGCGGGACAATCGCGTCGATCCGGTGGTCGTAGGCGGCGCCGAGGAGCGCGACGGCGCCCCCGTACGACGCGCCGGTGATCCCGACCCGCGGATCCCCCGGCCCGTCCAGCATGACCCGGGGCTGCCGGGCCAGCCAGCTGACCAGCTGCTCGACGTCCTGCACCTCATAGTCCGGTGAATCGAGGGCGACCTGCCCCGTGGACCGGCCGAACCCCCGGGCTGACCAGGTCAGCACCGCGAAGCCGGCCCGGGCGAGCTGCTCGGCCTCCGGCCGCACCGCGTCCTTGGTCTCGCCGAACCCGTGCGCGAGCAGGATCGCCGGTACCCGGCCGTGGCCCGGCGGGGTGAAGAACGTGGCATCCAGTGAGACCTGCTGGCTCCGGCCCGGCCCGTCGGTCACCGCGATCCGCAGGGTCCGCGCGGTGACCGGCACCGGGTGGCGGAGCACGGCGACCAGCACCACGATCACAGCCGCGGCGAGGCCGGCGGCCACCGCCAGCGCGCCGAGCTTGCGGCCGCGCCGGCGGCTGAGAAAATCCATGACTGGGACGGTAGCAACGCGGCCCGGGTAGTCCGGGCCGGGTCACAGTGAGCTCTCAGGAAACCGGGTTCCCAGCCCGGCGGAAGGCGGACGATGCGCACGGACATGGTGGGAGGCGCCCCGGGCCGGCTCCGCTCCTTCGACCCGGCCCGCGTGGCCGACCTCGAATTCCGGGCCTGGGTCGGCTACTACCGGCGCGACTGGCCAGGGGTGCTGCGGGCGTCGGTCGGCCTGGTCCGGGCCGGGTTCGGGATGGACTGGGTGCAGACCCTGCACGGCGCCTGGCTGGTGCTGCGGGCCAACCATCTCTGGGCACCCGCGGACAACGATCCCGACGGCGCGCGGCGGTGCATGCGCCGCTTCTACGGCCTGCTGAAGCTCAGCTACGGCGAGCCGGGGGACGTGACCGAGGCGGCCCGCCTGGAGGTGGACTGGTGGCGCGTGCACCGGGAGCGCCAGTACGCAGGGCAGCCCGGCACGGGGCAGCCAGACACGGGGCAGCCAGATGCGGGGCAGCCAGGCACGGGGCAGCCCATCGCGGGCGGCCCGGCGGACGAACTGGTTGCCGCGCTCACCCGGCTCTACACCTTCCTCTACGACGAGCCGGAGGCCGCGGTCCGGCCCGCGGCCGTGTACCGCACCGAGGCCATGGATCTCTCGGATCAGTGGGTGGCGGAGGGCTGCCGCCCGGACAGCCCACTGCTGGCCCGGGAGCGCGCAGCCCTGGTCCGCTCTTACGCGGCCCTGCTCGCCGCCGTACACCACTGAGCGCCGGCCCGGCCCGGGATCCCCCGGGGAACATCGGCCCCCCTGACCCGCAGCCGCGACCGGCCCCGCGCGGCCCGGTGCCGCGATTCTCCTGGAAATCGCTAACCCCGTCCCTTGCATCACGCGGGGCGCGATGTAGGTTTGATCCAATGCCATGACTCGTGTCCATGGTGTTGGTTTGAGTGATTGCCTTTACTGGGCCGTCGGCGCGTCACCGCTGGCGGCCCGGTGTCATGTCATGGGACCAAGCCTGTCCCCGTCGAGGCTTGGTGATCTCACTGGCCATTACGGCGGCCCCCGCGGGCGGCCCGGGCCGGCCCAGCGGATCCCGGCCGCGGGTGCGCGTACCGCGCCAGGCGCGAGGCCGGTCAGGGGGAAGAGGCCAGAGGCACAAGGCGGGAGAACTCTCTGGTTACTCCGCCTGGCCATCATCCGCGCCCTCCTGCACTCGGCGGGCCTCGTTTCAATTGAACGGCACTAGAGTTATAAGTGCAAGATGCAGTGCAGATTGCACAGCTGCTTGCAATGTGGGGTTCACTTAAAGCCCCACCAGGAACTACGCTCTATGAGAGTCACACCGCCGCCGACCTCCAGCGGCCGGGGAGATGAACAGATGCCCGATATAGGCGGCCAGTCGGTCCGGCGACGGCGCCTGGCGGCGGAACTGCGCCGACTGCGGGAACGAACCGGGCTGACGGGAGATCAGGTTGCCGAGCGCCTGGACTGGTCGGGCTCCAAGATCAGCCGTATCGAGCTGAACCGGATCGGCGTCAAACTCAGCGACCTGACAAAACTGCTGGACCTCTACGGCGTCAGCCCGGCCCACCGCGAAGATCTCCAGGCCCTGGCCCAAGAGTCAAGCCAGGCCGGGCGGCTAGAGTCCGCAACAGCAGGGCTGCCTGCGAACTACACCGATTACCTGGCCGCGGAGAATGAGGCCCAGTCCATCTGGAACTGGAATCCGTTCGCCATTCCAGGGCTGCTGCAGACCGAGGCGTACGCGAGAGTGGTGCACCGGGCGTTTCAGTCGATGTTCAGGCTTCCACCGGGCGATGCGGAGCGGCGTATAGAAATCCGCCGTGTGCGACAGCAACTTCTGAGCCGTGATCCGCCACCCGATCTCTCCGTGGTAATCGACGAATCAGTTCTGCACCGGAACTTCGGCGGCAAAGCGGTCATGCGAGAGCAACTGCTACGACTGACCGAACTCTCCCAGCTGCCTAATGTGCAGATCCAGGTATTCCCACTTGATGGCGAGCATACCGTCACCCCAGGACCGTTCTCGTACATGCAATTCCTGCAGGTTCATGCTATACCGCTGCACGATATTGTGACCGTGGAGCACCTGACTGGCAGCTACTACCTGGAAGACGAGGAGCAGACATTCCAGTACCGGGTGAGCTTCGAATGGCTAGCCGAAAACTCACTTACGCGCGATCAGACCAGCGATCTCATTACGGAGACCGTGCGCGGCACCTGGAGCTGACCTCACGCCCAGGCGTTCCCGGGTTAACCTATCCCGAACGTACCTGCCCGCACCCGCGCCACGAAGGCGGCCCACTCGGCACTGCTCAGGCGCAGGACAGGCCCGGAGCCGTGGGCCTTGGAGTCTCGCACACCGACCTGGCCCGGACTCAGAACGGCCACTTCGACACAATCCCCGTTGTACCCGCTGTATGAGCTTTTGCGCCAGGCCGGACCCCCGGCCGAGTAAGGAGCCAGCCGTTGCCGAGGCTCGGCGCCGCTGTCCCGGCTGGCGTGGCCCTGATGTGAACTCTCTGCCGACTCGGCCACGGGTTCCTCATGACTCTCCGGCCCCTGGCGCACGCCGCCTGAGGCCTCATTAGGTCTACGGTTGGGGCCACGGCAGGAACGTCTTCCGGCACCGGCCGGCCTGCCATGACAGGCAGTAAGTTATCGGCTCGGCCGCGAGCGCGGGCAGTAATGGACAAGAAGGCGACGGCGTGTTGCGGCAATTTCCAGGAGTCGTGACCTGAAGTGCAGTTTTGCCTGATCTGAGCGTTTTACCGCTTTGCCGCTACGCTACGTATACCAGGTGACAGCGGATCGGCAGTTTCCCGCATGTCACTCAGAATTAACTTAGCAATGGCTTGAGTAAGGCCCGGAGCGCGGCCCGGGTCAGCCCCGGATGCTCAGCCCCAGACGTCGGCGGCGACTTTGACGATGAGCTCGAGCTTGGCCACTTCCTCGGCGTAGCTCAGCGCGTTGCCCTCGACCGTGGATGAGAACCCGCACTGGCCCGACAGGCACAACTGGTCCAGCGGCACGAACCGGGCCGCCTGGTCGATCCGCCGCTTCAGGTCGTCCGGGTTCTCCAGCCGGCCAACCTTCGTGGTGACCAGCCCGAGCACCACCATCTTCCCGGGCGGCACGAACCGCAGCGGCTCGAACCCGCCGGACCGCTCGTCGTCGAACTCCAGGAAGAACCCGTCCACGTTCAGCCCGCCGAACAGCGCCTCGGCCACGAAGTCGTAGCTGCCGGAGGCGGCCCAGGAGGACTGGAAGTTGCCCCGGCACAGGTGGGTGGTCACGGCCAGGCCCTCGGGCCGGCCGGCCAGGGCCGCGTTGACCTGCTTGATGTAGCGCAGGTGCAGGTGCTAGGCGTCGTCACCGCGGGCGGCGATCTCGGCCCGCTGCTCCGGGTCGTTCAGGTAGGCCAGGCTGGTGTCGTCGAACTGCAGGTACCTGCAGCCGAGCGCGGCCAGGCGGGACACCTCGTCGGCGTAGGCCGCGGCCAGGTCGGTCCAGAACTCCTCGACGTCGGGGTACACGGCCGGATCGATCATGGCCGGGCCGCCGCGGTAGTGGACCATGTTCGGCGAGGGGATGGTCTGCTTGGGCACGGCCGTCGTCGCCACCGACTTCAGGTACTCGAAGTCCGGCCCGAAGATCGTGTAGTCCAGGCCGACCTTGCTGTTCACGGTGAGCGCGGCCGGGGTGTACTCGATGTCGCCGGCCGGGTTGTGGAACTTGACCGACAGGTTCCCTGGCGCCTGGCCGATCCCGCCCAGCTGGTAGATGAAGTCCATGTGCCACGACGCCCGGCGGAACTCGCCGTCCGTGGCCGACTGCAGGCCGACGCTCTCCTGCATCTTGACCACGTCGGCGATCGCGGCGTCCTCCGCGGCCCGCAGCTGCTCCGCCGGGATGCGCCCGGCCGCGAAGTCCTCCCGGGCCGTCAGCAGCCCGGCCGGCCTGAGCAGGCTGCCCACGTGGTCGGCGCGGAACGGCGGCGTGGTGCGAGCGCTCATGATTCTCCTTCGAACCCGCTGCTAATTAACGCTGTGCTTCGATCAGCGCCCGCTCCACGAGGACCCGGGCGAGATGCTCACGATAGGCCGGGCTGGCGTTGA
>Ga0182024_10018297_pt1 | contig 13057 bp, 14 predicted proteins | sample P32metaG_FD_120480 | JGI IMG/M metagenome (GOLD analysis project Ga0182024, IMG submission 120480) | Permafrost microbial communities from Stordalen Mire, Sweden - P3-2 metaG (Illumina Assembly) | ecosystem: Environmental > Terrestrial > Soil > Wetlands > Permafrost | place: Sweden: Stordalen...
TAGAGAACCGCCAGCCTCGAAGGGGCCCCGCTCGCATTGGTGGACCCTCAGGCCCAACCCGACGCTCAGGGGTAGGGAATTTCAGTGATCGTCTCTAGGGAGTTTCAAAAATCGCGGACACCGCCTCCCTCCTCACCGCTAAGTGGGATCTCCTGGTCTCGGACAAGCTGTCGGAAGCGATCGACCATTGGTACGACTCGGGCCTCGATGATCTCGTTGCGAGCCTGCACCGGGCCTTCGGCGCTTCGAACGTCGAGGCGCCTTATACCCGCTGGGGCTCCGCGTTCAAGGCAGCCGCTTGTGAGCTCGGTGTTCCGGTAGGGGACTATCCGCTGTCTAGGTGTAGGCCGCCCCAGCCACCGTTGTCGCCGAGATCCGTGCGGCGTACCGCACCGCCGGCCTGCCTTCCGTAAAGGTGGGAAGAAGAGAACAGCGGCACTCGAACCGAGTTGTTCGACCTAGCGGCTCCGAGGCTTGATGCGTTTGCCGGAGACGAACGCTTGCTGACCTTCGAACAGAGACTTCGGATCGCTCCCGAGCCTCACGAGGATGCGTCCGGCGTCGAGTGCTTGCAGGCGAGAGAGCTCTCTGGCCATCCAAACGGCACGGACGGTGCCCTGGACGGCTGTCGGCGGTGACTTGGCGATCTCGGTCGCAGCCCATGTCACGGCGTCAACTAGGCCATCCGCGGGCACGACCTCCGATACGAGCCCTATCTGATGCGCACGCTCTGACGTCATCCGCTCGCTGGCCCCCAGCAGGGCGACACGCATGATTTCGCCAAACGGCATTTTCTGAAGCATGTGGATCGACTCGAAGCAGGCGGTCATGCCGAACGACACATGTGGATCGAAGAAAGTGGCGTGTTCGGCGGCGATAATGAACTCGACCTCTCCCAGCATGTAGAAGGCGCCGCCGCACGCCATGCCGTTGACGGCGGCGATGACCGGTTTCCACAGATCGTTGGTCTTAGGGCCGATGTTCTCGCCCGGATCATCGACGTGCCATGGTGTCGTTTCAGAACGAGCCTTTCCAGTTCCGCTCGTTCCCGCGACGTCTTCGAGGTTCTCCCAGCCACCCATGACCTCGGTTCGGTCCACTCCGACACAGAAGGCCTTGTCTCCTGAGCCGGTCAGAACCACACATCGGACGTCGTCGTTGGTTCGAAGACTTCGCCAAACGTCCTTTAGTTCCCTCTGCATCTGGAAGTTGAACGCGTTATGGACCTCGGGGCGGTTCAGGGTCACCCAGGCGACTCCGTCGCGCTCCTCGTACAGGATCGTCTCGTAAACAGGCACCCCTGAATCCTAGAACAAGGTGCGCCATCGGCGGACTTGTCGGACGGTCTGGCGGTGTCGAGGTCCTCCGTGGCCGGCCGTGCAGCCGCACTAGAGGCTCTGAAATACGCGGCTACCCTGGCTCGACATTAGGCGCAAGCCAGCTCGCCCTGCGGGTGGAGATCGAGCCACCCCGGGCCTGGGTCGTTCTCGCTCGCCTGGAGGATTCGAACAATTGTTTGCGCCATCAGGCTGATTCTGGTGACCGCTAGAAGGCTTGCAGTGTTCTCTCGCTGGTTGTTGGTCGACGTGGAAGCGCAGTTGGGAGCACCGCCCAGGCGTCTGTCTTATCCGCGCCGTGGCCAAGGGGTTACCAACCTTCCCTCAGCCGAGAAGAATCTCAGGGATGTCGCCTGCTTGGATTGCTCATAAGTGGATCAAGGATGTTATTCGGCCCAGTCGAATCCGCGGTTCTGACACCGTCTCGCTGAAGTCGCGCACCGTTGTTTCACCGATTATCGGAGATGATGGCACCTTTGATCAGGCAAAGCGCGATGTTGTCTGCCGATAGGGCTTGCAATGGGTCCGTCAACGCGGGCAAGAGTACGCACAGATCTGCGGTCTGACCGGGTGCGAGGCGGCGAGGCGTCCCAGCGGACTTGCCCGAGCCGAGGAACAAGGACAGCGAGATCGTCCAAACGCTCCAGCGCTCCCAATCACTTGCCCGACGCGGTGGTCCGATTGGTGCCCGCCCTCATTGCCGTCCATGGATCCTCGGGTCCGAATGGAGTATCGGGTCAGAAATCGGGGTGGCGTCCGTGAATCCGGTGATTCCGGCCCTGGCTGCGTCGGCAGCAAAGGCAGCTAAGGAGGGACTTCAACGCCGCGATGCGCGACGCCCTTGCTGAGATATCTACAGTCGTGGTGGCGGATGCATCGGTCCGTGGTGTGAGGCTCTCGGCGCCGGGCCTTCATTTTGTAGCGGTGGGACCTCACAGAGTTCGGATCGTTCTCCGGCTCGGTCAAGGCGCACGCGGTGCGCGTTACCCGTTCGATGGGCTCTCCAGTCTCTCTGTGTGCCGATCGCGTCGTTGTCAACGTGCACGGCGCCTGTATCGCCGCCGGGATCGAGATTCCTGCCTTTGCCCGACGGATCACGGCGACTCCGGACGCCCACTTTGTCCTGCCGGAGCTCTCATTGGGACTGATTCCGGGTGCCGGCGGTACGGCGAGCATCGTCCGTCGGATCGGTCGACATCGCATGGCCTACATGGCTCTGCGTCAGTGCGCGATTACCGCGCCAACCGCCCTGGCGTGGGGACTTGTGAACGAGATGGACGATTCCTGACGGCGCCGAGGTGCCGCACGAATGACGGGCTCTGGCCTGCACGGCCGGAAGTACACTGCTCATGTAGCTACCTTGAACCCCACATCCCGCAAAACGCAGCGTACTCGGGGGCGTCCTCCGTCGCTCAGCGAGCGTGACATCGTTACGGCAGCCCTTCGCCTCACCCGTAACGTCGGACTGGAGAAGGTGTCGATGCGTGCCCTCGCCAGAGAGCTCGATACTCCTCCGATGACGATCTATAACTACGTGCCAAGCAAGGAGGCTCTTCACGATCTTGTGGTGAACCACATTCTCCGTGAAATCCGCATCCCGGGGGCTGAAGTAGGCACATGGGAGGAACGTTTGCGACAGCTGCTGCGAGACGCCCGTAGCGTGTTCGCCGAACACCCGGGCGTGTCCTCACAGCTTGGGGATGGAGGTACCACAGAGGCTGCGCGGTTAGCCGAGGGGGTTCTCGATATCCTGCGCGACGGTGGGTTCAGTCCCGACGCTGCCGTCCTCTGTTTCACCACGCTCTTCACGTTCATGACGGGCCAAATCGACCTCGACGCGATTGCCGGCGCGATCGTCAGCCGCTCTCCCATGGCGACTTTGGATGGCGTTATCCGCTCCACCCGGTTTTCACGCGACCAACTCTTCGAGTTCGGCTTCGATGTGGTCATCGAGGGGCTGAAGGTCAAGCTGCTGGAGGAGCAAGTATTTTCAGAGGAATCCGATGAAAGCCCGCGTTGAACAGTTACGCTGGACCTTCGCGGCAGCCAGCAACGAGTTGATGATATTCGCCTCCCTCACATTTCGTCCCTTGAGTGATGCACCACGAGCTTCGTATCGCGGCCGCCGATGAGCCATTCGGAGACGTAGAGGCTGCCGTCTCCGTCCGCGGCCACGGAATGAGGCGAGTTTGACCGGTCGGGATCGGGCAAGCGGGGCACCACAATGTGTCCGTCGTCCCTTAGGGCGTTTGGCTATCCGGGCCGCTCGGGCCAACCCTCCTTCGCATTCGGGTCGGCAGTGATATACCCGACCAGGTTGTCATCGGCATCGACTACAGCCAACCGTGAGTACAGCTCGGCTATGACCAGCAGGGCTCCCAACGGTGAGCGAACACGAAGCCCGGATCGGTGATCCAGAGGAACTCTTCGTCTCCCTCCCGTACGAGGAGGATGCCGTGGCCCTGGCCCGGTCTGACCACGCGGAAGACGTGACCATTTTCGTCGATGCCAAGTCTTCCAGCGTCGAACCGATCTAACTTCCCGACAGCGGTGACGGCGACGCCGTTGTGGGCCCAAGAGGAGCCTGCCTCGGGGGACAGCGTTCAACTCGTCCCAACCCCCCGACTTCGTAGTCGGGTATCTCGTCAGATGTCTCGGTCATAGGCTCGACCAGGAGACACAACGGGGCACCGGCGGCACGAACCACCTCTTCGATTCCTCACCTCATTTTAGTATGGTGTACGGAAATGGCACAAGCAGCGGCTCCGGGGGCGAAAGATCGACTCATAGGCGGGGCGGTGGCTGAAGCGAAGGGATGTCGATGACTCAAGAGCTCCCCGGAGCGTTGCTCCTCGACCCGAAGGTCCTCGACGATCCTTACCCCTTCTATCGAGAACTCCGTGAAAAGGCGCCGGTATGGGAGATCCCCGGAACCGAGGTGTTTACCGTCAGCACCTTTGAACTGCTGGCCGAGGCGGCCGGTCGAGTCGAAGATTTCTCGTCGAATATGAAGTGCCTGCTATACCGGGACGAGGCGGGTCTACCCGGCCGGTTCACCTTCGGCGATGCCGGGGGGCAGGCGCTAGCCACCGCCGATCCGCCTTTGCATGCGATCCACCGCAACGCCGTCTTTCCCGAGTTGGTGGCCAAGCGGATGGAGGCACTCGAACCCGACATCGTGGACCTTGCCAACGAACTCGTGACCCAGGCGCTCGACAGCGGAACCATCGAGTTCATGTCGGCCATCGGCAACACGGTGCCCATCACCATGATCGGCCGACTTGTCGGCTTTCGCGACAGCAACCTCGACGAACTGTGGAGCTCTGCAGTCAATGGCACCAGATTGGTGGGTGGGACGCTGTCTCTCGATGAGCTGATCGAAGTAGCGAGCAACACGGCGGGGATCCTCGCCTGGATTGCCGATCAGTTGTCCGCCGCGTTGGAAGATCCGAGCGAGGATCTTCTGGGCGCCGTCGCACACGCCGTAAACGAGGGAGTGTTGAGCGACTCCGAAGCCATCGGCATCCTGACCACCCTGTTGAGCGCCGGGGGAGAGACCACGACGAGCCTGCTCGGCAATGCGGTTCGCATGCTGGCCGAGCGTCCGGAACTTCAAGAGCAGCTTCGTCAGAATCCCGAGCAGATCGCCACGTTCGCTGAGGAGGCGCTCCGCCTCGAGTCACCTTTCCGGTACATGATGCGTTCCGTGCCCAAGGACACGATGCTGGGTAACGTCGCCATTCCAGCCGGCGCAACCGTCCTCTTGCTCTGGGGCGCCGGCAACCGAGACCCCAACGAATTCGAACGACCCGACGAGATCGATCTCGACCGGCGCCTCCCACGTCGTCACGTGGCTTTTGGGCGCGGAATCCACCACTGCGTCGGTGCGCCGCTTGCCCGCGTCGAGGCACGGAATGTTCTCACGGTCCTGCTCGAGCGCACCGACAGCATTACCCTCGACCCCGGACACTCGCCGAGCTGGGTGAGCAGCCTCTTGGTGCGACGCCATGAACTGCTCCCTGTGCGGCTCCACACCCGGTAGATCGCGTCAGGGTCGCCGAATGTCACGTCCTTGACCCTTCCGAGAGGTCAATCCCGGATCTAACTCCCGACGGCTCGGTATCTCATCGTCGCCCTTGACCTGATTGGGGCGATCGGTGATCGGTTGGGAAATCGTGCTGCCGGCCTATCCAGCGGCCGGGGTCGCCGCAGCCGGGGTCACCGGGATGACGGCCGGTGGGTCGGCAGGACGACCAGCACGGGAAACGTGCTGTGAGGGCACGGAGGTTCTGTCCTGGTTTCAAGTCCTTCGAAGCCGTTGGTTCGATCGTTCCCGGCTCCCGACGCCTGGGCACGACGCCCAAAAAAGGACGGGACGAGGGAAACGTGGCCGCCTGAGGTGACGGCCCGCGACACGTCGACCACCGCGCGTGCGGACTTGGAGAATTTCCTCGGATGGAGTGCAACTTCCAGGGCCGCCCAGGCGTCATGGAAGTGACAGGACAGGCCCGGCAACAACGCCGAGTCTTCGTTCTCGGTCCGGAGGTCAGCTCACGTGAACGGCCAGGCACCGATCGTCGGACCGGCCTCCGGGTCAGCTCAGATGTGTCCACCGGTTTCCGACGCCGTCGTCGCCTCAGAATAGTCACCGGCGTGCGTCGGAAGCCCAACCTGCACCGGAGTGCGATCCTCGTCGCTCTCGGAATCCTCGCCGTCGGGGCGATCGTGGCGGTGGGAGCGGCACCGGCTTCGGCCGGCCTCCAGGGGACGTATAGCAACCCGCTCTCCCCGTTGGACACCCCCGATTCGGATGTCGTCCGGCTGGGAGATACGTACTACGCGTTCTCCACCGGCGACGGGTTCGACAATATCCCGGTCATGACAACGACCAACCTGTCCTCGTGGCCGCAAACCCTGCTGTTCAATCCCGACGTGGCCGATGCCCTTCCGTGCCAGGCGGGGAGCGTAACGGCTGGCGACTGTCAGATCAGCGCCTGGGCGACCCGCGCACCGGGGAACGGCGCACCATGGGCGCCGTCGATGATCGAGGTGGGAGATGAGTTCTACCTGTTCTACGCGGCGTGGGACCCGTCAGTGGCCCACTACTGCGTCGGGGTGGCCGAGAGCCTGGAGCCGATGGGCCCCTATGTCGACGACTCGGCCAGACCGGTGGCGTGCCAGCCGACAGTAGGCGGATCGATCGACCCTGACGTGTACCAGGACCAGGCGGGGACTTACTACCTGGCGTGGAAGAACAACGACGGCTTCGGCTCGGCCTCTCCTGCGACGTTGTGGGCCTCCCCTGTCGTCTTCGACGGCGACGGTGCGGAACTGGTGGGGTCGACGTCGGCGCTCCTCACCCAGAATCGAGTTTGGGAGTCCACGATCGAGCAGCCCGACATGGTGCTGCTCGGCGGTCGGTGGCTCCTGTTCTTTTCGGGCGGACCATGGGAGACCAGTGCCTACGCCGTCGCCTACGCCAACTGCCAAGGTCCGACGGGACCCTGTGCCGATCCGAACGCCACACCGGTCTTCGGCTCGGCGGGCGGGGTGGCCGGGCCCGGTGCATCGTCGATCTTCACCGACACGTCGGGCACTCTGTGGATGGCCTACAACGCCTGGACAGCTGGGGACGTGGGCTACCCCCAGGGGGCCCGCAGCCTGCGTATGGATCCGCTGTGCCTGGTGGGCGGTGCACCGGTCCTCCTCGGGCCGACGGCGACGCCGCAGTCGTTGACCCCGTCGTGTCCCACCGAGCTGCCCGACGGCTATCAGTTGGCCGGGGACGATGGCGGCATCTTCTCCTTCCACACGCCGTTTCGAGGTTCGGTGGGCGGGGAACCGCTCCACGCTCCAGTGGTGGGGCTTGCGGCCGATCCGACCGGCGGCTACTGGGAGGTGGGCGCCGACGGTGGGATCTTCGCCTTCGGCGCCCCGTTTGACGGATCGCTCAGCGGCTGGACGCTTCGGGCCCCCATCGTCGGCATGGCCGCCGCTCCCGACGGTGGCGGCTATTGGGAGGTCGACAGCCAGGGACACATCGCTTTCTTCGGCGACGCCGGCAACTACGGATCAATCGGTGGCGACGTTCTCGATGCTCCCGTGATAGGGATGGCCGCCGATCCAGGTGGCGGTGGGTACTGGGAGGTCGCTTCTGACGGTGGGATCTTCGCCTATGGCAACGCCCCGTTCTACGGGTCGATGGGCGGCCAGCGACTCGACGCCCCCGTCGTTGGCATCACGCCGACACCAGATGGTGGTGGCTATTGGGAGGTGGCCTCCGACGGTGGCGTCTTCGCCTTCGGTGATGCCTCCTTCTACGGATCCATGGGCGGCCGGCGACTCGACGCCCCCGTCCTCGGCATCACGCCGACACCAGATGGTGGTGGCTATTGGGAGGTGGCCTCCGACGGCGGTATCTTCGCCTTCGGAGACGCCCCCTTTTACGGATCCATGGGGGGCCAGCGACTCGATGCCCCCGTCGTCGGCATCGCACGCATCGGAACCTGAGTGTCGTCAGCCCATCCGTGGACGGGTTCCCCATAGGAGACGCCCTGCTGACCCACGTAGACCGACCTCCGAGTGACGCGACTACCGCCGATCTGGGTGCAGCGGCCAGGGGACAACTGGATTGGAAGTGGGGGCACGATTTCGTGGCACCAACCGGCAAGGCTGGCGTCGCTGGACCGCGACCTGCACAGTAATCACCGCCGATCCCGGTGCCCAGTTCACCTTCGAGGTCAGATACGGCCCGCTACCGATGTCTTCTTGGACCTATGAGTTCAACCCCGAAGATGGCAGCTGTCGAGTTCGCGAGAGCTGGGCCGATCGACGCCCTGGCTGGCTGTCCAAAATTGGACCGATGATGACGCGAATCCGCGATCGGTCACAGCACAACCGAGAGACGATGCAGTTCACGTTGGCCCAGTTGGCTCGCCGTGCCGAGGCCAGATCTTCGGAGACCTGAGGCACTCTCACCGCCATCCCTCTGCGCCGCCGGTCCGGATGCCGTAGAAGTCCTTCTGCGAGACTGAGCCCATGTCGACCAGCGAATTGATCGAGCTTGCCCGTGCGATAGACGCCCGTTGCCGGCTCCGCGGAGAATTCGTCCTTCGCTCCGGCCAGGTCGCAACGCAGTATTTCGACAAGTACCTGTTCGAATCAGACCCTGCGCTCTTGCGCCCCGTCGTTAGGCAGATGGTTCCGCTGATCCCGAGTCAGACGGAGCTGCTCGGCGGGCTCGAGCTTGGCGGTGTGCCCTTGGCCACCATGCTGAGCAGCATCACCGGCCTTCCTACGCTATTCGTTCGCAAGGAAGCGAAGACATATGGCACTTGTCGACTCGCAGAAGGCGAGAGCCCCCGTGGCCGGGTCGTACTGCTCGTGGAGGACGTCATCACGACCGGGGGTGCGGTCCGTAACGCCGCACTGGCTCTTCGGGGCGAGGGCGCGACGGTGACCGCTGTCGTCTGTGTCATTGACCGATCCGTCGGTGGCACAGAGCCCCTTCGGCAAGACCAGCTCGACGTCCATGCCGTCATGACAAAGGACGTCCTCGACTCTGTCGCGGCAACCTGACCCTCCCCATCGGTGTCAATGCGCGTTTATGGATCGCCTTGGGGGACCGTTGGAGAAGTCGCCCATGGGCCATAAGAACGGAGTGATCGCGCTCGGGAGAAGAAACACGCTCTAGGCCGAGATCGGCCATCACGCGTCGCGGTCCCTGGTGGGGATACACCAGAATTCAGGCCAACGAGGCGCCATGATGTGCGGGTGGACATCATTGCTTCAGTGGTTGTTCTTGCCCGGAGGCTTGGTCTCGTCGTGGAAGAACCGGTCGCCCTGCGATCGACGAACAACGTGCTGGTCTGGCTGCGTCCAAGCATGGTTGTGGCAAAGATCTCAAGTCGACCGGGCATGGCGGCCAACGAGCTAGCCATCGCTAAAGCCCTTGCAGCCGCCGGTGCACCAGTCGTTCCCCCAGCAAGGGATGTTGCGGACCGCCTGCATCGCGTTGCCGGGCGAGACGTGACGTTTTGGAAATACGAACCCCAGGACCAGATCGAAGGGTCCAACTCTGAGTCAATCGCGATGGCCCTGTTTGACCTTCACGGGGCTCTTGCCACGCTTGGGTCCTTGATTTCGCTACCTACCTGCGACACCCAGATCATCGATGCAATCCACTCCCTGGACAATCAGGACTTTGCTCCCGAACTCCGTGTCGAAGACCGTGCCATTTTGCGCCAAGCCCTGAGCTCCAGCAGAGAGACCCTTGCGCAGCTCCACGACACATACCGGATTGTTCATGGATCACCACACCGTATGAATATTCTCGTGGTCGCCGGAGGTCCTCGATTCATTGACTTCGAGACCGTACAAATCGGACCTCTCGAATGGGATCTCGCCCACTTGGAACCCGAAGTCGCAGACCACTACCCAGCTCCTCTTGACGTTGACGCTTTGGCCGTTTGTCGACTCACGATCAGTGCCACAACCTCGACGTGGTGCTGGGCCGGTCTAGGGCGTGGCCCCGATATGCGTAGCCACGCTGAACACCACCTCGCGGTGGTCCGTTCGGCACTTCGCTAGCGGAACAGGCCGGTGCCGGACCCGGCCCAGAGCTCCTTTCGGACGCGTCGGCTGGCGGGAGTCCCTAGGCCACCCGGCCACCTCAGCGATGTCCGAGATCGTCCCTTAGATGCCGGCGGTCCTGACCCACGGTGACCGGCACCCAGCCAACATCTCTCGCTATCAGTCCGACCGTGTCGAGCGACGGGGCAGCTGGCTTCACGCCCGCCGGTGAGAGAAGGCCGAACGTCGGCTTCATTCCGAGAACCCCGCAGAAGCTCGCTGGGCGGATCACCGATCCGGCCGTCTGGGTTCGGATTGCGAAGTCCGCCATTCCGGCCGCCACCGCGGCAGCCGATCCGCTCGAGGAGCCTCCCGGTGTGTGCGTCATTCGGTGCGGATTCGTCGTCGGGTCCGGGCTCACCCACAAGAACTCCGCGTTGACGGTCTTTCCAAGCACGACGGCCTCGGCGGCACGCAATTGCGCGACGACTGCGCGCGGCCGATGACCCGTGTAGATCGGCGATCCGTACTCGCTCGGCTGGTCAGCCGTATCGAAGATGTCCTTTACTCCGAGCGTGAGACCGGTGAGTGGTCCGTCTGGCGCATTCCGAGCCTCTTCGCGGGCGCGATCCTCGTCGAGAAAGGCCCAGGCCCGAACCGCTCCCTCGTGTTTTGCGATCACACCTAGTGCGGCGTCGACGGCCGCCGAGGGAGATTGGCGAAGTTCCACTCTGAATCCCAGGGTAGTTGTGAGCTCCGACGCTGTCGCCCCCATCTCCGATGTACGGCCCGCGGCCAGGACCGAGAATAAGCCTCACGACACGTACAGGCTGGTCACCGGCGGTCGGCCAACGAACCTCCTCGACCAGACGCGCCCGATCGGTGGGACCTCTCGCCGGTCCTGGTAAGGATTTCCCAGGGTTACCAGAACGTTTCGGCACCCCGAAGGATTATACGAATGTGGGGAATGCGATGAACCTGTCAGCCGTGGAGGCGATCTCCGAAACCAATGAGGGTTTCGTGGCGTTTTTCACGACCCATTATTGGGACGTCGCAAAGGCGCTATACCTGCTCACCCGTGATCCTGCTGAGGCAGAGGAACTGGCGCAGGAGGCGATGACCAGGGTATATGAGCGCTGGAGTCGAGTGCGAACGATGGACTCTCCTGGCGGTTACCTCTACCGAACGGCCCTCAACCTGCACCGCAAACGCGCTCGCCGGCTGGCCGTAGCCGGGGCCATTCACCTGCCAGGGTCCCGAGAAGGCGCTGATCCCGCCCGAGTTGTCGAAGACCGAAGCGAAGTCCTGAGACTGCTGGCCTCCCTCTCTGTCCCCCAACGGCAAGTCGTGGTTCTTGTCGAATGGCTGGGGTTTGATTCGGCGGAGGCCGCCGCGGTGCTTGGAATCAAGCCTGCGTCAGTCCGTACTCGCCTGCATCGCGCCAAGGAAGCATTGCGAGCTGCTATCGGAGAAGACCCATGACTGACCTAAAAGAGCAACTTGATCGGGCTCTCACTGTCTTTGAACCCTCAGGCCACGCCCTGGAACGGACGATGGAGCTGGTTCAAAGCCGACGGCGCAGACACCGGGTGCGGGGTCAGTCTCTTAGCGCACTTGTCGTAGTCCTAGCGTTGCTTGCCATACTGATCCCAGTCCTCCGTCACAGTGGCACCAAGCCTCAACCGGTCGCTACCGAGTCTCCCGTCTCAGGAACGGCAATCGCTGCCGCCAGACATGACGGTGCTATCCAGCTGCTATCTCCCAAAGGAGCAGTGCTGCGCACGCTTATCGCTCCGGGTACGGGGATTGCCAAATGGGGCGAGCCGGTGAGTATTTCGGTGTCCGAAGCGGAAGATGCCGTCTATATCGGTTATGAGATTCTGACCTCGACGCGCTATTCAGCGCGGATCGAGAGGGTGTCGCTAGAGGGCGGAAGTCCGGTCTTTGTAGCCGATGGGGTCGAACCAGCGGTAAGCCCCGACGGCACAGAGCTCGCCTACATCCAGGAATCATCGGGAAGATGCCAGGCCTTAGCGCCGTGCCCACCGGTTGATGTCAATCTCCCCGTGATCGTCCGAAATCTCACGACCGGATCGGAGCACCGGCTACCGGCGAGCCACTCTCCTGGCGTGAGCGGTCTGTCTTGGTCTGACGATGATGTGCATCTGGCCATATCTGACGGTAATGGATTCTGGGTGGAGGATACGTCGGCCACTGCGGCCGCCACGAGCGAGGTCTCCATCTTCCCTCCCGCGAATTCGAACCCCTCTTATTGGTCCGACGCTGTTTATCGTGGTTCCTCGGGCTCGATAGGTGCGGTGGCCTTTTGTCCGGAGACGGTTAGTTGTGACCAGACTACTGAGGTCCTGAGCATCGATCCCACGACTCAGCAGGCGACGCTGCTGGCTCACCTGAACTTCGGCACTCGCTCCTTGTCCTTCGACTCCACGGGTCAGACGTTTGCCTATATCGGACTCGCACCTGGGACTGCCTTGCCTTCGCCTCTACTCATGAAATCGTGTGCTGCGGCCGTAATCTGCATCGGTACGATCGGCTCAAAGCACCTGACACCCGTCGATACATTGCTCCTCTGGCACGACGGGACAACTACTAAGCTAGGGAGCGGGTACGTATCGGTGGCCTTGAGCGGTACAGGGTCCAACTCACTGACCGGCTCAGTCGAGGGCGTTTTCGACGGGTTGGGCAATCAAGCAACGCATATCGGGGGCGTGCCCTCCCCTGGCGACATGACCCTCACCGGCTCGAATGGGACATATCACGCGGTGGCCGGTCCAAACGGCCACTTTTCTGTCAATGTGCCTCCAGGGACATATCACATTGTGGGTCGTACACCTGGGCAGTCTGGCGGTGTGTCCTCATGTATGGCGGATGTAACCGTTTTGACTGAAATTGTCACGCACACAGTCGTGAACTGCGTTTTCCACTGACTTCAAGCGTTGTCACGATCCGATGGCGAGGCATCCGCCTATTGCCGGATCCAGCTGGGCCGCCGGCCGATCGCGACCGAGTTGAGTCCCAACCAGTGGTGTATGAGCAGGTGAGCTGAGGACTATCCCCCAGACGCGACAGTCACCGCGTCAACCTCAAGAAGCAGTTTCCACACAACAACTTGAGGAGGAACACGGTGA
>Ga0182024_10018298_pt1 | contig 13057 bp, 13 predicted proteins | sample P32metaG_FD_120480 | JGI IMG/M metagenome (GOLD analysis project Ga0182024, IMG submission 120480) | Permafrost microbial communities from Stordalen Mire, Sweden - P3-2 metaG (Illumina Assembly) | ecosystem: Environmental > Terrestrial > Soil > Wetlands > Permafrost | place: Sweden: Stordalen...
ATCGTTTTGACGGATGGCCAGGCCAAGAAACTTTTCGGATGGCGATATGCGAGCAATACAAACAGCGCTCGACATGCGGGCGCGCCCAGTTCCTTGAGGACGCCGCTCCGCGTCAATGTGCGGAGGAATGTGTAGATATCAGCACGCTGCCCCTCGCTCATCGCCGACGCTCCCGGTCCCGCTTGTTCTTCGCGATCATCTTGGCGATAAATCGCTGTCGTCCCGCTGCCGTTCGAGCAAAGACCTCCTTGGCCTTCTTTTTCTGATGACCGTATCGGTGCCAAAATTCCGCGTCAGGTCTATCGTCGCTCATGGGCTTATCTCCCTTCATCGCGCCATCCCGATCCGGCCGGGCAGTCCGTCGTCAAGCCGGTGAACTGCCGGACGTCTTTACCACCGCCCGGCAGTTCAAATCGCCCGACGCGGAAATCCGGGTCCTAGCGGTAAACCCCTGTAATCGCCCTTTGAATTTGCGGCCAGCGGCCTTAACGGCCTTCCTAGCGGTGGGTATGTCTGCGCAGGCGTCTTCCTAGCTATTTCAGCATAAACGGCACCGTCGCCGTTGCCGTTCACACCGATGACTTGCCCGCTATCCGTCCCCCAGCAAAATGCACGTCTACCATCGGGTGGTATGCGACACCGATCGGGCTTGCCGCAGATAAGACACGGTAGGTCGGGTGTTGCTTCCGGCCACAATTGGTTAGTATAGTTTGCCGACATAATGTTTCCTTAAAATGCGGCGCTGCCCTGCAAAAAGCGCTCGGCGTTTTTTGTTCAGTGGATTCCCATTCGGGCGAGGCCACGTTCAGCGTCGCGGTGGCGGCGCTCGCGATGGCTTGGCGTTGCGTTTCGCACTATTGGCGTCTCCCCATTTTTGGCCGCTCCTAGAATTTCGAAAAACTCATGCAACCACGGTTCCGTTGTACACATCGTGTCCCCTACACTGACGGTTCTAAGCTTCACCCCACGAACGCCATGTTTGCTCCATCTCCAAATAGTTGCGAACGCAATGCGAGCGCCGCGCCTCCGCCGGGGCAGCCATTTCAGCCTCGGGACTTGGCTCAAAGGCAGTAAAACATCGTCACCGTGCGCAGACGGGGAGTCAGCGTTCATAGGTGCTCCTAATCAATAATCGGGGGGCTTTTCGGACGGAAGCCATTACAGCTGCAGCGCTAGTTACCACTACTTGCGCTAGCGCTAACGTTGCGTATACAACTACCAAATTGTTCCGGTGCAGGTCAAGGGGGTGCAAAGTTTGAACGACGAAATCACCCGATTTTCGCCGCGATTTTGCTTCCTTTTTGTAAATCGACCGCGGCGTAAATTTGCGTGGTCGTCAACGTTTTGTGCCCCAAAATTACCTGCGCACCTTCGAGCCCATGTTGCCGGCGAATCTGCGTCGCTGCGGAATGCCGCAACTGATGCGGGTGCCAGCGGGGGACGATTCGCTCATTATCCGGGATCGCCATTCCGCCGTGCGCCCAACCATCGGCCAGATCGCACGCACGAGTAATGGCCCGGCGGTACGCGCTCGTTTTGTAATAGCTGGACGGCTCGCGCTTGGGCCTGCGCTTCACGTTGCTGCCAGGCCGATTGCCATACGACAGTGGTGTCTTGCGTGCGGCTGCTCGGCGCTGGCGCATTTCAGCCACAGATTCGGCCGGGCTGAACACAAAGGCCTGTGGATCGGTTTTCAGTAAGAAAGGCCGCAAGACAGCTTGCGCTTTGGGGCCAATGAAAATTGTCCGCGTGTGTCCGCGGTAGGCCGTTTTGTGCTGAATAGGCGTGTACGTCCAGACTTCGCCATTGCTGCGATCAATCTCTCCCGTGCGCATCCTGCAAATCTCGCCCGGCCGTGCACCTGTGAGCCGTTGGGTTTGGACCATCGCGCCGACCACGGCCGACATGAACGGCAAAGTGGTTGCGACCAGTGCATCAGCGACAGGTTGGACCGGCCTGGATTCAACGGCGTCGGTCCGGTCTTTCTGCAAGGCACTCACGGACAGCAGGCCGTGGTACACGGTACTCAGCAAAAGCTGTTTGGCGCTGGCCCACTTGAACAGATGTTTGATGCGGCTGACATGCACGTTAATTGACTTGCGGTGCCAGCCCCGGCGAATCATTTCGGCGCGTACGGCTTCCAAGGCCAGCGGGCCAAATGCGGCGGCTGGCGTGCGGCCGTAGAGCTCCTTGAGCACAGTCAGCGCCAGCTTTCGCGGGGCCAACTCGCCGGTGGGGACGCGCACGCCGTCAACCGTATGGCGGTAATACTCCTGCGCGTGGATCAGGTAGCGGTAAATCACTTCCGTGACGGTGGGGTTGTCGTTGGCGCTGACGGGCTGGCGGCGGCCGTTGGCAAGCCACTCCGCAATCACGCGGTCGTACTCCGCCTTGCTGACCTTTGTGCCGTGGGGGCCGAGGTAAACGTCAACACCGTTCAGGCTCACTACAGCTTGGCCGGAAGCGCGGTGCTTGCAGTAACGCGGGTTTTGATTGAGAAGGCGGGGCATGGCGGACCTCCATCCGGTATCCCAACGCCGTATATACGGCGTTGGCTTTTGGGATTTGGGCCGCGCTGCCCCACACGGGCAGGTGCGCTATTCCGAGCGCTCGGCTGAATTTATAACAACTCGGGGCGACAGGATTCGAACCTGCGACCTCTTGACCCCCAGTCAAGCGCGCTAAACCAAACTGCGCCACGCCCCGGCTTATATTCATTCACTCCGCGATAATCAGGCTACAGGCGCCGCCGCAACGCGTCAACCGATGCTTGTCTTGTGGACCGGCCCTGATAACGTACATGCTCGTATGGTGCGGCCGCAAAATGGGACAGTGAACCGATGAAAGTTCTGATCGTTGGCGGTGGGGGACGTGAGCATGCCCTGGCGTGGAAGCTGGCCGGCTCCTCGCGCGTCACCGGTTTATTCTGCGCGCCGGGGAATCCAGGGATCGCCGAGGTGGCCGATCTGGTGCCCGTTCGCGACAACGACCTGGCCGGCATCGAGAAATTCGCTCGGTCCAATCGCATCGAATTGGTGGTCATCGGGCCCGAGGATCCCCTGGCGATGGGGCTGGCCGATCGGCTTACCGCGGCGGGTGTGAAAGTTTTCGGACCCACCAAGGCGGCGGCCCAAATCGAAGCCGACAAATGGTTCGCCAAGCAAATCATGCGGCACCAGGCCATCCCCACCGGCGAGGCCCACACCTTCGCCGATGCCGCCGCCGCCGAGGAATTCGTCGAGGCGCGCGATGAGCCGGTGGTCATCAAGGCGGCGGGGCTGGCGCGGGGCAAAGGCGTCACGCTCTGCTACCGCACCGCCGATGCGCTCCAGACCATCGATCGCATGATGCGCCAAAAAGTTTTCGGCGACGCGGGCACGCGGATCGTTGTCGAAGAACTGCTGGCCGGTCCGGAGTGTTCAATCCTGGCACTGATTGACAAGCGCACGATATATCTGATGGAGCCGGCCCAGGACCACAAGCCGGTGGATGATGGAGACACCGGCCCGATGACCGGCGGAATGGGCGCGTATTCCCCAACGCCCGTGATCACACCCCAACTCATGGCGCAAATCGAGCGCGATATTTTCGTGCCGGTGGTCGACGGCATGTTGCGCGAGGGAATCGAGTATCAGGGTTGCCTGTACGCCGGATTGATGCTGACGCCCAACGGCCCAAAGGTGTTGGAATTCAATTGCCGATTCGGCGATCCGGAAACGCAGCCGCTGATGATGCGGCTGCAGTCGGACCTGCTGGAAGCGATGCTGGCGGTGGCCGAAGGCCGGCTGGATCAGGTAGAGCTGAAGTGGGATCCCCGCCCCGCCCTGTGCGTCGTGGCGACCAGCAAGGGATACCCCGGCGACTATTCAACCGGCGTTCCGATTTGCGGGATCGATCAGGCCGACGCGATGCCCGATGTCAAAGTCTTCCACAGCGGCACCAGGCTGGCCGGCAAGACATTGACGACCGACGGCGGTCGGGTGCTGGGCGTCACCGCACTGGGCAACACCGTCGCCGACGCCCGCCGCCGAGCCTACGCCGCACTGGGCAAAATTCATTTCGATGGCATGCATTATCGTAAAGACATTGGGCATCAGGCGCTGGGGTGATTCGAGGATTGCCGATCGGCAAGCGGTCATTTTTTTCCGGTCGATTTCACTGAAAAACCTTCACCCGCCAGACCCAATATAGAAGAGCTCTGTTTTTTTGGACGCGGAGACCCGGTGCATTGGCCACGCGCAGCCTCGCTTCCCGGGATCCGTCGCTGCTTTTGCGCTGCCATACACTTCTGGTAGACAGAAGCAGTAGACGCACCCGGTTCGTGGGTGCATTCTTTCGGATTACCCGCACCCATGCCGGCGTGCGTCGTCCGATTTTTTTCCAACTCAAACACAATTGTTGCCGGAGCGACACACGCCCCGGCTCTTTTATGCTGCGCGCCTTTTCAATGAGTAATCTCCTCTACCGTCCTTCAGCCAACTCCGGACCGCACTGCGGCCCCGGGGCGCGCATCATGGCCTGCATCGGCGAAACCGGCGGCGGCGGATAACGCGCCAGGCCGGGCTTGAATTGCAAATGAAACAGGGCCAATTCGGGAACATTCGCCTGCGGGCTCCGCGGCGATAGGGCCAGTATCCGCGCCTCGCCCAGCATTTGCAGCGGGGCCAGGTCGCTTGCCCGAGCCACCACGTAAACATCAGCGGAGCGAATCCGATCGCTGCGAAGATAGCTTAGATTGTGCAGCAGCAGTGCGTTGCCGCGCAGATAGTATTGCACTCGGAAGAAATCCAACGGACCGATGGCCGCATCGATCACCAGCGTTTTATTTGGCGGCACCTTTGCTTCGACATCGTGTCGTAGAAACTGCGTATCGGCCACGGTGCCGTCGGGAAGGTGGGTCTGCTTCCAGCCATATGCCACGCCGACGCCGATGAGGATGGCTGCGAGCATCCATTTTCCATTGGTCGTCCAAAGGCCATGGAAAAATGCCCAGACACAGGCGTTCCACAGAACAATGAGCATGGCGGCCGATTCAATTTGCGCACGCGCGTCAATCGTCGGCGCGAGTTTGCGCAGGTAGGCCAGGATCAATAAAGCGATCGTTCCGGGCAGCCCATAGGCCAGGAGTCCGAAACGCGGACGCCGTGACCACGCGACCGCTTCGAACATGTGCTGGGCGATCGGCCGCACGCCCAACGCCGCCAGGATCGCCCAGGGCGCCAGGCTGGGCACGAGATAATGGTGATGTTTGCGATGCGGCAGCGACAGCACGATGATGGGCACGATCGCCCAGCACCAGAGGAACCGCAGCGCCCGATCACGTTGCCGCCACGCCCGCCGGGCCGTCATAAACAGCGCCACGATGGCCGCCGGCGTCCAGGGCATCGCCACGCCAAGCAGCGTCGGCCCGTAAAACCACCACGGCTCGTCAAACTCATGCGTCTGCAAAAAATCATAGCGGAGGTTCGCCAGGTATCCCTCGCCCGGATCATGGAAACGCAAGTGAATAAAGACGTGCCAACTAAGTGCGATGATCGCCGCCGCGACCCAGCCCCAGAGCCAAAGATATCTGCGCACGCGCCGGCGATCGGGCGCCGGCCAGGCGAAAAACATGCCCAAATTTCCGTGCCGCCACCCCAACCTTGGCATCAGAAAATACGCGCCGATGGTCCCCAGGATAACGGCGGCGCCGACGATCGGCCCCTTGGCCAGATTCGTCAGCCCCAACAGCACGAAAAATCCAACAACCGTCCACGGCCGCCAGCCGGCAAATTGCAGACGGGAATCTTCGACCAATGGATCGACGAAGAATTCCAGCCGCACGAACAGCGCCATGGCGGCGACGACCAGAAAGGCGAGAAAAATATCGTCCTCGGCCAGGGTCGCGTAGGTATAAAACTCATACATGCTGGCCAGCGCCAACCCCGCGATGACGCCGACCCCGCGCCCAAACCAACCCGCTGCCATCCGCGCGACCATCAATACGATCAAGAGTCCCATGAGCGCGCAGGGAACCCGGGCCGACCATTCGTTGTCGTAGTGTTGTCCGATGACCTTGGCGACGGCGAGCATCACCCAGTGCGGAAACGGCGGCCGCTCCAGCCACGGACGATCGCCGTCCATGGGGACCAACCAATTCCCTTTGGCCAGCATCTCGCGCGAGCACTCGGGGAGGCGGGCCTCGTGTAGTGTGAGCGGCCGGCCGCTGATGGACACGTATCCGAACAGCAGCACGCAATACGCGATTAGCAAACCATAATCGGTCCATCGCAGCGCGCGATCGGTCGGCGTCGCTGAAGCGGTGGATTCGATGGGAGTGGAAGGACTGGTCGCCAACGGCAAAAGCCTATGCGAAGCAACGGCCCAGTCAATCCAGCGGTGTTACAATCCCGCGATGTCGATTCGCCGGATCGAATCCCTGGACGACCCGCTTCTGGCGCCGTATCGCAATTTGAAGGACAAGGAGCTTGCCCGTGACGGCGGGCGATTCATTGCCGAAGGCGAGAACGTCGTTCGGAGGCTGCTGCAAAGCGCAACACCCGTGGAGTCGGTGCTCGTGGCTGCGCGCAAGTGCGAGGCGATCGCGCCGCTGGTAGCCGAGGGGGTGGCGATGATGGCGGCGGAGGATGAATTAATCGAAAAGATCATCGGCTTTGAATTCCACAGTGGGGTGCTGGCGTGCGGGGTTCGGCCGGCGGGACGGGATTTGGCCAGCGTAATTCCGCCGCCGCCCACGACGGCGCTGATCGTGGCGTGCCAGCAGATCACCAATGCCGCCAACATGGGATCGTTAATCCGCGTTTGTGCCGCGATGGGCGCCGACGCAATGGTCCTGGGCGAACGATGCTGCGATCCGTACTTTCGTCAGAGCGTGCGCGTATCGATGGGGACAATTTTCGCGTTGCCGCTGGTCCGATCACAAAATTTGCTGGCTGACTTGGAACGGCTGGCTGCGATCGAAAAATGTGAGACCTGGGCCACGGTGGCGTCGGGACCGGCGCAGCCGCTGAACCTTCTGCGCCGGCCAACCCGCGTGGCGGTGGTCTTCGGGAACGAATCGGCGGGACTGGACGAACGGACGATTCGATCCTGCCAGCGTCGGGTGACCATTCCCATGCGCCGCGGGACCGATTCGCTCAACGTGGCCATCGCCGCCGCGGTGTTCTTGTATCAATTGTCGAACGGAGACGATTGACCGGACGTATTCCCTGTCACGCCTTCAAATCCAGCCCCGCGGCGTCGTCTTGGCCGCTCGGGTTGGATTTATGCGGCGGTTTGCTTTGGCGGCGGGGGTGGGTGTCGCTGTGACGATCGGAAATGGGTTCCAGTTGCTCGGCACTCTCGACGTGCGGCTCGTCTTGATCTTCCTGGTCCGAGCCATTTTTGCGAACTTCCTGGGCTTGGCGCAACTGGCGAGATTTATCGGCCGCCAGATCCCTCTGCACCTGCGGCGCCTGCATGATTGATCCGGTGAGAGGATTGAGCTGGCTCATCATGGCCTCTAAGCTCGGCGGGCTTGCCTTAATAGTATCGGCACGGACCGGCCGCAATGTATCAATCTAAACCCCTCAACACGCCAACGCATGAGCCGATAACCCGCTCTGCACGTGGCTGAATACTCGAACGAATCGGCATTATTGTAACAGACGATTTGTTCGTCGCGTGATGAGGCGCGCGTTGGGGCAATTCTTCTAATTTTCCGCGCCGTACCCCAATTCGTGGGCTAAGTTTCGGATCAAGCAAGCCGACCAATTCGCATCCCGCCAGGGTGCATTCAGGTCTCTTCGGCAAAGCAAAGTTTAGAGCGTTGTCAGCGGCTAACGGCGCGGTGCGCACGTGTATTTATTCGAAAGGGTCGTTTTATGAAGCGGTTAATTGGTGCTGGATTTCTCGGAGCCACGCTCATGGTGTCGGGCATGGCCCACGCCACCCAGGTTGGTATCACCCCCCCGTGCACTGGCAATAACATCGACATTTGTCAGCTCTTCTCCGATCTGGAAAAAGATTGCAAGGACCTCAAATGCGACAAGAAGGAACTCAAGCATGACGAGAAGGACCTGAAGTGCGATCTGAACGACGTGAAGACTGACAAGGAGGAGCTGTGCGCCCTGTTGGATAGCGACGGCTGCCCAGTCGAGATCAAGGAGATTCGCTGCGAGATCAAGACTCTGGATAAGGATATCTGCGAGGACAAGACGGACATCAAGGACGTCAAGCATGACATCTGCAGCGATGACAGTGAAATCAAGTGCATCGAGCACCAGCTCTGCGAGGACGGCGTTACCTGCGGCTCCCACTGCGACGCGGCTCCGCTTCCAGCGGCTTCGTCCCTGGGCGGCATTGGCCTACTGATGGCCGGCGTTGCCAAGTGGCTGCGTTCACGCCGCACGACGATTGCCTGAATCGCATCCTAACGGTTCCCCCCGACTCCGCCGGAAGGTCACATTTTGTGCCTTCCGGCTTTTATTTCCAAATGGGGTGCGGATCGCTCGCGAACGGGTCTGGCGTAAATCATGCGGTTAAGGGCAACGTGTGATGCATCCGGCAGGACCGATAACGCCTTCCGCAAGCGCCTGAATTTTCGAACAAATCGGCACATTCGTAACAAACGATTCGTTCGCCAACAAAAGAGCTCGCAGTTGCCGAATTTCTTCTAATTTGCGCAGCCGCGACGCAATTCATGGGCTAAGTTTTGGATCAAGCAAGCCAACCGATTCGCATCCGGCCAGGATGCGTTTCAGGTGTGTTCGCCAAAGAAAAGTAGAAGAGCACTGTCCGTGGTCGTTCGCGCGATTTGTGCTTTCAAGTGTAGTTATTCGAGAGGGGTCTGAATTATGAAACGGATTTATTATGCAGCTTTTGTTGGCCTGGCACTTCTGATGTCAGGGGCCGCGGCCCGCGCGACTGATTTCGGCGACTATCGCTGCAATAACCACGACGGGCAGGACTACTGCTTCAATTTCAAAACGTGTGATGACAACGGAAATTCCAACACGAACAGCTACGACAACAATTCCGGCGACTGCGATGATCACAGCAGCTGGTGCGGCGACAATGATTGCCATCATCATGATCGTTGCGGCGGCGATGCCGCTCCGCTGCCGCCGGCTTCGGCCCTGGGCGGCGCCGGCTTGATGTTGGTCGGAGCGGCCAAGTGGCTGCGTTCGCGCCGCACAACGATCGCCTGAAGCGTATCTACGAATCCCCCCCGACTCCGCCGGAAGGCCGCTCGTGCCTTCCGGCTTTTATTTCCAGAGCGGGTCTGGGAAACCGTCTGAAATCATCCTACTTTTGGGGCATTGCGAATCCCATACCGCAGGGCAAAGGCATATTCAGCACAAGTTGCCTGGCTTGGGAATCATATGATTTAACAGAGCGGAATGTGACTGGTTTTGCAGCGCGAAGAGACGATTTGTGGGTTACATTTCCATCATAAGTTCGCCGCACGGTCATCGCAACCAGGTTCAAAACCAGGGACGCAGGATTGCCGCTCAAAACGGCCATTCGGCTCCCAGTGTTGCTTTCGACCTTTAGAAAAAGAGGGTCCGCATATGAAGAAGTATCTGGCAGTCGGGGTGGCTGGGTTGGGATCTTTGATGTTCTGGAGCGCGGCGCGTGCATCGGCGATCGTCACCGTCGATAACGGCGGTACAGTCTCCTACGAGTTTAATGAGGGCGGCAGCGGCGGCAGCGGAATGCCCTATGCATATTTTCGAAGCTATGACTGCTCGGTCTATCTGAACCAGGCGGTTACGCCCATTCCCGCGCCCCCCGTTACCACCGGCGGCAATAACACCGGCGGCACGACCAACACCGGCGGGACCACGAATACCGGCGGCACCACAAACACCGGTGGGACGACGAACACCGGCGGCGACACCCAGCCGCCTATTGGATCTCAAACCACAACCGGCGGCACGACTCCCGGCGGTGGCACGACGCCTACTGGCGGAGACCTCACGCCTCCCGGCGGCGGCGACACCACCACTCCTCCCGGCGGTGACGACAACAATCCGCCGGGCGGCGGTTGCTGTCACACGCCTCCGCCTTGCTCCACCCCAGCTGTGCCCCTGCCCAATTCGGCGGCGTTGGGCGCGGTGGGAATCGTGGCGATCGCGGTGGTCCGGTGGCTTCGCTCTCGCCGATTCAACGCGGCCTGATATACTCTGAATTTCAACATCCAACGTTGCCGGAGATGCCACGCACTCCGGCAACGTTATTTGCATGTATTGGGACCTTCCCCGTCAAGTTGCTCCGCCTAACGGCCGATAGAATAGCGGGAATAAGATTGTTCCGCGCCGCGCGTTGGGCTGAGGGAGCAGGATTAGGGAGGTAACTCATGCGATGTCCCGGCATGCTCCTGCGCGCCCTTGTTCACGACGAAACCGGCGCCGAGGTTCTGGAATATGCATTCGTTTTAGGCCTGGTGATCGTCGTTGCGATTACCGTCATCGGCCAGGTGGGCACGAAGGTCGTCGCCCGGTGGACCTCGATCAACAGCGGAATGTAATTGTTCCCGGAGATCACGCGCAACGGTGCGACCTTCGGCCCGCGCGTGTCAGTTCGAACATTACGTGCTGCTCAGTCGTGTTCCAGGATTGGGCTAGATCCGCCTCGCTCAGACCGTCGCCCAGCAGGACGACTTCATCACCGACTTTGTCGGCAGTACCGATCTGGACGAACGCCGATTGCATTCCGACTTCCAGAATATTCCGCCTGACGCCGTTCACCAGGCAGGGGCCAAGGCGCAGGCCATTGGAATAGCCGCCTTGGATCACCCCGAATCGCGGCGCCACGAATCCACCATAACCCGCGGGGCGGCCGGAGTCGCGCGCTTCCAGCAGATGGGCCCTGACTCTGACGGCGCCGCGATACAGCGCAATTCCAGGCCGCACGCCGTCGAGCCAAGCCGCCGGCTCGTGCAGCAGGCTCGATCCGGCCGCGTGTAGTTTCAGTCCGCGATTGCCTAGCAGCGCACTGAGGATTCGCACATGCTCAAGCCTGACGGCGTGGGTGAACGCCTCGCCGCATTGACCGGCCGCGAGCACCGATTCAACTTGATCGGCCGGACACGCGAATCGCTGCATGGCGGTATCCACGCACAACACGGGCAAGGCGGCGCGAAGCCGAGTGGCTTGCTCAACCGTCCACACCACGGGACGCACGTGGGCCGCCACAAATTCCGCCGGCTCCATCCCATCGGATGGCCCGATCGCTAGAATCGGCTGTTTTGCCGTTTCCCACAGATCGGCCGCCCGCGCTTCGGCCAGGTTGAAGACGCAGAACCCCTGAACGATGTCGCCGATCGCCCGAGCCACGTGCGCGGCGCCCAGCCCGTACGCGTCGGCCTTTACAACCGCCAGCACGTCGACCCCGACGCGCCGCCGGATGGCCAGCGCGTTCGCACGGACGCGCGAAAGATCGACCGTCACGCTTGGTTGTCTATCGCGATCCATGCTCGCGTCATTGGAATGGCGCGGCAGCCTCCCGTCCAGCCCAGGGCAATTTCAGGACTCCGGTTGCATGATTTAGCCGTTTTCAAGAGAATCGCCGGCCGCGATCCAACCTGGCAAGGAGAATTGAATGGCAGGCAACTATGCTCCGGATCCCAAGATGAAGTTCACATTCGGCCTCTGGACGGTCGGCAACATCGGCCGAGATCCGTTCGGCGGGCCGGTGCGCGAGGTGATCTCGCCCGTGCAAATCTGCGAACTGCTGGGAGAAGTCGGCGCCTACGGCGTCAACTTTCACGACAATGATCTTGTTCCCATCGACGCCAGCGCCCAACAGCGCGATCAGATCGTCAGCGATTTCAAAAAAGCGCTAAGCAATAACGGACTGGTCGTCCCCATGGCCACGACCAACCTGTTCAACGATCCGGTTTTCAAGGACGGCGGCTTCACCAGCAACAACGCCAAAATCCGCGCTTACGCGATCCAAAAAACGATGCGGGCGATGGACCTGGGGGCCGAATGCGGGGCGAAGATTTACGTGTTCTGGGGCGGCCGCGAGGGCGTTGAATCCGATGCCACCAAAAGTCCCGTCGACGCCATCAAGCGTTTTCGCGAGGCGATCGATTTTCTGTGCGAATACAACATCGAGCGGGGGTACGGCTACAAGTTCGCCTTCGAAGCCAAGCCCAATGAGCCGCGCGGGCACATTTATTTCGCCGTCACCGGCAGCTACCTCGGCTTCATCCCCACCCTGCGCCATCCCGAGATGTGCGGGGTGAACCCGGAGGTGGCTCACGAGCACATGGCCGGGCTGAATTTTGTCCACCAGGTGGCCGCCGCCCTGGAGGCCAAGAAATTATTTCACATCGACCTCAACGATCAGGAATTTGGGCGCTACGATCAGGATTTCCGCTTCGGCAGCGCGAATCTGAAGCACGCATTTTTTCTGGTGAAGCTGCTGGAGGACCACAAATACGACGGCCCTCGCCACTTCGACGCCCACGCCTATCGCCAGAGCGATTACGACGACGTCAAGAATTTCGCCCGGGGCTGCATGCGCACCTACATGATCCTGAGGGAAAAAGCCCAGCGCTGGAATGGTGACAAGGAGATTCAAGAGCTCATCACGCAGATCAACGTGAAGGATGCCGCTCTATCGAAGCTCACCGCCAGCTATAGCAGCGCCAACGCGAAGAAGCTGCTGGACCAATCGCTGGACCGCGTCGAACTTGCCGCGGCCCGTCTGCCGTATGAGCAACTGGACCAACTCACCATGGAAGTACTGATGGGAGTGCGGTAGGATTTTGCCCGGAAGATTTCGGGGCCGTAGCTCAATTGGGAGAGCACCACGTTTGCAACGTGGGGGTTGCCGGTTCGAGCCCGGTCGGCTCCATTTAACGCAAGTCCGTGACTTCTTTTCGCGACTTCCTTAAAGCGACAGCGGGGGGACAGGATGTATCGAGGGACCGATAAATCTAAGGGCCTCTAACAAAATGAGCCACAGATGGGGCACAGATTCACACAGATCAAAAAGACACCCGGATTATCCGCCGTATCTGTGGTTCATCTGTGCCCCATCTGTGGCTAACTCATTCATTCTGTTA
>Ga0182024_10018299_pt1 | contig 13057 bp, 13 predicted proteins | sample P32metaG_FD_120480 | JGI IMG/M metagenome (GOLD analysis project Ga0182024, IMG submission 120480) | Permafrost microbial communities from Stordalen Mire, Sweden - P3-2 metaG (Illumina Assembly) | ecosystem: Environmental > Terrestrial > Soil > Wetlands > Permafrost | place: Sweden: Stordalen...
CGCGCGCTCCGCGCGCGTTTCTCACCTAGGTTCAAAGCGCGCCCGGAATGCGCGCTCCACCAAAATCGGAGGTCATCCGACTTGAGACATCTTGACATTTCATTCGTAAGCATCATGATGCTTCCATGAGAACCACCCTGACCCTCTACCCGGACGTGGCCGCCAAAGCCAAAAAAGGCGCCGCCAAACTCGGCAAGCCCTTCAAGGAAGTCATCAACGAGGCGCTGCGCCTCGGCCTGGACCAAGTGCTAAACCCGCCCAAGGCCAAACCGTACAAAACCAAAGGCAAACCGATGGGCCTGCGGCCGGGCATAAATCTCGATAATATCGGCGAACTGCTCGCCCAACTCGAAGGGGACACCTACAAGTGATTCTGGTGGATGCAAACCTCGTGCTCTACGCCGAAGACTCCCGGGGCGCTAACTACGAGGCGGCCCGTGCCTGGTGGCACCGGCAATTGAGTGGAACGGAAACCGTCGGCCTGTCCTGGATCGTGCTCATGGCCTTCATCCGCATTGGCACCCATCCCCGCGCCTACCAACAGCCGCATACCCTCCCGGAAGCCATTGCCGCCGTGCAAAGCTGGTTCGACCAACCCTGTGTGCGCCTCATCGTCCCGACCGACCAGCATTGGGCCATTTTTCAAAAAATGCTCACGGAAGGAAAGGCGACGGCCAACCTCGTCTCCGACGCCCACCTCGCCGCCCTCGCCGTCGAACACGAATGTACCTTGTGCACCACCGACCTGGACTTCGCGCGCTTCCCGGGGTTGAAGTGGAAAAATCCGCTGGCGGGGAAGTGACTAGCCACGCCTACTACGGCCTCGCGGCGTGCTGCGCGAGTCCCGGCGCTTCATGGGCTCCGCGCAACAATCCGTCCACGCTCAAATCGTAATCCAAGGCCGGCCAATGGATGCCCTGACCCGCCGCGCACGGCTTCCACGCCGCGCGCTCGGCCGGCCGGGCCCGTTGCAACGAAGGATACCACGCCAGCGGCAGGCTGAGAATCCGGCCGTCGGCCAGCCCGACCGTGAGCAGGCTCTTGCCGATGCTCACCGACTTAACTTTTGCGTTGGTGGAATTCATGCCAGGACTCCTTCAGGATTTGCTCGTTCTCCCGGGCAATTTTCAACGCTAACCGGATTTCCGCCGGTTTCAAGCCTTCACTCGAGGCGATGGACCAATCGGCCAGCCAAATCTTCACCGTGCCTGAGCCCTTGTCCACATGCACGTGCGGCGGCTCATTCCCTTCTTCCGCGAAGAAATAAAAGCGATATCCACGAATTCGCAATACTGTGGGCATAAAAAAGAAATTTTCAGAATGAGTAGATTTAAGGAAAGCCGGAAATAAGAAGTCTTCAGTTTTGACTTTTTAACCTAAAATCTCGACTTTATCCCCCCGAGCATGAACTGGTGCAAGCACATCGTGAGTGATCCGGCGATACTCCGGGGCAAGCCGTGCATCAAGGGCACCCGGATTCCCGCCGCCCTGGTGCTCGGCTACCTGGCCGTGGGCCGCGATGCCGCCGGCATCCGGCGGGAGTTTCCCGATCTGCGGGCAAGCGATATTGCCGCTTGCCGCGACTACAAGTGCTACTTAGACAGATTTAAAGCAACACTGATGAGCATACAGAAAAAGGCCAAGGTAAGACGTTACCGCGATGGAAATACTTATAAGAGGAGGATTACACGAAAGGATTCAGGCAAAGCCTTCAGCGTCTTTGGGGCCATTGGAAATTATTTTTTCTCATCAGACGGATTTGAAAAGGTAGGCTTGCCTACATCCGAAGAACGATGGATGGGCTCCGGGCCGGCAAGGTACCAACTCTTCGACAGAGGAATGATTGCATATGACGCAAATTCAGATCGTGCATACGCACCAATCCAGAACAACCAGAAATATGCGAAAGGCAAAAAAAGTGCGGCATTTGTCGCATTCACGGATCTGAGAGGCTTCACTGAATGGTCAAAAAATCAGAAGCCAAAGAGGATTCAAGAAGTCTTAAATGCTCTTGAAGAAATACATCAAAAGGCTTTCCTCAAACGCCAGGTTTTCGTCAAATCAACAGGAGATGGCATAATGATTGTTTCCGAGACGGGTGGACTAGGTTTGCATGGTAGGCTTGGAACCCAGGACGGGGAACATGCAAATCCAGCTTGGTTTCTCCGCGACTGTGCAAGGCTTGTGAATGAGGCGAAAAAGAATGAAACGCTTCGGCGGGATTTCGCACTTGGCTGCGGAATTGATTACGGGGAAATTACTCAGACATTTTTTCTCGGCCAGTGGGATTATTTCGGTAAAGAAGTGAATAACGCCGCCAAACTCCAGCAGCATGCCTGGAACGAAATTGTAGTTTCTCGGAAATTTCAGGATGCGCTTAACAAGAAGAATAAGAAGTTAGCACGCAAAGGCCAAAAACTCGCCAAGCGCGCCGTACGCTACTCGGCAGACGAAGTCATCAAGGCATTATCCCAGTAGTCCCCTACTTCGCATACGCCGCCTGGGCGCCTTTGATGTTCCGTTTCGGCACCCACGGCATCAAGGCCCGCAGTCTTTGTCCCGTCTTTTCGATCGGGTGCTTTTCGCCGGCGGCGAGGAGGCGTTTGTAATTCTTCAGGCCGGTCTGGTATTCCTTGACCCATTCGCGGGTGAACTGGCCGGACTGGATTTCCTGGAGGATTTTCTTCATCGCCGCGCGCGAGCCCTTGTTGATGACGCGCGGGCCGCGGGTGATGTCGCCGTACTTGGCCGTTTCGGAAATCGAGAACCGCATGCCGGAAATGCCGGACTCGACCATCAGGTCCACGATCAGCTTGAGCTCGTGCAGGCACTCGAAATAGGCCATCTCGGGCTGGTAGCCGGCGGCCACGAGGGTCTCGAAGCCGGCCTTGACCAGTTCGCTGGCGCCGCCGCACAGGACGGCCTGCTCGCCGAAGAGGTCGGTCTCGGCCTCCTCCTTGAAGCTGGTCTGGAGGACGCCCGCGCGGGTGGCGCCGATGCCCTTGGCCCAGGCGAGCGCGAGGGCCTTGGCGGTCTTGGTGGCGTCGCGGTGGATGGCGATGAGCGCGGGGACACCTTTCCCTTCGAGGTATTGCGAGCGCACGATGTGCCCGGGCCCCTTCGGCGCAACCATGATGACGTTGATTTCGCGCGGCGGCTTGATCAGCCCGAAATGGATGCACAGCCCGTGGGTGAAGAGCAGCGTCTTGCCCGCCGTGAGGTTGGGCGCGATGTCCTCCGCGTACACCGATGGCTGCCGCATGTCCGGCAGGCCGATCATGATGACATCCGCGCGGCGCACGGCCTCGGCGGTGGTCAGGACTTCGAAGCCCTTTTCCTGCGCGATCGCCCACGACTGGCTGCCGGGGTACAGGCCGATGACGACGTGCGCCCCGCTGTCCTTGAGGTTCAGCGCGTGGGCGTGGCCCTGCGAACCGAAGCCGATGACGGCGAGAGTTTTGTTTGAGAAGACGCCGAGATCGGCGTCCGAATCGGAATAGACTTTGGCGGGCATAGAGGGAATAAATCGGTAAGAAAAAAATGAACAGAAGGAAGCAAAGGCAGCAAAGCAGGTTCTTCCTTGGATTGACCTTTGCTACCTTCTGTAAGAATGATCGGTTTCGTAAAAATAAAACCCCTCACCCGCCGCGCGGCAGGGCGAGGTTGCCGGTGCGGGCGAGCTCCTTGATGCCGAAGGGCGAGATGATTTCGAGGAAGGCCTTGATCTTGTTTTCGTTGCCGGTGCATTCGAGGGTGATCGAGCCGGGCGTCACGTCCACGACCTTGGCGCGGAAGATCGCGGCGATTTCCACGATGTCCGAGCGCGTTTCGCGGGTGCAATCAAGCTTGGTCATCACCAATTCGCGGGCGACGAAAGTCTGGCCGCGGGAAAAGTCCGTGACCTCGATGACATTGACCAGCTTGTTGACCTGCTTGACGCACTGGTCCAGCGCCGTCTCATCGGCGATGATGGTGACGGTCAGGCGCGACAGCTCCGGGTTCTGGGTGGGCCCGACGTTGAGCGTTTCGATGTTGAAGCCGCGGCCGGAGAACAGGCCGGCGACGCGCGCCAGGACGCCGAATTTGTTTTCGACGAGGATGGAGATGGTGTGTCGCATGGAAAGCAGGCCTGGCGGAACCCGGCGGGCTGGACGGCACAGGACTCGAACCTGTGACTTCCTGCGTGTAAAGCAGGCGCTCTAACCAGCTGAGCTAGCCGTCCGGGCCGGGGGAAAGGGAGATTTTCAGCGTCCCCCACCCCCGAGGCAAGCCGTTTTCCTGGGTCAACGGCACTTAGCCATCCTTCGGGAGTAGCCCATTTTCCGGGTGGAACGCGTGCTCCGCACGCGTTTCCGAGGTAGGAACAAAGCGCGCGCGGAGCGCCCGCTCCACCAAGCGTTGAGTTCACTAATTCCTCATCGCGCTTGCCCTCCCGCGGCCGGGGTGCTTGAGTTTTTGGCATCATGATGGCCAAACCCACGATTATCATCGGTTTCTTGCTGGTCCTGGTCGGCGTCGGCGGTTACTGCGCGGGTCATCCCGACCCGGTCTCCCAGCACGTCAGCTACACGGCCCTGATCCCGGCGGCCATCGGCGTCATTTTAGCCCTGCTCGGCGCAATTTCGCTGAACGACGGCGCGCGCAAGCACGCCATGCACGTGGCGGCGATGGTCGGGCTGCTGTCCATCGTCGCCGTGGCCATGCGCCTGCCGCCGACGTTTGCCGAACTCCAGCAGAGTTCGCCCGCCGCGCCGCTGAAGCTCGCCTCGATGCTGGTGACGCTGCTCTTGTGCGTGATTTTCCTGGTGATGTGCATCCGCTCCTTCATTCAGGCGCGCCGCAACCGCCTGGCCGGAACAAAATGACTCAAGCTGGTCCAACGTTAAGAACGAATTAACAGAAGGTAGCGAAGAGAGCGAAGGGCCCTAATCCCGCGCCCCGTTTCTTGGCATTACTTTGCTTCCTTCGTTTCCTTCTGTTAAAATTCTTCTTCTTCGATTTTTCTTTTGTCGTCCCGTTCCTCCTCACTTCGGCAGCCGGACGAGAAAGATGCGGTTCTTCTGGTAGTCGCCCAAGTCCATCTGGGTCGCGTAATCGAGGAAGGCGGGCCGGTCCAGCAAGGGGAAGTTTTGGCCGGCGCGGGCGGTGTTCATGCGGTCGAAGAGCAGGTAATCCAGGATGACGGGATTGGCGCTGAGCAGGACGGTCGGCTCCGACCCGGTGTAGAGCGAGTTGTAAAGCGGGCCGCCAATGAACTGGTATTGTTGGAGGCTGAGGATGGTGAAAATCCAACCCCGCACCAGTTCGGGGATGGCGGCGATTTCCGCCACGGCCACCGCGCCCGTCTGCGGGTTGTCAAAAAACCGCTGCGTGTTGCTGCCGGCCAGCAAGGAGGCGTTGATGAGTGAACCGCCCACGCCCAAGTCGGGAAAATCCTCGCCCACCGGCAGGTTGATCCAAAAATCCACACTCAAAAGCAGCGGCACGGGCAGGAGCGACCAGCGGTCGTTGGTTTGCACCTTCCACTCGTAATTGGCGCGCACCCGCCGTTGGGCCAGGCTGTCGGAGGCCGGCAGCGGGCTGTCGTACCGCCAGACGGAGCTGTAATATTTACCGCGGTTGAGGACGAGCACCGGCACGCCGGCAAACGTCTCCGGCGCGTCGCTGCCGAGCGGGGGCAGGAAACCGGCGGCGCGCAGCCGGCTTTCGTTTTGATCAATGATGAACAGCTCCTCCGGCTTGTACCCCCGCGCCACCAGCGCGTTGATTACCGCCCGCACCAAGCCCGGCGGCGTGGACAACCCCACGCGGTCCGTCATCACCTTCAGCCCGACGCTGCGCTTGGGGCCGGGCGCGATTTTGCGGCCCAGGCGCCGCTCGTAGTCGGCGAACAAACCATCCACCGCGGCCTGGTACTGCTGGTCGGAAAAATCCTGGACCCGGTATTCCCACAGCCACGAGCGCGGGTCCTTGGGGTCGGGCGGCCCCAGGGGTTTGGGCGGCGGGGGCGCGAGCACGTTGGGCGCCGCGGTGGTGTTGCCCCCGCGGGTGGTGTTGCCGGTGGTGTTGCCCAACTGGCTGGGCTTGGCCTCCGGCCCCATCGGCAGGTTTTCCAGCGGCGAAGGCGGCTGCGCCTGGGGCGTGGCCGGGCCGACCGGAATTTCCTGCGGCCCCAGCTGGGGCCGGGACCCCGACGGGCCGGACGCCCGGCCATCGTCAGTGGGGTACGCGGAAGTGGGAGTTTGGGCCGTTGCCGAGGCCGCCAGCAACGCCAGCGCGAAGACCAATCCGAGAACTCGTTTCATGGGAATCTTGACCCGAGTTGCGCCCGCGTGCTTTACTGGCCCAGTTGCGTCGCCCAGGTATCCCGGTAACAAAGTCTTGCCGGCCGTCAAAATGCAAGCCGCCATTCGTTACCCTTCAGTTGTAGCCCTGGTGCTCGCCGCGGTCGCGCTGCTGGCGGGTGGTTGCCAGAAAAACGATACTGATGCCGCGGCCGATGCCGCGCTGGCCCAGGCGCAGGCGCTCAATTCCGCCATCGCCGCCGCGAATCGCCAACTGGGCGCCGGGCAGACCGGCCCGGGCATCGCCGCGTTGGAAGCCCTCAGCGCCGCCCACCCGGAGCGCCTGGATGTTGTCGAAGCCCTCGCCTTCGCCTACTCTTCCACCGGCGACGACGCGAAGGCCGCGCCCTTGTTCATCGAAGTGGCCGCGCGCAACCCGCAGCGCCGCGCGCTTTCCATCTACGCCGCCGGGATTTATGCCGACGCCGGCGACCATCCCAACGCCATCCAGCAATACCGCACCTACCTCGACTATTTCCCGCACGATGCCGCCGCCTGGAAGGACCTCGCGCAGGAATACGAAGCCGTCCACCAAACCCGCCCCGCGCTCGACGCCTACCTCGAATCCGTCCAGTGGACGCCCACGCAGGAGCCCACGGCCGCGGACGCGCTCGACATCGCCCGCCTGCACCTGCGGCTGGGCGACGCGGCTCAGTCTGAAAAGTGGTTCCACGAAGCGCTCGCGCACGAGCCCGATTCGCCCACCGCTGCGCAGGCCCGCTTCGGCTTGCTCGAACTCGCGCTCGAGCAAAATCAATTTGCCGCCGCGACCCAATTCCTTGCCGATATTGACACCGACCCCGCCGGCCGCGCCACGCTCGACCACGCCGCCCTCGCCGCCGCGCGTGTCTCTGTGCGCGAAAATACCCGCCCCGCCAAACCCGCCGCACCCTCGCCGGTCGCCCCGGCCCCACCGGCCGCGCCGCCGGTGGTCGCCGCAAGCATTCCCGTTGCACCGGCTGCGCCGACTCAAGTGGTCGCGCCGTCGCCAACACCAGCGCCCGCTCCCGCAGTCGGCAACTCCTGCGCAAAACTTGTAACATCGTCCACACCAACCGCTCCGCCCGTCCCAACCGTGGCCGTGAACCCGCCTTCAACATCAACGCCCGCCATTCAGGCCTCCGCGGCAACGAATGAACCCTCCACGCCGGTGGCCGACGAGTCCACCGACACCGACAACGCCGACACGCTCGCCGTCGAGCCGCCTCCGCCGCCCGAAACTCCCGCCGCGAAGGCCGCGCCGTTTCTCGCCGACGCCAAAAAAGCCCATGACGACGGCCGCGACGCGGACGCGATCAAAGCCTATTGGAAAGCGCTGGCGCTCGACGAAACTCCGGCCGATACCTGGCTTGCGCTCGCCCAGGCGTACTTTGACAACAAGCAATACTCCGAGGCCGCGTCCACCAGCCAGGAAGCCATTCGCCGCGCGCCGGAAAATCCCGCGTACACCGTGTTCTACCTGCAAGTCGTCAAAGCCGCCCAACCGGTGTCGCGCTACCAGAGCGAATTGAACGCCGCCTACGAGAAATTTCCGGCCGACGCCGACATCGCCTTCGCCCTGGCCGATTCGTTCAAGGATTCCGGCGACACGCATGACGCCGCCCTCGTTTACACCGACTTCATTCAGCGCAACCCCACCGACCCCCGCCGCCCCGACGCCGAAGCGGCGCTCAGCGATTTGATCGCGAAGTGAGCCAGGCGATATTTTAAAGCCTTTTTTGGACAGGATTAACAAGATGAACAGGATGAAAAGCCACATTCCGCAAGCGGGCCGTTATCCTGTCTATCCTGTTCATCCCTGTCTTAAACTGATTTTAATATATAACCCAATTCGCATAAAGATGCGGCAAATTTCTGCATTTTATGAAAGTCGCCAAGCTAATAACCTTCTATTTTTGGGTTCTCCTGACCACGGGTTCGCCCCTGGCCTCGGGGCAAACTTCCGCTTCAATTCCCGCAAAGCCCGTCCTCGCGATCGATCCAAATACATCAACGGTCAAGCTTGTCATACCCGGGACAACCAACCCTTCCATCGTCAAATGCCAAGTACTGGACGTTCCTGCGAAGGTGGCACTTAGAAGCGAAGATGGGTCTATTCCCATCCTGGTTGCTATTCAGGATCCCATCAGCAAAAAGAGTTACATAATGCCGTCCTTCGGCAATTACTGGGTGGCCGTTCACGATCCGGCCACAAAGGTAAATCAGATTGTTTCCGAAGCCGCCTTTTACGTTTCGAGAGATTCCGGAATAATCGCGTTTATATTGACGCCCGGTGGAGGACTTGAATGGCGCGGAAGCTACTACGAAATGTCCGAATCCGCCGGCAATCTCGACGCGGCGATCGCGCAATTCAGAAATGAAAAATTTGACGAAGTGATGTCGAAAGAACTGCAAAAAAAATCATCGGCGGTGTTTTTACGCGATGCCGCGCCGTTATATTTTTTTGAGGCGACTCCCGGAAGTTCGCAGCCTGGAGACGCGACGATTTCTGCTATCGATGTGACCGATGGAATTTTGCGTTTGGATTTGCTTAGTCCCGGAGGGGAATTTAAAGGCAGTTTTTGGGTTGATTTGAGCGCCAGAAAGCTTGTTCGAGCCATCGTTGACGGCCAGGAGATGGACCTTTCCAAACCGGGCGGCTTCGGCGTTCCGAAAAATACGTAGAATCTGGGCGATGAATGGCCTCGCTCTTTCCCACCCCGCCGAACAACCTCGCCGCGTCTCTCCCATGCCCGCCCCTACCCCGCCAGCCGACGAAAATACTCCCGCACCCTCCCTCGGCGTGGGGCGCGAGCTGGCGAATTTGCGCGTGCCGGCGCGTCCGGAACTCATTCCGGCCATCGCGGTGTTCGTCAACGAAATCGCGCAAGCGCACGGCTTTTCGACGATGGAAGCAAGCGGGTTGCAACTCGGCACCGAGGAATTGTGCTCGAACGTCGTCACCCACGCCTACGAAGGTGATCCCACGGCCACGTACACGTTGCAGGTTGTCCTCGAGGCGGAATGCCTGGTCGTCGCAGTGGAAGACCAGGGCGTACCCTTCGACCCGCACGCGATGCCGTCGGAAGGCAAGCTCGGCACCACGCTCGCCCGCGCGTTCGCCGACGACCTGCGCTTCGTCTACCGCGGCCGTCAGGGCAAGCGCGTGGAGCTGCGCAAGAACCGCGTCTTCGAGCGCTTCGTCGCCCCGCCCGCGCCCGAAGGCGCGCATCCGCCCATCCCGACCGACGAGCATCTGGACATCCGCCTGATGCGCCCGGAGGACGCCCCCGAACTCGCGCGCTGCGTCTGGCGCGTCTTCGGCTATTCCTACCCGGCCGACGAATTGTATGAGCCCGAAGGCATTGCCGAACGCCTGCGCACCGGCGCCTGGCAGTGCGGCGTGGCCGCCCGCGCCAACGGCGAAATCGTCGGCCACATCGCCCTCATTTTCAATTCGCCCACCACGCGCGTCCCCGAAAGCGACCACGCCATCGTCGCGCCCTACGCGCGCGGCCATCGCCTGATGGAGCGCCTGAAGTCCCTCCTGGCCGAGCACGCGCGGGCGCGCGGGCTGGCGGGCATTTTCAGCGAAGCCGTCGCCGCGCATGTCTTATCGCAAAAGGTCAACCTGCACCTCGGCGCGGTGGAAACGGGCGTGATGCTCGGCTACCTGCCCAAAAGCCTGGTGTTCAAGCAGGTGGAACTCGCCCCCGCGGTCCTGGCCGCGCCGCGGGTGAGCGCGGTGATTTACTTCCTGCCGCTGGTGGCCGGCGCGCCGCGCGTGGTCTACGTGCCCGCGCGCCACGCGGAAATCGTCCGCCAAATCTACCAGCACGCCGGCCTCGTGCGCGCCTTTGACAGCGATTACGACGATACGCCGCCGCTCAGCCCGCCGGAATTTTCCCTGTCCGAATCCACCGACTGGGGCGCGGGCAACATCGTCGCGGAAAAATATGGCGCGGACTGGCGCGACCACCTGCGCGCCCACCTGGCCGCGTTCGGCCGGCGCGGCCTGGCTTACGTTGATCTCGACCTGCCGCTGGCCGACCCCTTCACTCCGACCGCCTGCACCGAGGCCGAGTCGCTCGGCTTTTTCTTCTGCGGCCTCACGCCCGACAAACTGCCCTCCGGGGACGGCCTGCGCCTGCAAGCCTGGATTAACTTTACCGTCGCGCCGGAAAGCGTGCAAACCGCCAGCGAATTCGGCGCCAAGCTGCGCGACTACGCCGCCCAGTGCGCCCGCGAGCGCCCGGCGACTTGATCCGGTCGAACCGGCTAAAATCGCGGGAACAAATCGCGCGCCTCGCGCCTCTTACGGGAACAGACGATCTTGATACTATGAAAGTTAGTTTTCCAACCCACAGGGGGGTGATGGCGGTGTTGGTTCTGCTGCCGCTGGCCCTGGCGGCCCAATCCGCTGGTCAGCAGACGGCGCCCGCCGCCCCGTCCGCTGCGGCCGACAACGCCCTGCTGGCGTTGAATCTCGACAACACTCCGCTGGACCGCTCCAACCGCGAGCGCCTCACCAGCTATGCCGACGTGCTGGAGAAAGTCATGCCGGCCGTCGTCAGCGTTTACACCGAACGCCGGGTCACCCTGAGCCGCCGGCACTCCGACGAGTCCCTGGAGGATTTGCTGCGCCGCGAATACGGCATGACGCCGGATAACTCCTCCCCGTCGCAGACCGGCCCCGAACGCACGGTGCCCTACGGCGCGGCGTCCGGCTCCATTGTCACCTCCGACGGCTACATCCTGACCAACCGGCACGTCGTCATGGGCCCGCGCGACCGGCCCGCCGACACCATTTACGTCAAGCTGCACGACGGCCGCGAATTCGCGGCGCGGTATATCGGCAGCGATGAAGACACCGACATCGCGTTGCTCAAAATTGACGCGCAAAATCTTCCCACCCTCAAGCTGGCCAACAGCGACAACCTGAAGGTCGGCGACATCGTCTTCGCCGTCGGCAACCCGATGGAACTCGGCTTTACCGTCACGCAAGGCATTGTCTCGGCCACCGGCCGCAGCGATTTAAGCCTGCTCGGTGACGATGGCGTGGAAGACTTCATCCAGACCGACGCGCCGATCAACCCCGGCAACTCCGGCGGGCCGCTGGTGGATGCCGAGGGCCGCCAAGTCGGCCTCGACTCCGCCATCCTTTCCACTTCCAACGACGGCGGCAGCATCGGCATCGGCTTTGCCATCCCCACGAGTCTGGCGAACCACGTCGTCCATGACCTCGTGGTCTACGGCAAGCTGCGCCGCGGGTACCTCGGCGTCGGCATTCAGGACATTGACCGCGACATGGCCCAAGGCCTGGGCCTGAACACCACTGAGGGCGCGCTGATCCAGGATGCCGATCCAAATCTGCCCGCCGGCCGCGCCGGCGTGGAACACGGCGATGTCGTGCTGCAACTGAACGACGAGCAAATTGATTCCGCCGCCAAACTTCGCTTCGCCGTCGCCCGCTGCGAGCCCGGCACGGAAGTGACGCTCAAAGTCCTGCGCGACGGCCAGCCGCGCCTGGTCAAAGTCGTTTTGGGTGACCACGACGCGCTCACCGGCGGGTCCGGTTCCGACTCCCCGTTGACTTCGCCGGCGGTTCCGCCGCCCGCGGCGGCGGCGGACGGCCCGCTCGCCGGCGTCACGCTCGCCGCGATGTCCCCCGTGTTGCGCCAGAAATTCAACCTGCCCGCGAACGTCACCGGCGTGGTCGTCACTGCGGTGGATGATTCCTCGACGTACGCGGATGAGTTCGCGCCCGGCATGGTGCTGATTGAAGTCAACCAGCAGCCCGTGGCGGCGGTGGACGACGTGCGCGCGCAACTCAAGCCCGGCGCGGTAAACATTTTTTACGCCTATCACGACGGCAAATTCCCGTTCCTGACGGCCGAGCTGCCGCGGGAGTAAGGTTAAAGCAAATTCGAATCGGTGGGACGGGTGGAGCGGGCGCTCCGCGCACGCTACTCGGCTAGAATTCGTCTCAACGCGCACGGAGTGCGCGTTCCACCTTGCCTCCCAGCACAAACGTATACGCTTGAGCTCCGCAATTTCTCCCGAATCTTACGGCGCCCGCGCCACCGTGGTGGGGTTGGCGAGCGGGGCGGAGGACAGCGCGTCCGGCGTGGTCTCCGTCTGCCAGCCGCCGCCCAAGGCTTTGTACAAGGCGATGAGGTTGGTATCCACCGTCTGGTCGCTGCGCGCCAGTTCGTCCTGCGTCTGGTACAACGAACGCTCGGCATCCACCACGTCGAGAAAACTCGCCAACCCGTTTTTGTAGCGTTGGTTGGACAGATCGAGTTGCTCCTGACTCGACGCCACCGCTTGGGCCAGCGATTGCCGCCGCGTTTGCTCGTTGGCGTAGGCCACCAGCGCGTTTTCAACTTCTTCAAACGAAGTCAGCACGGTCTTCCGGTATTGGGCGAACGCCTGCTCCTGCAAGGCGGTTTGCAGGTGGATGTTCGAGCGGATGCGGTTGCCCTCGAAAAGCTTCCACTGCATGGTCGGGCCGATCGCCCAATACTGGCTGGGCCCGGTGAACCAACTGTTCGCGCTGATGCTCTCCAGCCCGGCCGTGCCGGTCAGGTAGAATTTGGGAAACAGGTCCGCCGTGGCCACGCCGATGCGCGCGGTCTGCGCCGCCAGCTCGCGTTCCGCCATCTGGATGTCCGGACGCCGCTCCAACAAGTCCGACGGCAAGCCCACCGGCACCGCCGGGGGCACGGCCGGCA
>Ga0182024_10018300_pt1 | contig 13057 bp, 20 predicted proteins | sample P32metaG_FD_120480 | JGI IMG/M metagenome (GOLD analysis project Ga0182024, IMG submission 120480) | Permafrost microbial communities from Stordalen Mire, Sweden - P3-2 metaG (Illumina Assembly) | ecosystem: Environmental > Terrestrial > Soil > Wetlands > Permafrost | place: Sweden: Stordalen...
AACATATAATCTGCCGTTGAGAAGTTCCAGTCCATGTTATTTGCCCGAGTCATCGCAGAGCTAAGGTCGCCCCGCGTTGTTGGTGAACTGCATGTTGCGTCCATATTGAGTCCTTCTGGCGCTATGCGCCATTCTGAGTTAAATCGGATTGGAGTGGGATGACAGGCCGCGTCCGAGTCTGCTCGCGGTTGTCATCATCTTGTTCCAGTTCCGTTGCATTGCTTCGATCTTCTTGTCCACCAGAGCAGTCCTACATCCCTGCTTCTGGTACGACACTGCGTTCCCTTTGAAGGCGAGCGAGTTCGACCGCATAACATCCTCGATCATGTCGATGTCTGCTTGGTCCTCGCGCTCCTTTAAGTCCTGCATAACAGCCTTGGTCTTTTCCCAACTGATGTCTTTGGCTGCAGTGATGATAGGAACTACGGTGTCTAGCAGGAACGTGTTGAGCGGCATCATCTCGAAGTACATATGACCGTTCCGCATCTCGCTCCAGCGTAAGTTGTACAACATTTGATAGCGACCGTGGTATGGGTACTCACCAAGCGTCTGCAGACCCGACTCCTCATCGAAGTTCTGCATGTAGTATATCTCTGGTGTGCCGTACTCTTCTGGCTTGTGCCATTGCATCAGTGCCCAGCATGGTACTCCACCACCTATGAGAAGATCGCGGTATCCTTTGTAGGATACTTGATCCTCTCCCGCCCATGATCCACCTGCTCTATACGTGGCGTTTGGTCCTCCACCTTGTGACCACACAAGTATGAAGTTAGGTTCATCATAGACGTTCAAGCCACCAATGTCCGTCAATCTTTCTTGGAACTCTTCGGGGCAGATGTACTGCTGATAACTAGCTGTTGGGCTGGGCATCGGCTGTTTGTCCTTGGTTCTCTGCGTCCTTCATCGCAGCACGCTGTGCAGCCAGTTGCGCCTTCTTCACTTCTACGTACGCATCAATCTCAATGCGATCTGTGATACCGAGTTTCTTTTCACAGATGAAGTTGAGCAGCAATGCTGCGGTGTCTGCCATGCCCATGAGTTCGGAGTCGTTGGAGGCCAGTTTCAGGAACAGTCTATGTGCCTCGCGCCGGGACATAGGTGCATCCCAGTACTTATCGTAAGGTTGCTGTACGGGTGAATCTCCACTGAGAATGAGGTTAGACATTGTTGCCCTCCAGAGAGAAGAACTCTTCTACTGTGGTGTCCTCGCGCTCTGTGCCGCGTACGTCCTGCACACGCACAATGCGAAGGCCCTCTGGATCGGGCTCGTAGTTCATCTGCACGCTGTCGCACAGTTCCTTAACCTTGTCTTCGTTCATGAGAAATACTTCTGAGTTGTAGTCGCCGTAGGTCACGCGGTCTCCCACGCGAACCACTTCGCTCATCGCAAGACGCTGCCCACCGAGGATAACAAGTTTCCCTGTGGCTAGCACAATGCCGATGTTGGAATGCTGTCGGTACTTAGCAGCAATGACTAGTCCAGTCTTCGTATTGAGGACGCTGCCATCCTCCATGATCTTCATATCCGGACCCTCGGCACATCGCTTCACTAGGATGCGGTCGAGAATAGGAGAGAACGCTGAGAATTTCTTTTCTGGATACTTCTTTGGGGCCACTGGGGCTGCCGTAACTTCCGCTACTTCCGTTGAGTAACTGCGGCGGCGGTCAATCACTTCTATGCCAGCGCCTAACTCTTCAACGAGTGCTGTGGATTTTAGTTCTAGTCGTTCCCCAGCATTGAGTCGGATCATGTAACTTTCAATCTCTGTGGGGCTAAGTCCATACTTCTGCCCAACAAGTTCATTGCGAGTGCGAAGGTCATACTCAAAGTCTGACAACTCGCTTCCGCCTGCTGCAAACTGTGCGCTTCGTGCTCCTCGTGCTAGTACATCCCCACCGTTGTTCATTGAGTCTCCTGAGTCGAATCATACTCCACTGTCTTCACATGCACTCTTGCGCATTCCTTAGTGCACACGTCCATCTCTGGTTCGTACACAATTTTCTTTCCGTGTTGCAGACGTATGCACATCTTAGAGCACAGTGTCTCGTCTTTAGCGTGACACATGCACAGGCAGCAATTCGCGTGTGGCTCCTCAGGTTTATTGTGTCCCTGAGCGAATGCAAGGGCTGCAGACAGTACCAACACCACCAGTACCTTTACTGTATTCATTGCTGAGTCTCCTGAAACGGCCTGTTTTCTATGGTCACCTCTACGGAGTCTTGGGGTTCTAATTCGTACTTAAAATCACCCTCTTTTAAGTCCTCGCCTTTGTGCATTCTCATCCACAGTACAAACAACTTAATCTCTTCTTCCGGCGTTACGTTCTTTATGGTCACGATCATTGCTGAGTCTCCTGAGTCTTTCCTCCCCGGCACACCAGTCTAGGTACGTTTGCGCGACGAGACTGGGGCCAAGGAAATCGCTCAATTGTCCGCAAAGACACTGAGACGAAGGTCGTTAAGAAATTAGAGCCACGCTCACTAGCGGGTAGAGCCACGAGTGAGCGTGGGGCGATGCTCCGTCTCTACACGGAGCATCAAGGTGTTACACCAACTTAGATCGTTGGCACTGCGGCGTTCTGGATGTACAGACCAGCACGTGGAGCAGCGTTCGCCAAGTTGAAGCAGGTGTTGTAGGCGAACATGTGCGAGGTCAAATACGTACCGTTCGTGGTGTTCACGTCAGGCACTGGGGCCACAACGTTGCCGCCGCCGAAATCGTACAGTTCCAGAGGAGACAACTCACCGATGTACCAGTTCTCCATCAACAGGAGGTCCATGCGGCTAGCAGTCGCGGTCGCGCTCTTGTGGTACTTGCGTCCACCGAACGTGTCCGAGAAGTAACGCTTGGACATATCCAGAGTCTTCTCGCCCTTGACTTCTTGAGCGTTGACGATCTGGACGTTGTACATCAGGTTGCTCTGTGCAAAAGCCTGCTCAAGAGGACCATACCAGATGCCCGACTTCAGGGACTCTGCGTCTGGACCCAATGCACGGGTCAAAAGCACTTCGGCGCGCTGTGCGATACCGGGAGTGATTGCCGCGCCATTCAGGTTAATGGTCGGGGTGCTCAAACGTCCGGGGTACGCGTTGCGGTTCAAACCACCGATGGTTCCAGTGTTTGAGTTCACGTCCCAAGCCTTGATGCCTAGGATCGAGTTGCCGCTGCCATACGCAGCACCAGCCACGACGATGTAGTCAGTCACAACCACGTCGGAGGGGAGAACGGTGCTGAAAAACAGGGTATTGCTAGGACCGTCAGAATAGCTGATCGTAGCCTGTGTCGCTCCACCTGTACGCTGCACACCACCCGTGCTGTAGAACTTCACGACCTGTTGGTCGGTGAAAGCTACGGCGACGTTGATGCCTGCGATACTGGCGGTCTGGGCTGCGGGAGTCCCACCACTCAGAACGATGATCGCAGTAGCAGGAATCTGGTCGATCATGCCAGTACCATCAGCATTGATCAAGCCTTCGATGCCCTGCATAGCGCTGTCCAAGGAGTTCTTCATTTCCTGTGCCTTCACAGCGAAGAGACCCTTCTGCTTGGAGTCGGTGGAAGCCTGAGCTAACCACGAAATCTCGCAGACGTTGAACAGGTACACTGGGGCCAGAGCGAAGGAAGCCCATTGCGAACCGCTGCCACGGAGCATGCTGTCTGCGTTGCCCGTGCCTTGCGTAATTGCCGCACCAGCCTGCACCCTGAAGGGCACTCGGAATGATGCTCTCTGTGTTCCACCCGCATTGCTTTGGTTGGATACAGGAATCTTTGTAGCTTCTGCCTTAAACATGCTGTACGCCGTAGTCCCGTGGAAAATTAGATCGGGGATTTCCTTGGCGAAAGCATCTAACTCGACTGCTTCAACAGCAGCCTCAAGTAGCGCCATATAGAATAGTTCCTTAAAACAAAGTACCACATCGCGTGATTCTGAGTGTACACGCGGGTCTGTCGAGCCTGCAATACGCACAGGCCAAACGCTGAGTTCTTACTATTCCTTACCACGCCGCTGCCGTGTCGAGAACTGTAGCCTTCGAGGCCATTCGGGCTTTGGTGGTGTTTAGATCAAAATCTAAAGGGTGCTCCGGTTCGCACGGAGCTTCTTGGTAGCGGCCAAATCCACGAAATTATTGCACTCCGAGTTTGATCGGAGCGTGTTTCTTGGGAGCGTGTTTCTTCCCTTTTTTGAACTTTGCTTTGGCGTAGCGCACCGAGAGTGGGTGTTGTATCAACACTCGTTCGCGGTGTGCTTCCCTCTCTCCTTCTTTGCGGAGTTTGGTTGCCAATCTTTGTTCGGGTGTACGCATGAGTTAACCTCCTATAGGTTAATCGCCATGGTCACCTCCTTTTTGAATTTGGTTACAACTTACAGCGACTGCGTGGCAACTAGATCAGCGGCCAGAACAGTGATGTTGTAAGGCACGTTCACAGCCAGAGGATTGGCGGCTGTGCCGTTGCACTGGATAGTCAATGATGCCTGACTTCCAGAGCCAGATACTGCGATTACAACGCCAGATACTGAAACCTGATCGTTGACTTGTACGGGCTTGCCGTCTTTGGTTGTTCCTGTTGACATTGTGGTTCTCTTTTCTCTGAAGTCAGTTTACAACGTTGTTATTTCCGCCACGTTACAAACTTGACGGACTTTCCATCTGATGTCTTCACAAAACCCTTGCCTGTAATCTGCAAGTTAATGAGATCAGCCGTTGAGTAATCCCTGCCGCCAACCTTGATCGGGTCGCGTACAATATTCTCGGGACGTGTGGCAACGTAGATAGGCTTGCCTGTGGTAACAGACTTTATAGCTGCCTTTGCTGCATCGTCTTTCTTTACCACCGCAGCGGCCTGTTTACCAGCCGCGCTACCACCCTTGGCATAACCGGGGTAACGGCTTTGAATTTTCTTGGTAACAATGTCGTTAGCAATCGCCTGAACCGCCGCCTCGTGGTACTGCACCATCTTGGCACGGTCGGGGCTCTTCTGCTTCCACATCGCATCCATCTGTATCTGGTAGCCTTTGTTGGCCTTCAGCGCGGCGTACAGACTTTCCTTGATCCCGTTGCCGAGATCAATAAGCGTCTCACGTGGGAAATCCTTAAAGAACGGCATCTTCAGGAAGCCGCCTAGCGACTTACCAAGGATAACGTTGTTTCGTTTGTCACACTCTTCCGCAACTCCGCTTTCAAACTTGGTGCGGTCAGCGGTAGCGGCATCACTTTTTGTTTTCTCGAACGCTGTCTTCTCCGCTAGGAACTTCTTGCGCTCTGGTGTATCCACCGGGGCAGTCGTTCTGGTCTTGGCATCCTTATCGAGGTCACCGTACCAGTCGGTAAGGCTCTTGATAAGTTCAGTGATCTTGGCAATGTTTGGTACCGTCGCTCCCGTGGCGTCCTTTGCGGTGACTGCCTCATTGAACTGACTCACGAAGGCATCCATGTGGATTTCCTTCAGTGCGTTTGCGACTACAGGGATCGTGGTGTTGTAAAATGCTTCGGAGTCATGCGTCTTCAACTTCTGTAGCAGTGATGGTGCCAATGCTCCCAATGCTTCAGGATGACCACTAGCCTTCAGATCGGCTATGACGTTATCCCACAACTCAGGGTTGGCAGAATACAGTAGTTCGTCGGTTGCAGATACCTGCTCGAACGCCTGCTGCATCTTTTGGTAGCCTTCAGGACCACCTACTGAGTCGATGAATGCCTTGGCTTCCTGCATCTCGGCAACGCCTTTAGGAAAGACTTCCTTAGCAGCGTTCCAACGTTCAAATGCACCGTGCAACTCCTTCACCACTCCTGCGTTCTTTGGGTCTGCATCGCGCATAGCCTTCAATGCTGTGCGGATGTTGGCAGGTGTGGCTTCTGTTGGTGGTCCTACTTTTGCAGCGGCAGCGGTCTTGAACGCTTCTTGTTGTTCGGGCGTCTTATCCGTACCATCCGCATTGAGTGTTTCAGTTTCTTTCCCAGTTGCTTCATCGACTACTGTGGTGACATCGACAACTGGTGTGTCAATCGTTGAGTCTACGACTGGTGTATCGACTACTGCTGAGTCTGCTACTGTGGTGGATGTATCCACCATTGCGAAATCTACAAGTCCATCGGCCATCTTGAGTCCTTCTTCTGAGTTCTTCTGAGTTGAGTTGAGGCCGTGAACTAACACGGCCCCTTGTTCTTACTGTGCTGGTTGCTTCAGTGCTTCTGGGATAGCCTTACCAGCAATCTTATGATCAAGTGCAGTTCCTGCCGCTTGCTCAAACAACGCTGGAGTACTTTGTATTCCCATCTTCGCTAAGGCTTGAACTGCCACAGGTCCGGGCATCTTAGATACATCGACGCTAATAGACTCGGAAGGTGGTTTGTCCGGTAGTTTATTAGCCGCTGCAATCTTCTTTGCCATAGCCACGTGTTCAGTCCAATGTAAATGGATATTCTCGTAGCCTGCACGTTGTACTGCTGTGCCATATTTGAACTTCTGTCCTTCAGTGGAGTTCATCCACTCAAAGCATTCGTTCGCTTCGACACCGTGGTTCTCACTTTCATCCTGAGCTACAGGTATAGTGCTCACCAATTGAGGTAGAGACTGTATACCCTGTTGCATCTTCTGAACCATTGCTGCCGCTTCAGGTGGGATTTGTTGCCCAGTTGTCTGCGCGACTTGCATGCCACCCGTTATCTTTTGGGCGGCGTCCTGCATTTGAATACGCTGTGGGTTCGGCATTGGTCCACCGCGTAGCAGTGTTTCAAATTCACACCGCTGCTTGGTGACCGATGATGCACCTTGCACTTTGTAGTTCTTCATGCGTAGAGAGGATGCTGTTTCCGCTAGGTTCGATGGACTGAATACCCATTGTGCAAACGGAGTAGCTGGAGCAGTTATAGCTTTGTCGATCATACCCATGATCTTTACAGCCTTTTGCTCTTCAGTCTCTGGAATAGATGGATTACTCTCTGGGTAACAGAGAACGTTTCCACCGAGAAGGTTAGCAGTGTTTACCTTTATGTTTCCGCGTTCTGGTATATTCTGCGAAATTGTCTTACCATCACGGCACTCTGCTGCACATTTCACGGCCTGTCTAGCGGCGGTAGCGAACAAGTCCTGAATGTTATTCCATGGACAGCCCACGCGTTGTAGTGCTTGGTCACGTTGAATGACTGCATTGCCTACGGTGTTCTCGCCTGTAGCATTACCAAACAAGGAAGGCAGTGCGCCCGAGATTTCCTCGGAGAGAGTAGTGATGAACCACTTGATGAAGTCAGGCAGCGCAGGCTGATGCTGCGGCGTCGGCTCTACCATTATGTATTGACTTTCGGTTGTAAGTCCGGGTTGTGGTATGAACGGACCTGTGTTACCGGGAATATTTGGCTCATTCTTAATAGCGTCCATGTCGAACGCTTCGGAGTTCATCCACTTCTTAGGAATAGTGCGCTTGAAGAAGTCATCCAGAAGATCAACCCAATCGTTGATGCGTTTCTGAATTGAGATAAGGGCTGTGCCCATAGCTCTGCGATTCTGACCTTTGCCTGCTGTCGGGTGTCCGATGGCGATGTGGTCATCCATCTTCTCGTTACGAGAGAAGGCGTACTCTTGTCCTGCGCGAGCCAGTAGCACTCCATCTGGGAATGCCTCCAGCAGTTCTGCTTTGGATTCATCGCTTACGGCTTGATCGAGGAACATCGAAGGGCGCATCCACGTGTACTTCACAGTGGTGTGGCGACTCAATGAGTCTCCTGTGACATACGCACCGAGTACTGCTTGGCGTACGTTCTCTCTTGCAATGCGATCAAGCTGTGTCGCTGATTGTCCATCGGTGCCGGGGCTAATCTTGCTCGCAATCCACGGGAACATACCGCGAACCATAGCAACGTCATAGTCCAGCATCAACTGCACAAACTGCATCTCGGAGAAGTTGTCAACGGAGATGGGAACCTTGTGGTCCAGTTTACCGTGACATGTAGTGACTTCCATACCGAGTGGTTTCTTCGCGTTGTTTCCGATGCCTGCTGAATCCAGCATGCCGTCAATCTCTCCACCAGAATCTGCTGTGGACTCGGTGACTTGTAAGAAGTCTTCCTGTCCCTCTTGTCCTGTTGGTGTGTCGTCGGGTGGATTGAGTAAGTCATCAGGAACGGTAGGCGTAGTCTGATCTTCTTCGAAGCCATACTTTTGCCCATTTAATTCGTAGCGCGTCCATAGAAGTACGCGGTCTTCATTCCAGAACACTCTGGCGCATTGCACTAAAAGATCATGCAGATTGTTGTTGCGCGACCAGATATCTTTGAATCTATCAGCCTCTTCGGCTGCAATCTTGTCCGGTCCCCATTCGGGGTTAGCGGGGGAGAACTCTACCTTAGGCACTTCACGCGACAGCGCGGAGACGATTATGTCTCCCTTAGGGCCATACACGTTTGTGTCATAGATGCTGTTGTGGTTTCGTTCGTTGGCTTTCTTGCCTTGTCCGCCACCGGGTAGTTCCCAGCCTCCGCGTTTTCCGCGCAGCAAGTGCTGGTACCCTCTCTCGAAATGCAGCGCTTCCCACGCCTGCTCAACTTCCATGCGGCGTGCAGCAACATCGGCTTTCATGCAGATGTCATCGAGTGAGATTAACGTACCGCGTGCCCCATCACTCAACTCAGCAAACGGCTCTGGTGAATATGGGAACGGGGCGTAGACGCCCAGAGGACTATCACTAGGACTTTCAGGCTGGGCATCAGACCCGCCCTTTGCACCTTCTGTCCCCGTCCCTACAACTTGTGAAATGTCGTCTGCCATGGTACTCCTAGTGTTGCATTGCAGCGAACCCTTTTGCGCTGGCCTTCATGTGCTTTACATGAGAACTGTCTCCCGGCTTGGGTTCTTTTTCAGCAGCCGTTAGTTTCTTTCCTCGGGGAACACCAAGCGCATCATGGAGTCCACCCTTCTTTACTTGGAATGAACCGTGCGAACCTAGATTCACCTTATGACTCTTGTGTCCGATTGCCATAGTGTCTCCTTATGCTGCCCTCATACTTCCTCTTGCGAGTTGTCCACCGCTGTCTATACGCGGCTTCTTGCGGCGCGGCGCTGGCGTTGGTGCTTCGCCGCCCATCCACGCTGGCATCTGGGTAGCATCTAACGATTCAGTCTCCGCAGGTGCTACGGGTTTCTTCTTTGGTGCTCCAAGGCCGATCATTCCGCCTCCCAAAATTTGCACAGACCAACTGGGTGAACCTTCACTTCTCCATTGGGAAGTTTTGGCCTCTCGCTTAGCTTCTCCATATTAGGCCCAGAGCAACTTCTAGTTTCTTTCTTGAAGTACTCACAGTTGAAGCAATGCTTCGCTCCACCAACTTTGTAGTCAACGTAGCCAGTCTTGGGTTCCTTGGCTTGTGCTGCCATACTTGAGAACTTAGGCATAGTCGGAATCCCTGACTTTCTTGCGTCCAAGGCCGGGTGCCTTCTTGGCTTTGTATTCGTCCTTGCCGCCTTCTGCTGCACGCTTCTCCGACAGCATTATTGCGACAGCCTGCTTCTGGTTATGCACAGGCTTCCCAGTTTCTTTGTTGCCGCTCTTCAACTTGCCAGTCTTCCACTTGTCCATCACTTCGTTCCAAGGCACAGTGAACTCCTTTATGTTGCGCTGTTGACGCTGCCTGCTGGTACAGTTATGCTCGCGCCAGAGGTCTTTAACGTGACTGTAAGGGAAGCTGTTTGTCCACTACCTGAAATGGCAGTGACTACGCCCAACACTGACACATCATTGTCCACTAAACCGAACGCTTTTCCGTCTATGCTCAGTGCAGGATGTGATGCATCCACTGTGTGCTGTACGGCTTCCATGTCGTTTGCCTTTGCATTGAACTGTCCAGAGGCAGGTGCTGTGGGAGGCTGCACCGTAACTACAGCGAGTGATCCTGTGCCAGATACGGACACTACTTTGCCCAGTATGCTAACGGAGTCATTGACGCTGACGAGTTTACCGTTTATATTCGTACCAGTACTCATAAGAATTTCTCCAAGTAAATTGCTGCCTTTCTAAGGCGTTCTGGGTTGTCATCAAAATGACCTATTCCGACATTGCACTTGCTGTGTATAAACTCTCGCAACGTGCTATACTCGTGATTATGGTCTAGTACTGGACGACCTGAACCTTTGGGTCCACCATAGAAGGCTTCTCCGCAAAGGGCGCACAGGTTGTTTTGTCTTTCCAATCTTTGTTGATACTCTTCTAGTGAGATACCATACCTGTGTTTTATGGTTGTCTCTTTACGCATAGAGAAGTTATCATTCTTGTTCTTCTCATACCAACTTCTCATTCGGATGATTGCTTTAGGTGTGTGGTTTTCTTTGGACCTATCCTTACCGACTCGCCATTGACTCATATAACATCTTTGGCATAATCCTTTAGCAAACTCCTCTACCTCTGGATGGCATGTTGATTTCTTCATTATTCCTCCGCAATAGGTTCGCGCAGGAGGAGATTGCGGCTCCTCCCTGCACTGACTCAGGGAGCAACCCCTGAGGATGTTTCAAAATTTACACAAGATTTGGCATTGCGAATCCATCTTCTTCAGATAGTGCGCCTTGCTGTCCCTTGTCACTATGATTGAATCCGGGCTTCTCTTCGTTCTCTTCTTTGCCTGCAGGTGGTACGCCTGCCAGACTGCGAGCTTCGTCATGCGCCTTGTGCGCGTGCTCGTGTACGTTCGTGTGAACGTGTCCGTCTTTGTGGTGCGAGGTGACTGTGTGGCGTCCAGTGGCTTCGTCGTGGTGGATCACAACCTTGTTAGCAGGGCCGTGCTCAGCAACCATAGGGTGTTGCTCTTCACCGTTCTGCTCGTCGCCTACGTGCTCTTCATGCTCATTCATCTCGCCGTTGTGCTCTTTGCCCTCGTTCATTTCGACGCCTTCGTGCTCACCAGCCTCAAACTCTGGTGTCTCCTTGGCTTCATGCTCAGGAGATTCACTGTGCATGCCGTCTTCGCTGTGGTTTTCGTCGTAGTGCTTCCCGGCAAAGCTACTTCCGAACTTCTTACCGGGGGTTTTCTTGGACTCGTACATTTTAATCTCCTAGTTACTTCAAAAGTTCGTTGATCTGTTTGATCAATTCTGGCTTGCTGGTTGCTACGGTCTTCTCAGGTTCACAGTAAGACTCAGGAACCCATCCCTTTTTCTGGGACAAGGACTTCTTGGGTGCATAGCGCGCTCTGATTTCGTAGCCGTTCTTTGCAATCTCGACTTCGAAACTGGTCAACTTGCCTTTTTCTTTTTCTGCCATGATCCGTCCTTGGGGAATGTTTCCATAACTTCCCATGTTTACACCTTGGCGGCGGCTGCCGCTTCTGCTTCTTCCTTCAGTTCTTTTTCGTTCTGCGCGTCGTGTGCTTCCTGTTCGGCCTGCCAACGTGTCTTCACTCGCGGTGACTCGAAGCTGGCGAAACTAGGTTTGTCTGCTTTCTTTGCAGATGGATCAATGCCTACGCGCCGATTGATGTTCAGTTCATACATCCCAACCTTTGCCTGAAGCAATGCTTTCTCCGAACGTAGATCACCAATTACTGCATCTTTATCTTGACGAAGCTGTTGCAAGTCTGCGCGGAGCAGCATTAGGTCTTGTTCCAGTCGCTGCACTAAGGATGAGTAGAACAGGTCATCCCAGAACCCTCTGATACTTTCAGCTACACTCATCGTGCCTCCTGAGTAGAGACCTTGGCCTCACCGTACACCTTGTTAAGTCACTGGTAGAGTCCATTATGTAGCGAGGATCAGACCACATGCAAGAGTCACATATGATGTTCTCTCCTGCATCCATAAACTTAGACCACCCGACGTAATATCCGGCAGACATGGTGGACCCCGGTGTATTCACATAGCCATCTACATCTTCATGACAACGGTCACAGTTAATCATCCCTGATCCTGCTTTCCCATCCACACAGGCTGTTCACTCTGTCTGAATGACGATGTTTTATTCTCGTTCTCCGCGTCGATTTTCATCTTGAGGAAGTAGGCGGCTAATGGATCAATCTTTTTCAACTTTGCAACTCTCTCTGCTTCGACCTGTGCTTCAGGCTTTTTCTTTGCTCCGAGGTGTCCATACAGTCCGTATCGGAAACCGTCGTAGCAGTCATCACCTTTAGCACTGACCTTCAGCACATCATCCATCAGGTCGGGGTTTCGCATCAACGACGGGATAGCAAGGATGATTTCCTTGCATATGTCGAGGATTACTAGTTCGCCCTTCTTGATGGCGTTGTACATCAATGACGCAGAACCTATGCGGTCTCGTGTCGCTGACGTAACAGGCGGCAGGCCCACAAGTTTCAATGCTCGTGAGTACTCATCCGCTGGTGTGCGTACGTCCATTTGTCGATTGAACTTCTCGTGCGAGAAGTATATTGCTTTGAGTGTGACTGGCTTTCCGTTTGGCAAGTGTGCTTTTGCTTTGATGATCGAGGCTAACTCGTCCATCGTCTTGCCACCCGTAACGACAATCTCTTGGAAGCAAACAGTCTTGAGTCTATAGTTGTCTCCAATTGAGTCCTTCACCAACGCCTTCGTAAATAAATACGTTGCGTTAGCGTGCTGCATGCCCCAATCTTCTCCAGCCCAGCACGGTTGCCAGTCTTGCCAGATGATAGACTCGGGGTCTTCTCGTAAATTGATCACGTGATATGAAGGATCAAAGCAGTCGAAGTATTGTCCTTCAACAACACCATCATATCCGTATAGAACTTTGTCGCGCTTCGCCTTCGGCATTGACATCAAACGTGCAATGATGCCGGGATCGCGTGCGAGCAGTTCTGGGTTATCCATAACTGTCGAACGCTGATAAGCGTACGCTTCGGGATCGTAAATCTTAATCCACTCTCCCGCTTCCTGAATCCACCATGACCCATCCACAGGGTCACGCTTAGCGCCTTCACCTGGGTTCCATGGTTCCTTCTGTACGAACAAGGTGCGATAGTATTCGTAGTGTGGACCCAGAGGGTTCGTACACCCAACAATGGCGGGGATGGGCAGGTTTCCCATCTCATCCCGTTCGCAAGCCGGGTTGACGATGTTACGTTGGAACAACATCATCCA
>Ga0182024_10018301_pt1 | contig 13056 bp, 11 predicted proteins | sample P32metaG_FD_120480 | JGI IMG/M metagenome (GOLD analysis project Ga0182024, IMG submission 120480) | Permafrost microbial communities from Stordalen Mire, Sweden - P3-2 metaG (Illumina Assembly) | ecosystem: Environmental > Terrestrial > Soil > Wetlands > Permafrost | place: Sweden: Stordalen...
GCCAAGGCGACAGCCGGCAACACCGAGACTGCGGAAGCCGCAATCACGCACGCAACCGAGGCCGGCTTCTGTTGCATCGCCCGACGCAACAAAAACCGCAGACGCCAGCGCCGAGAAGCGTAAAGCCGAGAACGCAGACCTGGCGCTGAGCGCCGAGGAGAGGGCTGCCAAAAAGTCGACCAAGAACCTCGGTGAGTTTATGTACGCCTGCGAGCTGTACCTGCCCACGCTGACCGAGCCCGATCTGAAAAAGGCCCGCGTCTACTTCATGGAGGGCACATGGAAACCGAAGAAAGCAAAGGCCGCGTGATGAACGCAACTTTATCATCGAAAGTAAACCGACGCTCTGACCGTGAGGAACAAATCAGACAACTAATCTTGAAAAATATTTGGATAACAAACGGCGATGACTCTGAAACTGTCGGCAGTCGACGTCGATTGATGGCACCGCGCCAGACGGCGACGGCCGTAGGCGACTCTAATGGACCTTGATTTTGACTATATTCTGGTGTAAGTGCCGCACGTTCTCGCACCGTGTAGGATACCTGTGCCTGCTCACTGAGGACACCGGCCAAGCGTCGCAGGACATGAGCTAGGGCCACGCCCCTCCGCTGGCACACTGAGCCAAACGGACCGCGCTCCTGTCCTAACCGACCCGATTAGACGAGCTTGGGACAACCGGCGGTGACCGCTCGACCAGGGCGGATATCGGGCTCTTTGATCGCTCTTGTTAGGAGCGAGAAAGGGCTCGCGCCATGCGCACCCACGCTGTCGAACCCTACGCACTCTCACCCAAAGCCGCTGCCCATTGGTGCGGCCTCGGGCTGACCAAAATCAAGTCCCTGCTGCGGGACGGCACGTTGCCGTGCCGCAAGGATGGCCGGCGCACATTGATCCTACGCGCTGACCTTGAACAGTACATCGCCGCACTCAGCACTGCTCGACCCGCACTGCCCCGCGGCCCCGACGGAAAGTTCGCCGGCAAGGCGGTGCGTCATGCGTGACCTGTGGCTTGTACTCGACGACCTCGTTGACAACGAAATGACTTGGCGTCGTCCAGTCGATGACGACACAGCCCGCGTGACGATGGCTAAGACTGATGAACTCCTCGCGGAGTTAGTCGCGGCTTACCTCGAAACGGAAGACGATGAATCGCTCTTGGATTCCCGCGTGGAGTTCGCGCGCGAACTGGTCGAGGGTGTTTTCTCGATCCCACGTCGGGGAAGAATATCGTGAGCAAGATAATCAAAACCAAGCCGGCGAAGTTCGATGACGTTCAGATCGAAGCCGGCCCCCGCCTCTTTGTTCCGCGCTCACACGGAAAGCATTGTTTAGACGGCCAGCTTGCTGATGACGGCGACACGCTGGTCGGGTCCAAACCGTCACCAACTGAAAGGTCCCACCATGACCAGGCATAAGACCAAATACCCCGGCATCCAAATGATATCGGGAATTGAAAGCAAGTACCTCCATGACAAGAACGGCGAGGTTCTCGGCCCGACTGCCACGACAATGGCACGCCGTGCCGAACTGTTCGACGCCGTCTCAGGAGATATGGACGAGAACCGCGCAGGAGGCGACTTGCAGACCCGAGATTTTCGGGACGCAAGTGAGATGCTCAATACCGAGATCAGCACCCTCGGTTTTTGCCAGACGACGTTTTTGCGCGAGAAGGCAAAAGGTCCGCGCAGAAATCTCGCGTCGGCCGCGCTCACGAACCGCGATCACACGATCATACGATTGATGATCGCGTGGGCGAACTACATTGCAGCGATGCCCGGCGTGGCAGTTTGATTGCGCCTGTTGCGCCGGGGGAGTACGCCGACGCAATGGGGGCAATCAAGGCCGAGTGCGACCCATGACCGAAATTATGCCGAAGGATAACGAGGATCCTGGCATCGCCGGCGACGGCATTCTGCAATCGTTGCTGTATGCCTTCCACGCGCCTCGCTGCAGCAATGATGCCGCCGCGCGCAAGGGCGAGACCGATGGCATTTGGAATCTCATGGCGGATCTCGGATCCAGCGATCGAACGGGCCGTGCGCAAACCGGCAGATCCTCCGCCGGCGCCGCCGGCTTACGTGCAGATCAATGGCCTGTCCTATTTCTTCGACGACGATGCGGAGTACGCCAAGATGGAGCTGGCGTCGACGCAACCAGATTCGGGTGCGCGCGCCCGTTGTCGTTCAACTCGTGAAAATCGACCGTGGATTGAGAAAAAATAAGCCAATGAGACCTTACTCCGCCGCCACAGACTTCGCGCTCAGCTTACCGACGTCGCAGGTGCATCTGACTGCAATTCACCCGGAGAAAACCGAGATAAACCGCTGGGGCCGAGAGCAGCCGATCATTCGGGGACACAGCTTCGACCGCGTCGACGTCGACGGCATCGAACAATGGATTGCGCTTGGCCAGCGGCGCGAGTTCGGCGTGTACTTCAATTTCAATGATCTATCGAGGCCGCTAAGTAAGTTTCACCCGAAGGCCCACGAGGGTGACGTGTCAGTGCTGCATTGCCTGCACGTCGATGCCGATGATCCGAAGGATGTTACCGATCCGGAGAAGTTCAAGGCGGTGCACGCCGCGCTGCTAAAACGCATCCGTCAATACCCGCTGCAGCCGTCGCTTATAATCGACTCCGGCAACGGCTTTGGACTGTTCTGGTCGATCCGGCCGGCGATCGTCGTCACGGATGAAAACCGCCTCGATCTGAAATCCCACAACAAGGCGCTGCGCGAATGGTTCAATGCCGACCCGTGCGAGAACTTGGACCGTGTGATGCGGCTACCGGGCACTACGAACTTTCCAAGTGCGGTGAAGATCAAGCGCGGGCGCAAGCCGACTCTGGCGCGGATTGTCCAAGATCATCGGCGGGAAATTCTCGACGGCTATCCGCTGAGTGAATTCCTGCTGTCAGCCGAACCGCCGGTTCCAACTTCGCACAGCGGTGATGCTTACAAGGCTATCGGCGAACCCGAGATCGCCGACGCGAACGATCTTGTGAAATCGAAGGCGTTTCACGTGCTTGATGCCGATTTGCAAAAGCTCATTCTCACCGAGAACGTCACGGTCGGTGAAAGGTCCGAAGCGGTGTTCAGAGTCTGCTGCGACCTGCGACGCCGCGGATGGTCGGACGGCGAGATCATCGCCATCATCACCGATCCCGCACTCGCCATCAGCGCGCACATCCTCGACCAGAAGCAGCGGACCAACGTCGAGCAAGCCTCGCGGATGATCGTCGCGATGAACAACATGGGCGTCAAAACAATCGCAGAGGAGTTTGCAGATGTCGAAGAAATCTGAAGCGATACGGCTCTCGCGCGCCAATCCGCGCAAGAGCGCCGCCGAATTCCGCGCCCGCCGGCATCCGAATCTCATTCATTTTCAGGAGGACTGGCTCGATTATGACGGTGCGGCTTATGTGCTGATCGACGACGCTACACTAGCGGCGGAAGTCGCGGAGTTTCTCTCCGAATGCCGCGTCATCATCAAGTCGAAGGATGGTGGCGATGATAAAGACGGGCCATTCCATCCGAAACGCGCCGACGTGCAGGAAGTCGTGACGGCGCTGGCGCATATCTGCAACGTGCCGCCCGGATCGCTGTCGCCGCCGTCGTGGCTCGACGGCCGCACCGATCTCGAACCGACCAGCCTCATCGCTTGCCAGAATGGACTACTCGACATCACGACGCGCATCTTGTACGAGGCGACTCCGAAATTTTTTACGCGGACGGCGCTACCTATCGAGTACGATCCCGACGCGCCGGCGCCCGATCGCTGGCTGCAGTTCATCGCCGAAATTACCACGGGCAGCGAGAAGATGGCGCGCCTCGTTCAAGAGATGTTCGGCTACCTGATCTCGAACGATACTTCCCAGCAACGCGTATTTTTTCCACTTGGACTGCCCGGCTCGGGCAAGGGCACGTTGCTCCATATGCTCGTTCAGCTGGTCGGAAAGCGCAACACGCATAGCGTCACCATCGAATCGCTCGGAGGAAACTTCGGACTCGAAGGTCTGGTCGGAATATCGGTGTGCATCATCTCCGACATGACCTGCCACGATAGTGCCAAGCTGTCGGCCGCCGCCAATCGCGTGAACATGATCTCGGGCGAGGACTACATCGGCGTGTCGCGCAAATTCAAAACCGACCTGGAGGACCAAATGCTGCCGGCGCGCGTCGTAATCGCTGGTAACAATATGCCCGACTTCGGGGAGCACTCTGCCGCAGTGGCCCGTCGCGTCATCATCATTCCATTCGACAGATCATTTGCCGACAATCCAGATCGCCAGCTGAAGAAAAAGCTTCGCGCTGAGCTGCCGGGAATTCTCAATTGGGCGCTCGAAGGTCTAGCGCGACTCACTGAGCGCGGCGACTTCATGATTCCGAGGGCGTGCAACAAGCTTAGGACCGAAATGCTGTACCTCTCCGATCCCGTGCGTGGCTTCGTCGCCGAACGATGCGTGATCAACGACGACGCCACGATCTTAAAGTCCGATCTTTACTTGGAATACACAAGTTACTGCAAGGCGATGGGCGCGAAGCCGAAGCCCATGGAGCAATTCGCCCGTGCCCTCTATCGTCTCAACAAGCGCATCGGCGACGAGCGGGGTAGCGAAGGCAGACGACGCGTGCAGCGATTCACCGGCATCGCGGTGACGGACGGTCTGATCCTGCCACCGACCGAGTCACCGCCCACGCTCGACGACACGCTGCGCGAATTCTTCGTGGTGGACGAGGATTTGGTCGAGCTCCTGGGCGGCCCGAACGCTGTGCAGGAGGCAGTCCGAATGAAGCCCGTGCTGCGCGACCTCGACGGCGGCGACCTATTGCGGCCCGACGACGCCGGCGATCTGCTCCAATGAGGCGTCAGGGATGTCAGAGACTTTTCCCTACTCCATATAGAATTTCTTCTCTCTCCCCGTGTGCCAAAATATTATTGTTAGGGTAGGGATTTTCCCCTGACATCCCTGACGTGAATTCGACCCCGGCCCTATTGCACGAGAGGCGGGGACGGCGACGAATGCCACGTTCAGGCAGTCAGCCATGTCCGGTCTGTCCGAAATGTCTTGACTTGTATAGGCACAAATGATAACTATAGTACAATAAGTAACTTCGTTGGTCCCCCGCACATCTCATCGCTCGCGTCGAACAAACCCGAAAAGTTACGGGATTGGGGGAGTAACTAAATGACCAAACGAACTCACGACCTATTGCGCGAGTTGCTCGACGAACTCACCGTCTCGCCGATCTACACCGCAGCATGCGCGCGCTGCGGCATCTCGACTAAGAGCCTCTGGCGCTACGTCCGCGCTTCGCAACGCGAGGACGATCCCGAGCATTATTGCCTAATCTGGTGCGACGCTCAGGATTGGTTCCACAATCACATCAAGCATGCGATGCGAATGTCGGCGCTCATGATCGAGGCGACGGCGCGTCATCACGCTCTAAACGGATACGATGAAATCCAAGTTTTTCAAGGCAAAGTGTGTTGGAAAGAGGATCCCAGGCTTGCGGGCCTCGATGACGAGGCGCTGGCGATGCTTGGATACGCGGATCGCTATGAGCACAATCCCGACGGATCTCTGACCCCGCTTACTGTGCGGCGCAAGCCATCGGACCAACTGGTCTTGAAAATGCTGGCGGCGCATTTTCCGAATACCTATGGCGACAAGGTGCAACACCAGCACAACGGTATCATTGGCGTCATGCGCGTGGGGCGCGATGGCAAGATGCGACCGAACGCGCCCGCGGTAGAGCTTGAAGACCAATCAACTGAGCTGGTCGTAAGCGCGGACAGCGGACCCGTTGAACCGTCGCAGATGAAGATCGGGCTCGTCGTCGGTGAGCCGCTTGGTGCAGAAGAACTCGAGCGCTTGTACGGCGGTCAGCAATCGATACAGGACGTTGAATTTGAAGACTATGAAGAAGACGACAACGTGGTACTCATTGAGGCAGACGGCACGCGCACCGTGGTGAAGCCACCGACGCAAGAGTCCACTGCAGCGTCGACACCGGAGCGCGTACCCGCGCAAGCGACCAAGGTGGGTGACGCCCCGACAGAGCAGCGAGGCGATTCTGCAGCCGATGGCGGCGGGCCGTCGCGCGCGCGTCCACTGCCCGGCGGTTATCGCGTCCGTTGACCTTGAGCGTGGGCAGCCGGTATCAACGATGGATGCGGCGTGACCTTTCGTTTTAACGTTCCAGTCGTCTTAGTCGATGAGCCGCGTCGCCCGAGTTCAGAGTTGCCTTGAGCGGCGTATCAACTTCGCGCACGCCGCTTTGTGCGAGTTTGACAATAGTTTTCGCGACCAACTCGGTTGCTGGCGCGTCAACAGAGAAGAGCTATAAGTCGTTCACTTGATTTGCAGATTGGATGGAGCGTTTGGCGGATATGGTACTTTCTTTCCGTATAGATCGCCGTCAAAGCCTCTCAGTATTGATGGTCGCTTACCCATTGCCAGCTGTAGTATTGTGGCTATTCCGCAATAGGGTTCGTAAACCGTCCGGGATTCCTGACGACTCTCGTTAAGAAACGCCGTGTCGGCGAGAAGGGAGAATATTTTCAACTCCTCCAAATCAGCGTCTGTAATCGTCGCTGGCACGACCCAATATACGAAAATGATAGCAAATTTGTCGCTGCCTGGCAGCTCTAGCAGGTCGGTTCCTGGAGGGTTGGCTAACACACGATAGAAATCCACACGGGTCCTCGCGGCATACCTTTCGTTCATCAGCTCGGGCACTGTTTTGGTCTTCAGGTCGGAGGCTTGAAAAACGTTTTGCGTGTCGAGATATTTTTTAATGTCGGCAATGCTGGTTGCATCCCGCGCAATGTAGATTGACAACTCTTGCCACCGATAGGCCAACTCGTTGCTGATTGCGGCATACTTGGCGCTGATTTTCTCACCATCGTCAATGCACGTTCGAAAGGCGTTGTAATAGCCCACGCCAAGAGTAAAGACGACCGCCGTCAGGAGCCACAAAAAAAACGGCGCATTGACAATCTTCAGCACAAGGGATGGAGATGGTTTCTCTAACGACGACAATACCCGTCTCTGAAACTCCTTGTCGTCTTTCGGCGGTTCAAGGTCCTTTCTCGACGGGAGCGACTTTAATTTAGACCATGCCTTACGCCATTGCTTGACCGGTGCTTGAATAAGCCTGTGCGCGCTCAGTCGTAGACGGACGAGTGCATTCACAGGATCCTCCCGAACCCAACATATGCTCCCGTCTGTAAGCTCTCTAATGAGTGAGCCCAGGGACCGTGCGCCGAGCGGGTCGGCGCGCTACGACCGATGCAGCAATGATTCAGCGCGCGCCAATGGAGTAGCATCTTGTCCGTCATAAGACGGCAGGCTACGCATCGTATCGCCCCGCGTCGAACGGCGCAAACGGCTGGGAGGGAATCCTGCCCGCTCGGATTCTGCGCTAACATGCGCGAAGCGTAAAGCTTGTTGCTTGCGCGTGCCAGCGTTTCGCGAGTGCGTCTTTCGGACCGGTTTTAGTCGCTCCCCTCGCCCCTGTAATCGAATTGTCCGAAGCTTCGACCTAGCATGTGTAAACCGGTACCCGGGTGTCGTCTAGTCTTTCCAGAAACCTTTGAACCGGTTTTGTGCCAGCGCCGTGTATCGTACCGTGTTCTGGATATTGCGGTGACCCAGATAGTCTTGAAGTGACCTAGTATCGACGCCATCGTTCGCCAACTTAAAGCCGCAAGCGTGGCGCAGCATGTGCGCGTGCGCTTTGACGTCTAACTTGGCCGCGACTGCCGCCCGCTCGACCATGCGGGAGAAGCCGGGTGCCGTCAGCGGCGTGCCGCGTTCCGACACGAACACGAACGTCGATTGTTCACTGTCGCGTTGATGTTTGCGCAGCGCCCGCATTTCCCGACCGGTCAACGGGTGTGTCGCCGGCGTGCCGTTCTTGACGCGACGGACGTGCAGGGTGGCGATCTTGAAGACGACCTGTTCCCAACGCAGATCGCAGATTTCGGCGGCGCGCAATCCATGCCGGAAGGTTAACAGAATCATGAGCGCGTCACGCTGCGCATAACGGTTGTCTTTCGCCGATTTGATCAGCCGTTCGACCTCGTCCGTGGTGAGGTGCTCACGGGTCCGGATGTCAGCGTTCTTCGGCCGACGCGGAACAACTGTTCGTTTTTCAGTGGCTGGACGAACCAGCTGCAACTGCGGTTTTGCCATGGGATTACGCTCTCTACGCGTGCGACTGTACAAACAACAGGCATTTTATGAACAGTTGCGAGCGCTGATTGCGGCGCTGGCTAATGGGTTCCATTTGCGTAAAATTGTCTGCAACCTGCGTCGCGACGCCAGTTGCAGCGCGTCGCTGATCGCCACCTCACGACGCGCGGGTCGTGAGCGCTCGCGTGGCGCTGGCTGGGGGTTATTTTGCGCGAGCGCGTGAGCGCATTCGACGTGATGCTGCTTGGTCAATGTTCACGCCGGTTTTCGACCTCATCGCACCCGCACACTCGACATTCTTTTAAGGACGGTGGGGGTGGTAACGCGCGGATCAGCTCCGGATTTGCTAGGGGGTCGCGTACAACTTTTTCGCGCTGGCGCGGAGGCCAATGGGCTAATCAACAATTTCGGTCCAATTCAGCTCATTCAAAAATCCTCATTCTGCTTCTCGCGTTCAATAGGCCCACCGATCTCTTGACTGGCCAGAAGATCGATACGGGAGACGCGCTGTACCAAGGCAACACCAAGGAATTTCACCACTTCTTTCCTCGAGACTACCTCATAAGCAAAGGGCAATCACCACGAAGAGCCAGCCTGCTGGCCAATTTCATTATGCTCACTGCTGCGAGCAATAAGCGTATCACGAACAGGGCACCATCAGACTACTTGAAGGATGTGAAGGCATTTGCGTGACGCTACTTGTTCAATGGTTACGCCGGTTTCCGACATCGTCGCGCGCCTGCACGCCCGGAATTCTTTTAAGGACGGTGGGGTGGTAGCGGGCAGATCAGCTGCGGATCAGCTACGGGGTCGCGTCCAAAGTTTTCGCGCTGGCGCAGAGGTCGTGTAACCTCCGGTGCACTCTCTCTCCGATCCGAAAGACGGAAATTTCTCCAGAAAAAAAACAAAAAACTCCAAAATCGAAAGGATGCCACCGCTCTCCGGGATCTACGTCGTCATTGTCTGTCGCCTTGCTTGCTATTGAGCGAATGCGTCGCGCGAGACTTCGGTACAGCTGTTATTCTTGGGCCGATATACTTTTCCGCTCCCTTAGCGGTACTGAATGACGCAGTTTTCGTCGAGCATTTACCGATTTCTTATTGCTTCCGATACCTCTCCATGACCTACGGCCAGCAGCCCCACGCAAGCCGCGACGAGCTTCCAGCGTCCAAGCAGCCGATGCGGCACGTCTCGTCGACTCGGGCCTCGCTTACGATGCAATATCTGAAGACCATGTAGTCCCGGCGTTTATCACTCAACGAGTGCTTTGAAGACTGCGTCCGCTAAATCCTTGTAGAATTCAATATTGATCTTCGTCCACATCTCATCAGGTAAATCATTTAGCTGCCGTCGAGCGGCAACGGGCATAAGCAGCGTTGCTGCCTGCTTGTCTACCGCAAGCTCGGCGATACGAACGGCATTGGGGATCATCTCGATTGAGCCGCCAAGATTGAGGGCCCCGACGACGACGGTGCCACCCCGCGTATTTTTGCCCAACATGCCGCCACACATCGCAACAACAATCGGCATGCCAAGCCCGAAGCCGCTCTTATCGGCGTCCATCGGCCGCATCTGGATAGAGAATTCCTCCTCCCGCGGGTTTCGATCGCCGACCAGTTCGCGCGACCGCGTATAGAGGTTTTGTTCTCCAACTTTTACGCTTTCCCTAAATGCCGGCGGTGGCGGCTGGTTGAGTATCCGAACCCCGCCGCCTCTGTGGCAGGTCACGTCGATTCTATAAAGCCCAGGCCCGCTCTCCGGAGACCTGGGGCTCACGCCCCACACTTGGCCCGGCGGCAGCGGATCGCTTTCGATGGCCTCATCGCTGTGTAGCTCAGGCGTCGATACAAATTGCTCAGTGCCTTCGGCGCCCAACGTGTAGCTGAAGTGGGTGTTGCGGAATTCGCTCTTGAAAACTCGTTTCTGCTGCTCCTTCACGCGGCGACGCGATTCAAGGGCCAGTCGCACAATCCACTCCAGATCTCCGTCGGAAACCGGCATCTCGGGATCAGGAAAGAGAAGTTTCGTCAGGCCGCTCACAGTCTTGTTCACCGCCTCGATGTCTCGTCCGCTCAGCGCGCCGCCGAGATGAATTCGTTCGTGCATAATCGAAATACGGCTGCTGCCACGCAACCTCGTCCAGCATTCGCTCAAAAAATCGCTCACGAGCCCGAAGTGATCGGTGAAATGCACTCGCGGATCAAGTTTCGGAAAACTCCAGCCTGGGGCGTAGCCGTGAATGCGGTCCATGAAGGCCGTGTCGTCACGCATCTCCGGCGGTAGCGGCGTCAGCAAGTGCCCGACCCTCTGCGCCTGCTCTACGTCAACATCGAGATTGCCGACCAGAACGATGCAACCCTCCGCCCTGATGCTGTCCTTTCCGCGCGAGAACTCGCCCGACGCCATGTACCCCTTCATGATGGCGACGCCGTCCTTCGAGTCGAACGAAATCCCGGACACCTCGTCAAAGCACACGACGTCGTATTGGCAGACAAGTCCGCGTTGGCCGTTGGCCATGTTGACGAACATTCTCGCAACGGTGGCCTTCCCGCCGGAAATAAGGTGTGCATAAGGCGAGATCTGCTGGAAGAGATGGCTTTTGCCCGTACCGCGCGGACCAAGTTCGACGAAATTGTAGTTCCGCTCCACGAACGGAACCATGCGAAGGAGAGCGACGCGCTTCGCTGCCTCGTCGAAACCGGATGGCTCCAGACCTATCGACCGCAGAAGAAAATCAATCCATTCGGCGGTCGTGAACTGCGAGCGACCTTTGGAAAACACATCCAGCACGTCGGAGCGCGACATCTGGATGGGCCGCAATGCTGATACTTTGAATGGAAGCCCGGCCTTCTCTTGGGCGATGGACCCATCGTAGGAGAGCGTCACTTCGGCATAAAAGCCGTCAGTAAGCATCCGCTCATTATCGTGCACCAAATCATCATCGATCCGGATATCGTTGAGAGCAAGGCTCGGCAGCGCGGCGATAAAGCGATCATTCTTCGCGTCGAGACTGGCATGAACGACGTCAATAATCTTTACCGACCCGTCCTCACGGGCCTTAGCCTTCACAAGCTCCTCTTCTCCGGTGCGGACCGTACGGTTCTGAAGCTGCTTCTCGACGACCTTGAGTCCTTCGTTGATCTCTTCCTCTTTCGTGCTGGCGCAATAGCGGCCGAGGAGAAATTCCACGACGTACGTCGGAACGGGATACTGGTGGGCATATTTGCGGACAAGATCTTTGCGGACAAGATATCCGTCAAAGGGGGTCGACGCGAGCTTGTCGAGACTGTCCAGGGCAACACTCATTACACTTCTCCAACGGTCGTAGCCGCGTGCTGCAAAACCTTGCCGGCCGGATCGAGCACCACTACAACGGCGCCGGCGCCCTCATGACTGTCGTCCTCGACGATGAGTGTCACCTCTCCGCTCTTGGTCACCGGCTTGGCTTCAGCCGCGATGGATTTTGGATCATTCCGATTCAGGCGTAGATCCACCTTCAACCCGGTCGCGTCGGTCTTCAGCGTGATGCGGCAACGCATCCCTTTCCAACCGACTTTGACGATTTCCGCGCCGTGAGCCTGCTTTCCAAGTTCAATTGAGATATCCGGAATTACGCACTCTTGGAGCGTCACGCCGCCGTGGGCGTATTCGATGTCCGCGTAGAACACACCGATACCCGGAGGCGAGACGACGATTACCTTTGGGTTCCAATGCCATGGATAAGTCGGAAGTTTCACCACAGAGTCGCCTTTCACCGCTGCGGCACGATGGCCTTTTCGTGCGACTAGGGACGGCGGAATCTCAATTTTCGGCAGATCGCCCGGCATCAGCAGCCAGCCGTGATCGGTCACGATTCGGACGCGTGCCCAGCCCGCATTGAGAAGCTCCATCACGCGATCCGCGATGGCCTCGATCTCCCGCCCGATCTGATCAGCCAACCGCGCATTGAGCTTGTGCCCAAGAGAATCGATTTCGCCAATCTCCGCCCAGCCGCCTTTGGCAATGTTGGATGCCATTCTGATCTGGCCACCCTCAATTATCTCCACGCCTTGGCTGGCCATCGCCTGACGAAGCCGCTCCGCCGTCACAGGTTGCTTTGTGGAAGAAAGGATTGGGGAGAAGTCTTCGGTGCTTGTGGTACCTTCGAACATGGCGTGCGCGGGCGATGCCAGCGGCTTACCGGTTGCCGTAACGGTCGGCAACGGTGCGATGCGATGGGCAACGCGGACCTTGGCGCCCCGCGCCTCCAAAACCTCTTGCACCATTCCTCCGACGTCGAACCTGAGACCATCGGCAAAAAGAACGCAGGCTCCATGCTCGCCGTCGACCGGCTTGGCAAGCGCACGGAAGTTCGCTTCATTAGCTGACACGAGCTTCTGGAAATTTCGTGCAGTCTGATCGAGCCACGGTGCGTAGAGAGCTTTCACGACTTTACCGACCAGATCGACATCAGCAGGTGCGCGCACTTTGACGATCGACTCCAGGGCCGCCCTGTCGGCCTCCCATCCACCGGACGCGTAAAGCTGTATCATCTCGGCACAGGAAGGAGCCTGTATTGGCTGGCTTGCGTGCTTTGCCAGGTTGGCCAGAAACTTCAGCGCGATCGCTAGCGGCGCCCGATCAATACGCGCCCAGACCCAAGCGCGACGCACGCCGTGGTGTTTCTCCAACTCGGCAATTGTGGCACATGCCTCATGATGGGGCTTGCCCGCCGCCGCACCGAGCTCCTTCCGAAGCGCGGCTTCCTCGCGATCGTTGACGGCCGGGTTACGGTCCTGCCGAGTAAGCAGATCGCGCGCTTGGGCCTGCCGCATGATCGTGTACAGAGCGGGGTACAGTTGCGGCGCTTCGGCAAA
>Ga0182024_10018302_pt1 | contig 13056 bp, 25 predicted proteins | sample P32metaG_FD_120480 | JGI IMG/M metagenome (GOLD analysis project Ga0182024, IMG submission 120480) | Permafrost microbial communities from Stordalen Mire, Sweden - P3-2 metaG (Illumina Assembly) | ecosystem: Environmental > Terrestrial > Soil > Wetlands > Permafrost | place: Sweden: Stordalen...
CGACGACACCCACGACGGCGCCTGTCGTCGCGGAAGGTGTCGTCGTGGCCGGCGGCGTGACCGGCGCTTGCGCGATGCCCCAATCGTTCTGCTTGGTCATGGTCTCCTACTTTCCGTTGGACTTGCTGAGGTAGCCGCCGAGCCCCGCCCCGATGGCGGCGCCTGCGATGGGGTTGAGCATCATGGTGCCGAGAAAGCCGCCAGCGACGGCTCCGATGGTGGCACCGATGAGGCGCGGGGTGGCGGGATGGCTGGAGGGAACTGCGAGGGGCATAGCGAGACCCCATTCATTGACTCGGTTCATCGTCTTCTCCTTTCAGGTCGTTGTCGTGGTCGTAGCCGGAGTCGAATACCAGTAGCCGCCCGCGGCGCCGACCATGCCGCCCGCGACCGCGCCGATCGCGACGTGCTTGAAGTGGGCGCCGACGAGACCCCCAGCGACAACGCCGAGGGCGGAGCCTACGAGCGTGTCGATCAGCGGAGAGGTCGGCGTCGTGGTCGTGGTCGTCGTCGGAGCGGCGAGACCGACAGGACGCGGCGTCACATTGCTTGCCTGCAGAACGGGCGGCGGCGGCGGGTAGTAGTAGCCGATGATCTTGACTCCTGGCGGGGTTGGCCGACCAACGCTCTGGATGAATCTCTTGCCGAGCATGATGTATACGACGTACGCGGGCGGCTGGCAGATACCGGAATCGTCGAGCACGGCGCCGTTCGGGCAAATCACCGTGCCGTTGGCGAACGTCGTCTCAAGGGCCCCCGCTTGCACGAACACGTATCCAGCCGGAGGCGTTGTCGGAGGCAGCGGCGGTAGAGGTGCCGGTTGGTACGTCGGCGCCCCCAATCCCCACTCATTTGCGAGCCCGAAGTCCTGCAGCTCGTCGTTCACGTCGTCGGCGTGGTAGCCGACACCCGTTCGGATCGGGTAGTTCGGGTACGTCGGGTGCGCCGCGATGTACGCGAGCCACTCGGTCATCGCTGTCTCTGCGAGACTGAGCGCGGTTTCGGCGGCCTGGTAGACGGCCCACCCGTTCTGCAGCCACGCGAGGTTCGGGCAGAACGACTCGTTCGATCCGTTCGCGCTGAGCGTCTGGCCGTTGGCCCAGCACCAGGGCGTGTTCCCCCACTCGGACGAGGTCGTGTTCCCGGTGCCCTGGTTCGCGACGATGGGCGCGAGTGATGCGGCAGTCTTCGCCTGGGCCGCCGCTTGCTGCGCCAGACCCGAAGCCGGCTTGTAGTACTGAGCGATGAACGCCGCAGCGTTCGCCGCAAGAGACGCGGCGGCGGCAAACCCTTGCACGCCACTGACGATGAGAGGCGTGTACCGGTTGATGATCGCGTTGATCTGCGAGACGGGTAGCGATGCGTACCCGCTCATCTTCACGTCGATCTCGGGACCGTTGAACTGGCCGTTCGCGAAGTTGTCCGTAGGACACCCGGACGAGTAACTCGACCACGCCGCGTTCATCGAGCTGACAGCCGCGGGAAGGAGGTTGCTCCGAGCGAAATCCGATGGGCACGGCTGCCCCGTGGGGACCACCGATCCATCGAGGCACTGCGTCGTATTCGTCTTCGGTGACGGCGTCGGCGAATACGACGGGTTCGAGTCGATCGGGTAGATGACAGGTCTGATGTTCATGGAATCCTCAGGAGTGTCGACGCGAGAACCACCAGATGACGCCGCCGAGGACAACGATCCCCGCCGCGCCGACCGCCACGTAGGTTCCCGTGCTGGTACCCGGCAGAGCCATCGGTTGCGCAGGGCATGCGTTGCCGAATGGCGCCGATCCGTCCCAGCACGGGGGAAGACAGATCCCTGTCACGCTGTCCTTGATTTTGCCGGATGGACACGGAGTCGGAGCGGCTTTGATGATCCCGATGGGGACGGGCGGTAGCGTGACCGCGGCGCCCTCCGAGATGCACTGCGGCTGGCTCGTCGCTCCGAAGAGCGCCATCTCAGCGAGGTAGGCAGGGTTCACGTACATCCCCGCGCCGCACGCTGCGTCAGGAATGAGCTGCCCTCCTTGCGCTTGCTCGCCGGGGATCGTGATCGTGAACGGTGGTATTGGCGGAGCGTAGATCGTTGGCTGCCCGGGGATAGTCACGGGCGCGACCGTCCACGAGATGAGGATGGACCCTGGGTTTCCGTCGAGAATGAGCGAGCAGGGACCGCTCATGTCGTAGCAACCTTGAACGATCTCGGAGACCCCGCGGTTCCAGAGGACCGTCGCAGCGTTCGCCTTGGGCGGCATGGTGAGGATGACTTCCGTTCCGGCAGGAGCCGGAGCGAGAGTGGTCGAGCCGCCGTCCGTCATCTTGATCGTCTGCGTCGGACCCGGCGGAACGACGGGAGGAGACGCGGCGAGACCCCATTCGTTGAGCATCATCGGACGATGCGCCGAAGCGCCTCCATCATCGTGAGACCGTTCGCTGCGGCGTACGCGTAGAGACCGCCGACACCGAGAGCGCCCACCGCGAGTGCTCCCACGGCGACCGTACCAGCGCTCGTGCCGGAGACAGCGGCGGGAGGCGTCACGGGGCCAGTGCCTCCGGCATTGGTGCTGCCGGCGAACGCGCCGGTCGTGACCGTATTGGGAGGCGTCAGCTGGTCGCCCGTGTTGATGTGGACGACCATCGTGCCTGAACCGTCCATCGCCGGGACGAGCGCGGGAGAACCGGCTCCGTTGACGAGATCGCCTACGAGCATCGACACGTAGGTCGTCGTCTGCTGACTGCAGTCCCCTTCGGTTCCGATCTGGCTGGTGGTCGGGTAGATGTCAAGACCATCCCCAGGCGCGTGCGCCGCGTTCCACACAGCGACGAGCTGTTCGAGCACGGTCTGATCGGGCGCGGGTGTCAGACCGTTGAGCGCGAACTCGGCGTTCTTCTTCCACATGAAGAAGTACGACTGCAGGAACGCGACGATCGCGGCTCCACGAAGGAAACCGACCGAAGTGAGAGCGGTGCTATGACCCGGTCCTGCACCGTCGGACAGCTCGTAGTTGAGGAGAGCCTCACACTCCATCGTCCGGTAGACGTGGAAGGCGTTATCGATCGGTCGCCAGTTGCCGCTGTTCTTCGTGTACCAGTTAGCCGAGTTCGGGAGCGGTCCACCCGAAGTATCCGCAGGCCAGAGCCAAGAAGCCTCGGTGACGGGCGTGTACCACACCTGCGCGTCCCAGGTGTTTTTCGGGTCGGGGAACGTTCGCCAGTTCTCGGATCCGGGCTTGATGAGAGAACCCCACGCGCAGATACCTTCACCGTTCGCTCCGGGGCTCGCCAGGTTCACCTTCAGGTTCGCAGGGATGGTGCCGCCCACGGGAGTAGGTGATTCGGGATCGATGAAGCCGAAGTTACTGCAGTGACCATCGCCCACGTTGACCGATCCGGGCGGAAGCGATGGGAGGATCCCAGCCTGCTCAAGGATCTCGAACGTGAGGACGATGACCACGCCGACCGCGCCGATGACAGCGCCCACACCCGTGAATCCAAGCGTGAGGGAGATCGAGGAGATGATCCCGAGGAGAGCCTGCACTCCAGACTGCACTTCCTGCCAGTTGTCCGAGCTGATGCCGGCCGCGATTCCGTTGACCGCGTTGACCGCACCCACGACGGAGCTTGTCGCGAGCGTGGCGTCCTGGGCTGCCTGAGCGAGGTTAGCTAGGTTCGGGTTCTGCTTCGTGATGCCCGACGTGATGAAGCTGTTGAGCGTGTTGAGGTACTGACCCTGCGCGGTCGCGAGACTGTTGGCGATCTGGAGCGGCGTCGCGCCCGCTGCCGCACCCTCCGCCTGGAGCTGCGTCTGGATCTGGTTCCAGTTGTTCTGAGCTGACGTGCCCTGGAAGGCTCCGGGGAGCGCGAGGTTCTGCGTACCAGGCAAGACAGGCACGAGAGGCAACGCCTGTCCGAGACCCCAGTCCTCGAATCCGCGAACGATGCGGCCTTCCCTAAGGATCATCTCGCGCATCACGACTTCTTTCTGTTGAAGTACTCGTAGATGGAGAGAACGCTCACCACCGCGCCGAGGCCGATGGAGAAGATGAAGAACGCGTTACTCTGCGAGGAGGACGACGCTGGCACTGGAGTGGTGGTGCCAAAAGACGGGATCCACACGTCGGCGCCGTGGGTACAAGCGGCAATCACGTTACCGCTTGCGTCAGTCGTCCAGGAGTGCGCGTCGACACGGAGGATGAGCGGCACGCCGCCCGAGTAGATCGTCTCGGAGTACCCGAGCGGCTTCGTCAGGTCGTTGGCGAGTGCGGTGGCTCGCGCTTGGACATCCGACGGGATCGCACCGTTGACGTTCACGTTCCACGCGACATAGCCCGTAGGCGCAGCCGGGAACGGGGGGCACGCGCTCTGAAAGCTCGCGCCCGTTCCGTACTGCGCAGGAGGTGCTCCCAGGCCCCAGTCGTCCATCAGCGCACCCTCCTCGGGAACCACCCCGCGCGTCCGAGCTTCGGTCGCTTGAACCCCTGAGAAGCCCACTGACCAAAGAAGAGGCCCGCGATGCCGGCTGCGCCGAGCGCCACCCCTTCGCCGAACGAGATGCCGACCGAAGCGATCGGAGCCGTCACGGATGTGGACGGGAAGTCGGTCCCGTACACGGGATCCTGCGGCGTCTCGCCCGGCCGGAGCGCGTAGGTCTGCGCGATGGCGCTCTTGACCGCCGCCGACGAAGCCGCCTTGGAGATGAAGTGCGCCAGATCCGCCACGGTGATGTAGCCTTTGCGGGCACTGTCGAGCCCGACGTTGCTGTCGTAGTCGGCGGCGTTCTTGTTCGTCGGACCATTCTTCGAGACGACGATGTCGCCGAGAGCGTGAGCGGCCGTCCAACCGCCTGTCCCGTCGATGGTCGCGGGAAGAAAGTTCGACTGGTACGCGCGCGTTCCCGAGAGGATCGGTCCAGACTTCGCGATGTTCGACTTGTACATCGGGGCGATCACGGTGGAGAGCTGTTGACTCGCGGAGTAGCTCGCGTAGTCCGCCGGGACCGTCCACGCGAACGGGCACACCTGATTGAGACCGATGCAGCCGATGGAGTTCGTGATGCTCGTGGAGAAGCCGCTCTCGGAGTAGAGGACAGGGAGAACGTACTCGGGACGCAATCCCGTGGCGTCGGAGAGCGACCAAAGTCCCAGCCCGAAGGCGGGGAAGTCGAGGCTCCCTGGGCCCGCGAGCCCCCAATCGTCGACGCCAAGCGTCGCCGATCCCCTCAAGATGGGCGGGATCCGGGTCACGAGGCTGAGTCTACCGCGAGAACCCCACTCGCTGCACCCCGAGGCTGTCAAGCGTAGACGCGCGCGAGGCCTCCGCGTAGGCTATTCGGCGTACTTCGGGAGGCCCTCCATGTTGTCGCCGCAAGAACAGATCGTGAAGTCCGAGCAAGAGATCGACCGGAGCATGCCGCCCGGGTACACGAAGCAGTTCGTCGAGCCGCCGTGGAAGGACACGGCCCCGCGGTGTCGAGGCTGCGGCAAGGATCCGGTCACGGTCGCTCTCGCGGCGCAGGGCGCGCAGATGGCGTTCGCGACCTTCATCTACAAGGACAAGCCCGAGAAGAAGTGGTGGTACTCCTTCGGTCTCGTCTGCGTGAACTGCAACTCGAACATGAAGGTCAGGAACCGCCTGATGGGCGAGATCTTCCTCCCGCTCGATCCTTCACACATCGGTTGAACGATGGCGCAGCGTAACGAATTCGAGTTCATCGAACCCAAGGGGGCGTGATGGGAGCTTGGGGTGTAGGACCGTTCGACAACGACACCGCGGGCGACATGCTCGCGAAGTTCAAGGCGCCCATCAAGCGCGCCCTGAAGTCCAAGGACGACTACGACTACTACGAGGCGCGCGTCGCCGCGCAGATCCTTACCCTCTCGCACGGGACCGACATCCTCGGCGGTCCAGGCCTCACCGACGTCGTCAAACTCCTCGTGATGATGAGGAGCGACAAGGACTGGGTCTCGGGTTGGAAGTCGCCCCGCAAGATGGCCAACGCGCTCGACTACGAGATCGCGCACGTGATCGACGTGATGCGACTGTGTCGAGGCTGCAAGCAGAGCGGCGCGTTGAAGGAATCTCGCGCGATCGTCGAAGCGATGGAGCCGTGGAATGTTCCGCGGTCGAGCACCATGAAGCGTGTGAAGAGGAAGAAGTAGATGGCCACGCTCGATCAAGCTGCCGCCGCCGAAGCGCTTCCGTCGGAGATCGTCGAGACGAATCCGATGGTCAAGAAGGCCAGAAAAAAGAAGCGTAAGGGGTTCCGTCGCTATCGGGGACGCCTTAGCGCGATGAGTACCGCCGAGCGCGACTGGTCCACCTGGAACCACGACTTCGATACGATCCTTCACGAGCTGGTGAAAAACCCGCTCGTGAACCGCATCGCCCCGAAGACGATCGTGAAGCGCGCCGAGCAGTTCGCGGACGCGATGCTGGAGACGCAGAATCGTCGCAGGCCGAAGGGCGTCAAGAGCAACGGTCGGTTCTGAAGAAAGAGGAGATCGAATGCCCAAGAAGAGGCGCCCGACGGCAAAGCAGAAGAGGCGACTGCGACGTCGTCACACGAGCAAGACCATGACGCGCGCCGAACACATGGCGAGCGTTCAGAGGACCGAGTCGATCAGCATCGACTACCCTCTCGTCATCGACTTCGGAAACAAGGCCCTGCGCGAAGCGTACAAGGTCTGGTGGCATCCGAACCTGGGCCCCGAGTTCATGCGGCTCACGGGTCATGTGTTCGCGAAGATCGAAAAGGGAGGTCTCCTTCGGTTCGGCAACTCGACGGTCGAGCGCGGTTCGTCCATCGAGCGCGGGAAGCTCAACGCGCCGAGCCCTGCAGAGAAACGCGCACGCGACGCGTACATGCGCGGCATCGAGGCGCGCAGGGGGGCGAAGAAGTTCCCCCGTCGCGGACGTCAGGTAGAGGCGAGCGCTGCGCGCGCTCCGGTCAAGGTCCGCATCGTCCTCAACTACCCGCTCTCCAGCGTGATGAGCAAGACCGTCACGATCGATCGCCGCTACCCGGGCGAGATCTTCGCGCTCGCTCACGACTTCTATCGGCAGATCTACAAGTGGGACGAGAAGAGCGGCGGCAAGGCGGGGCCGATGAACGCCGGCAAGGGTCCGCTGATGAACCGCGGCAAGGGTCCGCTTGTGTGGGGGCACGACATCGGCGACCTCGTCTTCGAGACGTGCCACTACTTCGAGCTGCCGAAGAAGGGACAGTTCAACGAGAAGACCTCGAAGACGTACAAGGCGGCGCGCATTTCCAGTGAGATGTCGCTGCCAGGCCGCGAGTCCGACGGAGCCGAGGGCGTCTTCATGTTCTCGATCGGGTCGTGAGAAGGAATGGCCCACTCGAAACGACAGCGACGCAGTCGTGAAGAGCGTGCGAATGTTCCGCGCGCGACCGTGGACGGCAAGGCGGTCTCCATCGAGGGTGTCGGCTACAAGGGTACGCTCGGCATGGTGACGATGATTCGAGAGCCGCTCCTGCGCGTCGTCTTCTGCAACCTCTCGCCGGAGCTTCGCAACGCTTGGTGCCGTACGCCCGGTGCGCTCTATCGACCCGGACTCATTCCTCGGTTGGCCGCGGGGCTCGTCACGTTCGATGCAGGAGGGAAGTGCGCGACATGAGAACATACGACAAAGAGTCAGCGAGGAACCCTCACGGACTGGAGCCGATCACCACATTCATCACCAGAGATGAGTGGGAACTAGAACGCGCGCATCGTCAGGAGCGGTCGTCTATGCAGCGCGATCTATTCAGCGCATGGTGGGATGCGTACAAGATCGAGCTGACGAAGGGACCGTTCGATACCGATCTCTCGTACCCCGAGAAGGCAGACGAAGCGGAGAGAGAGTACTTCGAGCGACGGATCAGGATGCACGAAACGATCGAAGAAATATGGAGAGACTTCCCCGTGGACGCTCCGACGGAGCCACGTCCGAGACCTGGCAGCGGAAAATGATCCGAGCCTACGCCCAGGATACGAAAGTCACCGCGGAGAAGACCAAGGCCGAGATCGACACGCTGCTCGGCAAGCACGGCGCTTCGCAGCGCGCGGTCATGGCCGACGACAGCAAGTGTCGTGCGGTCATCGCGTTCGTGATCGCCGATCGCCACTACCGACTCGACGTGCCGATGCCCAAGCCGGAGGAGCTGCCCGATCCGAAGAAGCGATCTTGGGAACATAAGATCGACCTGCCGAGAGGTTGGGACAACTGGGCCACGGAACGTCGTACGTCGTGGGTGAAGGGTGAGCTGACGCAGCGCTCGCGTGAACGCTGGCGAGCGGTTCTGATGATGCTGAAGGCGAAGTTGGAGCTGGTACGGATCGGCGTGAGTACCGTTGAACGAGAATTTCTCGCCGACCTCGTGATCGACGGGAAGACGGTCGGTCAGATGGTCGAGTCGCAGATCGAGCGTGTGCTCGCTGGGCACATGCCGAAGCTCTTGCCGGAGGCGAGATGATCGTCCGAGGTTACAAGTCATTCACGTGTCCTGGATGCGATCGTCCGTTCGAGGTCCGTACGATGACGTTCAACCATCCTGAAGCGCCGGAAATGTTGACCACGACGGAAGGATGGATCGGCGTCATTCCGAGCGATGACGACGACGACGGACACACGAGCGTAGTTCTCGTGTGCTCGGAGGCGTGCTGCATCCTGTTTCTGCGGCGCGGTGCGGAAGCCACATGAACCCTCCCTACAGGACCCCGAGCGAGATGCCCGAGCCGTACAGCCCCACGTGGTGGCGGCGCCTCCTCTGCTGGCTCGGCCAGCACGAGTACCTGTGGGACGGTCGCATCATCATCCGGGCGCGCGCGATCCGATCCTGGTCGCGGCTCGACTCGAAGCTCCCCTGCGCGCACTGTCCGGCGACGATCGGTCCCCAGCCGGGTCGGAGCGTCTTCGAGAAGTAGAGCTACGCTCTCGGGGCCGTGGCGACAGAACGCCAGCTCCTCTTCGTTTTCGCTAGCCCGGCGCGTGCTCGCATCTTCGTCGAGCGCGTCGCGCGTGCGCTGAAGAGGAACGTCGCGATCTACATCGACGGCGAGGCCGTCATCGTCATCGACGGCGCCGAGAAGTTCCGGCGGAGGCAGATCATGGACATCTCTCGGGTGAGCGGCGCCGACTTGCCCCGCGCGAGGTGATAGAGTAGGTTTTGTTCTCTGCTGCCAAGAATTGACATCACGGCATTCGGACGCACAATGGTGACCATGACCTCCGCCGAACTAGAAGCCCTGGGCGTGCAGATGCTGCCAGCAAATCGCGGCGCCCCCGAGAATGGGCCCGTGAAGTACCTTCTGCAGCTACGTCCCGGGATGTACGTGCGAGTCACGTTCCAAGAGTTGCTCTTCGGCAAGCCGGATCTGACGCCTGCCGAGTGTGATGAGATTCGGTTGCTCGCCCTCGGCGAGTCGTTTCGTAAGGACGACTGGAGCGTGACGCGTTGATCCGAACATTCCGTTACCCGCTTCATCCGACGTCGGCACAAGAAGTTGTTCTGACGTCGTGGCTCTCGTCCTGCTGCATGCTCTACAACGGGGCACTAGAGGAACGACGAGAAGCATGGCGGAAGCAGCAAGTTTCTATCACGTACTACGTGCAACAGAAGGAGCTGACAGAATTGAGAACGACGTACCCTGAGTGGACGATCGTTCCGGTATGGGTCGCACGAAGCGCTCTCGTCCGTCTCGACCGTGCGATGAAATCTTTTTTTCGACGTGTCAAACAAGGACAGACGCCTGGATTTCCACGTTTCCGATCTTGCGACCGGTATGACACATTTGATCTTGGGAGCAATCCTGCACGTGTCGATGGCGAATATGTTCGCCTTCCGAAGATTGGGCTCGTAAAGCTCCACAAGTATAGAGAGATGCGCGGCGAAGTACGTCACGTATCCGTGAGTCGCACCGTGCGAGGCTGGTCGATCTCGTTCGTCTGCGATCTCGGCGCAGCACCCAAGAAGATCCCGGTCAGTAACTCCGTAGGTGTCGACGTCGGACTCGAAGCGTTCGCAACTCTCTCGAACGGTGAGCGTATCATCAACCCTAAGTTCTTTCGCACTTCGGAGGATACGCTAGCGCGCCGTCAAGCGTCCCTCGCTCGGAAGAAGCGAGGAAGCAACGGTCGGCTCGCTGCGAAGCGACTCGTGGCGCGCATTCATGAGCGCGTGCGAAATCAACGCCTAGACTTCGCTCGCAAGCTGGCTGTCGCACTATTCGACCGTTTCGATCTCATCGTTCACGAAGACTTGACCATCTCGTGCATGGCGCATGGAAACCTGGCCAAGTCGATCTACGACGCCTCGTGGGGCGTGTTTCTGCGGTGCCTGGCTCTCAAAGCGGAAGAGGCTGGACGGCACGTCATCGCAGTAGACCCGCGTGGCACTTCGCAGACCTGTCCGGTGTGCGGCACGGTCGCGGCGAAACCGTTGGAGCAGCGCGAGCATCGCTGCGCCTGCGGTTTCGTCGCGCACCGTGACCATGCGGCGGCGCTCTGCGTGTTGGGGCGCGGCTTGCGCCTGGGGTTGTTGACCGAAGCCGAGAAGTAAAGCCGTGGACCGAGCGACGATCTGCTGCCAAGAGTTGACAACCTGACATCAGTGGTCATGTTTGGGGGTGAGGTGAGGACCATGATGGACAGGGTGACAATCCGAAACGAGTCCGACAAGGCCGCCCGACGCGCGGCTCGACAGCACCTGGAGCCCTACGTCGTTTTCGACAAGGCCGAGGTCGACCGCATGACGAGCTTCCCGTTTCCGTTCCTCGGTGACTACGTCCCGAAAGGTTGGGAGAAGGTGAACGAGCTGTTCTGCGACTCCTCCGGCTTCGGCCGGGACAGCGAGGGAGCCCTCAGCGTGGGGCAGCTCCAGAGCGAGCTTCTGAAGCGCCTGGAGGCGAAGGACACCTTCGGCTACGCCATCGTCGAGGCTGGGCAGTTCCAGGCCTACGTGGGCGTCTACAGGAAGGTTACGGTCAAGGCGGCCAAGCCCAAGGTCGACAAGACGGACGTGTGGCCGAAGGCGGAGGGGAGCGCGTAGGAAGGACGCCGTGATGGGGTACCAGCACTCGTTCCTCGCGTCGCTCAGTCGGACCGGTCTCCGCCGGGCGCTCTGGCTCCTACGAAGGCAGGACGCCAGACCCGGTACGGTCAATCCAGCGGCAGCGCAGTACGACTGCTTGGCTACGACCGCATCGGTTCGAGCCGAGTACGAGCGGAGAGGTTGGAAGGTCCCGAAGCTAAGTCGCGCGGAACGCGCAGAACGAGGGGTGTCGTGAACCGAGCAGAACACAAGCTCCATCTGAGCAAGGTCCAGAGGGAGGGTCTCCTAGAGGCCCTCCATGCAAGCGACGGCGTCGCTTGGCTGACGGAGCCTACGACGCGCGTACTACTTCAACACGTGCTCGTGGAGCGCTTGCACGCCACTTGCCGTGGCGTCCGGCTAACGGACGATGGACGTAAGATCGCCAAGGTGCTCGACGCTGCCGCGCAGGTGGCGAAGGGGCAAGGAGTGAGATCGTGAACCGAGCAGAACACACGGTCGGGATCTTCCGATCCACAACCGCCGCGAGCGACCGAGCGATGCTCGCGCTCGCGCTTGGATGCTCAAACGTCGCCATCGAGATCGACGGCAGTTTCGGCTGGTGGGTCGTCTACGACGGCGCTCACGGACGGCTCATCCGACTCGACTCTCATCCATCGGGCGACTGCCCGGACGGCTGCGGGATGGTCGCCTACCCGTACACGATCGAAGGGAGCGATGGCTACGTCGATGCCGCCCCGGCGTGCGCCACGAGACTCGTCGCGAACGCTGTCTCGTCGGGATGGCTTCCGGTGAAGTCGTGACGCAGCAACCGGTCTGGAAGTACGTCGCGAACCTCGGCGACGCGTCGCCGATCGAGCACGGCGGTCTCTTCTTGTACGAGGACGAGACCGGCGTCTACCCGCCCGAGCTAGAGAAGCTGGACGAGCCCTGCGACGATGACCGTCACGAGCGATGGACGGTTCGCCGCGTCTGCCTCGACAAGCTCAAGCTCTATCGAAAGGAGGACACCCTTTACCTCGTGCCTGACCGATACGAGGAGAACTGGCCCCATCCCGTGCACTCGTACGTCGAATGGTTCGCCTCTGATCTGGACAGCGTTGCTGAGACCATGGACACCACGCGCGCAGAGTTGGAGGAGGCGTTCTGCGGCGACGACATCAAGGTTCGGGCGTGGGCATACCAGTGCGTCTACGACTACCACGGCTGGGATAACGGGGACTCCTACCCGCGCACCTTGACCCGGAAAGAGGCCGAAGCGCGATACGCCAGTGAGCTGAGGAGAGCGTCGTGAATAATCCCGAAAAAAGCACCAAGCACGAAGACATCGTAGACGCACGCGCCGCGGTCAAGTCGCTCCGCACGAAGCTCGACGAGGCGTACTCCGCCGAGAATGCGGCTGGCGTCGCTCGCCTACTGGCTCGCCGCGCGCTCGACGAAGCGATCGAACGACTCCATGCGCTGGAGCGTGCGTGATGCTCCTCATCTCTGCCTCGGCGCTCGTCGCCGTCATCTCGGGCTTCTTCGCGATGCTCCACTTCGCGGGAAGATCCACAAGTGCCACTAGGACCGTCACGCCCGATGAGGCGGCTCCGCGGGGCGGCCATAACTGAAGGAAAAGGAACTGCCCGTGCTGACGCAAGAGGAACTGGATCGCATCCCGACAGAAGCCGAGAAGGTGGCTTGGATCGCTGGAAAGCACCTCCCGGCGATGCGCTCGTACAGAGGTCGGGTGCACCCTGATCAAGAAGGAAGAGAAGACCGTGAAGGACCGAATGAATAACTGCGATGTCTGCGGCACCGAGCTTACGATTCACAACAGTTCCGCCTTCGCGGAGAACCAGAAGGTGCGGACGCGTCACGATCCTGGCAACTGCGCGCAGGTGCTCTACGCCAAGCTCACCGAGGCGCGTCTCTCGCTTCGAGAGCTGGCGGACGCCTCCGAGGAGTTCGCGTCGAGCGACCCGGACATGACCGGACACAGAGAGAGTGAGCATCGTTTCGACATCGCC
>Ga0182024_10018303_pt1 | contig 13056 bp, 10 predicted proteins | sample P32metaG_FD_120480 | JGI IMG/M metagenome (GOLD analysis project Ga0182024, IMG submission 120480) | Permafrost microbial communities from Stordalen Mire, Sweden - P3-2 metaG (Illumina Assembly) | ecosystem: Environmental > Terrestrial > Soil > Wetlands > Permafrost | place: Sweden: Stordalen...
ATCTTCGAGTTCAACGTCCGCGCGGTCAGAATCAGAATCAGATTGTCGGCGTCGGAGGCGAGCGTGGCGATCAGGCCCTTCGCGCGGTCGATACCGACTTCGCGCAGAACGTCGTCGCGGCTTGCGTCGGCCAGCACCGCGAGCATTCCCTCCTTGATCGCGCGCTCCACTTTTTCCTCGTTGTTATCGACAATGACGAACTTCGCGCCTTGCTGCCGCAACTCATCCGCCGCGCCGCGCCCCACCCGGCCGAAGCCGCAGACGATGAAGTGGCTGTGTAGTTTTTCGATCATTTTCTTGATCCGCCGCCTTCCGAAAAATTGGTTGAGCTCCAACTCGACAATGGTCTGAGTCATCGCGCCGACGGCCAGCAACATTACCGTGACGCCGAAAAAAATCAGGAACGAATTGAATACCCGTCCGATGTGGCTCAGCGGACGAATCTCGCCGTAACCCACGGTAGTGATCGTGGTGAGCGTCATGTAAAACGCATCGAACACGGGATAGTGCTCGATAAAAACAAACCCCGCGGTGCCCCCTGCAAGGGTAATCGCGAGTGCGATTGCGATCAGAGCCAGGCGGCGCGGGAGATGATCCATCTGTTACATCTTACGCGGGTTCCATTGAGCCTACCTGTTGCCCGACCGTCCCAACCGAGCCTCGACCGTCAGGGAGGGGACACCTGGATGCAGAGAAATCAGGAAGCGTCCCCTCCTTTACAGTCGGGGCTCGGTATTGAATTGAGAGTAATCCCAAGTCTCCGGCACTTAAACGGCATGGTCTACCTGATCACCTTTTCCTGTTACGGATTGCGCGTTCCAGGAGACGAGAACTTCGTTTCCAGGCGCAACAATCTGGTCGGTGCGCGACAATCCCCTCCCAGTCCTGCTCTCGCCCGCGCAGCTCGCGCCACGATGATTGGCCCGACACAAGAACTCGACGGCGATCAGCGTAAACTCGTGCTGCAAACAGCTATCGACGTCTGTCGCCACCGTGACTGGACTCTGCTCGCTGCGCATGTAAGGACCGCTCATGTGCACGCGGTGGTCGCCGCAGAAGTCCCACCGGAACGAATCATGAATGCGCTGAAGAGCTATTCGAGCCGTGCACTAAATTGCCACCGCCGCTGGGCTCGCCACGGTAGCACTCGGTATCTTTGGACACTCGACGAAGTCGCCAGCGCAATCCGCTATGTCGTATCAAAACAGGGCGAACCCATGGCCGTCTACGCAGAGCCCCAACCGAGCCCCGACCGTCAGGGAGGGGACGGGAACCACGGGATAAACGCCGACGTCGACCGCTGATACTTCCGATACGCCTCGCCCTTGCTGCGTATCGCCTGCTCCTCGGTCACCGGAATACCGCTGACGCGAAATAAAAAGAAGAGAATCAGCGCCGGCGCAATTAACCCCAGATACCCATATTGCGCCGGCAAAGCGACGATCGCAAACGACACCCAGATCAGGAATTCAAAGAAGTAGTTCGGATGCCGTGAGTAGCGCCACAAACCCACATTGCACACGCGAACTTTGTTTTGCGGGTTCAGCTTGAACCGCTTGAGCTGCGAGTCGGCGATCATCTCGCCTAGAAACGCGACCACCCAGATCGCGGCGCCCCAATTTTCGACCTCGGGTGGACCCTTCGAAGGATCGTGCATCGCGAGAGCAAACGGCAGCGATAAAACTCCGCACAATAGCGCTTGAAATTCGAAAAACAGCAGAAATTTCAAGCCGATATGGGAACCCCATTTGCGCCGCCGCTCCACGTAGCGGCCCTCTTCCGGCTGTCCGTTCACGCGCGTAAACAGCAGGTGGAAGCCGAGGCGCAATCCCCAAATCAGCACCATCAAAGCAAGGAAGAGAGTGCGGCGCCAGTACCCGACACCGTGCACCGCATAAATCATCGCGAGAAGAGCGATCCCCATCACCCATCCCACGTCGACGATGGCCGCATTGCGGAGAGGGAAATGGAGCAGCCATAGAATGAACATCAACACAGCGACCACCGCGGTCCCTTGCGCCATCCAGATCAGCATCTATTTAACGACAATCTTAGCAACAGACTGGTTGTCGTTTTCGTCGGCGACGCGCACCGCAACGGTGTTCTCTCCGGCGGCTCGATCCACCTCGACACGGTAATCGTGCTCCGTCGAATCGGTCAGACGAGTGGTCGGCTCGACTACAATCCAGTCGCCGCCGTTGATCGAGTATTCCGCTTTCGCGAGCGTGCTCAACCCGTCCTTGGCGTGAAAGCGCACATCCAGTTTCCCTCCCGCGGGCGTAACGCTGAGGCCGGTAATTTCGGGCGGCGCATTGTCGATCAGAAACGGCTCGCTCTCCTCCGACGCGGTCAGCGCCTGATCGGGAGGATTGGACGGCGCATCCGTCGCGGTGATGCGCGCGAAATATTTCCCGTCGGGAAATGCTGTCGAATCCCAACTGTAATAGTGCTCCCGAATTTTGTCCTTGAGCAGTTTCCACGCCGATTCATTCGCGCCGCGGATCTCCACCTTGAACAGCATCGAATCGCCGTTATCGTCGTTGGCCAGCCAGCGCACACCGATGAACCCTTTCGCATACGTCATCGCCGGCGACGAGCCCGAATCGCCGGCGGGCGGCGCGGTCGACGAAGCGGACGCGTTGTGATGGCCGAGTGCGGGCAGCGTCAACGAAGTGCTCGCAGAAGGCCCGCTGGCCGACGGCGCGGGAAATTTGTAATTCTCCGGAGTCATCTCGACCTCTTCCACCTCCGGCGCGACGTTGTTCATCTGATACGCGGCGTCGACCTCGGTGATTTCGCCCGACCCTGAAAGCGTCAACTTGAATTGCAAGAATCGAGCCGGGGGCGAAACGATCCTGCCCGCGTTGGTCCTGGCAAAGTCGTTCCAGTTTTTCTGAGCGCGATTCAAATTTCCGCTGCGCGTCTCCATGCTGACGCCGTTGTTCTCCTTGGGCGAGTACGAAAGACGCCCCCAATAGGAAAACGCTCCCGCGTCGAAGATATCGCTTTCGAATACACCGGTCTGTTCGAGCTCCGGTCCGATCGAAAAAATCTTGCCGATATTTCCCGTCACTGCATACAACCTGCCGCCCGCCCCGGTGCAGAATCCGGTGATTTGCGTGGATGACAAGCTCAACAGCTTCCAGTATTTATGCTCCCCATCCAGCCTGTAAATATCGCCATGATTGCCGGTGCCCGCGAGCACGCGTCCGTGTCCGTCGAAGGCCAGCGCGTAGACCAGATCCTGCGCGTGGCTCCAGATTTTGCGCGGGTAACCGTCGGTCTGAATGCGATAAATTTCCGACCCTCCGGTGATCGCCGGAGCCGCCCCGGCAAGCGTCGGAGGCACGGTCGCGCCGCCTCTTCCGCCTGGTACGGGTAGAGCCGGAGCAGGCGCCGGCGCGGGAGGGGCTGCGGGCACGACAGGCTGCTTATTTCCGACGCCCGCCGCGTAAACCGTTCCTTCCGGAGTAACCGCGACGGTCGTGATTTCACGCTTTGGCGCTTGATACAACACGAATCCTACACCCGCCGGAGTGATGCGCAGAATCAAGCCGCTAGGGTCGGTTCCGACAATCAGGTTGCCGTTCGGATCGATGGCCATCGATCGCGCGTGCGTCTCTTCCGTCTTGAAAAAAACACTGCCGGCGCCCGCCGGAGTGACGCGATGGATCTCGCCCTGGTCTCCGGTCGCGACGAACAGGTCGCCGGATCGCGAAAATTCCAGCGCCCAGATATATTTCTGTTTCGGATCGTAAAAAACTTCGGATTTTCCGGCTTGGTCGATGCGATAAACCTTTCCGTCCGGCGAAGTTGCCGCATACACCCGGTCTTTCGAATCGACGGCAATGGCTTGAATCGCGATCCCGTCAAGCTCGGCGAGCGTCTTCGATTTTCCGGCGTGGTCCACCATGAACAGCTTGGTCTTGGAGCCGCCCAAGCCGCCTCCGCCGGCGTACAAATTACCCTTGGAATCGCGCGCGATGGCCCATAAAAACGCCACTGAGGGATCGAAAACCTCTTTGACGACGGGCGCCAGGGCGAGGCGTCCGTCGCTTGCGAGCGAAAGGCGGGTCAGCGTGCCTTTTTCGAAATCCGCCATCTCGCCCTGCTGCCAGGTCTTCGTCTCGACGGCGCGCAGCGTGCCCAATGCGCACAAAAACACCCCTAATGTCCTCGAAATGTGCATGAAAAGTGTCTTACAGAGCCTTATTTGACGTTAATTTTGAGCGAATAGCTGCCGCTGACCATCTGATCGATCGGAATGGCGAGCTGTTCCTTGGCGGTCTCGAGGGAGCCCATCAACACGCGGGTCGAGGTTCGTTCCGCTTGCAATACGTTTAACACCGAGGAAGGCAGACTGGGCAACGTTTTGTCGTCGGCGTAATAGGTGGGCCGGGCTTCGACGAGCGAAACATAAAGCTGGCTGTTCCCGCGCTCCTGATTGAGCAGCGAAATCGTCTCCGGAATATCCATGTAGCGATTCCCGAGCACCGCTGCGTTCTGCATGCGGTTCAAAGTATCGGCGTCGCTGAACAGAATGCGATGCTCGCCGCGGGGCATGCCGGCTGGAATTTTCACCTGCACGTCGCGCTCGATGCGCTCGCCGCGGTAGGGACGCAGGAAAACTTTGACTGGAATCTCCGTGCCCGCGTCGACATCGGCCGAGGGCGTCCAGGCGTAGTCGATTGCGGCGGTGCGGCGCTCCGGCAGCAGGTCGACGGTGATCTCGACGCTCTTCAACTTGGGCATCGCCACAGGATTCAGGAACAGGCGATTGAACTTGTCGCCCCACCATCCGGCGAGCGCCATGGGCGGCGCAACCGGCGCTTCGCTCGGCGCGAGCATGGTCGAAACGTTAATCGAGTGCTCGCCCTCGAAGTCCACATGACCGTTCATGCGGTAAGTAATGTCGTCGGCGTATTCATTCATCTGCTGGAGCGATTGGAACAGCGTCAGCATCATCAGGAAAGGCGTCCATTTCTGATGAACGAAGACCTGGAAATCGAGCTTTTTCTCCGTGAGAGCGGCGCCGGAGCTGTTGAACGACCTCACGTTCAAATGAACCGGAATGAACGGAGCCTCCGCGCCGAGCTCGCCCATAATGCCGCTGAAACGGTCCTGGCGCAGTGCGCCGACCACTCCTGTTGCATTGCCGAACTTGGTGGGTTGAAACGCCGAGCTTAGCACCATCAAGATTTCGCTCTTCGCCATCGGCATATCCAGCGGACCGAGGTTGAAGAAAGGATGGCCGAAGGCAAGCACTTTCTTGCCGTCGTTATAGGTGACCGTGCCCATGCCGGTGGCGGACATGTCGCCCGAGACGAGCACTCCGGAGATCGCGTCGCCCGGATTCAGCGAATCGCGCCATCCGGCAACCGGCTTCGCGGTCAGAGGTCCCGCGCCCGAACCGCCCTGCACCGCGGTGATTCCCATTTGAGAGAAGAATGGCGAGAACGCGCTGATGGTCTGCGCGGAGAATCCGGAGAGCACCAGCGGAGTGTCAATTGGCATCATCATTGGTGACGATAGGGGTGACGACGCGTTTATATTCGAGAGAAGATCGCCTGAGATCGCCGATGCCGCCGATCGATTGGCAATCGGTTTATCGGGCGTGCGCGCGTCCATCGGCCGCGATTTATCGAATTCGGGGATTTCGAGCATCAGCTCGATGGGAGTAATGCCGCAAACAGCGTCCGGCGAGAAAACGCTCATGCGGAGGGCGACCGCGCCCACCAGCTTTCCATCAATATAAACAGGGCTGCCGGACATTCCTGCCGCGACGTTAGTGATCTTGGCTTTTCCACCCATTTTTGCAAGGATGACATCCTGGCGCGGGCCGCTCCCGTTTTTCCAGACGCCGACGATCTCAATCGGAACAGGTTCCGGATCGGTGCCCTCAAACACGGTCCAGGCGGTGCCGGTCATTCCGGGCCTGATGTCTTTAAGGTGAAAGATCTCGACTTTGCCTGCCTTGGGGCGCGTCAGCTCGGCGGCATAGATTACCGAGCTCGCGATGAGCGCTAAAGCGCCCGCGACCAGCCACTTATTCATGGAAGGAAAAATACCTCTCTACATATTATCCGCAGGGGATACTAAACAGTTTAGACGTATCAGACGGTAAAGCATCAACAAAAAAAGGGAAAGTGCCGAAGCACCCTCCCGAATTAGCCTGACTTGGGCCTTACTTCTTCCTCGGTACTGAAGGTGCGTTGTGCACGGCGGGCGCCGCAGGGCGAGCCGCGGGCGCTGCGCCGTGCGATGCGCCGCCTGCCGGAGAACCGGCCCTCGATCCACCAGCCGTTGGGCTATGGGTCGCGGGGGTGGCCGCCCTCGATCCGCCGCCTGCCGGAGAACCGGCCCTCGATCCACCCGCCGTCGGGCTATGGGTCGCTGGGGCGCCAGCTTTCGATCCACCTGTTGCTGGACTATGCGAAGCCGGAGTGCCTGCCTTCGATCCGCCCGCTGAGGGGCTATGCGACGCCGGAGTCCCGGCCTTCGATCCACCCGATGAGTTATGCGCCGCCGGAGTGTTATGCGCAGCCGGAGTATTGTGCGCCGCCGGAGCATTATGCGCCGCCGCGGCGTTATGCGCTGCCGGAGCATTGTGCGATGCCGCGGCATTATGGGCCGCCGCGCCGCCGTGTTCGCCACCCTTGAATCCACCCGCATGCCCGCCGTTGGCCGACGCGCCATGCCGCGCGTTTACGCCCGCTCCGCGGAAGTTGCCTCCCTTGGCTCCCGGATCGTGACGAGTTACCGCCGAACGGCCCATCGCACTGTGCGGAGGCACGCCACGTGAACCCGCCCGCAGAGGAGCATGTCCGCCCATACGGCCTTCCCTGGTCCCTGCGATTCCACGGGCACCTGCACGAGAAGCACCGGCATGATCGAAGGCATGACCGCCGAAATGATCGCGATGAGCGAACTCGCGTCCCACCGCATGGCCACCGGCGAAGCCTCCGCGACCGACCACATTGACCGCTCTCGGATCGTGTCCGAATGAAAGATTGACGGCCGCTCCGCCCCACACATTGGCGATGATTCCCACCGCGAAGATGGTGCCGCAGAGGTTGACGCTATTGTAATAACCGTAGCTGACGCCGAAGCTCGGATACCACGGTTCGCCCCAGCTCAGCGCGACCCAGCTCACCGGATCCACGACGCCCACCACTTCGACGCCGCCGATAAAGGAAACCAGCGCGGGCGCATAAATTGCTGTAACCGCGACCGGTCCCGGCGCCCATCCCCACAGTCCGCCGACCGATACCCAGCGGCCATAATGGAACGGCGCGTAACCCCAGGGTGCATCGTCGATCCAGGTCCATCCCCACGGGGCAACGAAACCCCAGTGGCCGAAGCGGTAAGGAGCCCAATCGGCAACCATGCCGTTGGGGAACCAGACGTTGCCGTAGGTCGGAGCCGGCCTCCAGGCGCCCGCGATATCGAGATCGGCCGCGCCCACCACGCCCGGCGCGACGGCCCTCACCGAAACGGAATTTTCCGCCCTGGCGTCGCGTTCCGCGCTCCAGGAATCGAACTCGTCGGGATTCGGCACGCCGTGCTTATCGTAGCTGGCGGGATTGCCCTTGATCACTACCTCTTCGTTGTTATTCAGAGGAGCGGCCTTGCCGTCCGCTGTGGTCTCGCCTCCTCCGCCGCGAACCCTGATGACCGAGGTATCGCCGGCTTCATTCACCTCGACGCGATAAATGCCCGGCCGCAGCAGCGTAAACGCCACCTGCGGCGTATCGATCTCATAGGTTTCGTTCTCATCGAGGCCGCGCAAACGGACCAGCATCACGCCGAGCGACAGTTGAATCTGCGTGGTGTCGCCATCGACGGTCAGGAAAGAAAAATTGGTGTGTCCGTTGAGCCGGATCGCGGAGTTGATGGTCTGAATTTCAGTCCGTCCGCCCTGTTCAACCCAGATCTTATCGCCGGTAGTCAAGGCGCGGTTCACATCGGCGGGAACCCAGTCGGTCTCCTCGCCTTGGGGTTGAAACGATACGGTACCCGCCGCATAGCTCAGCCGCGCCGCTCGGCTGGGTGGGTCGTCGTCGGCCACCGCGAGCGCGCTTAGAAGCACGCCCGCGGTAAAGAGAACCAGAAATCTTCTCATACTGCCCCCTGCTGCTCTGTTTAAAATTCGTGTCCGCATATCCAAATCCTTCTTTCGCTTACCTTTTGGCACTTCTACAGGGCGGTGATACTCGGAGCACATTAGGTAGCGCCAGAAAAAAGGTCCACGCCGGCTGATCGGATCATGATACTCGATTTCCGTAAAAATGGCCGCCCCCCATTCGGAGGGGGAGTACTGGAACGCGCTACGGCTAAAGTCCGTCAGGTTTTTTCACAACAGGTGAGCAGCAAATCGCGCGAATTGAAGACAATCGCCGCTCGACCCACCCGTCGCGACCACAGCTTCAAGGCGATCGGTCTGAAAGGCGGCCAGATGTTCCGATCCCAGGCTCACCGCGTGCAGAACCTTGTCGCTTCCAGATCGCACCCGGATATAGAGGGAAAACTCCTGGCTGCCGTTGGTGTAAACCACGTGCAGCGCTGGCTTGCCGTCAATCCCGCACATCTTGGCGTGTTCCAACCGATACCCTGCAGGAGCCAGCGCGCCCACATTCGACAATTCGAACCGTGCGGCCAGCTTTTCAATCTCCGCCGGATCGGAACGCCATCGCCGCGGCTGATGCTCCATTACTTCCAGGCGATGATCGAGCGCCGCATCTATATATAGACGCGAAACGGGCCGGAGGGCTCGATAACCCAGAAAAGCCGCCAGCAAGACCGCCGCAGCCACGGCCGCGATTCGCCAGGCACGTTCCGCCCGGATGCGTCCACAGACCGACCGCTCGACCGCCGAAACATCCGGCAATTCCGTCGAAACAGCGTGCCGCAGCCGCGCGTCGAGGGCCATCTGCCGGTCGATCTCCAAGGCACAAATCCGGCACTGCGCCAAGTGCGCCCGAAACAGCGTGCGCTGACTTTCCTCGAGTTCCCCCGACAAATAGAGCGGCCCAAACTCCTCGATATCTCTGCAATTCATTAGCGATCCTTTTGACCCGCCGCAGCCGCGAGCGGCGCAAGCTTCTCGCGTAGCGACCTCCTGGCGCGGCTCAACCTGGACATGACCGTACCAATGGGCACCGACAAAATCTCCGACACTTCACGGCAAGTGAATCCTTCGACCACGCCCAGCAACAGCACGGTCCGATGCTCCAAAGGCAGCGAATCGAGCGCCTGGTTTATTTCGAGCCTCTCGATCATCGCCGAGCTCGCACGCCCCTGGTCTTCGAGAGGCACCATGGCCGGCGGCGCTTTCCTCGCATCCCCATAAAACGAGTTGATCAGGATGCGATAAAGCCACGCCCGAGCGCTGGTGCCATCCCGGAATTGATGGAAACTCCGCCACGCCTTGAGCAGAGTCTCCTGCACCAGGTCCTCAGCCGAAGGCGTATCGCGCGTCAGTCCTAGAGCAAAGCGCAACAGGCGCTGCGCCTCCGGCATCACGATGCGTTCGAACTCATGCTTGAGCTGAAACACGTTCCAGCAGCAATTATAGCCCCCTGCGGCACCCTGTCTACCCGCATGCTGACGCATGGCGGCTCAGTATCCAGGCTGAGCCGCCATGCGTAAGCGTGCGAGCAGATGCGAGCATTTCCGCTAATTAGTGCTGCAATGTCGCGAGATCGGCCAGTACGGCCGCGCTATGCTCATTGGGGCTCACGTTCACGTACACCTTGCGGATCACGCCGTTGGGATCGATGAGGAAGGTGTTGCGAGCGGCGAAATTCGGGTTGGCCGCCATCGTCGAACCGTATGCCGCGATTGCCTTCTTGTCCGGATCGGCGAGCAGCTTGAACGTCAGGCTTTCCTTGGTGCAGAACTGCTGATGCGAATCGATATTATCCGCGCTGACGCCGACAATGGCCGCTTTTTTCGCAGTATATTGCGCCTGATCGCGTTCAAAGTTGTGAGCCTCAATGGTGCAGCCCTTGGTCATATCTTTGGGATAAAAATACAACACCACCCACTGGCCGTGAAAATCCTTCAGGCTAACCGTCTTGCCTTCCTGCGATTGCAGGGTAAAATCGGGAGCCTTGGAGCCCTCGGCAGGAACGTCAGCGCCGCGAACGGCGAGTAACATCGCGAGCGCGGGAATTGCAAGAGAGAGAGTTTGTTTCATACCTCTCTAAATGCAGAAACCCGGCAAATTCATCCCTGGAGAGAAGTAATTTACCCAATCCACATCGAACCCAGCGCTCTCTTGAAATTTCCCCCGAGTATCAACGCAATATTCTCATTGGAATAATTCCGCCGCACCAACCCCTCCGTCAGATCGAATATCTTCTTCGAATAGTCGATCCCGTCCAGGTCGTATTTCCGGGGAGAATGCGCCGGCCAATCTCTTCCATCCAGATCGACATCGCTCCCGACGCCGGCATGCTCCACCCCCACGAGCCTCGCAATATGATCGACGTGGTCGAGCACCGTATCGATGGTCGCTGGACCGGAGGCGCTCACAAACCCGCGGACCATGGTCACCCCCATCACGCCGCCCTTCGCCGCCATCTGCCGGATCGTTTCATCGGTCTTGCATCGGGTGCTGTTCGGTACCAGCTTCCGGCAATTGGAATGAGTAATCAGCACCGGCCTCCTCGAAGCCTCGATCGCATCTTGCGATGTCCGGTCGGCGCAATGCGAAATGTCGATCGCCATGCCTACCTGATTCATCCGCTCCACAATCGTCGAGCCGTACTCCGTCAAACCGGCGTCCTTCGAATCGGTGGACCCTCCGCCGATCCTGTTGCCGAGATACGTTAACTGCGAAACCCTCTGCCCCAGTGCATAAAACCAGTCGACATCGGCGACGCTCCGAAAATGCACCGAGTTCTGCTGGCCGATCACAATACCGATCTTCCCCGTCGTCTTGGCCCGCGCGAAATCGCCGACGTTCTCGATACGCAGGAACTGCTCCGGATGCGCCCCGAGAAACAGGTTCCACCCGTTAATGTCCCGCAGAGTCTCGCCGTAAATGTCTCCCTTCGTGTAACCGACGGCCGGGTGCAGCGCGGTAATTCCCGAGCTTTTGAGCCGCAGAAAATCGGCCCTCTGAAACCGCTTCGGATCGCGTTCCCACGACGACAGCTTCCGGTAATTCAAAGTAATCAGCCCCAGCATGTCGATTACTGTCGACTCGCGAACCAGGTCCAGAGTGCGCACCGAATAGGCTGGCTCGCTTTGGGCAAAGAGAGAGAAACGGCCCTTGTTGATGAAGGGCGCGGCCAGAGACAGGGCTCCGGCCCTCAGAACTGAACGACGAGAAATCACTAATGCTCCACCGGAATGGGAGATTCTATCATGATTTGCTCCAACATGATCTGCTAATCTGTCGGGACACGTGAGCTCCAGCCTTCTTATCGGCACAATCGCTCCTCCCGACTAGACATGCGCCAGCGCCTGGAGCGTTATTTCGAATTCGAACAGCTCGGCACCAATTGGCGCACCGAAATTCTCGCGGGCCTTACGACCTTCGTCACCATGGCGTACATAGTTTTCGTGAACCCTTCCATCCTTCACGAAGCCGGCATGCCTTTCAAGGCCGTAGTCGCCGCGACATGCTTCTGCGCCGCGTTCGGAAGCATCGCCATGGGAGCCTTCGCGCGCTATCCCATCGCACTCGCACCGGGCATGGGCCTGAACGCCTATTTCACGTACACGGTGGTCAAAGGCATGGGCGTCCCGTGGGAAACCGCGCTCGGCGCAGTGTTCCTTTCGGGCGTTGCGTTCCTGATTCTGACCCTTTTAGGAATCCGCCAACTGATCTTTGAAGCGATCCCGCCCGAGCTCTACGCCGCCGTCGCCGCCGGCATCGGACTGTTCATCGCGATCATCGGTTTGCGCAACTCCGGCATCATCGTTGCGAGTCCCGCGACCCTCGTCACTCTCGGCAATCTCCGCGACAAGAACACTCTAGTGGCCATCGCCGGATTGACGATCATCGCCGCATTGCTGGCCTGGCAAGTGCGCGGAGCAATGCTGATCGGCATCCTCTCGACCACGCTTCTTGCCGCGCTGTGCGGACTCACGCACTGGTCGCCTGAAAGCTACCGCATTTCCGATATTTCCGCCACAGCCCTGAAACTTAATATACGTGCCGCATGGAGCCTGGGTTTCGCCGAGATTGTTTTCGTGTTCCTGTTCGTCGACCTGTTCGACAACATCGGCACGCTGGTCGGAGTAGGGAAAAAGGCTGGTTTATTCGACAACGCGAATCACATCCCACGCATTCGCCGCATCCTGCTGGCCGACGCCGCGTCGACCATCGCCGGATCGCTGGCCGGCACGTCGACCGTCGTCAGTTATATCGAAAGCGCGGCGGGCGTGGTCGCAGGCGGACGCAGCGGCGTAACCGCAATCGTCACCGGACTCCTGTTCATCGCCGCTCTTTTCGTAGCCCCTCTAGTCGGCGCAGTCCCCGGCGCAGCCACCGCCCCGGCACTAATCATCGTCGGCTCTCTGATGATGTCGCAGGTCAACGAAATCCGCTGGAGCGATCCCATCGTAGCTATCCCCGCCTTCCTGACGTTGATCACCATCCCGCTGACCTTCAGCATCGCCAACGGTTTGGCCTTCGGCTTCACTTCCTATGCCCTTCTGAAACTTCTGCGAGGCGAATTCCGCCGCGAGCAGTGGCTGGTCTACGTTCTGGCAGCGCTTTTCATCGCCCGCTTTATCTATTTAGGAAAATCTTAGGCAGGAAGTTCGTCGATCGATTTAGGCTCGACCGCCGGACGTACGTTGGCCGCGTGGCGGTATTCGGACGAGGCCTTATACGCCTTCTTGCGCGCACGCATAATATTTCCCAGCGGACGATGTGCCGCCAGCGCATGCCATGGATTGAACGACAGAACTTCGTCGACGAACACTCTCCGTTCGGGCGAATAGGCGTGTTGGGGGAGCGCGGTGAGGCGGCCGACGGTTGCGAACGGGCTCAAATCCTCGGACCAAGGATTCGACGAATCCTCGACCGGCATCTTCGTC
>Ga0182024_10018304_pt1 | contig 13056 bp, 7 predicted proteins | sample P32metaG_FD_120480 | JGI IMG/M metagenome (GOLD analysis project Ga0182024, IMG submission 120480) | Permafrost microbial communities from Stordalen Mire, Sweden - P3-2 metaG (Illumina Assembly) | ecosystem: Environmental > Terrestrial > Soil > Wetlands > Permafrost | place: Sweden: Stordalen...
CAGAATCGGGCAGAAAGTCGACCGTCTCGAGCACCTTACCGGTTCGAGCATCGTACTTCACAAGTCCAGGCCGGTAATCGGCGTAGCGTTTGCAGTCGTTCCCAATGATTTGCCAGATGGCGCCATTGTCCCACGCGATCCCGTGATAGCGCGGCTTTTCCGAAGATTGATAGAACGGGATCATGAATTCCGGTTGCCATGAAAAGGGATCGACTCTAAGAACCCCGCGCAGCCGGAGCGAAGCGATCCAGAGCTTCCCATCGTGCCACATCGCGCCATGGCATCCGCCTCCATCTTCTGCGGGGCCGAGCGGAATTTGGCGGTGGGTCAGCTGTTTGGAATTCATATCGACCTGGAAAATACCCTCGGGAGGCTCATTGGCGCACATCCAGACATAACCGCCCCCGACGGCCATCCCGCTGGTGTTCCTGGACTGCGTCGCCACCGTCTTCAGCACCTTGCCGTTCCAATCGACCAGCCAGGCATTCTCGGTCAGATCCTTGGGTTCCGGCAAATGATACTGGACCGCATGCTGGCCGGAGAGTTTTTGTTCGCCGATCCAAAGGCCCTCTGCAGTGACAGCAATCGCGTTGGGAAAGCCAGGAGGGCTCTTAAACAGCTTTGTTGTTTTCGCCTTTCGCGACGCAGTACGCCCGTTCGTCGGAGCGGAGCCTTGCTGCGCAAATGCCCTTTGCATTCCGGTCAAGCCCAGGCCCGCGCCGAAGCTTGCCAGAAATTCTCGTTTATTGATTTTCCCCATAGGATTTCCTTTCTTTGATCAAGCGCTTAGGGCAGAGCAAACACGTACAGGGCCTGGCCGCTCTGCGGGATCTTGATTTCCGGCGCGAGTTGCGCCGGCGCAGCTCGCGGACTTCCGCCGCCCAATCCGGTCATCACCGCGATGAACTGCTTTCCATCAGCGCTGTAGGTCACCGGAAAGCCCTGAACGGACGTGCCCAGGCGAGTTTCCCAGAGAATCTGCCCGGTTCTCACATCGAGAATGTGTACGCCGCGATTGACGTCGCCGACCAGCACCCAGCCGCCCGCGGTCGACAGGGCGGCAGTGAGGAAAGGCGCTCGCTGCTCGTATTTCCATACCTCATTCAACGTCTTCACGTCGTACGCTGCGAGCTTCCCCATGTTGCCATTGCTGCCGGGCATTGGCCGGAATACCCGGTCTGCGGCATTTCCGCCGACGGCGGCGCTAAGGTCGACCTGGCGCGCAGTGAAGTCCATGCAGGACTGGCTCAGTGGCACGATCAGCAGCCCGCTTGGCTGGTGGTAGCTCATGGCTTGCCAATTCTTCCCGCCTTCCGTGCTCGGGCACACGTTGACCGGCTTGTTGAGTTGCATCTCGAGGAGATCCGTGCGATATCGAGGCGTTCCGGTCTTGGGATCGATGTGCTCCCACACCGTCTGCCACACCATTTCCTTGTGACCGAGGTACCTCCCGGTCCTGCGATCCAGCTTCCAGAGGATGCCCGCCTTACCCGCATTCAAGGACAGTTTCTCATCGCCGATGTCAATCAGCACCCGCTCGAAGACTTCGTCGAGGTCGAACGATTCGCCGGGCGCATGCTGGAAATACCAGGCCAATTCCCCGGTGTCCGGATTCAGGGCAACGGTCGAGTTCGCGTACAGCGTCTTGTCAAACGGAGTCAAATGGCGGCTGAGAAAATTCCACGGTTTCGACTGCGCCACGCCCCAGTAGGTGAGGTTGAGCTCGGGATCGTAGCTGCCCGCCAGCCACGTCTCTGTCCCCGCACGGTTGTTCATGGGCAAGTTGCCCCAGGTTTCGCTGCCGGGCTGCCCTTCGCGCGGAATCGTATAGAATCGCCACAAGCGCCGGCCGCTGTGGATGTCAAATGCGGAAATGTAACAGCCCTCGCCATCAAAGCGCGCACAGCCGGTCAGGCCCATCAACACTTTGTCGCCAATGACGATGGCGCCGCCGGTGGAGACATGGGGTTTGTCGGAGGCGGGAGTGTCCCACAGAATCTGCCCGTTGCGGGCATTGATCGCCACCATGTGCGCATCGCTGGTCGGTAGAAACACTTTGTCTTCGGCAATGGCGATACTGCGAATGCCGCCATACCCCGGCGCCTGGTCCGGGCCGGCGCGTGTTTCCCAAATCAAGTCGCCGGTCTTCGCATTGATAGCCTGGACGATGTTGCTCGGGCTCGCCAGATAGAGCACGCCGTTGTGCACGATCGGCGTGGTCTGGTTCGAACCCGAGTCGTTCATGGCCCAGGTCCACTTCAGCTGTAGGTTCTTCACGTTGTCATGCGTGATCTGGTTGAGCGGGCTGAAGCTGTGTCTCTGATAATTGCGCCCGAAGATCAGCCAATCCTCCGGGGGCGGGCGCTTGAGCATTTCGGGCGTCACCGGGACGTAGTTCCGGACCTCGCCGGGAGACGTGACGCCGTGCGGCATGGCGCTGACGGCTCTGACCACTCCGGCCGATCCTGCGCCGAGCACGATGGAGCCGCCACTACCGCGCCCGCCACGACCTTGGGTTTGCCCGACGGCGGGTGGCGCCTGGCCGGTTGCAATAGCGCCTATCAGTGTAGTCATACCCGGGGTCAGGGCTTGTTGACCCGCCGGAGCGCCGTTCCGTTCGAGGATGTATGCGGTCGCACTCAGCGCCGCCGTCTCGCCGAGCGAACCAGGATCGGTCGGCGGCATGTTCTGTAGGATCTCGCCGAACAGCTCACTCACTATTTTCGGGCGCCACTTGAGCATGAAAGTGCTCCCGGCAAGAGCGGGCGCATCGCCCGAACCGTTGAAGTCAGCGGCGTGACATGCGGAACAACGCTGAGCGTAGATCGCGCGCCCGGATTCGGCCTGTCGAGTGGTGAAGGCGCCGGCGACCGGCTGTGCCGAGACTGCCAGTGGCACCGCTCCAAGGGCCGCCGAAAAGAGCAATCGAGACAGGAGTGCGGAGCGCTGCACGGCGAGATCTCCTCTGCTTTGGTCTTCGAGATTCTATCACATGCTTTCACTCACAGGCGGTTGTAACGAGTGCTTGAAAATCGAACTCGGGCTACATCTCCGCAAAAGTGGCGATCATGGCCTGGACTTCTGGACGGCGCACGACCTCGTCGGTGAATTCACCTACTCCGGCGCGTCGATAGAGCAACAGCGAAGACAAGCAGAACTCCATGCTGAACTTCGCCTGCTGTGGGGAATCAGGTGGATTCAGCGCATTGGGCATGTTGCGATTGGCTCCAAATGATGCGGCTCTCAATCAGCATCGGGATAGGACGCGGCAAGTGTCCGCTTTTGACAATCACTTGTGGGTAACGACCATCTCGGCCAAAATCTCACCCACAGCGTCTAAGCGAACTGATTTGACCAGAGCGCACTGTTTTTGGGTCCGCCCGCTGTCGGTCATTGTCGGTAGCTACTCCACCAATTCAATCTACGGACGACGAGGGCGCTTCGTACGGTGGTGGTCGCGTCCTTACGGAGGAGTCCACGTGCTCTTCTGCTACGATAGGCACCTCCATGACGATACCGAAGAAACAGGCACTGACGCGGTTTTGCCTGCTGGCTGCGTTCTCTCTTACGCGGAGCTTTGGACAATCCTGCGTGAGCTTTCCGGCTGGCTTCGTGCCGTTTTCTTCGATCAGCTACGTCACACCGGCGGACGCAGCGGGCGACCATCTCGTCGTCGGCGTTCCGGCGCCCGGCGCAGTGAACATGATCGCCTCCCTCCCCCTGCCCGCATCCGCCAACCAGATGTTTTGCGATGCGGAGGTTCAGCTTGCGCCGCAGCAGTTTTATCCCGGCGTGTACGTGCCGACGGCCGCTGAACAGGCCGGAAATTTCAGCGCATTCAGCGGACTTTTGGTGAACGCGAGCGGCCAGGTCATTCCGGGTGGAATCATTCCCTTCAGCCTCCAGGGCACGCTGTTCGCGTGGCGGATCGGCGCGGTGCAACCGGGCTCCGCGCTACGCGGATGGAGTCCAACAGGGTCGGCCCCCAGGGCGCTCTTCCGGACACCTGCCGTTTTGCTGCCCTCCGGCAAGGTATTTATTCCTGCCACTACGGCGACCTCATCGCTCTCATACGATCCCTCCACGGGCGCATTCTCGAACTTGTCCACGCCCGTCTACACCCACGGAAACTATGTGAAAGTGGTCTTGTTAAACAACGGACTCGTTCTGGTGGCAGGCGGGCAGACAGCTCCCACCAGCGCGGAACTCTACGATCCTGTTGCCGACAAGTTCACCTCGTTGCCCCCTATGCTGCAAGGGCACGGCACAAACTTTACCGTCACCAAGCTGCAGAATGGACGTGTCCTTATTGACGGCGGCTCGACGACCGGCGTCATTAACTCGTCAACCACATATGCCGGCGCGGAGCTGTTCGATCCCGCCTCCAACTCTTTTTCGGCAGCCGGCTCCGTTGTAGTTGCGCGGGGATACCATACTGCGACGCTGCTCTCCGATGGGAGGGTCCTGATTGCCGCTGGGTCGACCAACGTGGCAATTTTCAATTCCGCGGAGATTTACAATCCCACCTCCAACACATTCGCCGCTACCGGCTCCCTCAGTTTGGAGCGATTTGGCGCCGACGCCGTGCTGCTTCCCAATGGAAAGGTTCTAATTGCGGGAGGTTATTACACGTTAGGCGCCTCGGAAGTGTTCGATCCTGTCGCCGGAACCTTTTCGCCAACAGGCAGAGCACACCATGAGCATGACGATGGCGCCGCTTTTCTTCTCTCCAACGGTCAGGCCCTGATCGTCGGTGGAGCCGACCCCTATATTTCGACGGGGATCGTGGAGACCTACAGTCAAGACTCCGGGGTGTTTACTCTAACCAGCCCAATGTCCACGCCTCGATACTCCTTCTCCTCGGCAATGTTGCAAGATGGCAGGGTCTTCGTGGCGGGTGGAGCGTCGAACTTATCACTGGCTTCCGCTGAGATTTATACTCCGATCACGCAAGGTCTGGTCACTTCGCAAACGGGAACAACGGGCCGTGTCGCCTCTGGCAGCGCGACGGCGACGTCACAGAGCATCGCGGTGATCAGTGAGACGGCGACGATCCCGTGGACTGCTTCGACGCAAACCTACCAGGGGGGAAACTGGCTGAGCGTCACACCCACCTCCGGGAACAGCGTGCCGGGTGCGCCCCCGGTCACACTGTCGATCACCGCCAATCCATCGGGCCTCGCCGCTCAGAATTACTATGGATCCGTCACGCTCACACCCACCGACGGCACGCATCCATCGATATCGATTTCGGTGGTCTTGAACATTGTGCCTGCGGGCACGGCCGCGGCGCCCGCCGTGACACCCAGCGCCCTGGTATTTCTGGCAACGCCCGGCGCCGGGGTTAACCCACAAGGTTTCACGATCTCGAACCTGACCTCGACTGCGATCACGTTCAGCGGCGCCGGCTCTCCTACACCAAGCTGGTTCACTTTCGCGCCGGCCTCGCAGACCATCAGCGCCGGGCAGTTCACTTCGATCGTGGTTTATCCTTCGAACGCAACTCTGACGGCGGGCGTCTATCCCGGATCGGTGAAACTCACATTCGGCGACGGCAGCACGCAGACCGTCAACCTGCTGCTGGTGATTTCGGCCACCCCGGGCACAGCCGCGCTCAAATCCCTCGCGACACATGCTACGGCGGCGGCTACGGCGGCATGCGCGGCGACCAAGCTGCTGCCGGTTTTCACCACGCTTGGAACAGGCTTCAATACTCCCGCCGCGTGGCCCACTCCGATCGTGGTCGAAGTGGTGGACGATTGTGGCAACGCGTTCACGAACGGGTCCGTGATCGTCAGCTTCTCTAATGGAGATCCGCCCATCAATCTGCTTTCGACCGGAAATGGCAACTGGGCGGGCACCTGGGTTCCGACGCACAGCTCAGTCGGATTCGCCGCGCGAGCCGATGCGCAGATGTTGCCGTTGACGGGCAGCGTGCAAGTCACCGGGCAGGTCTTCTCAAACCCGAGCGTGCCCATCGTGTCGTCGAATGGAGTGGTCAGTGCAGGCGATTTCACCAGCCCGCCGGCGGTGGGATTACTGGTTTCGATTTTCGGGAGCGGCCTCGCCGCCGGCGCACTCGGCGACTCGGGCGCGCCCCTACCGTCACAGCTTGGTTCGACCAGCGTGGTGTTATCGGGACAAACGTTGCCGCTGCTCTACGTGAGCCCAACCCAGGTGAACGTGGCGATCCCTTACGATGTTAAAGTCAATTCGGCGCAGCAACTGGTGGTGGTACGGGGCAACACGGTTTCCGTTCCCGTCGCGCTCGCCGTATTCGACAGTGAGCCGGCGATCCTCTCGGTGCCCGGGTCCGGCAGCGGGCAGGGTTTGATTTTCAACGCGATTACCGGTGTGCTCGCGGATATGAACGCCCCGGCGACCGCCGGCGACGCTCTGGTGATCTACACGCTCGGGTTGGGCGCGGTGACGCCCGCCATCACGCTGGAGGACGGAACGCCCTCCTCGCCGTTGAGCATGACCCTCGCTCCTGTCGCGGTGACCATCGGCGGGGTGCCGGCGACGGTGCTGTTTTCAGGATTGACACCAGGATTCGTGGGATTGTACCAGGTGAATTTGATCGTGCCGTCCGGTATCGCGCCGGGAAGCGCGTTGCCGGTTACACTTTCAGTATCCGGCAGGAGCCTTCAGGGCAGCGTGTCCATGGCGGTGAAGTAAACGAATGGCCCCGACGTCCCGACCGCAATGACAAGTCCCATTATCGGCCGGTTTCCAAAATGCGTTTTACGTACTCGATGGTTTGGCGACTGTCGCTCAATCACATTCACAGTAGGGCATACTCCTCCGGTTGCGTGAGCCTTGGCATTCGCGTATCGTTACTCTGACGTGATGCGTCGCCCCAGGAATCTGATCAAGAACGGCACGTATATGTTTTCCGTGTCGACAACCTTCGCACTGGCATGTATTCTGACCGGCTGTAACGATGTCAGCAAGCAGAAACGCCTGGCATCAGCAGCCGCGCAACGCTTCCTGGCGCTATATAACACCGACTCTTGCGAGCTGCTCTACGACGATGCGAGCCAATACTTCCAGTCACGCGAGACGTGCCTCGATGGTTACGAGACTGTGCGGAATTGCGAACGCGTTTCGGTCCCTGGAGCGATTTCACCCCCGCATCGAGTCTGGGTTCGAGGCTCGGCCCACTTTCTCAACGGTGAGGCCGAGGTGCGCCTAGAGTAGGATCTCACAAACGATCACCCTGCTTTATCCGACTTGTTGATCGAGGCCGGAGGCGAGCAGATTTCTATACCCGGTTTTAGCATCCGGAAGTTTCTTTTTCGCCCAGTTGTAGGTCATTGTCGTCCGCTTCCCGGAACGCCCTTCAATCGCTGCCTCCTCCCAGAAGGATCGACAGGCTTCATACCCTCATCAGAGGGTGGGTAACTGGCTACTGTGGGGATGCTTGCGCTATCGCGGACACGTGGTACTAAGTGAAATCATTCGTATTACTCAGCCCGCGAACTCATTGATTCAAGACTGCTGCGGTCGCAAAATGGATCCATGGGACTACGGTCCGAATCGCGGTAACATTCAGGAGCCAAATGATCACAGCAGAAGAACGAAGGTCGGAGCCAAGGATCGAAGCAAACACTTCGGTGCTCATAACACCGCTGGCGGCTGTGGCGACCCGCTTACATGGATCGGTCGTGAACGTCTCAACCCGCGGCGTGAGGGTTCATTGCGATAGAGAATTGAAGGACCTGCCGAGGGCCGGGGAGGTCTATAGGATTCAGAGCGGCGGCGATCTCATGCTGTGCGAGGTCCGCAACTCTGCGGTTACGGAAGCGGGTGCTGATCTTGGCTTTCAGATTGTCCATTGGGGCGGTACCGGAGAACTGAAGCGTCTACTATCGCAAACAGTGGGCTAAGAATGGATAATCCCGGTTTTCCACCGGTCGAAAATTTGCTTCTCCGGACCGAAGCTCATTTGCCGGGCGTTGGCGTCGGGGTCACGCCTTACGCTCTTCCCAGCGTTTTCGAGGCACTCTTGGATTTCATCAATCTCGGGAATCTTCCTCGTGGCTCAGTCTGGTTCTCTCCGGGTACCGAACCTAAAAGCCGCACCAAAGCCTTGCGAATCCGCCTCTGGTCTGCCTTTACTCGATAATAGCTCATGAATACGTGGACAAACCCAGCGACTAAGATCGCCGCTAGCAGCGCCGGGAGAGTTTGTTCCATGAACCGAGAATGCACCTTTCGCCACTGGTCGCACAACCTACTAAAGTTCTAGTACACCGGCTCTACGGTTATGGTACGAGGTTGGCTGACCTGCCGAGAAGGATCTCGTGAGCTTCGCGAGATCGACAAACTGCTCCGTGATGCGCTCGTTGAAGAGAGCGGGCGGATCGCACGATCTCAGTGCACCGCGATCGTGGCCGCCGGACTACCCGACCCCGAGATGCTCACGATCACCGGCACCTGATTGCCCGCCGCGACTCCGCTCGGTACGATCACATCGATCTGATACAGCCCCACGAACCCTGGCGCGAGGCCAGAGAAGGCTACCTGCGCGGCCTGTCCGCCGATGGTCACGGTAGGAACGGCCACGGTGTTGGCCAGCGGCGAGGCCGGCGCTGCTGTGCCGTCCGGTACCACTTGGTCAACCATGCCCAGCCCCGTGCAGAAGATCGCGAGTACGTCACCGGCGGTCACGGGCATCCCGGGATCAGCGACGGTGTACGTCACCGCATTCACGATCGCGCCCTGGTTGGGTGGCTCCCCGGGCGCGGGATAGGGGAAGATGGCCGGCTCGACCGGGCCCACATTCACGGGAATGGGAACGGAGAGGGTATTGTCGCGCTGCACCAAAATCTGGTGGCTGGTGTTGGTGACGATCCCAAACGATACAGCGGCATTGATCTGCCCGTTCGAGCTGAAGACCAGCGGCAGAGGATTGCCCGCCATAACCGCCGTGGCGCCCGCGAGCAGGGTTCCCAGCGGAACTCCGCTCGCGGAGGCGGAGCCGTCCGAGAGATCCTGGCCGAACAGCGTAATGAGCGAGCCCGGGGCGAGGGGCATGTTCGCGGCGAAGCTCGCGCCGTTTACCGCGGACTGCAGCACCGGAGCCGCGGACGGAGCCCCCAACCCGCCCGTCACCTGGCGAGTGCCAAACAGGTTAAGCGCTGGCTCGCTCGCGTTCACGGTCAGCGTTACCGGCCCGGAGGTGTTTCCCGATACCCAAGTGGAGCTCCACATTCCGCCCATCACCGATTGCAGACTAAGCGGCGGATCGCCATTAGAGAACGAGACTTTAACGCTGCCGACATTCAGGGGGTTGCCGCAATCGTCAAGAACTTGCGCCTTCAGGGCTACGGGCCACGCCGCGGGTATGCCGAAGGACTGTCCCAAAGTGATGAGCGCAGGAACGAGTTGCGTAGGAGTACAGCCGGCGGCGGCTTGGGACACGACGCCGTCCTCGACGACGGCGGGAGTGTTGCCGGACGCCGGCGTAACAACGATATGCAGAGCCACCCGGCGAAGATTACCGTCCGAGAATTGCAGCGTTAATTCGTCCTCATATTCCCCAGCCGGGAGGGTGCTGGTCAGCGGCTGCACCACAAGGCGAGTGGGTTGGGCCAAAGTGAGCTTGGCAGTTCCGGGACTAAAATCGATCTGGCCGTCCGCACTGATAGCCGTAATGTTGGAAAAGTAGGTCTGCGGCGTGCCGGAGACGTTATAAACCAGCAAGGTCGCCGCGCCTGGCGGCGGCGCTCCCTGGACCGCGGTGAACACGATCTCGGTCGGCTCAATTTGGGGACCAGGGTCCTGGTTCGCGGGCAACACCAGCAGCGCGATTGTAATCAGCTGCGGCGTATTCGCCGAGCCAGCGGAGTCCACGCGCACCGTTCCGTAGTACAAGCCGGGACTCAGGCCAGCCTGATTCACCGATACTGTGACCAGGGGAGGGGGACTGCCGCTGGGTGCGACACCCGACCCGGGCGACGCGGAGAGCCATTGCTGGCCGCCGGAGAGCGTTCGGGTAGAGACGCTGAAATTCATGTTTCCGTTGCCTATGTTGGTGACCGCGAAGGTATCCGGCGGAATCACTCCGCCGCCTGCCACCGCCGTGAACGACAGCGCGGTGTGCGAAAGCCAGATGGCCTGATCGAGCGCACTCACTGTCATCGTCACAAGAACCGTGGCGCTCCCGCCCGTCGTCGAGCTAGCGACGGTCACCACGCCGCTATAGGTTCCCGCAGCCAGGCTGTTGGGATTGGCGGTCACCATGATGGTCGCGGGCGTTTGGGGCGTGACCGAACCCTTGCTGGGGCTCACGCTCAGCCAGTTGCCCGCGGATTTCACGCTAAGGGAAAACGCGAGTGTGCCGGTTCCTGTGTTTAACACGGTGACCGCTTGCGTCAAGGAGATTGTCGGATTGCGGGGGAAAGTGAACGACAAGGCAGCGTCGTCAAGCGCCATCTTGGGCGGGGCGCCTGGGGCCACTTGAATCGTTACGGTCACGGTGGTGCTCGGCGGAGTAGCCAGGGGCGTGGCGATGGTGAGCGTCGCCTGATAGGATCCCGGAGTCAGGCTTGACGGGTTGACGCTCACCTTGATGATTTGAGGCGTGGCTCCGGCCGTGGCGCTCAACACCACCCAATTTGCGCCTGCGCTCTTGCTCACGGAGAAAGCAACCCCGCTCACATTACTCGTAATGATCAGCTCCTGCGCGGGCGTTTGCGCTCCGCCCGCTTGCGCCGAAAAACTCAACTGGCCGGGCGAAACCGTAACCGGCGGCCGGGCGGCCAGCACGGAGCGGATGCGGCTCGCCGCGGCGTCGGCGATCAGCAGGTCGCCGGCGGCGTCAAACAGCAAACCTCGTGGAACAATGAGGCTGGCGTTCTTGGCCAGTCCCCCGTCCCCCGTGGACGCGGGCGTGCCATTGCCGGCCACCGTGCTGATGATTCCGTTCAGCCCGACCATCCGCACCCGAAAATTGAAGCCGTCGGAAATGTAAAGGTTGCCGGATTGGTCCAGCACCATCCCGGTCCCGCCTTCCATCATCATCCCGGCCTGCACTGCGGAAACTCCGTCGGAGAAGCCACCTTTGCCATTTCCAGCGATGGTTTTCAGAAGCCCAACGGACGTGATGTAGCGTATCACGTTCCCTTCAATTATGCCGCTCGGCGATTCCTCGAAATAGAGGCCGCCCTGGCTATCGGCGAGCAGGCTGCTTGGCGCGGCAACCGGTGAGACGGCCGCCGTCGCGCCGTCGGGGGACATTTGATAATTCCCGTTTCCCGCTACCTTGCTGATGATCCCGGCCGGAGTCACCTTATAGATTTTGTTCGCGCCGCTGTCAGCTACATAGAAGTTTCCATTTGCGTCGCGCGCCAGGCCGGACCCATTATCGATCGGCGCCGTGTAGGCGGCGCCGCTATCGCTCGTGCCGCCACCGTAGATGATGTATCCGACAATGCTGGCATCCGGCGCCAGCTCAACCAGTCGATGGGAGAACAGCACATACACATTGCCGTGGGGGTCGGAAACGATCCCGCCGAAGTGTTCGAGAATCCCGATGGCCGGGTAGTTCGCCTCGCTGATAAAGGTGGTGATGATGCCATTAGGGGCAATGGCGCGCACTCGCTGGTTCAGCGCATCGACAAAGTAGATCGTGCCATCGGGGGTCTGCGTCATCTTCCCCGGATTCTGGAGCAAAGCGGTGACCGCGGGCCCGCCATCGCCGCCGAACCCGTAATTGCCGTTGCCCGCGACTTCGGTCAAAAGCCCGGTGGCGTCGATCTTGCACAAGCGGCCGTCGCGGCTGTCGGCGACGTACAGGTTCCCGGACTGATCAAAGGCGATGCCGCTGTTGTCGTAGGGACGCTGGGCCACCACGTATGCGTCGATGGCCTGCACGCCGGTGGTGAACGCGGCCGCGGTGGTGCTGGTGATCAGCGTAGACTTGCCGTTGAAGAACTTGATCAGCGTTCCGTTGTAAGCCGCAAACACGTAGACGGCCCCCGTCGAATCCACCGCCACGCCGCTGGCGTTAGTCAAATCCACAGTCAGCGGAGCCAGACCGCTGGCCGGAGCATTGGTCCCTCCCCCCGCGAACGTGGTGATGGTTCCAGGGGGGGTGATTCTGCGAATGCGCGAGGCGAAGTTGCTCACATCGCCGTCGGCGACGTACAAGTTGCCCTGGGCGTCGAAAGCCAGACCCAGCGGTTGCGAGAGCTGCGCGGCCGCCGCAGGTCCGCCGTCGCCCGAGTACCCGTTTGCCCCGGTGCCGGCGAAGACTGCCAGCATGCCGCTCGGCGTCATCTTGAATACGCGGTTGGATGCGCAGAAATACAAATTCCCTGCGCTATCCAAAGCCAGCCCGTTCACGATCCCCAGCGAAGCATTCGTGGCCAGCCCGGGGACGTCCGCGGGTTGGCTTCCACCTCCGGCAACCGTCGTGATGGTCCCATCGGGAGCGACGCGCCGCACCCGGCGACTGTCGCCGAAGTAGACGTTTCCCTGCGCATCGACGACGATTCCGCCGAGGCTATCCTCAAACAATACACCCACATACTGCTCCGGGCTGTCAGCCGCCGCGATGGCCGCCGACGTCGCGGGGCCGCCATCGCCGGAATACGCGGCAATCCCATTCCCCGCGATTACAGAAAGGATACCGTTCGGGGCTACTCGCAGGAGCAGGTGCTCCAGGGGATCGGTGAAATAAACGTTGCCCGCGTGGTCGGTGGCGACCCCGTTGAGATAACCGATGGGAGCGTTTATGGCCGGCTTGCCGTCGCTATTGAAGCTGGAATCGCTTCCTGCGATGGTCGTGATCACGCCCTGCGCGGCCAGCGCTTCCGAGAGCAGCACGAACAACAGCCTACAGCGGAGAGCGCGATCCCTGTGCATGATGCCCCCGGAGGCTAGGTTACTCGATTTGGGGCGGGTCTGCAAGCCCGCTCACGAAACCCTGTCAGTAGCACACGATCTGTCCGCTGGAAATAGCACATGAAGTGTCCGCTCTAGCCGGGCGGGGGAATCTGGGAGTTGGAACCCAACCAGACGATCCCCGCCCGAGAAGTGGAGCGGATG
>Ga0182024_10018305_pt1 | contig 13055 bp, 8 predicted proteins | sample P32metaG_FD_120480 | JGI IMG/M metagenome (GOLD analysis project Ga0182024, IMG submission 120480) | Permafrost microbial communities from Stordalen Mire, Sweden - P3-2 metaG (Illumina Assembly) | ecosystem: Environmental > Terrestrial > Soil > Wetlands > Permafrost | place: Sweden: Stordalen...
ATTCGCCGCGTCTTCGCGAGTACGCTCAGACACGGCCACCCCTGGGGAGGGCACCCGGTTAGATTACCGAGACCGAGGCCACCGCAGATGGCTAGGCCGGTCGTCTAGTAGGGGACAACGGGATTCAGAAAGCATCCCGAAGCATTCCTCCGACAACGTACTTTGCAGATTTCAAGATATGTGGTGGTTCAATCGATTCACTATTAACAAGATCCGCAATGGTTCGTGCCACTTTTGCGAGGCGGTCCATCGAACGTGTAGACAAAGTGCCGCTTGAAACAACCTCCTTGTACTTCGCAAAACCAGCCTCAGAGAAATTGCAGAACTGTTTCACCTGCCCACCCGGGATACCGGCATTGAACGGTATCCCAGTTCCTGCAAATCTCTTCGTCTGCATTCCTCGAGCCCGCTCGACCTCTGCGCGGATTGTCGGAGAGCGAATGTCTTTCGTTTCCGCAAATCTCTCTTCTGTAGAAAGTCGATTCATCTCGACCTGCAAATCAATTCGGTCGAGGATGGGGCCACTAATCTTTTTTTGATATTTCTTGATGTCGCCTGGCTTGCAATGGCATTTCGGTGTGCCAAAATACCCGCAAGGACAAGGGTTCATCGCCGCGACCAAAGTGAAGCGACACGGATAGGTAATCGTTGCCCCCACTCGTGCGATTGTTACTTCGCCGCTTTCCATCGGTTGCCGCAATGTTTCCAAGGTGGATCCACTGAATTCCGCGATTTCATCCAAGAACAACACTCCAAAATGGGCCTTCGTAATTTCACCCGGCATCGGAATGCCGCTTCCTCCGCCGACAAGCGCTTGTCTGCTCACCGAATTGTGGATTGATCGCATCGGGCGGCGCGTCACGGCAAGACCATCGCGGTCCAAGGCTCCGCAAGCAGAGTAAATCTTGGTGAGCTCTACTTTTTCCTCATCGGTCAACCGTGGCAAAATTCCCGGCAAAGCACTGGCCAACAGCGATTTTCCCTCCCCCGGCGGACCGATTAACAGCAAATTGTGCCCTCCCGCAGCGCAGATAAATGCTGCCTCCTTCGCATGATCCTGACCGCGTATCAGCCCGAAGTCAGGAGCCTTGGGAACTGCGTCTTCAAACGTGATTTTGCCTTGCTTAAAAGCGTTGTCCAGTTTTCGCTTGCCTTGGAAAAACTCGACGACCTCCTCCAGTAGAGAAACAGGATAAATACCGCAATTCTCATGGCCGGGCTTGGCGAGGATCAAAGCGCATTCCTTCTCATTGCCCGCGGGCACGATCAATTTCTGTCCTGGTTTCGCGCACATTGCCAGTGAAAGAACGCCGGGAACACGGCGAATTTCTCCGTGAATACCCAGCTCACCAAGGAGGATGAAATCGCCTTGACGATGTTCGGGAAGATGAGGAAGTTTCCCGGCCGCTTGCAAAAGAATGATTGCCAAGGGCAGATCAAGCCAAGTGCCCTCTTTGAGAAGATCAGCGGGAACCAGGTTTACCAGAATTTCAACTTCAGTGTCCGGTAGTCCAATTTTTGAGAACGATCCGGCGATTCGGTCCAATGATTCCTGAATCGCCCCCCGTGCCATACCAGATATCTTTACTGCGGGCCGAGACGACGGGTTCGTTGTACGCCAAGGCGTCGGTTTTTTTAGCACCGACATTGCTCGCGCCTGAATCTCAATGATGTAACCCTCAAGTCCAAAAAGTATGCCTCCGTTTAGCGTGTGATCATAGGACAGAAGGTCTTCCGAGCTGGCGATTGAGGCAGCAACTGGAATGTCGTCATTGGGCTGGTCGGGTTTTCGCGATGGATCTTGGGCGCCCATGATGTTGTCTCCGGCGTTTCGGATAAGCATTTCGCGATAATTAACAAAGCTTAAGGGCGTTTAGCTGAGCGATCTCCTGCTATGCTTGGTGGGCCAGGCAGGCTGCCGGCTTCCGCTTCACAGAAACCTGCCAATCAGGAACACGATGAATCCGGCAGTCGGTACGACGACGGCTCCGCCAGCGGAGCCGCGGAACCACATCCAGAGCATCCAGAGGCCACCCAGGATCATACAAGGTGCCGACGGCTTCGAACTTCCGTCCGGTATTCACGGTGCACCTACCGCTTCATGCTTTTCATCAGTGGCCGCTCAAGCTCGATCAGTGCTAATTTTAGATCAGCGGCAACCACCTTGCATTCGTCGATGACGATTTTCGCTTTCTCAACCGCTCTTCGCCTCTCGTCCGCTGCGACTCCGGCTAATTGCGCCCGAAGCAAGATGTATGCCTCGGCAGCCGACCCTTTTACCGCTGGCCCCTTAACCACTCTCGCCGGCGGCATCTGGCCGCTGGAAAGAACGTCGTCGCGAGCCTTCGTGAGTTTGTCGCAAATCTGAGACAACGATTGCCTCACGCCTTTTGCCGAGAAATAGGCTGTTTCAAAACCAGTTGGTGGATCGGCAATCTGGCTGCATAAGTCAGAAACGCGTGCTACTTTTGCGACCAGCAGTTTGTGGTGCGAATCCTCATACTTCTCAATAAACCGGGCAGTTGATCCGGCTTCCTCGGTGAAGGCGAGCATTCGCGTTCGGAAAATCTCAAGCTTTGGATCGATCGGCTTCAGCTTCGGCGGCTCGACTTTTGCCTTCGGCTCCGGAACTGGCTTGATTTCGGCTACCGGCTTGATTGGGACCGGCTGCGGAATCGGCGCGGGCTTCGCGACAGCGGCGGCGGCTTGCGCTTTCGGTTCGGCTTCGACCTGCCTTCTGGCCAGGACGATGACCAGCACGGCGAGCATTATGATAAGGCCCGTGCCGAACATCGACGCGCCGCAGATCAGGACGATTTTGTCTCGTTTCATGAAGTGCCAACTTTCCCCTGCAATTCCGCCAGCGGCTCGCGGTGGGCATCGTCCAGCCATCTGGCGACGAGAATTTTGTGACGTGATCCGCAAAGCTGACACTTTGGTTTCTCGCTCGCCAACTGGTGCATCGCCCGACGACCCTTCGCGGCGGCGCTTCCATCGCGGACGCGCATCATCCACGACATTGCGTTTGCCGACGGGAAAGACCTCCTGTTCGATGATGGGGACGGACAAAGAAGAGACCCGCTCGCGGAAGGAAACGTCAGGTGGCCGCTCGGGCTCGTCAACGACGTTTGGCTCATCGAGTGGATCGGGAATCGCAATAGCGCCCCGGCACTTCGGGCACTTTCCCGATTTACCGGCAGCGGCGTCCGGGGCCTTCATCGACGCGGAACATGTTGGGCAGACGACTAGGATGGACATGGCAAGGTCCTCATTTTCGGGCGATGTTTTTGGGTTCTTGTGGTCCCAGGATGTCGAATCGGATGATGATCTTGTCTTGAACGTAACCGCCCCACCAAATATTTCGCAGACGCGGCTCGATGACTTCAGCGAATCCCTTTTCCGCGATTTCTTTCGCCAGTGCCGACGGGACGTATCCAATATGAACAGACCACTTGACAAAGCACCACGTATAAACACCTATCACCTTAATCGCGTTATCGTCACGCTCGTTGTTCGGCTCAAGCTCGAATCGCAACTCCTGGTCTTGCCCGCTTGCAAACGACTTCGCGCTCGACAAACGATACCACACGCCAGCGACTTCGACGTCGGCGGAAAGCCTGCGCATGCCCTTTGGGATAGGCGGCAGGAAGCGAAGCTCTTTCGCCAACTCTGGAGGCATGGCGTACCTCACATTAAGAAAAAAAAGCCGACGTGGTTGAACACCCTAAGGTATTCGGCCACGTCGGCATACTTTTTGACGGGTCCCCCGGGCCAGCCGAGGTACCCTTCATTCAGTCATCCAACATTTCCATCTTCTTTGTACGTTGTACAGGTTAGAAGCCGGAAAGCAAGTGGACGGGCCGCTTCGCGGTGGCCGGGTCTGACGGTACTCCGGAAGGCCCGGTGAACTATCGGTGGCATGGCCCGCTGTCCCAAGTCCGAACTGAGAACCAACAACAACCCCAGCCAATTGCCGAGCGATTGAGCGATTGCACAAAAGCCGGGCCTTCCGGAGTACCGTCAGACCCGGCCACGGCTCCCGTTAATACTTGTCGCCGCGGCCCAGGTGGCCGTTGGGCGGTTCCTTGGGTTCGCGAGCCGTGGTACAATGGTATTGAACCGTTCTAGCGGAAACTTACTATGAATCCACGAAGCCACTCCCTGATACCGACATTGCTGCTGAGTCTTCTTGGCGGGACATTCACCTTGGGCGCGGGAGAGCCTCCCGCGCCCGTGAACCTCCAGGCCCTCGATCGCCGGATCGATCAGGCGCTCTACGACGTCATCATCGCGGGAACGCAACTCTACAACAACGGCGACCACACCGGCTGTTGCCGCATCTTCGAAGGCGGCCTGGTGAGCATGAGGCCTGTGCTGGCGCATCGCCCGGCCTTGCAGCGAGCGATTACCGATGGGCTGACGAAAGCGGGCACTCTGTCCATCGCCGACGAACGGGCCCGGCAACTGCGCGCCGTGATGGACCGAGTGCGTGAAGGGCTTCGGCCGGAACCCGCGGCGCCGGCCAAGACCGCGAAGCCGAACCTCGACAAGACGTTGCCAACCCCCGGCGGACTGGTGCTCTCCGCCCAGGAGCGCGTTCTTCTGGAGCTGACCAATCAGGAGCGGGCGAAGAAAAAGTTGCCGCCGCTCCGGCCGAATGCCGAACTCTTTGCTGCGGCCCGAAATCACTCGGCCAACATGGCCAAGCAGAACAAAATGGCCCACGAACTGGACGGCCAGGCCCCCGGCGAACGTGTGCGGGCAGCCGGCTATGTCCCATTCAACTGGGGCGAGAACATTGCGTCCGGGTATTCTACTGCCGCCGAGGCCGTGGCCGGGTGGATGAGTTCCGAAGGGCATCGCGACAACATGCTCAATCCCAGTTTCACCGAGATCGGCCTGGGCATCGTCGCCGACGAGCGCGGCAACCTTTTCTACACGCAGGTCTTCGGCACACCATGGCGCCCGTGAAAAATAGGCGTGCGTCGTAAGCGCTTCGTGACAAATATCTTGCACTCTAGCATCTGCCCCTGGCACCTTGCGGAATCCCAAGGACAATTGACAGGCCCCTGTCTCGAAGACTATACTATCTATGTGGGTTGTGATTCTTCCCCAGATTCGTCCATTCTTCGGCGGGGAAGAAGCAGGCGGCCAATCATGTCAACGGGCCGCAGAGCGCAAGCATCAGGGTTAATGAGGGAACGTCCCGAATGAATGTCGTTTCCATGAGAATCGAGTAGGGCCGATCATGTCGGAACATCAAGCAGCTCGGCAACCTGTCGATCTATCGCTGTCCTCCGCTTCCAAGAAGCCCGACTCGCAGCTTCGGCTCGTCGGCGCTGAGGGGCAGGTTCTCTTTCCCGACGATGCCAGGCCAACCGACGGTGCCGCGACGATTATCTCCAAAAACAAGCCCCGATCTCCCTCAACCTCGGTCACGGCCGGCGAAGTGCTCGCCGGCAAGAGCCTGCGGGGACAGCGTTTGGCCCACTTCGAGCTGCTGGAACCGCTCGGCGTCGGCGGCATGGCCGCGGTCATCCTGGCGCGGGACACCCAGCTCGATCGCCTGGTGGCGCTGAAAATCTTGCCGCCGGAAATGGCCAGCGACGTCGAGAATGTCCGCCGGTTTCATCAGGAAGCGCGGGCCGCCGCCAAGCTCAATCATGAAAACATCGCCCGTGTCTTTTTCTTCGGCGAAGACAAGGACCTGCACTTCATCGTCTTCGAATACGTCGAAGGGGACAATCTGCGAACGATGCTGGAGCGGCGCCACCAGCTGCCGGTGGCCGAGGCGGTGCGTTACATCCTGCAAATCGCCACGGGGCTCGAGCACGCGTCGGGCCGGGGCGTGGTCCATCGCGACATCAAGCCGTCCAACATCATCATCACCCCCCAGGGGCAGGCCAAGCTGGTGGACATGGGCCTGGCTCGCAACGCGGAGACGCATAGCGATCAGGCGCTCACCCAATCGGGCGTCACCCTCGGCACGTTCGATTACATTTCGCCCGAGCAGGCCCTGGAACCGCGCGAGGCGGACGTGCGCAGCGACATCTATTCGCTGGGCTGCACTTTCTATCACATGCTGACGGGGCAGGCGCCGGTGCCGGAAGGGACCGCGGCCAAGAAGCTCTACCATCATCAGCACCTGGCGCCGATCGATCCGCGCCAGTACAATTCAGCCATTCCCGACGAGATCGCCGCCATTCTCATGCGCATGATGGCCAAGAACCCCAAGGAACGCTACCAGCAGCCGATCCAGCTCGTGCACCACCTGGCGCAGGTGGCCCAGAAGGTCGGGGCAGTGTCCGATTTGCCCGAAGGCCTCATGTTCCTGAATGCGCCGCTGCCAGGGGCGCCGCGCTTCAGGCCGATCATCACCATCGCATTGGCGACCCTGACCCTGGGTGTCTTGCTCATGCTTTTGTCGATGGGGCCTTCCTCCAGAAACTCGGTGCCGCCGCCGCCGCCGACTCCCGTGCCTCCGTTTGTGGGGGGGGACAAGGGTGCTGGTCCAAAAGACGCCCCCGTGGTCGGTTCGCCCGGTTCCACGCCCGTCACAGAGCCAGTGGTAGCATCGCTTGGGCAACTTACGCAAGCCGTGGCGGACTCCAGCAAAAGTTCCAAACCCATCGTCGTCGGCAAGGACATCGACCTCGACAAGGGCATGATCCCGTGGACGATCGCCAGCGGCAAGTCGTTGACCCTCAAGTCGGAAAAGGCCGAGAAGCCGATAACTTTGAAGTTTACCTATCGCCGCGATGAGCAGGACAGCGCGGACCAGTTCAAGGCCGGGTTCGTGATGGACGGCGGCGGCACGATTACCTTCGAGAACATTCGCTTTGAACTGAACGCCAATGAATCGTTCGCCAATCTGGTCGCCATGGTGGCGGTGCACGGAACCGGCTCGGCTTTCTTTCGTCACTGCACTTTTGTGCAAAACGTGCCGCCCATCATCGACAGGGAAAAAAAGGAAGTGCCGTTCGCCGACGTGGTGCTCGGCAACGCGGAGTCGGAGAACAAGCTGCAGCTGCAGGCGAGCTTCATCGAATGTCTCTGGGAAAAGGGCAATCAGGCCGCCGTCATCGTCAATGGCAAGAGCAAGATCGCGGTGACGAGCTGCGGATTCGGGCCGCACGCCGCCCTGTTCCTGTTCCGCGGCAACAACCTGGTGAGCGATCTGTTCATGACGCGCTGCTCGGCGTTCGTCACCCAGGGCCCCGCTTTCCGTCTCGACGATTCGCACAGTTGTAAGTTAAAGGTTCACTTCAGCATCTTTTCCTGCCCCGATGCTCCCGGCGACGATATCCAGCTGATTCGCCAAACGGAATACATTTCGGGTAATCTCGTCGCGCACTATGACGGCCTGCGCAATGTCTACCACAACCTCAAGTCACTTTGGTTCACACCGGAGGACCCGGGCAAGTTGAGCCTCGACGAATTCAATAAACGGCTTGTCCGCATCAACGGCAGCACGGACCAAGATTCCAAGATCCTGAGCGATTCGCCCTGGGCCGATGCCCGTCCGCTTAGCATACTGCTCAAGCAACCCAAGGGCGCGTTTCAGGTCACCAGCAAGCTGCGCGACGTGCGCACCACCGCCGACGGCAACAGCGCACTCGGCATTGTGAAGTGTGTGTGGGGCGTGATGAGCCCGCTGGCCCCGTTGCCGAGCGAGGTCAAACCGCCGGCAACCGTGCAGCTCAACCCGAACGAAAAGATCATCGATCCGGACGCGACCGATGCTACCGCTGGCGTTTACAGCAGCCTGAGCAAGGCGTTGCTGTCCGCTGAAACCGGCGACGTGCTGCTCATCAAGCATGGCAAGACGAGCCGCGAGGTCACGCTGAATACGCTGAACTTGCCGGAGACGAAAGTCCTGACGCTCAAGCCGTACTCTGGATATCGTCCCGTGCTGGTCCTGTCCACGCAGGAAAAGGGGGCAGCCATGTTTCGGCTGCTCGACAGCACGCTCCATTTCGAGAACCTGGAATTTGCCCTCGAACCGGATTCCTATGACGACAAAGGGCAGACCGTGGTGGCCATGCTCCGCAATGGTTTGTGCTCGTTCAAGAATTGCGTCATCACGCTCAAGCAGGGAGAACAGCGCCGCTCGCCGCTCAGCGTCGTGGCCCTGCTCGGCCTCGACGGCGTGATGGCCATGCCGGCGACCGGGACGCGCTCGCAGCCGCAGGTCAGCTTCACCAACTCGCTCATTCGCGGCGAGGGCGACCTGGTCAGCGTCAAGAGCAGCCGACCGTTCGAGTTGAAGATCGACAAGAGCCTGGCGGCCCTGGCCGGTTCGCTGCTCGTGGTTCAGGGTGCGAGCAAGGACCCGGCCGGCGAAATGGTCATTCCCGGCAACGTGAAGATGACGCGCGTCACCGCCCTGCTCACCGAGCCGTGCATTCTGCTGCGGGCCGGCAAGACGGACGCGGGCCTGGTGCCGACCTCGGCCGGCCTGACCCCAACCCGGTGCGAGGTCAGCGATTGCCTGTTCTGGGCGCCTCCCATGGGTAAGGACAAGCCGTTCCTGGCCCTCGAAGGCATCGACGTCGGCGTGGACATGCTGCCGCAGTATCTCGACTGGAAGGGCGGCGAAAAGAACGGCTACGTCAATCTGACGCGCATGCTCGAGATCGCCCGGTCCGATGACGCCATGTCGCTCGGCAACCTCGATACGGACGGCTGGACCAAGAAAATCGAGGCGGACGCCACCTTCTTCGACAAGAACGTCCGCTTCAATGTCCTCTCGCAGCGGCCCTTTTCGCAGATGGATTTCGAACGCTTTCGGCCCACGCCAAGTTCACGCGAGAAGCTGGCCGCTTTCGGCGCCAATCTGGATCCCGATGTCCTGCCCCGCTTCAGCGTCTCACGCAAGATCGAGACCGTCCCGTGAGCCTCGCCCCATTTCGTGGGGCAGGTTGCCAACCTGCCATTCGCCAGGCAGGTTGGCAACCTGCCCCACAAATTCGATTATCATGAGCCTATGAATATCCTCCTGATCGACGACGACCAAAGCTTGCGCAAGTCGCTGCGGCTCGGGCTCGAGATGATGAACCACAAGGTGACCGAGGCTCGCGACGGCGCTCAGGCTCAGGAGCTGCTCGGCCATCGTCAGTTCGACGTGGCCTTTCTCGATCTTCGCCTGGGGCAGGAAGAGGGCCTCGACGTGCTGCCGGCACTGCTGAAGCTGGCGCCGGGGCTGTCGGTAATCATGGTGACGGCTTACGCGACTATTGAAACGGCCGTCGAGGCGATGCGGCGCGGCGCCCTGGATTACCTGCCCAAGCCGTTCACGCCCAATCAGCTCCGCGTCGTCCTGGAACGCGTCAGCAGTTTGCGCCGGCTGCGTTCGCACGTGGAGGAGCTGGAAGACCAGGTCCGTTCCAGTGTGCCCGAGGCCGACCTGCAAACGCAGGAACAGGCGATGCGGCAGGCCCTGGACGTGGCCTTCAAGGCGGCGCCCAGCGAGGCGACCATTTTGCTGCGCGGCGAAAGCGGCACCGGCAAGGGCGTCCTGGCCCGCGCCATCCATGCCCACAGCAACCGCGCTTCGGGGCCGTTCGTCACCGTTCACTGTCCGAGCCTGCTCACGGAATTGCTGGAAAGCGAGCTGTTCGGCCATGTGAAAGGCTCGTTCACCGGGGCCGTCCAGGACGCCGTGGGCAAGGTGGCGACGGCCGAGGAAGGAACATTATTCCTGGACGAGATCGGCGAGCTGCCCCCAGCCCTGCAACCCAAGCTGCTGCGGCTGCTGCAAGAGCGCCAGTACGAGCGCGTCGGCGAGGCCCGCACCCGCGCCTGCGACGTCCGCATCCTGGCGGCCAGCAATCGCGATCTGCAATCGGCTGTCGCCGCCGGGACCTTTCGTACCGATCTGCTTTATCGGCTCAACGTCATCGAAGTGGTCATTCCCCCGCTCAGGCAGCGGCCCCGGGACGTGCTGCCCCTGGCCGATCACTTGCTGCAATTCTTCGCTCGGCAGGCGGGCAAGGTCATCGAAGGGCTGACGGAGGAAGCACGCGACGCCTTCCTGCGCTATCCCTGGCCCGGCAACGTCCGCGAGCTGCGCAACGCCATCGAACGCGGCGTCATCCTGGCGGGGTCGAGCCAGGTCGGGCTGGCGGAGCTGCCGGCCCAGGTCGGCGCCACGCTGCCGCCGCACGCCATGGCGATTGGCGGCGACGTCACTCTCGAGCAGCTCGAGGCCGAGCACATTCGCTGCGTCCTCGCCAGCACGCCGACGATGGAACAGGCCGCCAGCGTGCTGGGCATCGATCCAAGTACGCTCTATCGGAAACGGAAGCGGTACGGGCTGTAGAAATTTGCTGGTCCGGCGAGCCGAGCCCCGTAAGGGAACACGCCCGCCAGCAACGTCGTATGCATCGGCTCTCCTCCGCTCATTTTCCACAGCACCGACCGATTTCTCTATGCAATAGACGTTATCCATCGCCTGGCGGATTGTGCCATGGCGGGTTGGCGTGGGATAGGATTCCGATCCTGTCGTTTTTGCGGCTTCACGACAGGATCGGAATCCTGTCCCACGAAATACGGCGGTCATCCGCAAGCGACCTCGACCCGCGGCAGCTCGGCAAGGTGCCTGTCGAAAAACTCCAGCAAGCGGTCCTTATAAGCATCGCCCGCGAGTTGAAATGCCTGGTTGTGTCTGGCTCCCGCGACCATCCACAGTTCCTTCGGAGCGCTCGCCCGATCGAACAGGACCTGGGCCATGGCCGGCTTGATGTAGGTATCCGCATCGCCATGGATCATGAGGAGAGGCCTTGGCGCCAGCCGATCGATCCGCCCCTCCAGGCGCGGAAAGCTGCAATGGCGTTCGCTGCTGGTTTGCTTCAGGCTCAACTTCGAGGCGTAGCGGTAATACCACATCGGCAGCCGCCCGGCTATCCAGTGGCTTCTGGCATAGGTGGAGATCCACTTTTGCATGTACGGGACCATGGTCGTGTTGGTGGCAAAAATGCCGTCCGTGACGCAGCAGCGAATGAAGAGGTCGTCGCAGGCGATGTGCAGACCGGCGCTGCCGCCCTTGCTGATCCCAAAAAAGCCGACGCCGCGGGCATCGACGTCGCTGCGTTGCTTCAGGTAAGTCAGGGCGGCGCGGTAGTCCGCCAGCTCGAATTCGGTGACCCAAACCATCGGCTCGTAGCCGGCATGGCTCAGGCTCTGTCCCTGGCCACGCGTTTCGAAGGCGAAGATGTCGTAGCCCTTGTCGCGCAGAAAGTCGCAATACGGCACGCAGGCCCAGCGGCTCGAGCCATGCTCCAGGCCGAACAGGATGACCCCCTTGCGAGGCTGGCGCGTCCGCAGATAGCAACCGTGCAAGATAAGGTCGTGGGTTGTGGGGAACTCGACGTGCTCCGCATCGGCATCGGGCTCAGGTTTGCCCTGGGGCACGAAAAAGAGCGGCTTTTCCTGCAGAACCCGCACGATCAAGGGTAGTTGTCTGTAGATGATCTTCCCGTGAATAACCACCACCAGGAAGACCATGAGCAATAACGCCGCCAAACCAAGTGCTATCCATAACACGTATGCGACTCCATTCTGCCGATCCGGTGGAACGGCGACGAAAGCTATTTCAAATCAACCTGCAGCCCGCCGATGGCTTTTGTCAGGGCGGCGATCGCATCGCCCATACCGCGGCCGATGGCTGAGCTGCCGAGGTCGAGGTACTCGAGCTTCTTGAGGCTGGCCAGTTCCTTCAAGTCCTCGGCCGTGATGTCCGTGGTGGCGAGGTGCAGCCTGCGCACCTGGGTCAGCGTCGCCAGTTCCTTCACGCCTGCTGGAGTGAGCTTGCAAAACGACAGATCCAGCACGCGCAGCTTCGGCAGCCCGGCCAGTTCGTGCAACCCTTCTCCGGTCATCCCGGTATGAACGAGGCGCAGGGTGTCGAGTTGCTTCAAGGAGGCGAAGTGCTTGAGGCAGGCGCCGGTGATCGGAGCGTCGCGCAGTACGAGAGTGCGCAGATTTTCGAGGCCGGCGATTTCCTTGAGGCCGGCGTCGGTGATTTTCGCGCCGCGCAGGAAGAGCACCTGGAGACTCTTCAAACTTGCCAGGTTCTTGAGGCCATCGTTGGTGACGGAAATATACGAAAGGTCGAGCTTTTCGAGAGCGGGCAAGGCGGACAGCTCCTTGAGGCCGGCCGCGGTGATCGGCAGCTTCCAGAACGGCTCGGGCCCCACCTGCGGATTTGCCCGCAAGCTGAGTGTGTGCAGCTTCGCCAGTTTGGCGATCTCCTTCAAGCCTTCGTCGGTAACTCTGGCGCCCGCCAGGTTCAGGACGCGCAACTCCTTCAGCTTCGCGAGTTCCTTGACGCCGGCGTCGGTGATCGGCGTGTTGGCCAGCGACAGCGCTCGCAGCTGCTGGCACTCCAGCAGAGCCGTGAGTCCGGCATCGGTAATGCGGGCGTTGAACATGATCAGAATTTGCAAGTTGCTCAGATGCGCCAGTTCTTTCAAGATGGCGTCGTTGACGTCTTGCAGTTGCAATCCGAACGGCGAGGGCGGGGCGGGCAAGTTGACAAGGACGCCGCGCCGGCAAAAGAAAGAAAAGCCGGGCACTTCTCCCGGCATCGGCTCTTGCCCAATGACGAAATGCGGCAGCCCGATCAGCCGGTCCATTTTGATGCAGCCAAAGTTGGCACGCGCCTTTTGCCAGGTTTCAACGATGTCGGCCTCGGGATCCGCGTTTGTCTTGGGCAGATTGCCCTGGCTCTTGCCGTCGTCGATGGGCGGTTGGGGATTGGGGGTTCGGTCGAGGAGGAAATACACGGCCCCGCCAGCGCTCAGAGCGACAAGTAAACCCAGGAGGGGTAGAATGCGAGCGTTCATGGCGACGGCTCAATACGACGTGGGCGCATGATGAGACTGCTCTATTGTTACGCCTGGAGGGGCAAATTGCAAGAGGCGAGCCGAGGCCCGTAAGGAACGTGCGAGGAGTAACTTCCGGATTTCAAAAAGAGGGCTTGTGCCGGCTCCCCTCTCCCCCGTACTCGGGGGAGAGGGGTCGGGGGTGAGGGGGAAGAATCCGAATCCTTCGAA
>Ga0182024_10018306_pt1 | contig 13055 bp, 13 predicted proteins | sample P32metaG_FD_120480 | JGI IMG/M metagenome (GOLD analysis project Ga0182024, IMG submission 120480) | Permafrost microbial communities from Stordalen Mire, Sweden - P3-2 metaG (Illumina Assembly) | ecosystem: Environmental > Terrestrial > Soil > Wetlands > Permafrost | place: Sweden: Stordalen...
CCGAAGCGCAAGCGAGGGATTTTTCCGATCCTCGCTTGCGCTTAGGGCTCAGCGCGTGGCGATTGCACAGATTGCGTTTTCGCGACGATGGAGCCCTTGAGCCATGCCCATTGAGTTTGTCGCCGGCGATCTCTTCGCCAACGAGCACCGGGCCAACGCGTTCGCGCACGGCTGCAATTGCCAGGGTTCGATGGGCGCCGGCATCGCCAAGCGGTTTCGGGCCGACTATCCCGAGATGTTCGAAGAGTATCGCGCCCGCTGCAAGGCGGAGCCGCGCCAGTTCAACCTCGGCGACGCCTGGCTCTGGAAAGAAAAGAAGAAGCCGTGGGTGTTCAACCTCGGCACCCAGGAAACGTACTGGCACGGACCGGCCAGCTACGAGGCGATCGAAACCGCACTCCTGGCCATGAAACAAATCGCGGACAAGGAGAAGATCAAGCGCATCGCCATGCCGCGCATCGGCGTCGGCTTCGGCGGGCTTTCGTGGAAGAAGGTGCGAGCGATCGTGGAGAGAGTGTTCGGGGATTGGGCGAATAAGTTAATTGTGTACGAGGAATATATCCCCAGCGTAACTGCGGAACGGTCGAACCCATGAGTATTGTGCCGAACCGTTATGGTGGAGTATGATAGCCCCTTGGGTGGCACGCCCTGAGATACTCCGAAGGGCGTGGATACTTTGCAAGCGAGACACGCCCTTCGGAGTACCTCAGGGCGTGCCACCCGGAATAGCAATTTATCTCAGAGTCCCTTCAGTTTACGATCCGGAGCAGGCTCATGACCCTAACCATCCTCAAGAAAGCCCCACGCCGGGCCGGGAAGAAGCGAAGCTTCGCCCCTGGCACCGGCATCCTGGCCACCTTTGTTGCCAACGGCGACGCTGTGCAAATTCCAGTCTGGGTGCGGGACCTGGCGTCCTTTCGCCGCTGGGCTCATTCCGACGAATTCCCGGAGAAAGGCCGTATTTGCTTCCTCGATGGCGAAATCTGGGTGGACATGAGCATGGAACAATTTTTCACGCATAATCAGGTGAAATCCGAGTTTTCTACGGTGATCAACCTTTTGGTGAAAACGGAGCGGCTCGGCAGATTCTTTCCGGACGGCATGCTTTGCACCAATGTGGACGCCAATCTTTCCTGCGAACCCGACGCCGGCTTCTTTTCCTATGAGTCGCTGGCGAGCAAACGAATCCGCCTGGTGGAAGGCAAGCAAGGCGGCTTTGTCGAGCTGGAAGGAACCCCTGATATGGTTCTGGAAGTGGTCAGCGCCGGTTCCGTGACCAAGGACCTCGAGACCTTGCATGATTTGTACTGGAAGGCCGGTATTCCCGAATACTGGCTTGTTGACGTGCGTGGCGAGGAAGTGGTTTTTGAGATTTACCGCCATGGTACGAAGGGATTCACGGCCGGTCGCAAGAACGATGGTTGGATCAAATCGAGCGTGTTTGGCAAGTCGTTTCGCCTGGTGCGTCGCCAGGATCCGATTGGCAATCCGGAATTCATCCTGGAAGTGAAGTGAGTAGTCCCTCACGCGAAGAGCGTGTGATTTTTTGGCGAACCGAGCTCCGTAAGGGGCCGGGTTAGTGGGACGCGCACTAACCCGGCCCCTTACGGGGCTCGGCTCGCCAGTTGCTCACGCGGAGCGTGAGGACTACGTTTGCCGACGCCATAACTTGCGATCCAAACTCCGATACCCGATGGCCTCCGTAACATGGTGCGGCTGAATATCCGCGGCGGCGTCGAGGTCGGCGATGGTGCGAGCCATTCTCAAGATGCGATCGTGAGCGCGAGCGGATAGGCCGAGCGTCTCCATCGCCGTTTCCAGGAGTTGCCGGCCGGGAGCGTCGAGAACGCAGAATTTCCGCAATTGCCGGCTGCTCATGCGGGCGTTGACCCGGACATTGCCGGCGCCGAATCGGGCTCGCTGCACCGCCCGCGCCTTGCTCACCTGGCCACGCATCATCGCACTTGATGTCCCCTCCTGGCTCGCGGCCAACTCCTGAAACGGCACGGCCGGCACTTCGATGTGCAGATCGATGCGGTCAAGCAACGGGCCGCTGATCCTACCCATGTAGCGTTCGATGACGAGCGGGTTGCACTTGCAAGCGTGCCGGCTATCGCCGAGGTAGCCGCAAGGGCAGGGGTTCATCGCCGCCACCAGCATGAAGCTCGCGGGGAAGGTGGTCGAGTTCAAGGCCCGGGCGATGGTGACCGTGCCCTGCTCGAGCGGCTGCCGGAGCACTTCGAGACTGCGGCGATGAAACTCGGGCAATTCATCTAAAAACAAAACGCCATGGTGGGCGAGGCTGATTTCGCCGGGCGCTGGAGTGCTGCCGCCGCCGACCATGCCGGCATCAGAGATGGTGTGGTGCGGCGAGCGGAAGGGCCGGGTGGCGAGCAATGGCTGATTCGGCGGCATGCGTCCGACAGCGCTGTAGATGCGTGTCGTTTCCAGGCTCTCCGCGAGGTTGAGCGGCGGCAGGATCGTCGGCAGCCGTTGGGCCAGCATCGATTTACCCGTGCCCGGACTGCCGATGAAAAGCACGTTATGGCCCCCGCTCGCAGCCACGACTAAAGCCCGCTTGGCAAACTCCTGGCCGCGCACGTCGGCGAAATCGACGTCGTAGCTGCTCAGCTTGGCGAAGAGTTCATCGAGGTCGGTGACGGTGGGCTCAGCCAGGAGCCGACCGGTCAGGATGCCGACCGCCGCGGCCAGCGAATCGGCGCCGAAGACGGTGATGCTATCGACGACGGCGGCTTCCTCGGCATTCGCGGTCGGCACCAGCAGTTTGCCGATGCCGCGTTCCGCCGCGGCCATGGCGATCGACAGAGCGCCTTTGACTGGGCGAATGCTGCCGTCGAGGGCCAGCTCGCCGATGGTGGCGAAGTCCTGCACCTGGTCCGGCGACACCTGCCCCGTAGCGGTGAGCAGGCCCAGGGCGATGGGCAGATCGAAGGCGCCGGCGTCCTTCTTGAGATCGGCGGGGGCGAGGTTGATGACGGTGCGGCCGATATGGCGATCGTAGCCGAGATTGGCGAGGGCCCGTTCGATGCGATGAATGCTCTCGCGCACGGCCGGCTCCGGCAGCCCAACGAGGATGGTTTTGGGCAGCCCCGCCGACGCGTCCACCTCCACCTCGACGGGGACGGCGTCGATTCCCACCAGGGCAAAGGTTCGAAGCTTGGCGAGCATCGTGGTTGGGCCAGGGGTTCGTGGTTCAGCGATTGTGGGTTGTCAGGGAATGATTGTATGGAAAGGGCGTGGCCGAGGGATTCTCCGTTGATTTTTCGGCCTTCCTGGCCGACAATCCAATTATGGCAACCATTACCATTGATCTTCCTGACGTGATGAAGGAATTTCTGGATCGTCAGGTCCATTCTGGGCGGTTCAAGGACAGCAGCACCTTTGTGCAGATGCTGATTGCCGAGGCCGTACGGAATCAATGGCGCGAAGAAGCAGATCAGAAGCTTCGTGAAGCTCTCGCGGAGCATGAACGCGGAGAATGTGTGCCGCTGCAGAAAGGCGACTGCGAAAAAATGGTTGGCGAATACCTGAAACGGAAGGCAAACGGACAGGCGAAAAAGCCATGAAAATGGTTCGTTCGCCCAGCTTTTGGCGGGATTTACAGGGCATCACTGATTTTTTCAATGATGTCAAGGCGGAGAGAACCGCGAGGCGATTCGCCAGGGAACTCGACCACACGATCGATTTCATCGCGCGATTCCCCGATTTGGGCAGTCCCTGGGAATCGCCCGATCCTGAACTGGCGAAGCTGCGCTATCGGCTGGTGAAGAAATTCAAGCGCTATCTGGTGGTCTACCGAAAGTTGAAAACACGCGTGGTCATTCTTCGCTTATTCCATGCCAGCCAGAATGTCGAAGAACTATTGAGAGAATAAACCTGGGAAAGTATTCATGCCTGCCAAGAACCTCAAATCGTCTGCGCGTCGGTCTTCTTCGGCGAAAAAGAAACCGGGAATCAAAGTGAAAGTGATCGTCCACGAAGCCGAAGAAGGCGGTTTCTGGGCGGAGGTTCCGGCGCTCCCCGGTTGCTTCACCCAGGGAGAAACCCGAGCAGAGCTAGAGGCCAATCTTCGCGATGCCGTTGAAGGCTGCTTGCTCGCCGGCTCCGGGGTACCGCCATCGGGAGGAAGGGGTTGAAGAGGAGATCGAGCTTTGAAACAGGCTGGGCTGTCGGAAATCGACTTGTAGTCGTGCCTTACTTCCCCGCCTTCTTCGCGTCATGCTCCTTCCAGAACTGGGCGGCTGGTTTATTGTCGATGGTTCTCAAGCTGTTCATGTTCCGCACAACATCCAGGCCCTTGCTGACCTGGGGCGGCAAGGTGATCGCTTCCAGCTTCATGCCCTGGAGCGGCGACAGGTCGGTCACCCCCTGGCAGTCGATAAGTGTCAGCACGGTGAGCGGCATTCCCTCCAGCGGCGCCAGGTCCTTGATCTCGTGGCAACTGCGAATGTCCAGCTCGGAAAGTTTCATGCCACGCAGCGGCGCCAGGCTCCGCACTTTGGAGCAAGCCGCGAGGTTCAGGTTAGTCAGCTTCATTCCCTCCAGCGGCGTCAGATCGTCAATCTGGTTGCATCCGTACATGCCCAAAGCCGTCAGGGGCATGCCCTTGAGCGGCGACAGATCACTTACCTTGCAAAGATTAAGGCCGAGCGTTTGCAGCGGGATGCCTTGCAGCGGCGAAAGATCAGCCACCTTGGAACAACCGTCAAGGTTCAGGACGGTCAGCTTCATTCCAGATGTCGGCCAGGCTGCGGCCCTTGACCATCTTCATGGAGAAGAACGTACGGCCATCTTCATGCACGCCGAGCTGATGGATCGGCACGATGTTGGGATGTTCGAGCTGCCCGGTGATCTGGGCTTCCTCGACAAAGCGGGCATTCTGACGAACGTCGGCTTGGTTGAGCAGAAACTTGACGGCGACCTCGCGGCGGATGTCCTGATCGACGGCGCGCTTGATCGCCCCCATGCCGCCGCGGGCGATCTCCCCGGCGACCTTGTACTGGGTCGCGGCGGCCAGGTCTTCCTCCGCCTCATCGCGATCGTTGGGGTTATCTTCCTCGGCGGGTTCACGCGCCGGCTCGGCATTGCGCGGCGGCGACCAGTTCGGTGAAATCGTGGCCTCTTCTTCCCGTGGCTGCGCGCCGCTCGGCGGCACGGTGGCGTCCTCGGAGGAGGGCAGGGGCACCTCCAGCGTCTGCTTGCACTGAGGGCAGCGCACCTTCTTGCCGGCGAGTTCGTCCTTGACCTTCAGATGTTTACCGCAATGGAGACAGTGTATGGGTATCATGGCGACCTCTCAGCCGTCTCAAGCAACGCAGAAAAAGGAGCTATTGCAACAACCATCTCACCATGAATAAACTGCCGGGGCAAGATGCACCTTCATCCAAGGAGATGGTCATGCCCCGAATCGGCAAGTTGCTTTTGGCCCCGCTCGTCGTCGCCGTGCTGCTCGGCGGGCTATATTGTCTGAACCATCTTTCCTCGCCGTCGCGGCCGAAGGAGCCGGGGGATAGCAAGCCGGTGCTGGCGAACACGGAATACGAATGGCCGGTGACGGATCGGGAGCAGCCGTTGCCGGGCGTGCTGGTCGAGCCGCCGAAGCCGCCGCGAGATGCGGTGCCGCCGGTGATCCGGCATCTGACCACGCTGATCGGGCAGATGGGGCAATCCCGCGCAGTCAGCTCCATCGCCCTCGCCGCCGACGGCAAGCTCATGGCGGTTGGCGGCCAGGACTCGATCGCGCGCTGCTGGGACCTGACCACGGGCGGCGAGGTGCGCTCTTTCCTCGGCCACGAAATGGAAGTCTCCTCGGTGGCCCTGTCACGCGACGGCAAACGGCTCGTCACCGGCAGCGGCGATGCCAGCGCCCGGCTCTGGGACATCGCCACCGGCAAGGAAATCCGGGCCTTCCGGGGACACACGGCCGGCCTCACCTCCGTGGCCCTTTCCAGCGACGGCAAATGGCTGGCCACCGGCAGCTGGGACAAGACCGCACGTCTCTGGGACCCTGCCACCGGCAAGGTTGTGCACGTCCTCTCGGAGCACACGGACTCGGTCACCTCGATCGCTCTTTCCAGCGACGGCAAATGGCTGCTCACGGGCAGCTTCGACAAGACAGCCCGGCTTTGGGACACGGCGACCGGCAAGGAAGTCCGCGTCTTGCAGGGGCACGATCATTACGTCGCCGCCGTGGCCTTTTCCGCTGATGATCAATGGCTCGTCACAGGCAGCTTCGACAAGTCCGCCAAGCTCTGGAACCTGGCCGGCGAGTGTGTGCGCACCTTCCAGGGCCATAGCAAATGGGTCGATGCCGTCGCCCTTTCCGCGGATGGTCGCCGGCTTATCACCGGCAGCATTGATAATACGGCCCGCATCTGGGACCTGGCCACGGGCGTCGAAAGCTGCGTCTGTCACGGGCACACCGGCCCCGTTCGCGCCGTCGCCCTGGCCGCTTCGGGAGATCGGCTGATCACCGGCAGCAGCGATGGCACGACACGGGTCTGGCACGCCGCCAGCGGCCGGGAGTTGTGCCGGCTCATCAGCAATCGCGAAGTGCCCTGGATCGTCTTCGACGCGGAGGGCCGTTACGATTCCGGCGGCAAAGAAAAAGGCCATGTCGAGGGGTTGGAATGGTTCTTTCGCAGCGAGCCGATAAGTCAGACGGAGTTGAGGGATCGCTATTACGATGGCGGATTGCTGGCGAAGTGCCTGGGGTTCAATAACGAGCCGCTGCGCCGGGCGGAGCCGCGAAGATGAATAACGACTCCACGCCGCGGGGTTAGGTACTCCGAACCCCGCGGGTCAGCGTGATGGGATGCGCATCTTGCACACCTGACCCGCGGGGTTCGGAGTACCTCACCCCGCGGCGTGGATGATTGCGCCTTTGCGTCGGGTCACCAACACGTTATAACCAATACCATGGCAAAACAAACTCACCTGCGTCTGGGCTTCCTCGGAGCGGGCCAGATGGCGACTGCCCTCGCGAAAGCGTGGATTCACGCCGGACTCGCCCAGCACGAACACGTCCAGGCCGGCGAGCCGATCGCCGCCACGCGCGAACGCTTCGCCAAGGAAACTGGCGCTTCGGCAGGCACGGACAATCGCCAGGTCGTCAAGGCGAGCGACGTCGTCATCCTCGCCGTCAAACCGCAGAACATGGCCGTCGTTCTCGATGACATTCGCCCCGCAATCACAGCGAAGCATCTGGTCGTGTCCATCGCGGCCGGCGTTTCGCTCGGTCAGCTCGCCAAGCAACTGGGCGAAAAGACCCGGCTCATACGTATCATGCCGAACACGCCTTGCCTGGTCGGGGCCAGCGCCTCGGCCTACGCCGCCGGGCCGAACGCAACGGCGGAAGACATTCAACTCGTCGATCGGCTGTTCAAGAGTGTCGGCCTCGCCATTCAGCTTCCAGAAAAGCTGCTGGACGCCGTCACGGGGTTGAGCGGCAGCGGCCCGGCATACGTCTTCATGATGATCGAGGCCCTCAGCGACGGCGGCGTGCGCATGGGGTTGCCGCGGCAGGAGGCGACGTTGCTCGCCGCCCAGACGCTGTTCGGCGCCGCCAAGATGCTGCTGGAAACCGGGCTGCACGCCGGCGTCTTGAAGGACATGGTGGCCAGTCCCGGCGGTACCACCATCGCCGGGTTGCACGAACTGGAGCGCGGCGGACTGCGCGGTATCCTCATGGATGCGGTGGAGGCGGCGACGCTGCGTTCCGAGGAACTGGGAAATAATTAAACACCAAGCCCGCATGCGAGGTACTCCGAGCATGCGGGGTGACGTCACCCCGCATGCTCGGAGTACCTCGCATGCGGGCTTGGTGAATTACGATTCCGTGCAATTTACAACGTCGATCTGGCATTTTGCAATCTCCCCCACGGTATCTCGCGTCTTAAACTTTCCATAACTTCAGACGATCCCAGGCAGTTAGGCATTTTGTGCCATCCGGCACTGGATTTGCCTGGCATAATCCTGTTTCAGTATGGGGAATTGAGTGGGTGCCGTCGCTTTTCTCCCAAGCTGGCGGTCATCAAGGAAATGACGGCTCTCCAGCAAGCCAGAAAGTCAGCTGCCACTGATCGATTTGGTTCTGTTGGGAGCCGTCAGTTCTTTTCCGCGACAAATCTTCCTGCTGTATCTCGAACTTAGCTGCCGATGCTGATAATGTAAAGGAAGCCCCGCCACGCTCTGGGTTCGAGTGCAGGAGGTCCTTCATGCGAGGCAAACCGGCCGCCGCGGTCGCCAAGAGAACGAAAGTTGCCCCAGGTCTCGGCACAGCCGACGACGTTCTTCCAGCGGGCACGTGCCTGGATGTGCATCGGCACATGGCTCGCGCCCGCGCCATGGAAGAACGCATGATCAAGATGAGCAAATCGGGCGAAGGATACTTTTGGCTCGGCGGGCCCGGCGAAGAGGCGTTCAACGTTCCCCTCGGCCTGCAGGTCAAACGCGGTTTCGGGCCGGATTTCGATTTTGTCCACTTCCACTATCGCAACAGCGCCACGATGATCGCCATGGGCATGACGCTGGAGGACAGCATCCGGCAAATGGCCATGACGGCGACCGATCCGTTTTCGGTGGGCCGTAACTTTCCCGGCCACTTCGCGCGGAAGGAGTGGAACATTCCGCCGGTCACGTCCGTGGTCGGCACCCAGTGGGCCAAGGCGCCCGGCACCGCCCACGTGCAAAAACGGCACGGCGGCGACGGCATCACCATAGTTATCGGCGGCGACGGCGGCACTCACGAGGGCGAATTCCAGTCGTGCATGGTCTGGAGCACCAGGCCGGGCCACGAACTGCCCGTGCTCATGATCGTGATGAATAATCGCTGGGGCATTTCCACATCGGCCCAGTCGCAGCACGCGGAAGAAAACATCATTGATCGCGGCAAACCCTTCGGCATTCCCGGGGCGGTCGTCGATGGCAACGATCCGGTCGGCGGCTGGTTCGCGATTCATCGAGCCATGGAGTATTGCCGCACGGAACGTCGGCCGTTTTTGATCGAGGCCCAGGTGTCAAGGCTCTATGGCCATTCGTCGTCGAGCGGGGCGCCGCGCAGCAACGATCCGGATTGCCTGGTGCTTTTCGAAAAAAGACTTTTGGAAGGCGGCTTGCTCGACCAGGCTCGGATCGACAGCGTTCACGCCGCGGCGGAGGATGAAGTCGCCCAGGCGGTGGAACAGGTGCTGCTTGAGCCCAAACCCAAACCGGAGGACGTGGAGAAGTTCACGTATGCCCCGAGCCCCGTGGACGCGGTTTATCCAAAGGATTACACGGGGTTGCCGGAGAAGACGCTGGAAATCGATCCAATTCGCAATTTGCGCGACGGGGCAGGGCAGGGGATCAACGGTACGCCGTATCGCGGCTAATCGGTTCGATTATTGTTGACCAAGCCCGCATGCGAGGTACTCCGAGCATGCGGGGTTATAACCCCGCATGCTCGGAGTACCTCGCATGCGGGCTTCGGGGTTAATTATTGCTTGCCCGGCCGCACCAACCGGGCCTGCGGATCGCGCGGCGCCCGGACGAACTGCCAACCATTGGGCAACGCCGGTTGCCCGAAATCCGTGGCGCGAACATCTTCCGGATTGGAGATCACCTTCGGCAAATCCCAGGTCACTTCGCTGCCGTTGGGCTGCTGGAACCACAACTGCCGCGGCAAGAAAGTGGTGGCACTCAGCACCAGCCTGGCTTCCGAGAACTCCGCCTTGTCCGCCGCCGCTTTCGGCAGGATGCGAACGTAGTGCCAAACATTGTTGTCCTGCGCCGGAACGTAGACCATCTGATAGCGATCCTTCACTTCCTTCGCCTTCATGCCAAACAGGAAGTCGAAGAAATTGTCGCCCGTCGCCTGGCCCGGCTTGGGCGCCATTTCGTGAACGCGGATCACCTTGGAGGCCGGGGCGAATTCGTAAAGGAATGTACCGGAGCAGACATATTTCTCGTAGACGTCGCCGCGGGCCTGCATCTTGGTTTTGTCTTTTGGATCGGGCTCCATCTTGTACATTTCCAGGCTGCCGCGGCATGGCTGGTTCGGCACGTTCGATTTGAGCAGCTTGGCCAAGCCCTGATATTCATCCTTGCTGTTGAACGTTTTGTCGAGCGTGGTGCGCTTGCAATAGACCGTCATGCTTTGCATGCCCGTCATGGACTTTTCCCATTTTTCCAGGACTTCGTCGAGCTTGGCCGCCACGGCTTGTTGCGGCGGCGGCTGCTGGGCGTGTATCCAGGACGCGATCAGCAGTAAACCCGCGAAAGACAAACAGCATTGACGCATGACGTTCTCCTCGAATTGGGTCGCGCCGCCCGCTCAGCGCAGGGCGGCCATGCATTTATAACATGCCGTGTTCGCGCTGCAAAGGCCGTTTAGCCGCGACGCGACGTACTCGGAGCGGAGCACGCCGCCGCCCGCGCTCCGCTCCGAGTACGTCGCGTCGTGGCTAAACGGGTACTGGCCGGGTCGGCAAGATATCCAAGCGCGGTTAAAAGCGCACTTTCCGGAATCTTCGGCACCTTCCGCACTTTCGGCATTTCCGTTCAATTTTCACCGCTGGGCGAACCGATGGAAAGGACAAGACCCAGGTGATTGGGCCATTCTAGCTCGCACGTGATAAAGGGGAGAAACGGCGTAAGCCCTGGTCTTCATGAGAGAACCCGATATGAACCCTGCACGCGTGAAATCTGCCAGCCGCAGTTGCCGATGCCTTTGGATCGTGCTTTTCTTCCTGTCCACGGTGGCCGGCTGCGAGTCGCTCTGCTTTTACCCGGCCCACGATACGCTGGCCCGCGGCGTCCAGCCCGACACGCTGCCGCTTCCTCATCCCAAATCGACGTTGCCGGATCCCAAAGCGATACTGCTGGCGCCGACGTCCCATCCGGCGAAGGCGTTGCCGATCAGCCTGGATACCGTATTTCGCCTGGCCCACGATCAGAACGGCCAGATCGCCCTGGGCCGCGAGAAGCTCAACGAATCCTACGCCAATCGCGATCTGGCCGACATGGCCTGGATGCCGGACCTCTACGTCGGCACCACCTACGCCCGGCACGAGGGCGGCATCTCGGACTTCTTCGGCAACCTCATCCAATCGAGTTACGGCACCGCCTTCGCCGGCGCCCAGGTGCAGGGCAAGTTCGATTTGCGCGACATCACCTACAAGAAGATCGACGCCGAACGCCAGGTCTGGCAGAAAAAGGGCGAGCTGAGCAAGCTGACCAGCGAGAACCTCCTGGATGCCTCCTCGACCTATGTCGATCTGCTGGCGGCGTACACCGGCGAGGCCATCGCCCACGAAATGGAAGTCAAACTCGAGGACCTCCTATCCCGCGCCCAGAAACTGGAGAACGTCGATCGCGGTGCCGCCGTCGAGGTCACGCGCGTCCGGGCGGAACTGAGCGCGCAGAAACAGATCACGCGCAAGCTGCGTGAAGGCATCAACTCCGCCACCGCCAAGCTGATTTATCTTCTTGGCCTGGAGCCCGGCAGTGAACTGGTGCCGATCGAACGGCAAATCAAGGTCCTGAAACTCGTCAATGCCAATCTGCCGGCCCAGATCCTGGTGGACCAGGCTTTGCTCAAGGGCCCCGGCGTCCGCGAACTGACCAGCTTACTCCGCGTCATCGACGAGGCACGCGACAAGGCCAACGGCCTCGGCAAGTATCTGCCGATCTTCGAGATTACCGCGAACGAAGGCCTCTTCGGCACCGGTCCCGATGCGAACATGCAGTGGGCCAATCAGCTGAACGTGGCCGTCACGGCCAAGTGGAACCTTACCGACGGGCTCCTCTCCCGCCAGCGCATGAAGATCACCGACTCCAAGATGCAGCAGGCCCAGCTCGCCTATCGCGAACTGAAGGGCAAGCTGGCCCTGGGCGTGCAGGAAGCTCGCGAAGCCAGCCTGAGCAACATTGACATGATGGCGATGGGCAAGGCACAGATCGAGAGCAACGAGAAGTCGTACGAACTCAGCGATTACCGGCTCAAGAACAATATCAAGGGCGCCTCACCCTTCGAAGTGATGATGTCGATACGCGGCGTCATCGGCGCCCGGCTCACCTATCTCAACGCGGTGCGCGAGTTGAACAAGTCGCAGTTACGGCTGTTCATCCTGGTGGGCGCGGCGGATTGCAAGGAATAGACAATGCCTCGATAGGGGCCCCAACGGGGCCATCTGCGATAGCCCAGGCCAACGGCCTGGGTAACCGTGGACGATCGAACGGAAGCCCCAACGGGGCGTAATGGGAGACATCATGCCACAATCACTCGCTTCTGTTTTGGTGCATTTGGTCTTCAGCACAAAGAACCGTGAACCGTGGATTCGACCCGAAATCGAATCGGAACTTCATCCATACATGGCGACGGTATGCCGAAACCTCGACTGCCCGACTTTGGCCTTGGATGGAACCGAAGATCACGTGCACATTCTCCTTCGCCTTGGGCGAAAATCACGATCGCCGACCTTGTGGAAGAGATAAACGAGCTCTTCGAAGTGGATCAAGACGAAGGGGACGCAATACAAGGTCTTTCATTGGCAAAGCGGCTACGGAGCATTTTCGATTGGGGAATCGGGATCGGACGCCTTGAAGAAGTACATCGCTTTCCAGAAGGAACACCATCGTATCAAGACATTTCAGGATGAGTTTCGGGCTTTTCTCAAGAAATATCGATTAGCTCACGATGAACGATATGTTTGGGATTGATGCATCAGTCCCCCGGCGTCCATGACATTGCGCTGTCACATTCGTTTGACCAGAACGCCCCGTTGGGGCTTTCGCTCCGATGGCCAACGTTACCCAGGCCGTTGGCCTGGGCTATCGCAGGTGGCCCCGTTGGGGCCGCATGGACCGCCTCTTCACATCCGGTGCCGGATCGCCCACAGATCGCCGAAGATCGGGTGGAACAGCGACTTCTTCAAAAACTCCACGCCCAGGGAGCCGCCCGTGCCTTGCTTGTTGCCGATGGTGCGTTCGACGAGCTTGATGTGCCGATAGCGCCATTCCTGAAAGCCCTCGTCGAAGTCGGTCATCAGCTCGAA
>Ga0182024_10018307_pt1 | contig 13054 bp, 12 predicted proteins | sample P32metaG_FD_120480 | JGI IMG/M metagenome (GOLD analysis project Ga0182024, IMG submission 120480) | Permafrost microbial communities from Stordalen Mire, Sweden - P3-2 metaG (Illumina Assembly) | ecosystem: Environmental > Terrestrial > Soil > Wetlands > Permafrost | place: Sweden: Stordalen...
CGCCCTTCATCCCGCCGAGCGCGGTCGTTGCTCGGCCAGGTCCGCCGCCGCTAGCGCCATTACGTGGAGATAGAGGCGGTAGTAGACCTTGCGGTCGTAGTGGGTGCGGTTCGTGTTGAGGATTTCCGCCTCGTCGTCGATGAAGTCGGCCATGCGCAACAAGCGCACATTGGGATGGGCCGCGGCCGCCTCGGCGCACCACCGGTTGCGCTCTTGCCGTCGTCGGTTTGGGCGGCCTTCGGATTCCAGGCTCAACAGCACGAACATGAGGCCTTTGCGTGGGATCTTCGAAAACACCAAGGTCAGAGTCTTCTTGAATTCGGTTTCGTCATACACGAAGGGCGAGAATTCGGCCTCCAGATAGGTCTCGAGGCCCTGATGGGCGACCGCCTGCTCCTCGCTTCTCGGCGCGACGCAGGGAATGGTGATCCCGGTGCGGTGGTGGCGGAACACCCGCATGCCGACGTCGATCCAGTTGCTGAAAATCCACAAGGGTTGGTCGCCGGAATAGTCGAAATATTCGGTATGGAAGTCATCGGCGATGTAGCCGAGCGGGGCCACGGCCGCGAGCTGCTCCTCGGTGACTCCCAAGATCGCATGACGAAGGCAGAGCGAATGGTCCAGGGAGATCAACTTGCCGTCGCGTATGGTGTTGAACTCGGCGACAACCCTTGACGACGATAGGCGGAAGTAGTGCGCCAGCGGCCACAGGTTGCACCCGCCGCGCGCCGCCACAAAGCTTAGGATCGGCTCTTCGGCCCCGGCGCTGTCGCCACTGGAGGCCGTCTGGCCGGAAACCAGCCGGATCCAGTCGACGCAGCCATGGGAGGTGGGATCGGAGAGAACCTCGCCGCGGATCTGCAAAGTCGGCTTGCCGAGGCGCTGGAAGACCCAGGCCTCGACACCCATGCCCAGGATACGGCAGGAGAAGCAAAACTGCGACAGCTGCGTGACGTCGCGGCGCGTGGTCAGCTGGAAATAGCCGCAATAGCCGTAGTCGCCGTATTTGTCGGAGACCTCGACCAATCCGGCCTGAGTGGTGAAATGAGATATCTCGCGTCTCAAGCGCTCGCGCGCCTCGTCGATGTTTTCGGGCAACCGCCGCTTGATGAAATTGAGCTGGTTGGTGCGGTTGATCAGCTCGATCGCGCGGTCGAGATTCGCCTCGACGTCATTGTCGATGCGCACTTGGATGTCGCTCGCGCGGAGGAAGTCGATGTTTCCGCCACCCGTCGTCTCGCGTAAGCATTCCTCGTCGGCCTTGCGCGCTTCCAGAACCTTGTATTGCTTCAGCCGGGAGAGGGCGCGATCGTCTTTCCCCTTGAACAGAGGATCGGCGAGGATCGTTGGGATGACGGTCTCGGGCGCGACCCGCAAGCCCGGCGCGAAGAACTTCGCCTCCTCGAGGTTCAGGTGGTTGTCGTCGATCAGCATCACACTTTCGGGGCGCAGCTGGACCGTCTCGATCAGCCGCTTGATGCGGGGCCCCTTGGGCGTCCAATCGATGCTGGGGAAAATGAAATAGTCCCAGATGCGCTTCTCGACGAGCATCGCTTTCACGGGCTCGAAGTCGTTCTTCGAGCAGATAGTGCTCATGACGCCGCGGGCCGCCAGTTCCACAACGATATCATGGGTGTCGGTGCGATAGGCGACGCCCCCCTCGGTCAGGGCGCCCCGCCAGAAGGTCTCGTCCAGATCCCAAATGACCAGACGGACCGCTTCGGCCATGCCTGTCGATCTCCAATCCGCGTTCGATCCGCCTGCGCCTCCTCTAGCCGCCCACGATCAGCGCGACCAGAGACGGCGCAAGCCTGTTCAAAGGATGTCGAACCCTCCAAGCGGCGATCGCCGACCCGACCCCCCCCCAAATAGCGCGGCAGGTCTTCACCGGCGGTGTCCCGGGGGGGGGGCGGCGATCGCCGCCCCCGATTCCCCTGGACGATCGGGCCGTCGTCAAGGAACGATGGTTATCACCGGCGCGGTTTGCACTGTTCCGTTCACCGAACACCCACCCGTCAGCATGGCGTGGTTGAACTTGATGACGCCCGTACCGTTGACCATGACGTGCACGTTGCTCGGGCCGCAGGCGGATCCGGCCGTGGCCGCCATGCCTTTGATCAGCGCCCTGCTGGCGGCGAGGGCCCTAAATCCCCAGGGCAGTCCAGTGGCTTGGACCGCGGTGCAAGTAGGCGAGCCGGTAAACGTGGCCGCGGTGATTCTTCCGACGCCCGCCTTGTTTGTCGACCCGCCGAAGCTGGCGGCGCACTGTACCGCGGAGCCGGACCTCATCAGGGTGAGAGACCCCAGCGCGGTGAACCTGGTGGAGGTGGGGCTGAAAGAATAGGCGGATGCGGAGCCCGCGAGGGCGACCGAAACCAGAGTGACCGCGACCAGGGCGGCGAGCGTTTTCATGACGTTTTTTCCTTTTTTGGTGGCGACCGGCCCGCCGATCGGCGGCCGACCTCGGGTCCACGCCGCATAGATGCGCATTTTCGCGCCAGAAGTATGCCATTAGCACGACTGATTGAAAACAGGTCCCTCTGAGCTTGCTGGCGACCGATCAGCCTTCGATCGTGCTGAACCGAATCATCGGTTCGCCCCCTTGCCAACCTCCGCCAGGGCCGCCTTCTCCCACTCCAGGAATTCCGGCGTCTCCAGCAGCCGCTCGGCGTAGGCGCCCGCGGGCCCCAGGTCGCCGTAGTCGGAGAGGCGCAGCCCATAGGTGCGAAAGCGTGTCGCCACCGGCGTGAAGAAGGCGTCGGCGATCGACCAATCCCCGGTGAGGAAGGGGCCGCCGAAGCGCCCTAGAAGGCCGCTCCACAGCGCCACCACGCGGCGCACGTCGTTGGCGGTGGCCTCGGCGATGGCCCGGGTCTCGCGCAGGGCCAAGTCCATGGAGCACTCGCCACGCAGGGAATGAAACCCCGAATGCATCTCCGCCGACGCCGAGCGGCCGAGGGCGCGCGCCGCCGGGTCGGCGGGCCACAGCTTCGCGTCGGGAAATTTCTCGGCCAGGTATTCGCAGATGGCGAGACTATCCCACACGGTGACCTCGCCGTCCTTGAGAACCGGCACCAGGCCGGAAGGCGATCCGGCCGCCACCGCGGCGTCGTGGGTGGTCAAGGTGTGCAGCTTGACCGGCGTCTCGGTGAACGGCGCGCCGGTGCGCCTCAGCGCCAGCCACGGCCGCATCGACCAGCTGGACCACACCTTGTCGCCGACGAGAATCTCCATGCGTCACTCTCCTGTTTCGACTCGAATTTTCTCCATAGCCCAAAGGCCATGGCATTGTGGCGGCTCGCCGCTACAGTCTAAAAAAAATGATCAGACTCGCGGAAAGGCCGATCCTTGAGCGATACAACCATTGCCGGACGGGCGCCCATCTTCTCGAGCGGCTACAAGCGCGCCGTCCTTGGCCTGCTGGTGCTCGCCTACACCTTCAACTTCATCGACCGGACGATCATCGCCACCATCGGTCAGGCGATCAAGGTCGACCTCAAGCTCACCGATCAGGATCTGGGGCTGCTGGGCGGCCTCTCCTTCGCGGTCCTCTACACCTTGCTCGGCATCCCCATCGCCCGGCTGGCCGAACGCGCGAACCGGGTCTCGATCATCGCCATTTCCATGGTCGTCTGGTCGGGCTTCACCGCCGCCTGCGGCCTGGCGGCGAGCTTCGTCCAGCTCCTCGCCCTGCGCGTCGGCGTGGGGATCGGCGAAGCAGGCTGCTCGCCGCCCTCCCACTCGCTGATCAGCGACTATTTCGAACCCGAACGGCGCTCCTCGGCGCTCTCGGTCTACGCCTTCGGGATTCCCCTTGGGGCGATGATCGGAGCTATCGCCGGAGGGTGGCTCGCCAAGAATTTCGGCTGGCGCGTGGCCTTCATGGTCGTGGGGCTGCCGGGGGTGGTGATGGCCCTCATGATCAAGCTCATCGTCAAGGAGCCGCCCCGCGGCCATTCCGAACCGGCCGGGACGTCGGCCCACTCCGCCGCCGGCGCGCACCAGGCCGGCGAGGGTTTCGTCGCCTGGGCCGGGGCCGAGATTGCCGAACTGGCCAGTGTGGCGGCGAGCCTGTTTGGCCGATGGCCGGTATGCAACATGGTGCTGGGAGTCACCATCACCTCCTTCGCCGGCTATGGATCGGGGGCCTTCGCGCCGCCCTACTTCAACCGCGCCTTCGGCCTGGACTATGCGACAGTCGGCCTGATCTTCGGGCTGATCGGCGGCTTTTCGGCCGGTATCGGCACCCTGGCCGGCGGCTTTCTTTCCGACTGGGCCGGCAAGCGCGGCGCGCGCTGGTATTCGCTGGTTCCCGCTATCGGCCTCGCCATCGCCACGCCGCTCTACCTGCTGGGCTACACCGAGCTCAACTGGAAGGCGGCGGCTCTAGTCCTGCTGTTGCCGGGGGTTTTCGCCTACACCTATCTGGGTCCGACCTTCGGGGTGGTCCAGAATGTCGTCGACGCGCGCCGCCGGGCGACCGCGGCGGCGGTCCTGCTGCTCTTCCTCAACATCATCGCGCTCGGCGGCGGCCCGGTCTTCACCGGCTGGCTGATCGACGCCCTGGCCCAATTCCACTTCACCCACCCAGGCGCCGCCGGCATACTTCAGTCCCTGGGCGGTTTGCTGGCCGAGCCGGGCACGGTCAGCTTCGCCCATGCCTGCCCGGGCGGGGCAGCGCCGGCCGGCGCCGCCGCGGCCGTGGCGGCAAGCTGCAAGGCGACCCTCGTCACCGCGACGCGCCAGGGGATCTTGGTGACCATCCTCTTCTACGCCTGGGGGGCGCTGCACTATTTCCTGGGATCGTTCGGATTGGCCCGACAACTCGCCGACGCCGCCAAATCCCGCGACACCGCCCCCGCCTGAGTCGCCGCTTTCGCAAGGCGCCCTCGCGGGCTAAAGACGGGCTCATGATCTCCCGATATTCGCGCCCCGAAGCCGCGGCCATCTGGTCGCCCCAGAGCCGCTTTCGCATCATGTTCGAGATCGAGGCGCACGCCGCCGACGCCATGGCCGAACTGGGCGTGATCCCCAGGCTGGCCGCCCAGGCGATCTGGAAGCGGGGCGGAAACGCCGTCTTCGACCCCGACCGGATCGACGAGATCGAGCGGGAGACCCATCACGACGTCATCGCCTTCCTGACCCACGTCACCGAGATCGTCGGCCCCGAAGCGCGCTTCCTGCACCAGGGCATGACCTCCTCCGACGTCAACGACACAGCCCTGGCGGTCCAGCTCACCCGCGCCACCGATCTCCTGCTGGAAGACGTCGAGCTGGTTCTGGCCGCCTTGAAGCGCCGGGCCTTCGAATTTCGCCAGACCCCTTGCGTGGGGCGCAGTCACGGCGTCCACGCCGAGCCAACCACCTTCGGCCTCAAGCTGGCCGGCCACTACGCCGAGTTCGCGCGGGCCCGCGAGCGCCTGACCGCGGCCCGCTTCGAAATCGCCACCTGCGCCATATCGGGCCCGGTGGGGACCTTCGCCAGCGTCGATCCGCGCGTGGAGGCGCATGTGGCCCAAAAACTCGGCCTGCGCGTCGAGCCCATCTCCACCCAGGTGATTCCCCGCGACCGTCATGGCGCCTATTTCGCCGCCCTCGCCGTGGTCGCCTCTTCCATCGAGCGCCTGGCGGTGGAAATCCGCCACCTGCAGCGTACCGAGGTTCTGGAGGTGGAAGAGCCCTTCGAGGCCGACCAGAAGGGCTCCTCGTCCATGCCGCACAAGCGCAACCCTATCTTGAGCGAAAATCTCACCGGCCTGGCGCGCCTGGTCCGCGCCGCGGTGATTCCAGCCCTGGAAAATGTCGCTCTGTGGCACGAACGCGATATCAGCCACTCTTCGGTGGAGCGCGCCATCGCGCCGGACACCACCGTGCACCTCGACTTCGCCCTGCGGCGCCTGGCCAGCCTCATCGATCGGCTGGTGGTCTATCCGCAGAACATGGCCGCGAACCTCGAGCGCCTGGGGGGCCTGGTCCATTCGGGGCGGGTCATGTTGGCCCTGACCCAGAAAGGCATGGCGCGCGAGGCGGCCTACGCGGCGGTGCAGCGCAACGCCATGAAGGTGTGGCGCGGCGAGGGCGGTTTCGCCGACCTGCTAGAGGCCGACCCCGAGGTTCGCGCGCGCCTGAGCAAAGCCGAACTCGCCGAGACCCTCGATCTGGGGCAATCCTTCCAGCACGTCGACACGATCTTCGCGCGGGTGTTCGGCCCTTAGGGCCCGTTGGGAAATAAACGATCCGATACCGCTCGGCGCCCGAACTGTTTTTCAACGCCGCATCGGATATCGCGGCATGCGTCGCAGCACGCACACACGACTCGATTCAGTTGTTTCCCCGCGGGCCCTTAGCCTAAGCCCCCGCCGCCAGTTGACCGCGGGCGATGGCCAGGAACTCGTCCATCTTGGCGCGCACCTCGCCTTCGCGGACCGTGACCCCGGAGCCGGCCAGATCCTGGGTGACCTTGCGCAGGACATCATCGTCGCCCGGCTGCTCGAAGTCCGATTTCACCACCGCCCTGGCGTAGTCGTCGACGTTCTCCAGGCCCATCAATCCGGCCGCCCACTCGCCCAGCAGCCGGTTGCGCCGCGCCGCGGCGCGGAACTCCTGGTCCTGGTCGTGGGCGAACTTCTTCTCGAAGCCTTTTTCCCGGTCGTCGAGGGTGCTCATGAGAATCCTGATAGCCCAATGGAGGCGCTTGAATATCCCGGCGCGCGGCGGGGGGCAATCGGCTATGGGCCGCGAGGCGCGGCCGCCACTTCCAGAACCTCGGCGTGGGCCATGGCGTCGATGAGCAAGGCGCCGCCGGCGGCCGCGTCGCGCAGATCGAGCTTGGCGCGCACCTCGGCGTGGCGCTTTGCGTCGAGCTTGTAGCCGAGCATGGCCAGACCGCCGGCCAGAACAAACACGATCGGGGCGAAGATGTAGCAGATCATCAGCCCGTGGATCGCGTAGGGCGTGTTCACGGCGCTCGCCGCGGGCTTGTAGCCCACATAGGCCAGGACCCCATAGGTCACCGGCACGGTGATGGCCCCGCCGACCTTCGTGGTCGTCGTGACGAGCGAGTAGAGCAGGCTCATCCGCTCCTTGCCCTGCTCGAGGCGCACCTCGTCGCCCACGTCGGCGATCATGGCCCGCACCAGAAGGGTGAAACCCGCCGCGATGAAGCCGCAGCCCAGCATGCCGGGCACGGCGGCGATGAACATCGCCTTGGGAATGACGAACAAGGACGCCTGACAGACCGCGTAGCCGATCGTCGAGAGCATCAAGGTGCGGTGCTTGTTGAGCTTGGTGGCCGCCCAGCCCAGCATCGGGCCGCCCAGGAAGGCGGCGCCGACATAGATCATCAGCAGTTCCCCCTCCTGCGCGGCGGTGAAGCCCAGAGCGTCGCGGAAGAAGAAGAGGTAGAGCGGCCCGGTGGTCCCCGGCCCCAAGGCCAGGGCGAAGTCGGCGAGGATCAGGCGCCGCATTTCCGGCCGCCAGATCATGGCCCAATACTCGCTGGCCGCGAACGGGGCGCGCAGGGTCGGCGAGACCGGCTCGCGGACGACCACGGCGGCCAGCGCCACGGTCAGCGGTACGGCGATCAGGATGATCCAGCCGCTTATCTGGATGTTGTTGGGAAGGCCCCGGTGCGGGCCGGCGAATATCACCTGCAGCAAGAGAAAGGCGATCGCCCCTACCCCGCCGACGCCGCCGATAGCGCCATAGAGCCGCGAACGCTCATTGTAGGTCGAGGCGAGGTTCCCGCCCCAGGCGGCTTGCGACAACGCCAGCATGGAGGCGCCCAGACCCAGCACCAGCCCCCAAAGGACGAGGTAGCCGAAGCCGATCCCCGGCTTGGCCATGAAGAGCATATAGACGGCGACCACGAAGATCGGCGTGGCCGCCAGCATCCACGGCCTGAAGCGGCCGATTCGCGTTCGGGTGTGGTCCATGGCCCAGCCGAGGGCCGGATCCAGAAAGAGGGTGAGCGCCTGGATGACCAGGTACGCCGCGCCCAAAGCGGCCAGGCCCACGCCCAGAACCCCGGTCAGATACGGCGCCAGATAGACGCTGTAGATCGTCGCCATGCCGGTAAGGGGAAGGCTCGGGCCGGCGAAGGCCAAAATCGTTGAGAGCGACAGGCGCCTGGGCGGCAAGGGTAAAGAGGCCTGTGACATCACACCCGCCTCAATCGCTCCGCGCGACGTCTCGGTTCAGACAATGTCGTGAAACAGGCGAAAATCGATCGCCCGCCTTCCTTGCGCGTCGACGACGAAGATGTCGGCCAGCCGCCGTCCCCAGACGATCTCGTCGGGGGTGTAAGAGGTCCGGGCGTGAATGGTCGAGACGAAGGTCTCGTCCAGTCCCTTCATCACCACCACGATCTCCGCGCGCTTGGCCATGAGGCTTTGGGCGGTTTCGCCGAACAGGGGACTGGCCTCGTCGATCTTGTGCATCACCTGCCAGGTCATGAAGAAGAGCGGGGAGCGCGAACGGAGCATCGCCAACTCGTCGAAGCGTCGCAGCAGCGTTCCCTCCGCGGTCCTGATGTCATGCAGGAGGGTGACGCTGACCTCCGCCTCCACGACCAGATTTCGCCGCCGGTTGGCGGCCCGGAACATCAGGGTCGGCTCACCCTCATGCGTGGCGACCACGGCCTTTTCCGAAAACATGATCCGGGCGGTCGGCCGCGATATGCGGGCGAACAAAAGGCCGGTGGCTATGGCTAGGTTGAACAGGCCGACGAACGACTCGGCGGTCACCACGCAGTTGGCGTAGAGGCTCTTGGGCGCCATCACCCCGTAACCCAGCGTGCCCAAGGTCTGCACCGAGAAGAAGAAGGCGTCCATGAAATTGCCCGGCCGAGCCGTGGCGATGCCGGCGGGGTCCAGGAGGTAGAGACCTGCGAAGACTGCGTTGACGCTCAGGAATCCGGTCGCCATCACCGCGAAAAAGGCCGCCAGCGGCATGGTCAACAGGACGTGGTAGGCGTCGCGCCAGCCGTCGCGCGGCAGGCCCAAATAGGGCAGCGTCCCGCTCCCCATGCGCGGGTAGGTGACGCCCGATTGCTGTACGTCGTCTGGGCTCATCGTCCCTTCCGGCCGATCGCCGCCAAACTTGGCCGGGCCAAGGCGCAAGGGCAAGGGCGCGTTTGCGTGAAGGCGGCTCATCGGCTAGGGTCGGCCAGCCCTGATGATGTCAGACGCGACCCCGAGTCGGAACCCGCGCGCGGGACAAACGCGTCCGCGCGCGCTTTCATTTCGGAAGACCCCGCCTGGCCGGAGGAGGCTTGAAAACCATGACCCGCCGCAAGAAGATCTACGAGGGCAAGGCCAAGATTCTCTACGAAGGCCCCGAGCCCGGCACCCTGATCCAATATTTCAAGGACGACGCCACGGCCTTCGATGGAACCAAGAAGGCGGTGCTGGAAGGCAAGGGCGTCATCAACAACCGAATCAGCGAGTACGTGATGACCCGGCTGGGCGCCATCGGGGTCCAGAACCACTTCATCAAGCGGATGAACCTGCGCGAACAGCTCATCAAGGAGGTCGAGATCGTTCCGCTCGAGGTGGTGTGCCGAAACATCGCCGCCGGTTCGATGTCCAAGCGATTCGGCCTGCCCGAGGGCCAGGTGTTGCCCCGCTCGATCATCGAATTCTATCTGAAGGACGACAAGCTCGGCGATCCCATGGTGGCCGAGGAGCACATCACCGCCTTCAACTGGGCTCAGACCCAGGAGATCGACGACATGATGGCCACCACCCTTAGGGTGAACGACTTTCTCTCCGGCCTGTTCGGCGCCGTGGGCATCACCCTGGTCGACTTCAAGGTCGAGTTCGGCCGGGTGTGGGACGGCGACTTTTCCCACGTGATCTTGGCCGACGAGATCAGCCCCGACAGCTGCCGTCTGTGGGACTCCGCCACCAACGAGAAACTCGACAAGGACCGCTTCCGCCGCGATCTGGGCAATGTCATCGAGAGCTACACCGAGGTGGCCCGGCGCCTCGGGATCATGAAGGAGATGCCGACGGTGATTCAGGGAGGGATGGCTTAGATCGTCCGATGAAGGCCACCGTCCACGTCTTTCTCAAAACCGGCGTTCTCGACGTTCAGGGCAAGGCGGTGGAAAACGCCCTGCACGGCCTGGGCTGGAACGGCGTCGCCGATGTCCGCGTCGGCCGGGTGATCGAATTTGAGCTGGCGAGCGCCGATGAGCCCGCGGCGCGCGCCGAGGTCGAGGCCATGTGTCAGCGCCTGCTCGCCAACCCGGTGATCGAAGGCTATCGCGTGCGGATGGGATGAAGGCCGCCGTCGTCGTCTTCCCCGGCTCCAACTGCGACCGCGACTGCAAGGTGGCCATCGAGCGGTCCACCGGCGCGGCGGTGACCATGGTCTGGCACCAGGAGACGGCCCTGCCCGACGGTCTCGATCTCATCGTCCTGCCGGGCGGCTTTTCCTATGGCGACTATCTGCGGGCCGGGGCCATGGCGGCCCTCTCGCCGGTGGTGGCGGCGGTTCGCGCGGCGGCAAAGCGTGGCGTCCCCGTGGCCGGGGTGTGCAACGGCTTTCAGATCCTCTGCGAAGCGGGGATGCTGCCGGGCGCCCTGCTGCGCAACGCGGCGCTGAAATACGTTTGCAAGCCGGTGGTCCTTGAGCTGACCAATCTGCAGACCCGCTTCACCGCCGCCTTTGGCGACAAGCGCGAGGCGAGGATGATGATCGGCAACGGCGAGGGCGCCTACTTCGCCGACGAGGCCACCCTCGACCGCCTGGAAGGCGAGGGCCAGGTGGTGTTCCGCTACCGCGACAATCCCAACGGCTCGGTCCGCGCCATCGCCGGCATCGTGAGCGGCGAAGGCAATGTGCTCGGCCTCATGCCCCACCCCGACCGCGCCTTCGAAGACGATTTGGGCTCCGCCGACGGGGCTCTGCTATTCCAGAGCGTGATGGCCAGCGCCTGAGAGCAAAGTAGATGCGGAGCGCATTCTTGTAGCGCGGGCGCCCTGCCCGCCCTTGGGGAGGGGGGAAGAACGGGCTGGAAGCCCGCGCCACGAGTGCTGACTTCTACCGCGAGGCGGTGCCGATATTGGCCGCGGGCGCCGCCGAGGCGTTGCACTTGGCCAGGGCGACTTCATCGAGCGACCGGCCCTGGCCCGCGTAGGCGGTGAGGCGGCCGACCTGCTTGGCCAGATCCTTGCAGGCGCTGACGCTGGCGGCGTCGTCGCGGGCGAACTGGGTGACACAGGCCGCGCCGTCGCAATTCCACACCAGATGGGCGGCTATGAGCTTGGCATGGCCCGCCTGCGGCGCGGCGAGCGTGGCTGTGATCGGTCCGTCGGCCAGAGCGGCGCCGGCGAAGCTGAGCGAGAGGACGGCGCAGGCCGTGGCAAGAGCGAGTTTCATTTTAGGGAACCTTCCAAAAAGGATGCACAAGGTGGGAAAGCGGCACTCAGGCAAGCGAGGACTCGTCCCGTCCGAGGTGCCGGCGGAGAGCTGCGTCGGCGGCGCGACCAGAACTTAACGGTGAATAGATATCACCGATAACCTATCGTGCAAGCGAAATCTAAACGATGTTAAAATAAATTTGCGAAGGACTTGCAAAACGCCTCCGACCGCCTATCGGGGCGCCCAGGAAATTCGCGCGCCGCTGGAGCGATGGCGCAATCGCGCCGGCCTCGCTAAGAACGCCCCGATGACCGCCGCCGCCGCCAAGTCCCTCGCCGAGACGGCGCTCGAATACGGATTGCGGCCGGCGGAATACGATCTGATCGTGAGGAGGCTGAACCGCGAGCCCAACCTTCTGGAGCTGGGCGTCTTTGCGGTGATGTGGAGCGAGCACTGTTCCTACAAGTCGTCGCGGCGGCACCTGGCCAAACTCCCCACCACGGGCCCACGGGTGATCCAGGGCCCGGGCGAAAACGCCGGGGTGGTGGATATCGGCGATGGCCAGGCGGTGGTCTTCAAGATGGAATCGCACAACCACCCCTCGTTCATCGAGCCCTACCAGGGCGCGGCGACGGGCGTTGGCGGAATCATGCGCGATGTGTTCACCATGGGCGCGCGGCCGATCGCCCTTTTGAACGCCCTGCGCTTTGGCGATCCCGCCCATCCCCGGACCCGGGGCCTGGTGGCAGGCGTGGTGGCCGGGATCGGCGGTTATGGAAATTGCGTTGGCGTCCCGACCCTGGGCGGCGAGACCAATTTCCATCGCGGCTACGACGGCAACATCCTGGTCAACGCCATGTGCGTGGGCCTCGCCGACGCCGACAAGATCTTCTATTCCGCCGCGCCCGGCCCCGGCCTGCCGGTGGTCTATTTCGGCTCCAAGACCGGCCGCGACGGCATCCATGGCGCCACCATGGCCTCGGCCGAATTCGGTGAGGATTCGCAAGGAAAACGGCCGACCGTTCAGGTGGGCGATCCCTTCGCCGAGAAGCTGCTGATCGAGGCGACGCTGGAGCTCATGGCCTCCGGCGCGGTGGCGGCGATCCAGGACATGGGCGCGGCGGGCCTCACCTCGTCCAGCGTCGAGATGGCCGGCAAGGGAGCGGTGGGCGTCGAGCTCGACCTCGACCTGGTGCCGCAGCGCGAAGAGGGCATGACCGCCTATGAGATGATGCTGTCGGAAAGCCAGGAGCGCATGCTGGCCATCCTGAAGCCCGGCCGCGAAGCCGACGGGCGGCGCATCTTCGACAAATGGGGCCTGGACGCCGCCACCATCGGGCGCACCACCGACACCGGCCATATCGTGCTTAGGCGTCACGGCCAGGTGGTCTGCGATCTGCCGCTTGGGCCGCTGACCGACGACGCCCCGCTCTATGACCGGCCATGGGTCGAACCGCAGACGCGGCCGCGGCTCGATCCCGCCTCGGTCCCGCCCCCGGCCGATTGGCGCGCGGCGATCCTCACCCTCATCGCCTGTCCGGACCTCGCCTCCAAGCGCTGGATCTGGGAGCAGTACGATCGCCACGTCATGGCCGACACACTCGCCGAGCCGGCCACGGGCGCCGACGCCGGGGTGGTGCGCGTGCATGGCGCCGCCAAGGCGCTTGCGCTCACCAGCGATTGCACG
>Ga0182024_10018308_pt1 | contig 13053 bp, 9 predicted proteins | sample P32metaG_FD_120480 | JGI IMG/M metagenome (GOLD analysis project Ga0182024, IMG submission 120480) | Permafrost microbial communities from Stordalen Mire, Sweden - P3-2 metaG (Illumina Assembly) | ecosystem: Environmental > Terrestrial > Soil > Wetlands > Permafrost | place: Sweden: Stordalen...
AGGGTCCGGTGACGTCCTCGGCGAGGGTCACCCCCTTGATGCCCCCGATGCGGCGAGCGACCTCGGCGGCCTTTCCCACCTCGGTCTGCACGAGGATGTATGCCTGGACCATGCGTCCTCCCCGGGGGGGCCTCACTGCCTTCGGCCGGAAGGGCCACGCTACCCTAAATCCAAGGACGGCAGCCGGGAGGGCCCCATCACCGTCTCGGAACTCGGCGAATTCGGGCTCATCGCGGCGCTCGCCGCGCGCTTTCCGGCCGCCCCCGCCACGCTGGTGGGCATCGGTGACGACGCGGCTGTGCTCGCCGCCCCCGACGGGCGCGTCGTGGCCAGCACCGATCTCCTGGTCGAAGACCGGCACTTCCGCCGCGACTGGTCCTCCCCCCGCGAAATAGGCGGCAAGGCGGCCGCCCAGAACCTGGCCGACATCGCGGCGATGGGCGCCGTGCCGACCGCTCTCCTGGTCGGCCTCGCGGCCCCCGGCGACCTGCTGGTGGCCTGGGCCGAGGAGATGGCGGCCGGCCTGGCCGAGGAATGCTCCCGGGTCGGCGCGACCGTGGCCGGAGGCGACCTCTCGGGGGCACCCCTGATCATGCTGGCCGTGACCGCGCTGGGGGACCTGGCGGGCCAGGCTCCCATCACCCGCTCGGGCGCCCGGCCGGGGGACCTGGTGGCCTTGGCGGGCGTGCTGGGGCATTCCGCGGCCGGCCTGGCCCTGCTCCGGGCCGGGCTGAGCGAGCCCGCGGGGTTGCTGGCCGCGCACCGCTGGCCGCATCCGGACTATGCCGCGGGGCCGGACGCGGCGCGGCGCGGTGCGACGTCGATGATCGACGTCAGCGACGGCTTCCTGCAGGACCTCGGGCACCTGGCCGGGCAGAGCGGGGTCCGCATCGACGTGGCCTCCGCCCAGCTGCCCGTGAGTAACGCTTTGCGGGCCGCCGCAGATGCACTAGGTGATCAGGACCCGCTGGACTGGGTGCTGCGCGGCGGTGAGGACCATGGCCTGGTCGCGACGTTCCCGCCGGGAAGCGAGCTCACCGGGCGCTGGTCCGTGGTGGGCCAGGTGAGTGAGGGGCAGGGGGTATGGGTGGATTCGCGGCGCTCTGAGAGGTTGTCCGGGTGGAATCATTTTTGAGCCCCGAACCGCCATGGTTTCCCGTATCCATCAAATTACAAGCATGTCACTATAGTTAGGCCGCCCTTTTCGTAGGTATAAACCCCCCAATGCGATCACCGGGCAGGAGAGCAGCGCCCCGGCACCGGGCGCCGTCCGTGGCCGCCCGCTGGCGGGCCGGTTCGGCCCGCCAGTTGCGCGGCCCGGACGATGCCGCGCCGGGCGCCGAGGCGCGGGGCGCGGACGGTGATCCGCCGCCCGAGCGGGCGCGGCCCGAAAGGGCCCGGCCGGGGCGCAAGCGGATCAGGCCGGCGCTGCGCAGGCTCGTGATCACCCCCACGTTCGCGGCCGGCCTGGGCGTGGTCGTGGCCGCGTTCCTGGCCGCCAACATGTCCCGGACCGTGCTGCACTTCAGCGCCCCTATCCCCGGAAACCAGTGCACATCGGGGGACTGCCATGTCCCGAAGCCGCATGGCGGCACGCTGGCCTCGGCCCGTCCCGGCGTCCACATCACGCCCAGCGGCCCCGCCGCGACCGGGCAGGCTCCGGCGCTCCAGCCCGGGGGGACCCCCTCCGCGGCCGGGGGCGGCGGCGCCCCGCAGCCCACCGTGGGCGCCCAGCCGGTCACCATCACCTACCAGCAGGTCGAGCAGTGGCCCGGCGGCTTCGCCGACCAGATCACGATCAGCGGGCTCAGCGGGTCGAGGGTGCACAGCTGGAGCCTGGCCTTCGGCTACCCCGGATCCCGGATCTCCGGCGTCCAGGGCGCGCGCTGGGAGCCGGGCGGGCCCGGCGCGGTGGTGGCCCGGGGGGCCAACTGGCCCGGCTCGGGGCAGGCGCAGAGCTCCGCCGACGGGGTACGGCTCATGGTGATCGTGAACGGCCAGCCCGGCGCGCCGTCCGGCTGCACGCTGGACGGCGCCCCCTGCAGGTTTGCCAGCCAGGCGCCCTGAACGGGTGTCAGGCGGCGGTCAGGGCAGGCCCGGCGGCCGGTGACCCGCTAGCGGGTGACTTTGCCGGCCTTGATGCAGGACGTGCAGACGCGGATACGCCGGCGGGTCCCTCCCTGCATGGCCCGGACGATCTGGATGTTCGGGTTCCAGCGGCGCGGGGTGCGGCGGTGGGAGTGGGAGACGTTGTTGCCGAATCCCGGCCCCTTGCCGCAGATCTCGCAGACAGCAGACACGGGATGCTCCCTTGCAGAACTCGGATGATGGCCGATGTGCCCGGGCTCAGGCCTCCCGTAACCGGAAGAGCGGGCGGAGACGCTCCGCCGCAGCCGTGCCCTGGGGCAGCGCCAAGAATAACCGACCAGCGGCCCGGAACGCGAATCAGCGCTGGTGCTGACGTCCGCCCCGCGTGGCCGGGCGTTCCCGTCGCACCCTCAGCCTATCCTGTGAGGCCATGGCAAGGCTTGATGACCCGCTCGACCGGGAGTTCGGCCCGAAGACGGCCAAAGTCCTGGCCCGGGCGCTGGACGTGCACACCGTGGGCGAGTTGCTGCGGTACTACCCGCGCCGCTACGAGCAGCGGGGTGAGCTGACCGACCTCGCCTCGCTGCGCGACGGCGAGCACGTCACGGTGCTGGCCCAGATCTCCGCCGTCACCAGCCGGATGATGAAGAACCGGCGCGCGAAACTCACCGAGGTGACCGTCACCGATGGCCGCGGGACGCTGACCCTGGCCTTCTTCGGGCAGCCATGGCGGGAGCGGGAGATGAAGCCCGGGCTGCACGGCCTGTTCGCCGGCCAGGTGTCCTCCTACGGCCGCAAGCGGCAGCTCATCCACCCCGACTGCGAGCTGCTGGGCACGGCGGACCCGGGCACCGAGATGGCCGCCGAGCATGCGGCCCAGATCATCCCGGTGTACCCGGCCACCCGGGAGATGGCGTCCTGGAAGATCGCCAAGGCCATCGGGACCGTGCTGGACACGCTCGATATCGCCGACGACCCGCTGCCCGCGGAGGTCCGCACCCGCTACGGGCTGCAGAGCCAGCTGGCTGCCTGGCACGGCATCCACCGCCCGGTGGAGTACGCCGAGATCGAGCCGGCCCGGCTCCGGCTGAAGTGGGACGAGGCGTTCGTGCTGCAGGCGGTGCTGGCCCAGCGGCGGCGGGCCGAGGACACGCTGCCGGCCACGCCGCGGATCCCCCGGCGCGGCGGGCTGCTCGAGGCGTTCGACGCCCGCCTGCCGTTCGCCCTGACCAAGGGCCAGCTCGCCGCGGGCGAGGAGATCACCACCGCGCTGTGCCGGGAGCACCCGATGCACCGCCTCCTGCAGGGCGAGGTGGGCTCCGGCAAGACCGTGGTGGCGGTCCGGGCCATGCTCCAGGTCATCGACGACGGCGGGCAGGCCGCGCTGCTCGCGCCCACCGAGGTCCTGGCCCAGCAGCACTACCGATCCATAACGCAACTGCTCGGCCCGCTCGCCCGGGCCGGCGAGCTCGACGGTGCCGAGCACGCCACCCGCGTGGCCCTGCTCACGGGATCGCAGGGGGCCAAAGTGCGCCGGGCCGCCCTGGAGGAGGTGGCCTCCGGGGCGGCGGGGATCGTCATCGGCACCCACACCCTGCTGTATCACCGGGTACGGCTCGACGATCAGATCGTTTTTGATGATCTGGGCCTGGCGGTGATCGACGAGCAGCACCGGTTCGGGGTCCAGCAGCGGGACGCGCTGCGTGAGCGGGCCCGGGGCAGCCGCCCGCACGTGCTGGTCATGACGGCCACGCCGATCCCGCGCACCGTGGCCATGACCGTGTACGGCGACCTCGACGTGTCCACGCTGAGCGAGCTGCCCGCCGGGCGGGCGCCGATCACCACGCACGTGGTACCCGCCGCGGACAAGCCGCACTACCTCGCGCGGACCTGGGAGCGGCTCCGCGAGGAGGTGGCGGGCGGCGGCCAGGCCTACGTGGTCTGCCCGCGCATCGGCGCCGAGGACAGCGCCGAGCCTGGCCCGGGGGCGGATACGGGGGAGGACACCGAGGCGGCCGGCGGCGACGACGGCAGCGACGGTGAGTACGAGCTCTACGAGGAGGACGCCGAGCGGCCGCCGCGGTCGGTCGTGGACCTGATGGCCGAGCTGGCCGAAGGCCCGCTGGCCGGGCTGCGGATGCGGATGCTGCACGGGCGGATGCCCGCCGAGGACAAGGACGCGGCGATGCGTGCCTTCGCCGACGGGTCGGTGGACGTGCTGGTGGCGACCACGGTGGTGGAGGTCGGCGTGGACGTGCCGAACGCGACCATCATGGTGATCATGGATGCGGACCGGTTCGGCGTGTCCCAGCTGCACCAGCTCCGCGGCCGGGTCGGCCGGGGCGGCAAGCCGGGGCTGTGCCTGCTGGTCACGGACTCACCGCCGGGCAGCCCCGCGCGTGAGCGGCTGGAAGCGGTCGCCGCCACGGTGGACGGGTTCGCGCTGTCCCGGCTCGACCTCGAGCAGCGCCGCGAGGGGAACGTGCTCGGCGCCGCGCAGGCGGGCCGCAAGTCCGGGCTGAAGATGCTGACCCTGCTGCGCGACGAGGAGCTGATCGTGCAGGCCCGGATGGAGGCGCAGGCGGTGGTGGACGCCGATCCCCGGCTGGCCGGCCACCCCGCCCTGGTCAGCGCGATCCGGGCGCTGCTCGACGAGGAACAGGCCAACTTCCTGGAGAAGGCGTGATCCCGGCGCGCCGCGGGCAGACGGGCTGCCTGGCCTGGCCGGGCGGCGTGGCCTGGCCGGGCGGCGTGGCCTGGCCCGGCGGCGTGGCCTGGCCGGGCTGCCCGCCGAAGACGCCGCGGTGACCCGGGTCATCGCCGGCGCGGCGCGGGGACGGCGGCTGGCCGTGCCGGCCGGCCGTCTGACCCGGCCCACCAGCGACCGGGCCCGCGAAGGGCTGTTCGGCACGCTCGTGGCGCTGCACGGGCCGCTGGACGGGGCGTGCGTGCTGGACCTATACGCGGGATCGGGCGCGGTGGGCCTGGAGGCGCTGTCGCGCGGGGCGCGGCGGGCCCTGCTCGTGGAGGCCGACGCGCGGGCCGCCCGGGTGATCCGGGACAACATCCAGGCGGTCGGCCTGAGCGGGGCGGAGGTGGTCACCGACCGGGTGGACCGGCTGCTCGGCCGGGGGCCGGCCGGGCCGGACCGCTACGGCGTGGCCGTCGCCGACCCGCCGTACGCGGTGACCGGCGACGAGGTGACGGGGATGCTGGCCGCCCTGGCCGGCGGCGGCTGGCTGGCCCCCGGGGCGGTCGTCGCGGTGGAACGGGCCACCCGCTCCGGGCCGGTCAGCTGGCCGCCGGGATACGTTGCCGACCGGTCGAGGCGCTATGGCGATACGACGTTCTGGTACGGTCTCGCCGCAGGCGCCCAGTCGGCGGGAGAACCGTGATGGGCAGCGCAGATGTGGTGATGGAAGGGCGTGACCGCGTGCGTCGTGTCGTCTGTCCTGGCTCGTTTGATCCGGTGACCAACGGCCATCTCGACATCATCAGCCGGGCGGCACTGCTGCACGACGAGGTGGTCGTCGTGGTCGGCGCCAACCAGGCCAAAGAGGGCCTGTTCACGGTGGAGGAACGGGTCGAGATGCTCCGCGACGTGACCTCCGGGCTGAAGAACGTCGAGGTGGACACGTTCCGGGGGCTGCTCGTCCAGTACTGCAAGGACAACGGGATCTCCGCCATCGTGAAGGGCCTGCGGGCCGTCAGCGACTTCGAGTACGAGATGGAGATGGCCCAGATGAACTACCGTCTCGCGGAGATCGAGACGCTGTTCATCGCGGCCAACCCCGTGTACAGCTTCCTGCGGTCCAGCCTGGTCAAGGAGATCTGCCGGTACGGCGGCGACGTCACCTCCCTGGTCCCGGAGGTGGTGTTCCACCGCCTGCAGGAACGGCTTGGCTCTCCTGACCACGGGGCCTGACCACGGGGCCTGAGCGCTGGGCCTGACCATGGCCGGTCATGCCTTAAGTTGGGGATCTGCTGGCAGCCAGGTAGGCTGACCAGCCCAACCTCGCCAGACACCGTACTTGCTATGCCACAGTCACGAAAAAACCCGTCGGCGCGACTCGATCCGCGCAAGCCCCTGGTCTTCAGCACCCTCGACCTCGGCCGCAGCCCCGGATCGGAGTACTCGCAGCAGCGCACTGTCCCGGCTCCCGCATACGTGGAGGCCGGGCTGGCAGGCGTGGCCGAGGGCAGCGACGTGGAACTCGACGTGCGCATGGAGGCGGTGTCGGAGGGAGTGCTCGTCACGGCCACAGCCCGGGCCCAGGTCACCGGGGAGTGCGCCCGGTGCCTCGAGCCGCTCAGCCAGCCGGTGGAGATCCGGGCCCAGGAATTGTTCGCCTATTCCGCGGACGACGGCCAGGCCGATGCCGAAGGGTACTCTCTGCGAGGAGACCTGCTCGATTTCGAGCCGGTCCTGCACGACGCGCTCGTACTGGCGCTGCCCCTGGCGCCGCTCTGCCAGGATGACTGCCCGGGGCTGTGCGTGGAGTGCGGTGTTCCGCTCGCCCAGGCCGGGCCCGATCACGGGCACGGCCCGGCCATCGATCCGCGGTGGGCCAGCCTCCAGCAGGCCGCCTCACGGCTCGGTGGTTCCGGTGCAGGCGGATCCGGGCCAGATGAAACGCACATGAACGGGAACGGCCGCCGGAAACCCTCCGCGGGCGAACCGGACGACTGAGCTCAGAACTGTAAGGAGAGTTAACGTGGCTGTTCCCAAGCGGCGGATGTCACGCAGCAACACGAGGTCCCGCCGGTCGCAGTGGAAGACGTCCGCGCCGGCCCTCGTGAGCTGCCCGCAGTGCCGGAGCCCCAAGCTCCCGCACACGGCCTGCCCGACGTGCGGAACCTACAACCGTCGTCAGGTGATCACTCCAACCTGATGCGCTGAAAGGGCACGGCGTGAGAGGCGGGTCAAACGGCGGCGTGGCAGGCGAACCGGACGGTTCGGAGCTGCTGCGGACGATAGACACCGGGCTGAGCCCGGCGTTGCTGGAGCGCGCTCTCACGCACCGGTCCTATGCGTACGAGAACGGCGGGCTGCCCACCAACGAGCGGCTGGAGTTCCTGGGGGACGCGGTCCTCGGCCTGATCGTGACGGACACCCTGTTCCGGAAGTACCCCGACCTTCCCGAAGGCCAGCTGGCCAAGCTGCGGGCGGCCGTGGTCCAGATGCGGGCGCTCGCCGACGTGGCCCGGTCGCTGCGGCTCGGGTCCTACGTGCGGCTCGGCCGGGGCGAAGAGGGCACCGGGGGGCGCGACAAGTCCTCGATCCTGGCCGACACGCTCGAGGCCCTGATCGGCGCGGTGTACTTCGAATGCGGCCTGACGGCCGCGGACGGCCTGGTGCACCGGCTCTTCGACCCGGTCATCGACCGTTCCGCGGGGCTGGGCGCCGGGCTGGACTGGAAGACCTCGCTGCAGGAACTCACCGCCTCCGGCTACCTGGGCGTGCCCGAGTATCACGTCGAGGAGAGCGGCCCGGACCACCAGAAGTTCTTCCGCGCGTCGGTCCGTGTCGGCGGCCGGACGTACGGGTCCGGCTCAGGGCGCTCGAAGAAGGAAGCTGAGCAGCAGGCGGCCGAGGCGGCCTGGAAAGAGATCAGCAGCGGAACCGGGAGCGCCGTCGACGCCGCCGTGGACGCGGCCGTGGACGCCGCGGCCGGGAACGGCGGCCTGGCGGGCAGCGAGGGCCTGGCGGGCAGCGAGGGCCCGGGCAGCGCCCCGGGCACGCAGGTCAACGGCGCCCACCCGGCAGCGGAAGACGCGGGGGCCAGTGCCCCGGCGCCCGGGAACGCGGCGCCCGTTCCCCCCGGTCGCCCCGTGCCGCCCGGGGACGAGCCAGCCGGCGACTGAGCCGTGCCGGAGCTCCCCGAGGTCGAAACCGTCCGCAGCGGCCTCGACAAGCATGTGGTCGGGCGGACCATCGACACCGTCGCGGTGCTGCACCCCCGGGCCGTGCGGCGCCACCTGGCCGGGCCGGCTGATTTCGAGGCCGTGCTGCGCGGCCGGACCTTCACCGGCGCGCGCCGCCGGGGCAAGTACCTGTGGCTGCCGGTCGGCGAGGATGCCCTGCTCGCCCATCTGGGGATGAGCGGGCAGCTGCTGGTCGGCGATCCGGCCCGCCCCGTGTCCGGGCATGTCCGGGCCCGGTTCACGTTCACCGACCAGGGGCCCGACCTGCGTTTCACCGACCAGCGGACGTTCGGCCACCTGGTCTGGGCCAGCGGCGGCGCGGAACTGCCGCCGCTGATCGCCCACATCGCGCCCGACCCGTTCGAGCCCGCCTTCGACGACGGCGTGTTCATCGCCCGGCTGCGGGCCCGGCGCACCGGCCTCAAGCGGGCGCTGCTCGACCAGTCCCTCGTCAGCGGGATCGGCAACATCTACGCCGACGAGGCCCTGTGGCGGGCCCGGCTGCACTGGGCCCGGGCCACCTACACGCTGAGCCGGGCCGAGGCGGCCAGGGTCCTCGCAGCGGTCCGCGATGTCCTGGCCGACGCTCTGCGGGCCGGCGGCACCTCGTTCGACAGCCTGTACGTGAACGTCAACGGGGAGAGCGGCTACTTCTCGCGGTCACTGTGCGTATACGGGCAGGAGGGTGAGCCCTGCCCGAGGTGCGGTACACCTATCCGCCGCGACCCGTTCATGAATCGATCCGCCTATAGCTGCCCAGGATGCCAGCCGCAACCGCGCTCTCGGCGGTATCATCGTGACCTGCATGATCGCTCAACTTGACCGGATACTCGCGGGGTGGGACCCTAGTGGTGTCACCCGCGCGCGCACTCTCGCGATTCTTCGCTTGTGCGCCCACTCTGGTCACTCAGTGTGGAGGACCCATTACAATGGCGAAGGCTCTACTCGGCCACGTCGGCGGGCCTGATCCCCGCATCGTCTCTGAGATGCGCCGCCTTCAGCAGCGAGTACGTGACCTGGAGGCTGAGCTTGTCAGGCTCCAGGACATGAACGACGCGCTTGCTGCAGAAGTCGGACCAGAAGAACTGCTCGTTGCTGATCGGGAGCGCGAGCCGGCCCTCACCTGAGGTGCCGATGTAGTCATCACGAAGCAGGGACGCCCCGGCGTCCCTATTCGTTGTCACGCCGGTAAAGCTTTGGCGTCCTTCCGGTAATTACTTCGCCGTCCGGGCGATCCACTTTCTGGTCGGCTCCGTAGTTGTGCGGCCATTCCCCGCGAATGCGGGCATATTGGGCTGCGCTGCGGCGGCCGGTGGGAGGCCGGCCTGCCGCCGGCCCGATCAGCCTGCTTGCGCCCGGCTGCGCGGCGCCCGGACGCGCGGCGCCCGGCTGCGCGGCGCCCGGCTGCGCGGGACTGGCGACTGGCCTGCCGAACCTCGCCGGGGGCCCGGCGCGGGAATCCGGGCCCGCCCCGGACCTGCGCGGTTGCCGTGAATCCCCGGGAACGTCGGCTCCTCACGGTAAGGTGCGGACAGTTGGCGTGCCGGAGCAGCGTTGCACGGGGACTCCGGCGGACCGGCCGCGCGGGAGGTGATGAGCCCGCTGGGCGGCCGGGTGACCGGGCCCGGGTGACGGGCCCGCGGACATGACTAGTGCCCAGACGGGGAGGGGAGTCGGCAGGTGTACCTGAAGACCCTCACCCTGCGCGGCTTCAAATCGTTCGCCTCCGCCACCACCCTCCGCTTCGAGCCCGGTATCACCTGCATCGTCGGTCCCAACGGGTCGGGCAAATCCAACGTGGTAGACGCGTTCTCCTGGGTCATGGGCGAGCAGGGAGTCAAGACCCTGCGCGGCGGCAAGATGGAGGACGTCGTCTTCGCCGGGACCGCGTCGCGCCCCCCGCTGGGCCGCGCCGAGGTCACGCTCACCATCGACAACAGCGACGGCGCCCTGCCCATCGAGTACGCCGAGGTGACGATCAGCCGCCTGCTCTTCAGGTCCGGGCAGAGCGAGTACTCGATCAACGGTGACCACTGCCGCCTCCTCGACGTCCAGGAACTCCTGTCCGATTCGGGCCTGGGCCGGGAGATGCACGTCATCGTCGGCCAGGGCCAGCTGGACCAGGTCCTCCACGCCGGGCCGGAGGCCCGGCGGGCGCTGATCGAGGAAGCCGCCGGGGTGCTGAAGCACCGCCGACGCAAAGAGAAGGCGCTGCGCAAGCTCGAGGCGATGCAGGCCAACCTGACCCGGCTGGTGGACCTCACCGCGGAGCTGAAGCGCCGCCTCAAGCCCCTCGGCCGGCAGGCGGCCATCGCCCGCCGGGCCGCCGTCATCCAGGCCGACCTGCGCGACGCCCGGCTCCGGCTGCTCGCCGACGACTACGTGACCGCGGCCGCCGAGCTGGAGCGTGACCAGACCGACGAGGCAGCCGCGCTGGGCCGCCGCGCCGAGCTGGAGCGCGTCCTGGCCCAGGCGCGGCAGCGGGAGGCGGACCTGGACAACGACGAGCTGCAGCACGCTCCGCGCCTCGCCGCCGCGCAGGAAGCCTGGTTCGCGCTGTCCGCGCTCTCCGAGCGGATCCGCGGGGTGGCCAGCCTGGCCCAGGAGCGGCACAGCCACCTGGCCGTCCAGCCAGACGCACCCCGCCCGGGACGCGACCCGCAGGAGCTGGAGCTGGAGGCGGAGACCCTCCGCGAGCAGGAAGCCGTCCTCGGCGAGCGGCTGGAAACGGCGCGCGAGCAGCTTTCCGCCGCGACGGCGCAGCGCGCCGCGGCCGAGACGGCGCTGGCCGAGGAAGAACGCCGGCTGGCGGCCACGGCCCGCGCCGAGGCCGTGCGGGCCGAGCGCCTGTCCCGGCTGCGGGCCCAGGTGGGAGCCGCGCGGAGCAAGGCATCCGCCGCCCAGGAGGAAGCCGGGCGGCTTGCTGACGCGGTCGAGCAGGCCCGCACCCGGGCTGAGCAGGCCCAGCAGGAGTACGAGGAAGTCCAGGAACTGTGCGCGGGCCGGGACGACGACCGGGCCGGGCTGGTCGGCGAGCACGAACGGGCCACAGCCCGGTTGGCCGAGGCGTCCGCGCTGGTCACCGACCGGCGCGCCGCCGAGCGTGAGTCCAGCGCCCAGCGGGCCGCCCTCCAGGCCCGGGTGCAGGCGCTGCGCGAAGGCGTGCACGCCCTGCGCACCGGCAAGGACGCCTCGGGGACCCTGCTGGCCGACCCGGAGAAATACCCGGGTGTGCTGGGCGGGGTAGCGGCGCTGGTGAGCGTGGATACCGGGGCCCAGGAAGCCATCGCGGCCGCGATGGGCGGCGCGGCGGATGCCGTGGCAGTCACGGGCCTCGACGCCGCCGTGGCCATCCTGGAGGCGCTCAAGAACGAGGACGCGGGCAGCGCCGGCCTGATGATCGCTTCCGGGCCGCCCGGCAGCGCGGCGGCCCCCGCGGACGGCGGGCTGCCACCGGGTACCCAGCTCCCCGAGGGAGCCCGGCCCGCCCTGGCGCTCGTGCGGGCCCCGGACGGGCTGGCCCCCGCCCTGGCTGGCCTGCTGGCCGGCATCGTGGTGGCGGCCGACCTGGACCAGGCCCGGGAACTGGTCGGGGCGCACCCGGCGCTGCGGGTGGTCACCCGGCAGGGCGATGTCCTCGGCGCGCACTGGGCCTCGGGCGGCTCGGCCCGGCCCGCCAGCGAGTTCACCCTGCGCAGCGTGGCCGACGAGGCGGCGGCCGGGCTGGACACCGTGGAAGAACGCTGCGAGCAGGCGGCCGGGCAGCTCGCGGCGGCCGTGGAAACCGAGGACCAGGCCCGGCAGGCCGTGGCCAAGGCCCAGGCGGCGCTCCGCGAGGTGGACTCGGCGGCCGCGGAAGTCTCCGGCCGGCTCGGCCGGCTCTCCGGTGCGGCCCGGGCCGCCCGCGACGAGGCGCAGCGGCTGGAGGCCGCGATTGACCAGGCGCACCGGGCCCACGAGGCGAGCCAGGCCTCGGTCACCGACCTGGAGGCCAGCCTGGCTGAGGCCGAGGCCGGGCACGACGCGGCCGGCCAGCGTGTCCCGGCGGGCGCCGGGGACGGGGCGCGGCAGGACGACGCCGCACCCGCAGCCGACCGGGAGGTCCTGGCCGGGCAGGTGACCGGCGGGCGGAACGCTGAGATGGAAGTACGGCTGGAGGTCAGGACCGCCGAGGAACGCCTCCGGGCTATCGCGGGCCGGGCCGACGCGCTGGTCGCCTCGGCCGCCGCGGAGCGGCAGGCCACGCAGCGTGCCGCGGCCCGGCGGATCCAGCGTGAGCGGCAGGCCATGGTCGCCCGGGCGGTGGCCGACGGCGCCGCCTACACCCTGGCCCGGCTGGCCGGCTCGCTGGCCGCGGCCAGCGAGCAACGTCAGGCGGCCGAGCAGGCCAGCAAGGGGCGGGCGGTGGCGCTGAAGGAAGTGCGCGTCCAGGTCCGTGACCTTGCCGCCGAGTTCGACCGCGTGGTGGACGCCGCGCACGGCACCGAAATGGCCCGGACCGAGCACCGTATGCGGCTGGAGCAGATGGCTGCCCGGGCAGCCGAGGAGTTCGCCGTCTCGGCCGAGGAACTCGTCGCCGAGTACGGCCCCACTGTGCCGGTCCCCGTCATCAGCGCCGATTCCCCGCCCAGCAGCCCGGCACCGGTCGCTGAGAGCTCCGGGGACGCCGAACCCGCGGACGACTCCCCGGACGGCCTGCTGGACGTGCAGGAGGCCGCTGAGGGCGCCGGCAACGGGAGTCTCCCGGTGCCGCCGCCCGCCCCGCCCAGCGAGGAACAGCAGGTGCTGACCGGGACGATTCCTTACGTCCGGGCCGAGCAGGAGCGGCGCGCCGCCGGCGCCCAGCGCCAGCTCGACCAGCTCGGCAAGGTGAACCCCCTCGCCCTGGAGGAGTTCGCGGCCCTGGAGGAACGGCATGCGTTCCTGGCCACCCAGCTCGAGGACCTCAAGAAGACCCGCCGCGACCTGCTGACCGTGGTCAAGGAGGTCGACGACCGGGTCCAGGAGGTGTTCGCCTCGGCTTTCGAGGACACCGCCCGG
>Ga0182024_10018309_pt1 | contig 13053 bp, 14 predicted proteins | sample P32metaG_FD_120480 | JGI IMG/M metagenome (GOLD analysis project Ga0182024, IMG submission 120480) | Permafrost microbial communities from Stordalen Mire, Sweden - P3-2 metaG (Illumina Assembly) | ecosystem: Environmental > Terrestrial > Soil > Wetlands > Permafrost | place: Sweden: Stordalen...
AAAACTCAACATCCGGCCACGCACAGCCGTTACCGCCTTGAACGCCGGATGGCGCGTGTCGAGCAGCTTTTTGCCGGCCGACAGGAACTCGCCCTCGGCGCCAAACGTGTCGGCGGCCTGGGATTTTTGTTCCGGCGTGAGTGTCTTGCGCACGCCGAACCAGGTGAACGCAATGCGGACTGCGGCCATCGTAGCTCGCAGCCGGGCGCTGGGATTGGTGGTCGGGGTCGTCGGTTCATCGAGCAGTGTGCTCGTCATATTGTTGGTCTCCTGAAACAAGATTGGTGGTGATGGGATCGAGTCAGCGGGCAAACGCGGCCTGTCGACTGCTCACGAAGTCGGTGGCATCGAATGACTTGATGCTGCCCGCTGTGACAAAGAGCGCGCCTCCGCTGAATTCGCCGAGTCGCAGTTTGGAACAGGTGGTGGCGTAGGTCAGCGACCAGGACTCATGGGGCCGAAACTGGCGCAGGAACTTCTGCACCAAATGTGCGACCCGATCGAGATCGCCCCCCTCGTCGGCGTAGACCCAAAGATGCTGCCCGAGGTGCTCGTCTTCTCCGAACTTGTACTCGAACCCGGCATCATCGTCGCTGTCCACGTCGGGCAAATCCCGGAAGACCCGGCAGCCAGACCAGGAAACGTCTCCGGTCAAGACATCGTCGGGTATTTCGTCCTCGGCGTACTCCCGGTCACCGAACACGTAGACCGGTTCCAGTTGTCGTTGGAGCCAGTTGTGCTCCTCGATCGACAGATGGCCGATCGCTTCGGAGAATTGCAGGTAGTTGTTGGCCATTGTTTGAAGCTCCGCAGTCATGTTGGCGGAAAACAGCTTTCGCCCGGATACCGTAGCGACATACGTGGCGGGTCTCAGACGGCGGCCGTCTCCTGGTAGCCCTTGGCCAGTTTCTGGTCGATGAGCTTTTCGACGTGGCGTGTGGCGGCAGCCGGGGTTGGCAGTGATTTGGACTGTCTCTGGCCGATGGTGCCAATGCGGCCAAACGAGATGGTCACTTCCGTACCAGCGTGAGTGACTTCCCAAAATTTGGCAGAGCTGCCGCCAACGAACTCAAAACGACGGGTCATGGTGTTCTCCAATAGATTTGGGGTGTTGGATGAAATGGGTGAAAAACGAACAGTGATCCAAGCGGCCGGGTCAGACTGCCGGCTGCTCGGCGTCTTGCCGCACGCGAACAAACGACGGGAACCTGGGCACGCCCCGGTCGGTCAATTCCTGGTAGCGGAACGTAATGATGCTGCCCACCGCTGGCGGCTGCTCGCGCTGGGCATCGCTGAAGCCGGTCCCTACGGCGAACTCGGTGCCATCAGGCAGCACGACCGCCAGCGCGCCGAGCCGGCCCTTGTGTCGGCCGGAACCAGGCTGATGCCCGATAACGCAAGCTTCGGCGTCGTGGAACCGCTTGGCCTTTAGGAGAGTTGCGGAGCGACCGGCTTCGTACCGGGAGCCCGGCTGCCGAAGCATGAGGCCCTCGCCACCCAGCGATACGATCCGGTCGAGTTCCTCCTGGAGATGTTCGGCGCCGCGGCACAGCTTTTGGGGCAGAACGCTTGCATAGCGATGACGAAGCTTTGAGAAACAATCGCACAAACACTCAATACGCTCCTCGAATGGCCCGTTGGCCTGTGGCGCATCGAACACGCGGAACATCAGATCGTGCCACAAGTCGCTTTCATCTTGCCGTCGCACGATACTGACCGTCCGCTGGAATGCCTTGCGGCCCAGCCACAGTTCGCCATCGAGCGGTAGGCTTGGCAGCCCGGCTGTGAACCAGTCGGGCGCATAGAATCGATTTCCTTGGCGTGAGACGAACTGGTTTCCGTCCCAGTACGCTCTAACACCGTCAAGTTTTTCGCTCAGCCACCAACCGTTTACGTCGGCATCGGGCGACCAGGTTTCGGCCAGTAAGAGCGCCGGCGCGATCGCCTTCGGTTTGGTTAACCTTGAACCGGACGGCGCGGGCACGGACCGGCCCAGGCGTTGTTGCTCGGCCTGCTCGCCCCTGTAGAACCGGAGGTGCTTACAAGTTCGCTGTTCGATGCCAAGTGATTGGTTGCGCCACGCCGGGCATGTGCAGCTGTAGACTCCGCCGATGTTCTTGAGGATATAGGGCTTAGCGGCCGAGCCTTGAATCTCGACCGATTCGCCGTCTCGAAGATCAGGCATAACGATTTACCTCCGGATGAAGTGCGCAGAGGTTGCGCAGCGCGGGTATATTTAGTGAAGCGGTCGGCCAGGATTGAGCACAGAAACGCGAGGGCGCACCATGAAAGAGAGATCAGACCGATTCTCACGACGTCACGGATTGTCGCCCAAGCACGAAGGCCCGTTGGTCTACGATGACGCACCAAAACCGCTTCGTGTTGCATTTCTTGGATTGCTTGAGCATGACTTAGGCTTGTCCCCGAGCGCGATGCGTACCGTCGTTTGTCGGGAATTTAGGGTGGAACCCAACCCGAGTAATTGGTCGGAACACCCAAACATCTGGGACGAAGTTCAGCATCTGGTGCTGAAGTGCCAGTGGTATCAGCTTTTCGATCTCGTCGAGGCGTTTGCCGAGACAGTTGAGCGTACGCCTGGGCGTCAGCGCTACGAAGACGCAATTAACCAATTGTTCGAAGAAGAAGGTGTTGGCTGGCTATTGGTCGACGGAACACTGGAGCTTCGTGGTGAAGAGCCGTTGGAGAAGGTGCTTGAGGATTCGCGTCAGCAGCTGGAAGCGAGTGGCTTCGGTGTCGCGACACAAGAGCTGGCAGAAGCCTGGCAAGACTTGTCACGTCGTCCTGCGCCGGACCTGTCAGGCTCGATTACCCACGCTATGGCAGCGCTCGAAGCCGTTGCGAGAGAGTGGAGCGGAGAATCTAAGCTGACACTCGGTGATATCATCAAGCAGCGGTCCGACATTTTCCCTCCGCCGCTGAACGACGCGGCATCCAAGCTATGGGGTTTCGCGTCGAATCAAGCTCGGCATGGCAGCGAAAAGCGTAAACTCGACCTGGACGAGGCGTTTTTGTTGGTCGGAATAAGTGCCACCTGCTGCACGTATTTGGCTCGAAAGAATTCGGCGGGCAGTTGATTCACGACGACTATCCACCCCGAAGTGCGAAGAACTCAGTTATTCCGCCGCCGAATGTGTCCGGGGCCGCTTCAAGTCCCACAGGCGCACTCGTTCCCACATTTCGCCGCTGACCGAGCGGCAGAGAAGCTGCCGATCAGTTGACCGAAGGGTCGCGGCGCACGCTCCGGCTTCCTTTGGCGCCGGGCGCTTGCCGGCTATAGATCCCCGATTGGTCGGCAGCCAGGCAGCGGCCGGTGGCCCACGTCCTGAGCCGATCCACGGCCTCGCTGGCGGTTCGGGAGACCGGAACGACGTTTTGGGCCGCTTCGACCAGAGTGACACCCAAGAGTGCTGCTAACCGGCAGCACGATCGCACTTCCGCACCGGTCCAGCCTTCGTCCGCCGGTCGGGGCTGCTTCGCCGGCAAGCCAAAGCTGGACAAGTACATCTCCCAAATGGATTGTCTGTCGTGCGGTCCCGGCAGGTCCAGGAAGAAGATGCCGTCGAGTCGCTCGGCCCGGGTCAGCTCCGGCGGGAGTTTGCTGATGTCGTTGGCCGTCGCGACAACAAAGACGTCGCTTTCATGGTCGGCCATCCAGGTCAGAAGCGTGCCGAAGAGGCGTGTTGAAACCCCGCTATCGCCGTTACCGCCAACGCCCGACAGAGCTTTCTCCAGTTCGTCGACGAACAAGACAGCAGGGCTCATGGCGTCGACAATACGAAGTGCCTGCCGGACGTTCTGTTCTGTGGCCCCGACGAGCGAGCCATAGAGCGAGCCGACGTCGAGCGCGAGCGTCGGCCTACCGGTCTCATTGCCCAGCGCCTTGGCAAACGCACTTTTGCCGGTGCCGGGCACGCCCAGCAACAACACCCCGCGTGGTTTGACCGACTTGCCGGGCTGAAGTACCCGCTGGCAGAAGTCCTTCAGGTGGGCAAGGCCGCCCAGGTCGCCGAAGCGTTCCTGACCCTGATGCAAGGTCAACAGGCCGCTTTTCTTTAGCATTTGGCTTTTGAGTTCCCAGATCGTGTCGGGCCGAATGAGGTTGTGACGCGTGATCGACAGAGCGAAGGCCCCTTCGGCTTCGTAACGGGTGAGTCCGGCCGCTGCGTCCAGCACACGCTGGAAATCCTCGCCGGTCGGCAGGTCGCTGGGATTGTCGGCGGCGAGTTCTGTGGCGATCCTTTCCAGCTGCGCTCGATCCGGCAATGCATGCTCCAGGACGACGAAGACTTTTTCGAGTTCGAGCGGGATCTGTACGGCCGGCGACAGGACGACGATGAACGTCCGCCGTTCCTTGCCGCTGACGAGTTCCGTGAAGACGGTTTGCACGATCTCGGGGCTGTTCAGAAAACGATGGAAGTTGTGGAGAAGGAGCAGCGTCGTGCCGCTCGGCTGTGCCAGGCTCCGCAGCGCCCGCAAGGCTGCCAAGGGATCGCCGCCCGTTGCTTCGGCAGGCGGGGATCCGGTTGCGCCAACCACGTGCAGGCCGCGGGCAATATCCCAGACGGCTGTGGTCCAGCCGGCGGACCGGCTGTGCTCCAAAATCTCGCGTTCGGCCTCGTCGGGCTCCTGGGTGTGGATCCAGAGGCCGGTGAAGGCGGCGTTGACGTAATCTCGCAGTTGTTCGGCGAGTCGCATGGTGGGTAGGTCCTTTTTATGAGTCGGGTGCTTGGCATGAAAACAAAAACAGCCTCGTGCGCTGTCTAGCGCCGAGGCTGGTAGTGGTCAGGGAATGCTGTCGCCTGGCCGCGCTGGCGGGTAACCGGCCAGGTTGGTTTTTGAACAGGAATCACCGCGATGCACTAACTGGGGGCTTTTGTCGTGACTTACCGGTGTTGGGCGCTCGTCCACAAGGGCTCGATCATCCGTGGCGCGGCGGGGGAGGTCACGGGCGTCACGTCGCCGATGAGACTCCTAGTGCTGGACGACATGTCCAGCGGCTCGATGTTTCCGCTATTCACCGATAGCGACCTAGCCGCCCGGTTCAAGAAGGCGTCAGGCGGGTTGCAAGACTTCGTGATCTTCGCTGTCAAATCTCCCGAAATGCTGGCCAACGGATTGCGGATGGTCCGTGGCATCGCGGGCGCAGTAACGCTCGATAAACCGGAATTCCGCGGTAAGCCCTACGCAATCTAGCCATTCGAATACGCGATACGGAAGATTGAGGCTGGCGAGGATTTGTAGCGTCCTCGAAGATCCAGGGCGAAGTGTGGATGCCGCCGGCTCATTCGAGTCGGTTTTTTATGCTCCGTTGCGCGCGACGACCCCATACTCTGCCGTCGATCTGACCGACGTAGGCACCAGGGCTGTGGCATCCCAATATCTTTTGAGGCGAGCCAAAGGCTCAAGACTGGGCGAACCCCTCTCGGAGGAACCTACTGTTCGATCGGCAGCTTTCGGTGGGAAAGCTACAGCCACTTGCACCATTCCGGCTGGCTCCTGAGACCAATGGCATCCGCGTTCACGGGCAGATAATAGACCTGCTTCATCAGTTTTTGGGGATCGCCCTTATGCTTATAGAACTCCGAGTAGGTCGGGACACCAAAGAAGAACCAGTCGGCGGATTTGTGGTGTCCCTTGGGCGCGCACCGTTTCAAGATCATCTCGATGTGGCCACTCATTTCCTCGCCCCAGCTCTGAAATACGAGCACCTTGATCGGGGAGTTTGCGCCCACAAGCCGGAGCAGATCCTCCATCACCTTATCCACGGACTTTGCCAACTCAGATTCCGCAATCACCAGGAATTGAAACGGTTCTGCGGGGAGTGGCTCTGTCGTCTTGTAACCCTGGGGGATGCTGAGCGATGTAATTGAAAAATCAAACACAAATTCGCTAAGGGTGTCCGACGCAGTGGCAATCTGCGGGTTAAGCTTGCGAAGTGCGCTCATCAAATCGCGCACTTTCTTTTTCTCTTTAGTATCCATCACACCCAGCGTATAGCGGCACCACAAATGATCTTTGTTGATGCCAGCCGCAGCCGCATCAAGGCAGAGGTCACGACAATTTTCTAGCGCGAGAAACACGAGGGCGGTATCCTGCTCTCGGATCTCGTGGGGCTGGACCCCTTGCTTAAGGAAATCAAGGTATGCACAGTGGAGCGTGTCGTAAAACAACTCTCCAAACTGTTCCGGGTTCAATGCCATCGATCCACCCTTCGAGTCTTGCGAAACCACGGACCTTACACAGTCTTGCTGACCGATCGCGGGTTTCCTTCCCCCTTTCCCGCTGTATGTCGTTACATCTAATCGCTTTCGCCAGCAACTTACAGGATCTGGCAAAACTTGACGATGTCCGCAATGTTGAAGTAGGCAGCCCGGTCGGCGATGGCCGTATAGAATCCCGGGCCATGCCCAAGTCCGTCCCACAGCTTGGGTGGATTGTCGAAGAGATCCTGGCCTGCTTGATTGGCAATGTCGTTAAGGGCCCTGTACTGATATTCGTGGATCATCTCGTGGACGAGCACGATGTACCAGCTTTTCCAAGTGGCCGGGTTCGAGAGAGGGTCAAATCCGCAATCCCTGTCGCACAGGCCTTCGTCCCGGTTCGCGTCGGAAATGAACAGATGAAGAATATGTGTGTCTGGGTCGTATCCGTCAGTTCCGTTTTCAAACCGGATGTCGAGCGTGGCGGGGATGGCATTCGGAGAACCAGCGTACCAAGTGTTCCAGATCAACGCGTACACTTCCTTTAGATAATCCCTCATCGTGTCGTTTTTTTCAGCTTCCGCCGCTCGGGCGGCAGGCTCAGCGAGCTTGGCGACCGACCTTTTTGCGAGCCGGTTCGCGCTATTTTCCCACGCGTCTTCCTCGGTTGGTCCGAGGCCGAGTTGTTCCGCGTTCTCACCGGCTCGCGAGTAAATCGCCCAGGTGGCGGGACATTGCATCCCTTTCTCGGTCACCGCCTCGTGGAATTCCGCATGAGCGGCGGGACACTCCGTGATTACAACGTCTTTCGCAGTCATGAGTTGTCTCGCAAATTCACAATTGCCAATATTTTAGTCTGCCCGAAGCCGCCAGTTCACCGCGCAGCCCATCAACGCCCAACGCCGCCCGGCACTACAAATCCGCGCGGCCACCCCCGCAACAGCATCACCGCATTAACGTCGCGCACTGGCAGGCTCGACATGAAAGAAATCAGAAAACCATCCTGCAAGACTTACCACGGCTGTGGGACGGCTTGCGCGCCTCGGTCCGACACCGACGCATTTTAGCCGGTCGCTTTGGCAGTTCTACTCTTGAACCTGCTGCTCGGCCGGAGCCTGCACGTAGAACTCGCTGGTTTTCTTTTCGGCCGCAACGAGGCCGAGCGCCCGTTCCAGGAATTTGGAAGCTTCCTGGCAACGCTGGCCTTCGTACCCTTTGGTCTGGATCTTGGTTTCGCCCTGGGGCGACACTGTGACTTCGATAAGCTGAGGCATGTCAAAATTCCTCCAGTTGTTGGCGGTTCGTTCCCGGACTAATTTGCATGTTTCTTTCAGGCAGCGTCGCACCCGATCAAGCGGCGGTTTGTATCCGCACCTGGATGCTGCCGTCGGCCAGAAGTTGCTCGCTGACCGCATGCCCTTGCCTGCGGGCTTCCAACTTTGTCTTCTCGACCGCGTAGGCTTGCAGGAACCGGTCGAGCTGCTGGGCGTCGCCCCAGTGTCCGCCAAAATTGTCGAACTGCACGGCACCGGTAGCCGTGTCGATCACGGCCGGGTAACGCCAGTCGGGCAACCGCACAGCCCAGCCTGTGGCTTCCTGGCCCGCGAACAACTGGAAGGAGCCGTGTTCGGGTGCGGCCAGGCCGAGTCTTTGGCAGGCCGCAGCGATGGCGGCTGGGTCACGCAGCTTCGTGGAAATCGAAACGATGTGGCTCATGTTGACTCCTTGGGGTGAGATTGAAGATGGAAATAAAAAAGCCCGCAGGGTCGTCGGGGGGCGATTGGCCTTAGACGAGCAAGCTGAGCAGATGGACCGCGAGAAGCGGCATCTGATAGTGGTGAGGGGCAGAGAAGCAGGGCCTTGCGGCTTCCTACCGTCGCCCCAATCGACAACAGACAGCGGTTCGTTCAGAAAACAAATTGCTTTCAGGTTGGACCGAGCATCAAAATACGAAAGCGGCTCGCTCGGCGGGGTAGGCTTGCAAGCAGGGCCAAAACCTATGTGGGAAATCCCAGCCAGTTAGTGTCTTGGCGCACTGGCGTTCTCCTGCCACGATAATCCAACCATTTCCTTCTGTTTCGCATCGTCGTGACCCCCGGGACGCTAATGAAATCGACCACCATCGCCGCCATCGCGTTGGCAATCGCAACATACGCGGGGCGAGCCACGCATGCCGATCCGCTCTACCACGTCACCTATTTGGGGCTGTCAATCTACCCTGGCGGGGCCATCAACAACCTTGGCCAGGTCGTCGGAACATCGAATAGTCAGGCTGTCTTGTACAACTCGGGACAGGTCACGTATCTCGGCACCTTGGGCGGAGCAATCAGCGGCGCCGAAGCTCTCAACAACGTCGGCCAGATCGTCGGACAGTCGACGACGCCCGCTGCCGGACCCGGTGAGGCCTTCCTTTATAGTGGGGGCACCATGACCGGCTTGGGCGGGCAGCCGGGGTATCCGGGCAGCCAGGCCACAGGCATTAACGACGCCGGAACCATCGTCGGCTCCGTATCGACGTCGAATGGCGGCGCCAGCGAGGCGTTTGTCGAGAGCGGAGGCGTCATGACGATCATCGGCACCGGCGGTGCAAGCGGGATCAACGCCTCGGGACAAGTCGTCGGCACCACATCCAGCGATCAAGCCTTTCTCTACAGCGGCGGCGCAGTCACCTATTTGGGCGTGCCGCCAGGGGGGAGCCAAAGTTACGCTACCGCGATCAACAACTCGGGCGAAATTGCGGGCTACTCGTACGAGAAGCCTCCTGGTAGCGGCTACGTTCCGCAAGCCTTCATCTATAGCGACGGAGTGATTCAAAATATCGGAGGCATCGAGATCGGAAATGTGCTCCTCGCCATTCCCACTTCAATCAACAATTTGGGACAAATCGTCGGCGATACCAATGGTTCACTCGGGTCCCCCAACCGCGCCCCCTTTCTCTACACTGGCGGCAGTATGTACAACCTGGACAACTTGCTCGATTCGTCCGGCGCGGGGTTGTCGCTGGAATTGGCCTATGGCATCAACGATAGTGGCACGATCCTGGCGGAAGGAATGACTACCGCCAATGGCTACCAAGCAGTGCTGCTTACCCCTGTGCCCGAGCCCTCGACATGGGTCATGCTCATGATCGGCGCCGCGGCGCTGCTCGCCTGCGGGCTCCGCAAGAGGCGCTCGCCCGTCACCCATGCCTAGAATTCGAACGGCAATCGCGGGGTTGCACACACCCGATTGGCACCGAGCATCGCACCATGCCGCTTTGCATCGACGGTCCACTAGCTGGTGAGACTCACAACCAAGGGCCGTCATTTGAATTCGACGGCAAATTGATCGGCGAAGCGAGCGGCACATATAGGCTGGTCGACGGGGAATACCGATGGCACGCCGATCAGCCGAGACGATCGAATGAAGATGCGTAGCACGGCGGTCAGGTCGATCGCCTATGACGGTCAAGACGCGCAGCTCCGCCTGCTCCAGTCTACAGGCAACCGTTCGCTTAAAACGTTCCAGCAATGAACGCCAGCGCGTTCACTGGTGCGAGTTGGGCACCGTGAAGACGGGTCTTGAATCTTGCAGCCCTTGGCAGGTCGGCGAGTTAGTTGAGTTGCTCAACGCTCCGGATCGAGGGGATCACGTCGGCATGCAGCGTCACGCCTAACGACTGCAGCTTGTTGGCCAGATCGGAATACTCGTCCACGGGCAGGCCCAACTCGTCGCAGACTTCGACCAGCTCCAAGCTGTTGTCGACGGCGACGGCCTGGCCGTCAAAAAGCTTCTTGATCGCCTCGGCTTCACTGTCGGCTTCTATCTGATGGCGCTGGACGTAGACCTCGTACTGCTCGATTTCAAATGTCGGCATCCTCGGCTCCAATCGTTTGGGTGGCGGTTAATTCGATCTTCCAGATCGGCAGCGATTCGTCTCTTGAATCGGTCCAGCACGAACGCCACGGCCACATCAACCCACCCGGTCGGCGAGAAGTTCTCCGAGCAACGCCAAGTCATCGACGTTGGCGCAGCGGATCAGCAGCTGCCCAGCGGCTATGCTGACATCGCCGATTCCAAAGCTTGATGCAACCTGCTCGGCCACGTCGAATAGCTCCGGATCGTGGACGGTCAGGGTCAGGCTATACGGGTCGATTTCAAAGGCGTGAGGCGACATCGGACTGTTCTACGGCCGGACTGGCAGATTGACGACCGGCTAGGTTTCAGTGCCCAGCAGTTCGCCCAGTCGGTTCCCCCAACGCTCCCACAGGTTTCTAATTAGACGTACAAATCGGCCAGGTCGAAGTCCGACACCGCGACGTCGGTCGCCGCGGTCTGGCTGCTCGTGCTCGAACTGCCGTCAGAACTCGAACTGCCGTCCGTGCTCGGCGAGCTCGTTGTCGCGGCCGGCGTACTGGCCGAACTCGTGCTGCCGCCACTCGTCTGGTTGCTGGCGGTCGACGAACTGCTGCTCGACGAGCTGTCACTCTCAATCGCTCCGAGTGCCAAGGCCGTGAAGCCCGCACTGCCTGCAGTGAGCGAAGCCGAACTGCCACTGCTCCCAGGATCCTGCGAGGCGCCCGGAGCGGCCGGACTGGTGATACCCGATTGCTTGAAGTTCGCGTACTGGCCGTCCAGCGCCGAGTCGACGCTATTGATCAACCCCGCACCGTTGTAGTCGAAATACGGATTGTAGTTGCCGGCGTTCTCGTGGACGTTGGCCAAGGCCTTCGCCGAAGCCGTGTCAGACGAGTTGTTCGTGGCATTCTGATTGCCATCGCCGGGCAGCACATTGAAGAAGAAGTCGAACGTCGAATTGGCCAGACCGTTTCCATCGGTGGAGAACGTGCTGCTGCCGGTCGTGAACGTGCCGCTGATACCGGCGCCATTGGCGTCGGTGACCTGGGTGACACCAGGAGTGCCAAACGAGCTGCCCGTTGTCGCGATGGCAAAAACATATTTGTTGTTCGTCAGGTTGCCCGACAGGGTCCACGAATAGGTGTTATTTCCGTCGGACGTGAAGCCAATTACCGAAGGAGCCGCGACGGCCGCCCCGGTCGAACCACCGCCAGTGCCGCCGACCAGCTTCAGCGAGCCGAGGCCGATGTTGCTGACGGCACCGCTGAATTGGACGCTGATCGTATTGATATTGTTGAAGGGAAGCGTCGTGAGCTGGTTGGCTCCGGTCTGCAGGGCATAGCCCAGCGTCGCGCTGCCGAGGCTGTGGCTGGCCAGATATCCGAAGAAGTTCGTCGTGCCGCTCGATCCCCAACTTGGATTCTCGACCCAGGCCCCGGTCACCGTGATCGGAGCATCGACGTTGACGGTTTCCGAGGCGGTGTTGCTGGTCAATGAGTCGATTACGTCGATGGCGACGATTGAAATCGTACGAGTCCCATTGATCGTGCTGGTCGTGGAGAACGCGACCGATTGCAGAGCGGTCTGATAGGTCGACGCCGAAGCCGACCCGCTCAGCGTAAGCATGCCGGTCGACGCGTTGTAATTCGTCGTCAGGCCATTGGCATCGCCGACGCTGAGCGTATCGCCCGGCTCAAAGTTGACGACCCCCACCTGGAGGCTCGTCAAATTGGGACCGGCCCAAATCCCCGCCGCCGAATCGATCGTCACGGCGCTGCCGCCGATCGTGCAATCCACCGTCGAGTTGCTCAAATCCACGCTTGGTGGAAAGATCGCCACGGAGAGGTCTTCTATCGCGGTGTTGCCGTACGACGGCGTCGCCGAGGCGTCATCGGCCACAATATCTATGATTCGAGTGCCGGTGACCGAACTGTCGGTCGTAAAATAGACCCTTTGCAACGCCGTCGTGTACTGGGCCGGCGTGGCGGAGCCGCTTAGGCTCAGCACGAGTTGACCATTCACCACGGCCGTGGTGCCAGTGATTCCATTGATCGTGCTATAATAGAAGGAATCGCCCGGTTGATAGTTGGTGATCGTCAGGGTGGCACCGGTAATATCGGTGTCGTCGGAACTGACACTGACCAGGTCGTAGACGGCAATAATTCCGTCCCCCTCGACAAACGTGTCACTCTGGCTCGGCGGCGTCACGACCGGTGGCTCGATCACCACGTTGACGGTGTCGACACCCGTATCGCTGATCGTGGGTGACGCCGTGTTGTCGTCTGCGACGACGTCGATCGTCCGCGTGCCGCCGATTGTGCTCGTAGTGGAAAAGGTGATCGTGTCCAGGGCGGCCGCGTATTGAGCCGGCGTGTAATTTCCACTCAAGGTGAGCACCAGAGTGTTACCAATCACCGCCGAGGTGCCAGTGATGCCGCCAAACGTGGTGTAATTGAGCACATCCCCCGGTTGATAATTGGTAATCGTGACCGTCGCGCCGGTGATGTCGGTATCCGTAGAAGTCACCTGCAGCCCCGAGTCGACCGCCACCGCCGTTCCGGCGCGGACGAAGGTCTGCCCGGTATCGGCCGATGTTGTCACCGTTGGCGGGGCGATCGAAGAGGTTGACAAAGCATTCAGCGTGACATTGGTGGCGCTGGCGGTCACGCTGAAGACTGGGTTACCGGAGCTTGTCGGCACGCTGATGGAAGAAAAGGAGCCGCCGACCGACGGAGAACTGACGATCTGATACATCTCGCTCGGGGTGGGGCTGTATCCGCTCGCCAGGGCGATACTCAGCGTGCCGGCCAGCGTGGCCGAGGTCGACGCGTTCAACTGTCCAAACGCGCGGCTGACCGGGGTTCCGCCGACCTGGATGTTGAGAGTGCTGCCAGCGGAAAGCGTCGCGGTTCCGGTTACCGCAAGCGTGCCGCCCGGGCCAAGCGTGAGGCTGCCAGGGCTGGCGAGATTGCCCACGGTGGTGAAGTTGGCGCCA
>Ga0182024_10018310_pt1 | contig 13052 bp, 7 predicted proteins | sample P32metaG_FD_120480 | JGI IMG/M metagenome (GOLD analysis project Ga0182024, IMG submission 120480) | Permafrost microbial communities from Stordalen Mire, Sweden - P3-2 metaG (Illumina Assembly) | ecosystem: Environmental > Terrestrial > Soil > Wetlands > Permafrost | place: Sweden: Stordalen...
CATCAGGAAATCGTCCTCACCGTGCCGGGTTCGTTCGACGAGGAAGCTCGTGAGCTCACCGTCGAAGCCGCCCGCAGTGCCGGGCTCGACAAGTTCATTTTGCTCGAAGAACCGCTGGCCGCGTTTTATGCGTGGATCGCGGCGAATCGACACGCGGAGGCTGGGAACAGGGAAGACCTCCGCGATGGCGAACTGATTTTGGTCTGCGACGTCGGCGGCGGCACGACCGACTTCAGCCTGGTTCGCGCTCGCATGGTCAACGGCGAATTGCAGTTTGAGCGAATTGCCATCGGCGAGCACCTTTTGCTTGGCGGCGACAATCTCGATTTTGCGCTGGCCCGCTGCGTGGAGGAGAAGCTCAAAGACATCAAGCTCACGCTGCGACAGCGTTATGCTTTACGCCGGGCCTGCTGCACCTCGAAAGAGCGGCTGCTGAATGATTCCTCCTTGGAGCGCGTGCCAGTCACGGTCTTGGGTAGCGGCCGTGCTGTCGTCGGACAAGCGCTCAGCATTTACCTGACCCGTGAGGAGGTCCTGCAGATTCTGACGGCCGGATTCCTGCCAATCACGGCGCCTGATGAGATGCCCGAGACTGGCCGGCCTACAGGATTGCGCGAACTCGGCCTACCCTACGCCAGCGATCCCGCCATCACCAAGCACCTTGCCGCATTTTTGACGCAAGCCGCTGTCGCCATGAACGGTTCGTCTGCAAACCTGCGAATGGCTCGACCCAATGCTGTGCTCTTCAATGGCGGCTTCTGTGCGCCAGCCGTGACTCGCGATAGGATTGTCGAGGCAATTTCCGCCTGGTTCGACGGAGCCCAAAGCGGCTGGTTGCCTAAGCTTCTCAACAACGAAGCTGTAGATAGTGCTGTTGCTCGGGGTGCTGCTTACTACGGCCGTGTACGACGCGGTACCGGTTTGCGCATCAGAGCCGGCAACGCGCGCACCTACTACATCGGGTTGCGCTCAGACGACGGTCTGCAGGGTATCTGTGTTTTGCCTATCGGGGTCGAAGAGGGCACCACACTTCCGCTGCTCAACCGCGAATTCTCAGTGCTGGCTAACCGCCCGGTGTCGTTCACGCTGTACAGTTCGCGCACACGGCACGATGCACACGGCGAAGTCGCTGCACTGGACGAAGCGAACCTACATCGTCATCCTCCGCTAGTGACCTTGTTGCGGTACGGCAAGAAAATGCGCGACGTGCACCTGGTTGTAGGTCTCAGAGCCAGTTTCACCGAGGTTGGCACGCTCGAACTCTGGTGTGAATCGCGGGAGACGCCGCATCGCTGGCGGCTGCAATTTGAACTGCGCAGCGAAGAGTCACAAGCGCAGCAACTCGATACGCTGAAACCACAACCCGTGCTGACACGTTCTTCGGCCGGTACGACTTCCGATGCGGCTGTCGAATCTGCCGTGCAACTGATCGGCAGTGTTTTTGGCGGCTCTGCGGATGGCGGCACCCTGGCGCCCGAGGCTCTTGTCAGCCAAATGGAAGCGGCGTTCGGCGCGAAAAGAGACTCATGGCCGATCTCGGCCATTCGCCGGTTCGGCGATGTGCTCATCGATGTTGCCGCCGGTCGCAAAAAATCTCCCCGGCATGAGGTGCGTTGGCTCAATCTATCCGGCTTCTGTTTGCGACCGGGGTTCGGTGCGCCGGGTGATCATGTGCGCGTCAATGACCTGCGAACAATGGCGTCGAACGAACTTGCCTTTGTAGATGATCTGCAATGTCAGGTCGGAATGCTGGTGCTGTTGCGTCGGATCGTCGCCGGCATCAATGCCAGCGAGCAGCAGGTGCTTTATCGCAAGCATACGAGCCGTCCCGGTAGCAAGAAGAAGCGCGTAAACCGGCAACTCGAGTACGAGGAGTGGCGCCTGGTTGCGAGTCTTGAGCACCTGCTAGCCAGCACGCGTGCTTTGCTGGGCCATGAGCTCGTGGCGAAGATCAGAAAAGAACCTGGAGACGCAATTTGGCTGTGGTCGCTCGGCCGATTGGGCGCGCGCATTCCCCTGTACGGGCCGCTGCACTCTGTAGTGGAAGCTGAAATTGCCGGCGAGTGGCTGAAAGCCCTGCTGGACTTATCGACGTTCACGGCGGTAACTGGCTCCGCCATCGTACTGATCGCGCGGCGCACCGACGATCGCTCGCGTGACATCGATGAGGCAATTCGCGAACAGGCAATCTCCCGCTTGATGGCGCTTGGGAGCTCCGAAGAAACCATCCAGCTCCTGTCAAAGTATGTCCCGCCCGAACGGGCGGACGCGGTTCGCAGCTTTGGGGAATCGCTGCCGCCCGGGCTGCAAGTTGTCAGCTCTTCCAACTGTTTGCTGTCGGTACCCGCGTTGCACAGCTCTGGTCCGACTTTTTCGAAACCGGCCTGAACAGCAGGTACCAATCGAAACTGAAATCGGCCAGACGCGAACGCGCCGCCTATAGAACACGGGCCACCTTCTGATGGATATTTTCTCTGCGTTCAAAGACTGTTCGTGCTTGGTTCGCCTATCCGGGATTGTCTGGGCTCGGAATCAGTCCCACTGGAAGACAGTCAGAATGCTTGAAAAATCATCGGTCCAGACCCTTGCGTTTGAATCACCCTTCAAGAGCACCCAGCGAGGATCACCGATCAGCGCGCCGAGATCGTCTTTGGTACGGGCCATTACGACCCAGGTCGAAGGGAGCTTGCCCGCTCGAATGTCAGTCGTGTCGTTCTCTACTAGAGCGACTAGCCGCGCGTCGCTTGCGACGTTGCCGAGTACTTTCTGCAGGTCGAGGTAGCGATTTGAAATGTGGAGTACGAGGATGCCGTGGTCAACCAGCTTCGAAAGATACAGCTGGACTGCCTCACGAGTCAGAAGATGTATGGGTATTGCGTCCGCCCCGAAGGCATCGAGAATAAACATGCCGTAGCGGCTGTCGGGCGTGCTTTTCAGAGAAATCCGGGCGTCGCCGAGCACGACGTGAATCTGCGGTGAGCAATCCCTCAAAAATGTGAAATAGCGCGGATCGCGGCCGATTCGCTCGACGAGCGGATCGATTTCGTAGAAAGTGAAGTCCTCCCCGGGCGCCGCGTAGCAGGCCATTGTGCCGGCGCCGAGCCCAACGATACCAACGCGTCTCAATTTCTCGGAGCCGGCGAAGGCTTCGAAAACCTGGCCAACTGGGCCTGAGCGCGTGTAGTAGGAGAGGGGCTCGCGATCGCGTTCAGGGAACAGGCTTTGTATGCCGTGAATCGTCTTGCCGTCGAAGAGAATGCGGTAGTGGCCTGTCTCGTCATTTGCGATGCGATAAATACCGTAGAAGCTGCGCTGAGTGCGGAGGACATTCTGGTACACGCCAGAGTAGATCGTGCCCACAATCAAGAGGGCGGCAACGCCCATAGCGAAACGGATGGGACGCTTGGCAAAGCTGAGGCAGAGCAACAAGGAAGGACCGAAGGCTATGAGATGGAACGTCACTCCTGGCTCGATACGGAATTTAGACAAAACGCGAACAAGAACGATTGCCAGCGCACCGATTGCTAGCGGGAGAGTCACATCGAGCCAATTGAAGCGTGGCTGCTTTGCCGCAGGCAGCATGGTTTGCCGCAACAGCGCTGCGACGATCAGCACGAGAGGGAATTCCAAAACCGTGCTGAAGATCGCCGGCGCGATCGCCGCATTGAACAGTCCGCCCAAAACTCCACCGAGGGCTATCCAGAGATAGTAGCCGGTGAGGTGCTCGATCGGGGGTCTCCTCTTGGCCAGTTCCCCGTGGCAGGCCACCGCTACTACGAATAGCATCATGAGATTCACGCAGATCTCGACGAACAGCGGCCAACTCGCTTTCAAGACGACAGGCATGATGCCGGCCAAAACGAGGAGCGGCATGCGTTCGGCTAGTTGGTAATGGGAGATGACCTGGCGCTTTGCAAACACAAGAATGAAGCTTAGGAGATAGATGGCGAGAGGTAGAACCCAAAACATGGGAATCGGCGGGAATTCCGCAGTGAGTTGCGTTGTCACGCCGAGCATGAGGCTTGATGGGACGAACGCCAATGTTAGCCAACGCAAGCGCTCGCGGTAGGCGGGAGCTGGGGTTGTGCTGTCCACTTGGAGAGGAGTCGGCTCACCCGGATTTTGCGACTGCGGCGCGCGCCACAGCGTGGCCGCGCAAACGCCAATGAGAACAACAAGAACCCCGTAGCCGTACGCCCACAAGCGGCTTTGCTCCGCGAGCCGAAAACGCGGCTCGATAAGAAATGGATAACTCAAGAGGCCCAACATGCTTCCGAAGTTGCTTGCTGCATAGAGGAAATACGGATCGCTCGAGCGCGGGTGGCCGGTGCTTGCAAACCATTTCTGGAGAGTCGGCGTGACGGTTGACAAGACGAAAAAGGGAAGTCCGACGAGGATCATCAGGATCATGAGCAGCCACGGAACAGGGTTTCGCTCGACGGGCGGGACTCGCCCGGCCGGGAGGCTTACTGGGAGAATCATCAGGGGCGAGACTGCAAGACCTACGAACAATAATGCCTGCCACCGGGAGTTCATCCGGCGTGTCACAGCATTGGCAAAGGCGTACCCTGCGAGCAGCATCGCCTGATAGAAAAGCATGCAGGTGGTCCATACGGCCGTCGTGCCTCCGAGCAGAGGCAAGATCATCTTTGCGAACATCGGCTCCATCAGGAACAGCAAGGCGGCACTCGTGAACAAGGTGAGAGAGAACAGTGCGACGGACAGGGAGTCTCGTCGTGGGACCATCACAGAATGGCGGGCAATCATGCTTTCAGAAGCCTCCAGGAGAGCCACGATGGTAGAGGTTCGGCTGAGATCGCACAACACGTTACAACCCACGGTGAGCTCGGCTTCGCTTTCGGTTGGGTGGTTGTTGAAGTCCGTAGTCGGCATTCGTCGTCACGGCCGCGTCACAAGGTCTATGTCTTCCCGCGAGCTGTGCTTTCCTAAAGGAGGCAAGTAACCCTGGAAGCTTTGACGACCTGCGTCAGCGAGCCAGCCCTCCAAGATTGCCTTTCTGATCGATCCAACCGAGATACCGGTGCGGTTTCCAACAGTAAGGACAGGCCAGCAGGAGGACCCTGCCACTTCTCCGGAGAGCCAACCGATGAATCATGGCCTTTGGCGGTCAGCGAGGAATTCTGTCCGCCGGAATCACGCTCGTCGAGCTTCTCAAGCGTTTGTGACGAGCGGCTGACGCGAAAACAGTCAGATTACGGATGAATTGCTCCGTCCATTCGGAGTGCCAAACTTATCAGTTGCGACCCGGGGAACAGATTAGGAAGGCGGGAATCAGAAGAAACATGGACGCGGCTACCTATCGCGCCGCTTCGAGCAGTTTAAGTACCGCAGCCGATACGATGTCCGGTTTTTCGCGCGAGAGGAAATGGCCTGCTCCTGCGACGATGTTGCGGTCGACAAGAGAACTGAAATAGCCTCGGTCGATCGAGGGATCCGGTGGTGTTCGTGCCACCCCGTCATTCGCACCGTATAACGTGATCACAGGGATTTGTATCTTCGGATGCCGCGCCAGCTCCTGTTCAACCGCAACGAAACGGGGTTCGCCAGCCGCATTGGCATAGCGATGCCGATAGGAATGAATCACGACTGCGACGAAATCAGGATTGTCAAATGAAGCCGCAGTGCGGTTGAAGGTTTCGTCGCTAAAATTCCAACCAGGCGACCAGGTTTCCCACAATAGGCGGCAGATGCCGCGCCGGTTCGCCTCCAATCCAGCCCGGCCACGCTCGGTGTTGAAATACCACTGATACCAAAGGGCTCGTTCGGTTTCGGCATCCGCCGGCAACGGGGCGGCGACGGTGTTCTGGATCGTGTAGCCGCCGATCAAAACTGCGGCTCGCACCCGATTAGGGTGAAGCGCCGCAGCAACGCCGGCGGCGCGTCCTCCCCAGTCGTAGCCGACTACTGCAAATCGATGCACGTCGAGCGCGTCCGCAAGGTCGATCAGATCCTGACCGATCGCGGCCTGTTCAGCCATGCGAGGTGCAGTTGCGTCGCGAAAGCGAGTGGGCCCGTAGCCGCGCAGATACGGGACGATCGTGCGATATCCGGCCTTGACGAGTGGCGGCACGACGCCATCCCAGGCGCGCACATCGTCGGGGAACCCATGAAGAAGAAAAATGGGGAAGCCTTGTCGCGCGCCGTTGTCCTCAAATGCAATCGTGAGTGCCGGTGTCTGGACGAGCGTCGCGACCGGGTCTACAAATGTCTGCGCTTGGACATAGCGAGCTCCCCCCAAATCGCCTGAGACGGTGGCGGCCAAGGCACTCGCTTTGAGGAACGCTCTGCGACTGTAGGACATCTCTTTTCCCCAAGTTTTTCGGTTGGTAACCAATGCCTACTGTGCTCAATGCTCCATTCAGCCCTGCACGTAAGCTTTCGGATCTTCGCCGGTGAGTTCAGGCTCATATTCAGCCGGCCGATCTCCGGCCTCAGCAGATGCAACTGTCAGCGTTTCCCTGGCGGCCCACTCTAGCACACTCTGTTCCCGCAGTTATTATGGCTGGTATCTAGGAATAAACTGCGATTCATGTTCATCGAATTCGTGGTCAACCGATACCCATCTTCGCCTCCCAATCTGCCTGTCGTCCCGCCGCACCATGCTAAAGCGAGTGGACGACGGTTGGGGTATAATGAGGCGTGAAGAACAAAGTGGCGGAAGGTTACCCCCACAGCTGGAATCCCACAGTTTTTATAGCCGGCAAGCGCGTCCGCGAATCTCTAGACCGCAGGATAGCGTGAGCGCAGTCCTGGAAAACTGCCATCCCAGCCTGACCAACGGAGGAAATTTTGGCACAGGTGATCGAGGAAAAGTACGATCAAGTACGCCAACTCATCGGTATTGGCAAGGAGCGCGGCTATCTGCTTTATGACGAGATGAATGACATCCTGCCGCCCGAGGTGCATTCCTCTGAGGAGATCGATGAAGTGCTTTCCGCTTTTGACCGCTACGGTATCGGTGTCTATGAAGATGCCACCAGTGCCGAGGCGGCTCGTGGTGCCGCCGAAGTTTCCGATTTCGTAGAGCCGAAAAGGGCCCTTTTAACCGACGACATCGAACTCGATCTGGCGCCGGGAACGCTCGATAAGACGAATGATCCCGTTCGCTTGTACCTTCGCGAAATGGGTACCGTTCCACTGCTGACCCGCGAAAGTGAAGTGGTGATTGCGAAGCGGTTCGAGCGCGGGCATCTGCTCGTTCTGAAAACCATTACACGCGCGCCGCTCATTCTGAAGGAACTTTTACAAGTCGGGGAGCAATTGCGGAACGACTCGCGGTCGATCAAGGAAATCGTCCAGTTTGATGACGAGGAGCTATCAGAGGAAAAGATTGAGGTGAAGACGAAAGAGACCCTCCACCAGATTGATAAGATCGATTCGCTCTATCTGTTGGCGAAGAGACAAGCTGTGAAGCTGCGGCGTATGCCGCGTTCCAACAAGCGCCCCTACCTTCATGCTCGGTATGCCCTAGCGCGAACCCGCGTCAAGATGTCAAAACTCGTCCGAGGGCTCGATTTGAAGCTGTCCGAGAAGAAGCGGCTGATCGACAAGATTCACCAGACAGTCGAGCGCGTTCAATTCCTCGAGCGTGAAATCGGAAAGCTCGAGCGCCGAGTTGATGCATCGAAAGCCGATGTTCAGGCCGCAGCGCGCCGGGATCTTAGGGAACGCCGACAGGAGTTAAACGAAATTGAAGTCGCAAGTGAGGTCAGTCCGACGGAGCTGAAGCGAGCGCTCGGAGTGATTCTTCGAGGCGAATCGGACGCCGAACAGGCCAAGAAGGAATTGGTCGAAGCGAACCTTCGCCTCGTGGTCTCCATCGCGAAGAAGTACAACAACCGCGGCCTACAGTTTCTTGACCTGATTCAGGAAGGCAATATCGGTCTGATGAAAGGGGTGGATAAGTTCGAGTGGCGGCGTGGATACAAGTTCTCGACGTATGCGACTTGGTGGATTCGCCAAGCTGTCACCCGCGCCCTCGCTGATCAGGCCCGCACAATCCGCGTTCCCGTGCACATGATTGAGACAATCAACAAGCTCGTGCGGGTCCAGCGACAGCTCGTGCAGGAGTTAGGCCACGAACCTACTTCCGAAGAAATTGCCAAGCGGATGGACACCTCCGTCGACAAGGTGCGTAAGACCAAGAAGATAGCGCAGCAGCCGATATCGCTGGAAACGCCCATCGGCGAGGAGGAAGATTCACACCTAGGCGACTTTCTTGAGGATAAGGGCGCTGTCTCCCCCTCGGACGCAGCCACCTACCGAAGCCTTCAAGAACAGATTTCCTCTGCTTTGAAGACTCTCACGCCGCGCGAAGGGAAAATCATTCAGATGCGCTTCGGGCTAGAAGACGGAGACGAGCACACGCTAGAACAGGTGGGACAAACCTTCGCCGTCACCCGCGAGCGAATCCGGCAGGTAGAAGCTAAGGCGCTTCGCAAGCTGCGGCATCCTTCGCGCGCACAAAAGCTCCGTACGTTCCTCGCAGTCGGCGCGCGAGATTCGCTCTCTAGACCCTAGACCACATTCTGACGGCTCCCGTCCGGCGGCCTCGTTTTCACTTGGTACCGCCGTCAACCTGATCGTTCTCGAGCGATCTCCGCCCCGCGAGATGGACCCTTTCACCGAGCCAAGCTGGGTTCCCCTTGGTCTGCGCGTAGATGGGGACGCATCTGAACGCCTCTGCGCGCACGATTGACTTCACAGCCTCCACAATGGCATTCGATGGGTGTAAGCGTGAAGACCAGTGTTACGCGCTGGTTTTAAGGCTTGGTGAGCTCGCTGAACGGCACACGCCTGCAATCGTACCCGCGTGTCTGGCAAGCGTGCAGGACGGCATCGGTGTCTTGCGTGTAGATGTCAGCACGTCCGCCAAGTGATTTGTTTTCCACTCTTTCTTCGCCCCGGATAATTAGACTCATCGATTCTTCTAGGTTGTCGTAGGCATGAATTTGGCGCTCTGTTCCACGGCTGAGAATGTCCCGCGTTGCATTCATGCTCTCGAGAGTCTGCTGCATCTGTCGCTGGTAAACTCGGTCGTCAACTTTCCAGGAACTCCAGATTCTCATCAGGTCAGGGAATTCGCCGGGAAACAGATCGGCCGGCGCAGCGACGTAGGAAGTGTAGAGCGTCCATCCCGCCGTAACATTTAGTGCAGTGTACACGAGCGCGAAAACTTTGAAAGGGCGTCCATTGGAGGCAACTTCCTGCAACAGGTATGAGCCTCTCCCATTCGGCATGGGCGCGGGAGTTTCCCTGACTTCAAGGACTCGACCTGGTACGTTGTTCAGGTTCAGTCCTTGCTGGAGGTTCACCCGGGAGAAGTAATTCACAAAATAGGAGAAGGCAGGAACGGGCTGGAGGTATGGGCCGGCCATGCCACGGGAACCCGGCAAGGTGGATACGAAGAAAATCAGCCCAAGCTCGATGAGCTCTTGGTGGGTCCCGACGATGGTCAGGATACCTTGATTGCATTCCGTGATTCGCCAGCCGGCGGGCAGATCTGCGGCGGCGCTCCTGTCTCCGGCGGTCTGGCGTTTCCATTCCTTTGGCGGTGAGAGATCGATGGGGCCGCCGCCGCGCGAACTGCTCGGCATTTCCTGAGCGAGTCTCAATGACAAAGGTTCGAAGGAGGAGCTGAGTGCATCAGGCCGATCAAATATTAGTCCAAAAGCGCCGCCAGACTGGCCGACGACTGCCGTAGCCACACCGCGCACGTGCTGACTCTCCAGACTGGCCGACACCATGACCTGTACCGCTTGATCCTCGGGATCACTGACCGCAGACAAAAGCTGTGAAGGGCCGTCAAAGTAGGTCTTCAGGGAGGCCAGAGAATCACGCATGACAGCCCGAGCGGAGCTCCTATCTCCTGAGAATCTTGTGTACAGCAGCCGGCCAGACCCGTGCGGGTTGTTATAAGACTGAAAGCCCGGCGGCAGTGCATGATCTGGAAATGACCCGCCAACGGTCTGCCCGACAAAAGAAGTCCTTTGAGATTCAGCAATACTCGTACTCGGTATCGAAGCTAATGCCGAGATCAGGGTTACGACCAGTAGCACACGCACTGCCGTCTGCCTGTTCATGCGTCCTCACCAGCTGACCGGATCATTTCAGATTGTCAGGAATCTACGCAAGAAAAAACTCGAGCTCTCCGCTGGTCCACATGACGCCTCTGAGGTCGGGATTCTCCTCAGAAGGCCACAGTCTCCCGTGTTCTCCTTAAGGAAGACGGTTGGCAATGGCCGACAAACAACTTAAGAACGTCAAGATCTGAGTGGATGACCGACGCGGTACACCGCTTGCCTCCTGAGAAGTTGGGCCCGTCGATCACGATTGGCTTACCTCCTGCGAACTTCACGCGTTTGTCTTTAGAACTCGCATGCAGTCCTTCCGCGGCCAGCATGACGCCGGCCTTCACTCTTCGTTGTACTTTCCATCGTGGCAAGAATTTCCCTGCTCGGAAGAATGCCTGCCTCTGAAGCCTTACTCGCCTTTGACGATCACCATGCATCGCATTTTGATGTCTCCTTTCTATTTCGGTCAAAGTTGGACTTCCCGACGGCCTCGACCGCTTGATCGAAGCTGGGTACTTGAATGTTGTATCAGGAGCCGCGAGATCGACACTTTCAGAATTGTTTTTGAAGTGCGCGCTGCCACCTTACCCCGCGTGAGCAAGCAAGGGTCGTGCATAAAGGCCACTAAAAGAATGCCAGCGGCCTCTTAGAGCAGCCTGTGCGGATACTTCAAGCCGCTGGCGCAAGATTAACAAAAGAGGGCATTGTACCTGCTGCAGTGGAAATGGCGATGTTCATGCTTCAAACGATTCTCATAGCTGGCTGTTCGTTTGTGGCTGAGCGCGTTGTGGGTCCGTAAATGAATGCTCAAACGGTCGGTTTGGGAGGGTTAAAACCAGCATATACTGTCTTATTGCTTCGGGACGAACCAGTTCCGTTGCATGACGCACCGCACTATATGCAGTGCAAAGGCCTGTCACCGTCATGGCATTTTCGCTCCGTGTGCCACGACCAGGCGCTGCCGGGCCGCGCTCCCCGGCGGCACGCCGTCTACGGCTTCCACCTAGGCGTGACCCGCATGAGGCACCGGGTGCGCTGTGGGTTGGTCGGGGTTTTACCCGATTCGCAGAATCTGTCCCCATAGTAGACTGTACGTGTTGATAGGAGTCCGCTTGATGCTCATCCAGCTAGGCTACGACATCCGCTTTACTATTCCAGCGACAGTTCCCATGGTCGCGCTCTTGCACGTGCACCCATCGCGCACGCTCGATCTGCGCGCGCCGGACGAAATGCACATCGACCCTTGGTCTCCGGTGGAGAATTACCACGATAGCTTCGGAAATCGGTGCGCTCGCTTTGTTGCGCAGCCCGGCGTATTGCGATTGCACAGCACCGGATTGATCCAGGACTCGGGCTCTCCTGACATCGTGAACTGGAATGCTCGCGAAGTACCGGTCCAGTATCTGCCGCACGACCTTCTGTCTTATCTGCTTAACAGCCGGTATTGTGAAGTGGACCTGCTTACCAATACCGCCGCCGAACTTTTCGGCGGGCTTATGCCCGGATGGGGTCGCGTTCAAGCGATCTGCAATTGGGTCCACGCCAACGTCACGTTCGGCTACCAGTACGCGCGCCCGACAAGAACCGCCCTTGAGGTTTACAACGAGCGCGTCGGCGTCTGCCGCGATTTTCAGCACTTGGCCGTCACCCTGTGCAGGGCGCTCAATATTCCCGCGCGTTACGCGACGGGCTACCTGGGTGACATCGGCGTCACCGCAGTTCCGTCTCCGATGGATTTCAGTGCGTGGTTCGAGGTGTACCTAGAGGACCGTTGGTGGACGTTTGATGCTCGACACAATCAGCCGCGAATCGGGCGCGTGCTCATGGCCGTCGGCCGCGACGCGTCCGATGTTGCCATTACCACTTCGTTCGGCCTGGCAAATCTTACGCAATTCACGATTGTCACCGAACAGGTTCCGGAGAGCGCCAGCGCCTGCGCTTAGGTCTGCTCGCCCCCCGCGGGGCGGTCTGGTTCAGGTATTCAGGGACCCGAAAACTGAATTTTCAGGATGCTCAATTTATGATGCTCTTTCCAGATTTGTCTGAGTCTGCGCTTTCCCACTGCTACGTTTCGCACAGTTATGAACGCGCTTATCGTGGTGTTCTTGTCTGCCGAAAGAGCATTACTTCGCCTTCTTGGCCTTCTCCGCTCTGATCTTCGCCCATCGGGCTTTCGCTGCCCGAGAGATTTTCGCTCGGCCAGCAGCCGACAATGTTCTCTTCGTGCTTTTTCCATCTGAACTGGTGATATGCCCCGGCAATACAGCCCTCTTGCCCCCGCCATTCAAAGCAACAATGGCACTCTTAACTGCCGTCAACTGTCGTTCTAACTTGGTTTCTTCGTTGTGCAATGCTTCTACGATGTTCATAACACCTCCAGGATGGTATTAGACACTGGCAGCTTTCGGAGTACAAGAAGGTAGTGTTCTCGATACGTGAAGGTACCGTGATAGGGGGTCTAGACTTTTGGAACAGCCTAATCTAAAAAGAATAGCAGCGAAATAAAACGATGACCCTCAAAGACGCCAAAGCGCTGGCTCAGCAGTTGATGTTCGAATACGGTTTGTCCCATTGGCACTTTGAGTTCGACCGGGCCGTGCTTCGGTTTGGTTTCTGCGTGTACGGCATTCGCATGATCACTCTAAGCAAAAATTTACCGTCTTAAACTCCGAGCAAGAAGTCAGAAACACGATCCTCCACGAAATTGCACATGCCCTCGTAGGACCGAATCACGGGCACGGCAGAGTGTGGAAAGCCAAAGCAAAGGAACCGGGCTGCACTGGCTCTCGTTGCTGTGATCGTTCGGTTGTCGCTCCGGTGACAAAATGGATAGCGGAATGTCCAGGTTGCAGACGTGTGGTCAGAAGACATCGCCAGAGGGTTGCTTCCTGCGTGAACTGCAGCGGCAACTCTTTCAACCCTCGATACCAACTACACTGGAAAATAATCCAATCATAA
>Ga0182024_10018311_pt1 | contig 13052 bp, 11 predicted proteins | sample P32metaG_FD_120480 | JGI IMG/M metagenome (GOLD analysis project Ga0182024, IMG submission 120480) | Permafrost microbial communities from Stordalen Mire, Sweden - P3-2 metaG (Illumina Assembly) | ecosystem: Environmental > Terrestrial > Soil > Wetlands > Permafrost | place: Sweden: Stordalen...
TGACCCGAAGGACGCTTTACCACGCCTGGCGGATAAGTACGCGCCTTCTCTGTTGGTTTTGGGAACTCACGGCGGAGGCTGGATGGAGCGAAAACTCATCGGCTCAGTAGCCGAAAAGGTTCTTCGGTCCACGCGATGGCCGGCGCTGACTGTTGGCCCACAGGTGCGACCTCCAGCTTCTGGAAGGTCGCTATTTCATCGCATTCTCTACGCCACAGACTTGACTTCGGCAGCTGCCAGGGCGGCCGTATTTGCGGTCTCGTTCGCGCAGGCATTCGGGGTGGAAATCGATGTACTCAACGTGATTGAAGGCGGAGCCGTCGATCATCCAGACCGATTGGGCGAGATAAGAAAGCGCTTTTATAGCGCTCTCGATGCTGTTGTGCCTGAGGAGGCGAAAGAGTTCTGCGATCCAAGAACTTTCGTCGCGGTCGGCGATGCACACGAGCAGATCCTCAGGCATATACGAGAACGATCGATTGACCTTCTGGTCCTGGGAGTCCAAAAAACCTCTCATTTGGGGATGGAGATGAGGACGTCCAGAGCTTTTCGGCTCATCGTCGACTCTCAATGCCCTGTTCTTACCGTTACTGGGTGAGATTGTGGGTCGATTCACGAAGAAAAGGCATGAAAAAAGCTAAACGACACAAGCAAAAAAACCAGGACTCTACACCCATGGCGGTGGCGATAGCGACACTTTGTGGGGCCACAGCTCTTTACTGCGGTGAGATCATCTACGACAACATCAAGGATTCCGGCGCACCGGACATACGTCAACTGCCAGGATGGCGCGCCCATATGGCTTCAGCCTGTGTCGGGACTCTGGCTTTCGTCATATCTCTGTTCCTACTCGAGAGTTTAGGGCGACGATCGAAAAGCAGTGCTCTGAGGTCTACTGTCCCGTGGTTGCCGCTGGTGGCACTTACCGGTCTGGCCACTGCAATCCATATCCCGACCTACCTGGTAGCTCTGGTCACTGCCCTCTACAGCCCGTGGGCGTATTTACATACGCGCCCGGTCCAGTAGCTTTTTTCCCTGTCATAAGGCCGGTCGGGTTTGAAACCGGAGCGAGCCGGTCAGGAAGCGTTAAGTAAAACGGGCGCCCCTTTTATGACAGGACAAAAACGGCGGCCAGGTGCAACGATGCCTGAAATCGAACTTATGACGTCAATAGGTAAAGAAGGTACAGTATCCCATGAGATACCTGAGCCTGCTAATTACTCTCAGTTGTGCCCTGCCACTCTACGCAAGCAAACCAGCCGACCGCTTAGTGGCGCCCCCGCCCGGCGCAACGCTGCCGATCGCTCTGATCAAAACTTTGAAGCCCATGCACCTGGCCGTGGGCGAGACCATCACTGCGCGGTTTATCCAACGTGTGCCGGTGAGCACCAACTCGTATCTGCCTCACAAAGTGGAGGTGGTCGGCAAAGTCGTCAACTACGGCCCTTCCTCGCTCAGCATTCTTTTTACCGAGCTTCGTTGGAAAGGCCAAACGGTTACCCGGTGAGCAACCGGCTAAGCCCCGGCCGTGAGATTTGGGTAATTTGCTAATTTTGTGAGGTCTGGAAGTGATTTCTGCCCACGATGAGCAATTGTGAGCAGTTATGCAATCGCCGGAATTGCTTTAATGAATACTTAAGGCTTCGCGTACACGGACCCATGTAATCCTCAGCGGAGTCACACTTATCGCGTTGTTCCTCGTCATCTATTTTCTACTCGGCGACAAGGGAAGGAAGCTCCTACCCGGCCTGCATCACGACCCGCAACCCAATTCGTACGTTCTGCCACTAGCTTCAGACATCGTCCAGGCTTAAGGCTTGCGACCGTATCATCGCGGTCGGCCTCGTGCCGGCGTGGGAGCCACCTGGTCTTTCGTCGCATCATCGTAATGCAACATAACGATAGAGCGCGGATTGACGAGGTAGTCAGCACCCACTACAAATGATCCTTTGCCCGTTTCAGAGATGTCGTCCGGCGACGGCAGCGAAGTGTCTATGAGGCGCAGCCAAGCGGCATCCGAGTTCTCTTCAACGGGAGGAAGCTCAAACGCGAGCGGCCGCCAATAGGAGTTGATCGCAATGTAGCGCACCTGGCTAACGGCGATATTATGCAGGGTGAGCGCGACACTGTGGGAATTTCTTCCCCAGTCGGGCTTTCCGAGCTGAACTCCGTGCCATTCAATTCGGGCCTTGCTGAGATAGTCTTCCAGGGTGATGCGACCACCTTTGGTTCCTTGATTAAAGTTGAGGCGAAGACGGATCATATTGCGCACGAACCGCAGCAGGTCTGCATTGCGGTGGCAAAGATTCCAATCGAACCAGCTGATTTCATTGTCCTGGCAATATGCGTTGTTGTTTCCTTGCTGGGTGCGCCGAACTTCGTCTCCCATAAGCAGCATCGGCGTTCCCACCGATAGGAGCGTGAGGGCGAAGAAATTCTTTATCTGCTGCTTTCGCAAACGTTCTACGTCCGCGCCGGCAGTCGGACCTTCGACTCCGCAATTCCAACTCAGATTGGCGCTCGCGCCATCACTGTTCAGCTCATGGTTAGCCTCGTTGTGCTTGTGATCGAACGAGACAAGATCGTCAAGGGTAAAGCCATCATGACAGGTGGTGAAATTGATGCTCTGCCCTGCCGGCCGATCTCCCTCTTTATAGATGTCGAAACTTCCAGTGACTCGTTCGCGAAGTTTCCAGACAGTATTCTGGTCCCCCTTGATAAAACCCCGAATGTCATCGCGGAATCGGCCATTCCACTCCTTCCACTTATCCTGTCCAAAGCTTCCGACCTGATACAAGCCTGCCGCGTCCCACGGTTCAGCGATCAACTTGGAGCCCGCCAGAACGGGATCCGAATCGATTTCCCAAAGGATAGGTGGGTTCAAAATCGGCTCACCAGAGTCGCTTCGCGAAAGGACGGACGCCAGATCGAAACGGAAGCCGTCGACATGCATCTCTGAAGTCCAGTATCGCAAGCTATCCAGGATGAGTCTCTTGACCACGGAATGGTTTGCCTTGAGGGTATTGCCGGCTCCCGTATAGTTCGCATAGGTAGCCTTGTCGTTGTTGAGAATGTAGTAAAAGCTGTTTTCGAGCCCGCGGAAGCAGAGTGTCGGGCCGTGTTCGTCGCCTTCGGCGGTGTGGTTGTAGACGACGTCGAGAATCACTTCGATGCCGGCGCGATGCAGTTCTTTCACCATGGTCCTGAATTCATTCAGACAGATGAGAGGGTCCTTCGAGGCGCTGTAGGCAAGGTGAGGAGCAAAGAAGGATACGGGGTCATATCCCCAGTAATTGCTCAATTCCGGAGGAGCGTCTCCGGCATCGAACTGATACACAGGCAGAAGTTCCACCGCCGTGACGCCCAGTTCCTGGAGATACGGAATTTTCTCGATTACGCCGAGATAAGTACCACGGTTGGCCGGAGCCACGCCTGAACTGGGGTGGCGAGTGAATCCCGCCACATGCATCTCATAAATGACGGTCCTGCCAAACGGTGTATACAGCGGCCGATCTCCCTCCCAGTCATAGGTGCTTAGGTCACCCAAAACACTTTTCATAGATACCGCAGCGTTGTCCCCGGGTCTACAGGCCGCAGCTCGATCATAGTTTTGACCGACGGATACGCTTTTGCCGTACGGATCAAGCAGGACTTTGAGTCTGTCAAAACGTTGCCCGTTCGTCGGATCGTTGGGACCATCGGCACGGTACCCGTAAAGTTGCCCCGCCTTGATTCCAGGTAAGAAGATGTGCCAGTAGTGCGACGTTCGATGGATGAGCGGATCGAGAACAATAACGTCGGAGGGCCGAGAATCATCGATGTGGTCAAACAGGACGAGTTCCATTTGCGTGGCGCTGGCGGAAAAGACACTAAAATTTGTTCCCGCGGTGCTTATTGTCGGGCCGAGGGGAAATGGACGGGTGACCTGTGAGCGCTGCGCGGCCAGATCTTGAAACTCGGCGGACTTCTGAAATGGTTCCATGGTCTACTCCAGACGAGGGCCAGGGTTATACGGGAAAAATGGCTTACTACCGTGGCTAGAGCCGTTATCGGCCGATTCGAGCATCCCGTAGTCTAGTCACAATGAATGCATATCAGCAGCCGCTCATCATAGCCACGTACAAGAGCGAGATGACGATAGAACCCGCAATCCCAACCGCAAGGAGAGGCGCTTTGGTCGTGGACGCCGATTCGGACCGACTATTCTGTTGCGGATTCAATGGGTTGTAAAACACTGGAAAGGTTTCACCCTGTCGCATGGCAACCGGTGATGTGCATTCATCGCTGAAGGTCCTGGCATGGGCGTAGTAGCTAAATGAGACAACGAACTGGTTGCGCCCGGTGGCGATGCCAAGGGAGAGCGTATTCATCCTGGCGAACTCATAGTGGCAGGCGGTGACTTCTGCTGCCGTTTCCAGCCAGGGAACCGACGTACCGTAAAGTTGCGCGATCTTCGAATCCATAGAATTATTTGTTTTAATCATGCCGTCCTCGTTGGCAGCTGTTGATTCCCCGAGTGAGTTGGCCAGGATCGTTGAGTTGGATACGGTGCCCGCTGCCGGCCTTCGGAACGGAAGTCCCGGCGGAGGTATCCCTGGCCATACAGTAAGCCGACCGCGGCTACGGTGGTTCTTCCGAAACCATGCGTCTGCATTCCATGAGTCATGGTTCTGGCGTAACAGATCGTTCAGACGTTGACGAAGTTCCGGCGTTGCCAACGAAGACTTGATCTTCTCCTGGGGGATTGTCTGCAGGATGACCCGCGGGTTTTGTGTCGCCCTCCCACTGTTCGGGATCCAGTTGTTCCCACAGTTCATCGGCCGCATGGTTCCGGGACCAATGCAGATTACAAACCAGCTCCGCCAATGCGCCCATGCCTTCAACCTTCGGCCAAATCGTGAATGCTTTTGAATCGCTCACTTCGTCTCCTGAAGATGCTGAGGAGCAGGAGAAGAAGCCATCCACGCAAATTCTTGCGCTCGCGATGGCCTCTCTCCGGATTCTGATTCTTGCCGCATCGGACTTTGCGGCCCTAGCTATCGGTGAACACGTTCGCGTGAGGGTGACCCTTGGCCAAGGGCGGAGGTGAAGCAGGATCCTTGAAGTCAGCCGTCCAACTCCAGTTCCTGATCTCGGGCATGTCTTCCAGGTGCTCTCGAATATAATCGTGGTGCTCGTACAGCTTTCGGTTGAACAGGTCGATCGCTGCAGATGCCGGCGAACGCAGCCGGGGAACATGTTTAAGCGCTTCGATGGCAAGATGAAAGCGGCTCATCTCATTCAGTACGACCATGTCGAAGGGCGTTGTGGTGGTGCCACGATCCATATAGCCACGTACATGGAAGCGGCTTTCATTTGAACGCGCATGAACCATGGTGTGAATAAGCCAGCGATTGTTGTGGAAGGCAAAGATGACGGGAACGTCCTTAGTGAAGAGCGTGTTGAAGGACATATTGTCCATCCCATGGGGATGATCGTCCGGCATCATCAGCGCGGTTAAATCCACGACGTTCACGACGCGCACCTTGATCCCGGGAACATGCTTCTGTAAGAGCCATGACGCTGCGCAGATTTCAATCGTTGGCACATCGCCTGCGCATGCCAGCACGACGTCCGGATCTCCACCGCCATCATTGGTTGCAAACTTCCAGGTCGAAGCGCCTCGCGAGCAATGCTCGAGGGCCTCATCCATGTTCAGCCACTGAAGTTGCGGCTGCTTGCCGCAGGTAACGATGTTCACGTAGTTGCGGCTCCGCATGCAATGGTCGAAGACGCTCAGCAGGCAATTGCTATCCGGCGGATAATAAATCCGAACCGTTTCGCTCCTGCGCGCCAGCGCATTGTCCACGAATCCCGTCGCCTGGTGACTGAAGCCGTTGTGATCATTTCGCCAGGCGTGACTCGTCAGCAGGACATTCAGCGATGCGAGTGGCCTACGCCACGGGAAGTCACGACATTGTTCGAGCCACTTGGCATGTTGCGTCAGCATGGAATCTACGACCTGTGCGAAGGCTTCGTAAGAAGACCACATGCCATGACGTCCAGTCAGCACATACCCCTCGAGCCATCCCTGACAGCAATGCTCGCTCAATACCTCCATTAAGCGACCATCTGGACTCAGGTCGTCGTCGATCGAGACTGTCTCCGCCATAAAGCATCGCTTGGTAGCTTCGAGAACGGAACCCAGGCGATTGGAGTCAGTTTCATCGGGGCAGAACATGCGGAAATTTTTCGGATTCAGCCGGAAGACGTCGGCAAAGAAATCTCCGAGCTTGCGTGGCGCTTCAGCCACGACCTGGCCCGGGCCCGGAATTTCGAGCGCATAATTGGTAAAGTCCGGCAGATCAAGCGTAGTCAGCAGCCGCCCCCCATTCACATGAGGATTCCCGCCCATCCGACGATTCCCTATCGGCGCGAGTACTGCTAATTCCTCAATGAATTGTCCCTTTTCATCGAAGAGTTCCTGCGGCTTGTAGCTTTTCATCCAGGCTTCAAGGATCTTGAGATGTGCGGGGTTTTCTCTCACCGTTGCGAGAGGAACCTGATGAGCACGAAAGGTGCCTTCGATCGGGATTCCATCCACTTCCTTCGGGCACGTCCAACCCTTGGGTGTGCGCAAAATCATCATAGGCCAGACCGGGCGCTTCTTGAATCCATTCTTTCTCGTCTCCTGCTGAATCGCTCTGATCTCGGCATAGCAATCATCCAGCGTTTGAGCCAGTAATTGATGCACGACTTCCGGATCGTCGCCCTCGACAAAGTAGGGCTTATAACCTCGTCCTATATAAAGAGCCTTCAGGTCTTCGTCGCTGGTTCTTGCCTGCACAGTCGGTCCAGAGATTTTGTAGCCATTGAGGTGCAGGATCGGGAGGACCGCACCATCCCGAACCGGATTAAGGAAGTTGACCGATTTCCAGCTTCCTTCGAGGGGACACGTTTCCGATTCTCCGTCACCAATCACGCAGGCCACGATCAGATCGGGATTATCGAAGGCAGCGCCAAAAGCATGGACCAGCGAATAACCGAGTTCCCCGCCCTCATGCATGGAATTTGGGACGTGCGGCCCGCAATGGCTGGGCACGCCGCCCGGCGTCGAGAATTTCCTGAATAGTAATCGCATACCGTTCTCATCGGACGTCACCTCTGGGTGAACCTCGGTATATGTGCCTTCGAGATACGAGCTTGCATTGAGCGAAGGGCCGCCATGTCCGGGACCGGCAATATAAATGATGTTCGCGTCATGTTCTTTAATGAGGCGATTTAAATGAATGTAGATGAGATTCTGCCCCGGCGAGGTTCCCCAGTGCCCGAGTAGGCGCGGTTTGATCTGTTCTGCTTTGAGTGGCTCGCGCAGGAGCGGGTTCTCAAAGAGGTAGATCTGGCCGATGCACAGATAATTCGCGGCACGCCAGTAGCGGTTCATCTTGTCGAGAAGCTCTGGCGTGAGCGGACCCAAAGGAACTGGAGTGGCCGTCTCGCACTTGCCGTTTGCAGCGACGGCGGTAGACAGAGCCACGTCGAAGATAAACTTAGTTGGCTTCCCTACAACATCAGGGTTCCGGACTGGTGATATCGGACCGCTGTCCCGATCAGCTTTAACTTCCAGGTCTTTTGTCGGCATGATGGCTATCTCTCCTTATATCCAGGTTCCTGCTGTGAAACATGACTGTGGCTTTACAACGTTATTTGGTGAGCAGCTTACGGATCGAATGCAATTCCTTAAGACGCTTGGGAGTAGTTTTGGGATAGGCCATCTTGAGGTCCTCAAGCGCATCGAGGACTACACGGGAGACGATCAGACGAGCGTTCTTTTTATCGTCGGCAGGAACAACGTACCAGGGCGCGTATCGGGTGCTTGTTGCGTGCAGGCAAGCCTCATAAGCCTTTATGTAATGCTTCCAATATTTCCTCTCGTGAATGTCGGCGAGACTGAATTTCCAATTCTTGTCAGGCTCATCGATGCGCGCCAGAAACCGCTTTCGCTGCTCTTCCTGCGAAAGATGGAGGAATATTTTGACAATCCGGGTTCCGTTCTCATGAAGGTATCTCTCCAAATCGACGATCGAGCGATATCGTTCGTCCCAGATGGTCTTTTGGTTGCGCAATTCTTCCGAAAGTCCCTGGCTGCGGAGAATCTCAGGATGCACACGGACCACCAACACCTCTTCGTAGTAAGAACGATTGAAGATGCCGATACGTCCGCGTTCAGGAAGCCGGCAGGTTGTGCGCCAGAGGAAGTCATGTTCCAGCTCTTCGGCGCTTGGTTGCTTGAAACTGAAGACCTCGCAGCCCTGCGGATTGATTCCGGACATGACATGGCGAATGGCTCCGTCCTTGCCCGCCGAGTCCATCCCCTGAAAGATTAATAGCAACGCATATCGGTTGGACGCGTAATGAAGCTGTTGCAGGGAACTCAACTCCTGAACGTGTTTTTCCAAAAGTTCCTGATACTCCTCCTTCGACTTGCAGATATCCTTCACAGTCGTTGGCCACGCCGAGAGATTGACCCTTTTCCCGGACGGCGCACGGAAATCCTTTGAATCGATGTTCATCTTGCTCCTTTCGGTCTTCAAATCCACAATCGGACTGCCCCTGAAGACAGTAAGGAAATTACACCATTTGCCAGAGCTTCGGCCGAATGCGTATGCGATCCCTTGCTTTGACGGCAAACTGATCTGCTGACTTACGGACCCGGCATCTGAATCAACCATGATGCTGAAGGTGGCAGGGCTCAGCGTTCCATGGTTGGGAGACCTACGGACTAAGTATGCTCGTCAAAACTCAAGGATTCTGTGCAGTTTTGCTCGATCACGGCCAGACAGTTCAAGGATTCTCAGTTCTGACTACTCAGCCGTCACGACGACTGTGAGATAGGGCTTTCCATTCTGACGCTGCTCAGCGCAAGAGACAGTCCATGCGACAAAATAGGCGGCAACATTTCATTCGGACAACGAGCATCCCGTTCAGCACTTTGTCTTCAATGCCGTTCCGTATGAGCAGCTCTAGACGTGGCGCGCTCGTTTTGTCAGCGCCTCGAAGCCGGTAATCACGTCGAAAAGCTCTTCATCGATGGATTCCTGCCGGATGCGGTGAAAAGAGCGATTTAAATCTCCCAGAATATCTTCGATGTTCCTCTCCGCGCGCTGCATTGCCGCCAAACGACTGGCGTTTTCGCTGGCAAGAGATTCAGCGCACGCCTGAAAGAGCAGAACAAAAAGATATCCCCGTATGAAAGCTGCAAATGCCGAAGCAACTCCTCCGATGACCTCCGGCAGACTCTTTGTCGGCCACGGAACTGCAGCGACCTTGCTTTGCCATGCGTGATCGAGCGGCAGGAGCCGATGGCCGACTGGTTCGTAGAAGGTGCCGGCTCTGGGGTGATTGTGAAAGATATAGACGTCAGTTAGCTCGCCTCGCTCGCGGGCCGCCTCAATCTCGGTCAGGATTTGGCCAACGAAAGACGTGATGGCATTGACCGAGGCCGGCACAGACAACACGTTGGGCTGGGTAAGGCCGGTGTCTGCCATAAGCGCGCGCATGCGATCGCCCACCGCCCAGATTTTTGTCGTTTTACCAGGAAGAGCCCTGAGCCTGTTGGAGGCGAACTCGACGAGCACCTCATTGAATCGGCCGACAAGGCCCTGGTCGGAACCGAAGATGACCGCGCCCACCGTCACGCTGCGGCGCGCGTTTCCAGTCTCCACAAGCGGGCGCGGGCCTGCCTGCCGAAGACATACGGTAAGCGCGAGTTCCACGGTTCGGTGATAGCCTTCCAGCGATTGGACTGCCCTTTCGTACTGACCGATGCTGGAGGCCGCCAGGGCCTTCATCGAGCGTACGACAGCCTGCAAATCATTCGCTCCCGCGATCTTTCGGCTCAGGCTCTCGGTTGTGCCGCTCATGACGCGCTCATGGAACGGGGCTTGACCGCAGGTTTAGCCGCGGGTTTAGGTTGGGCCTGGGGTTGGAAGGAGGCGAGCGCCTTCGTGGCAACGTCGAGAATCGCCTTGCGGTCGTCGTCACTCAATTTGCCGGCGGTCGTAAGCCGCTCCACGACGTCGACCGGGATGCCCGTGGCCGCCTTCCGCAGCGACTGCTCAGCGCCGGTCATCTTTTCGAGAGGCACCTCGTCGAACAGGTCCGCCGACAAAGCCAGGAGCACTGCAATCTGTTCGACCATCGACACTGGTTGCGACTCAGGCTGTTTGAGGCAGGCGCGGATGCGCTGTCCATGATCGATCGTCTTGCGGGTGGCGTCGTCGAGGCGGGTGCCAAACTTGGCGAAGGTCTCCAATTCCTCAAATTGCGAATAAGCGAGCTTCAGATTGCCGGCGACCGCGCGATAGGCAGCCCTCTGCGCCGCTCCGCCGACGCGTGAGACGGACTTGCCAACGTCGATGGCAGGAAGGATTCCCAGCTCGAACAATGTGGGCGAGAGGTAGATCTGGCCGTCCGTGATGGAGATAAGGTTGGTCGGGATATACGCCGAGATATCCTGCGCCTCGGTTTCGATGATCGGTAGCGCCGTGAGCGACCCACCTCCGCGGTCCTTGCTCAGGTGCGTGGACCGCTCCAGCATCCGTGAATGGATGTAGAAGATGTCGCCGGGGAAGGCCTCACGTCCCGGTGGGCGACGCAACAGCAGTGAAAGCTCTCGATAAGCGCGGGCGTGCTGGATAAGATCGTCGTAGACGATAAGCACGTCGCGTCCTTTTTCCATGAAGTACTCTGCGATGCTGGTCGCGGCATAGGGTGTGACGTACACCAGGCCGGGTGCGTCGTTGCCCTCGACGACGACCGCGACGGTGTACTCCATCGCGCCCTCCTTTTCGAGGTTGGCGACAGCCTTGGCGACGGCAGAGGCGCGCTGGCCGATCGCACAATAGACGCAGACCACATTCTGCCCGCGCTGGTTGAGGATGGTATCGATGGCGATGGCCGTCTTGCCGGTTTGGCGGTCGCCTAGTATCAATTCGCGTTGGCCGCGACCAATCGGTATGAGCGCGTCGACGGCCATCAAGCCGGTCTGCAGGGGCACTGTCACGGGCGCTCGATCCATGATGTGCGGCGCGGGGCGTTCGACAGGCAGGCGCTTTTCTGCGCCAATCGCCCCCTTGCCGTCGAGTGGATTCCCCAGCGGGTCAACCACTCGGCCCAACAGAGCGTCTCCCACGGCGACATCCATTACACGACCGGTGCGTTCGACTTCGTCACCTGCTTGCAGGTGTTGATAATCGCCCAGCAGAACGACACCGATCTCGTCCTGATCCAGATTGAAGGCGATGCCAAGCAAGCCACTGGGAAACCTTATCAACTCCTCGAACCCCACGTTGGGTAGGCCGGACACCGTCGCGATACCGGTGGAGACGTTGGTAACCACGCCAACTTCACGGGGCGACAGTTGCGGCGCAAAGGCATCACGCGCCTGGGTCAGACCCGCGAACGCGCGATCCATAGCGGGTTGCAGGATAGCGGGAGGCGCGCTCATTGGGTCCCCGCTTGAACGACGGATTTCAGCGCGGCCGTGCCGCCTGCTTCCGTCTTCGGTGCTGGCTTGTCGGCCGCCTTAGGTTGGACGCCGGGTTGGGCCTCCAGCAGCGCAACGACCTTTTCGTCGAGCGACTTGAGGTATTCGTCAATGCTCCATGCAAGCTTCTGACCATTGGCCATGAGTTCAATTCCGCAAATGGCGCTTGGCTTGGTCTGGAACTGGATGCGGATGACCGCCGAGAAGGTTTCATTCAGTGCGTTCTGGATTGCGGCCTTTTGTTCAGCGGGCAATTCGAAGGCACTGCGCACCCATGCCGCTTCGGATGAGGTTTTAAGCGCCACGCCCAGCGACTCTTTATCCTTTTCGTTCAAGGCGCGGAGGCGACGGGTGAAGACCTCGCCAACGCGCTCTTCGAGAGTCACCGTAGCCAGGTCAGAGAGAGTCTTCCGCGCGATGTCGAAGACTTGCTCCGCGGCCATTCGCGTGATCTCGCTGCCCAGCCGCGTTTGGTCGCTTTGCAGAGCCGCCGCTTGCCCGGCGCGCAGGTTATCCGCATCTTTGCGCGCTTCGTCGAAGAGCCGTGCATGCTCGGACTTCGCGTCCTCCGTCGCTTTGTTCATGAGAGCAGTACGCTGTTGGTCGAAGTCCTGATTCTTCTTTTCGAATGCGACGCGCTCCTTCTCCGCATCCGCTTTTTTCGCGTCCGCGTTTGCAAGTTCGGTAGCAATGCGCTTTTCACGGGTATCAATGGCATTGGTAATCGGCTTGAAGAGAAAATGCTTCAGCAGCCACACCAGGATGAGGAAGTTGACAAGCTGCGCGGCGACGGTGAACCAATCGATGAGCATGGTTTACTTCCCGCCGGTTTGCGTGATGACGTGGTTCCAGAACGGATTGGCGAAAATGAGAATCATCGACACGACGAAGCAGTAAATGGCCAGGGACTCAATCATCGCCAGGCCAACGAAGAGCGTGCGGGTGATGGTGGATGAGGCGTCCGGCTGCTGCGCCAAGGAGGTGAGGGCGGTGGCGACGGCCCGGCCCTCGCCGAGCGCCGGGCACATGCAGCCGATGCCGATGGTAAGACCGGCGGAGGCAATCGAGACTACAGCGACAACAGTGGTGCTATCCATAAGAGATCCTTCTTATTGCGAGCGCGCCGGGTTCAACTTCGGTTTCGCCGATTGGGTTGCGGCTGCAATGTAAACCGCGGCCAGGATGCTGAAAATATAGGCTTGCACCATGCCGGTGAGCAGGCCGAGCGCGGTCATGACGATCGGAAAGAGGAAGGGTGTGATGGTGAGCAGAATGCCGACAATCATTACACCGCTCATCATATTGCCGAAAAGACGGACCGCCAGCGCCAGTGTGCGTGAGAGCTCGCTGATTATGTTGAACGGCACCATGATAAACGTCGGCTGGGTGTAGGTCTTCAGGTAGCCGACAAAGCCCTGCTCGCCAACGCCGAACAGTGGTACCGCAACAAAGACACACAACGCCAGCGCCGCAGTCGTCGAAAGAGAGCCCGTCGGAGGCTTGAAACCAGGAATCACGATACAAA
>Ga0182024_10018312_pt1 | contig 13051 bp, 12 predicted proteins | sample P32metaG_FD_120480 | JGI IMG/M metagenome (GOLD analysis project Ga0182024, IMG submission 120480) | Permafrost microbial communities from Stordalen Mire, Sweden - P3-2 metaG (Illumina Assembly) | ecosystem: Environmental > Terrestrial > Soil > Wetlands > Permafrost | place: Sweden: Stordalen...
CCCGCAGACGCCTCGACATGCACACTATCGACCTGCTTTTGCAGGTTTTCTTGAACCTGCCGGAATTGGGAAAGAAGCTGCTGCAACGCCTTCACTTCCATAATTTATTCCTCGTCCCGGCGCTTGACTTCGGAAATCCGTCCACCGAAGCGTTCGAGCATGGCGCGCACGATGGGGTCCTGCTCAAATCGCGCCCGCAGTTCGCGGGCGCTCTGCGCCGCGCGCACGGTGCTGCTCAACATCGGCGCAGCTTCCAGTTTAACACAGACGCGCAACTGCCGGCCGAGCACGCGACTGCTAATGGTGCGCAATCGCTCCATAGACTCGCGGCCCTGCAACAACTCTGCGAGTGCGCGGCTTTCGGTGGGAAAATACAGGCGTATCTCACCGCCCTCCAGCTCCCAGCGCGTGGCCGCGTCAACCAATTCACCCAAAAATTTCTGCTGAGATAGGATGGCCGACTTGATCGCCGCAACCTGAGCAGCATCCAAGCCGCTCGAAGGATCAGCGGTACGCGCAATCATGCTCGGCATCGTTCCTGGCACGGGGCCGTGCGATGCAGACTCTTTTGCTTCCGACACAGGGGACAAAGACACCGTGGCCATGGAAGCTTCCACCGTTGCGGACGCGCCAGGCGCAGCCGTCACCGTGGATTTCTTGTCGTCCAGAGGCATCGGCGCAGCCGCCGTCTCTGCGGGGGCCGCCATTCTTGCCGGAGAAGCCGGTCCGGCAGAAAGCGCCTTCGCAAAAGTGGAGGCTGACGATTTCACGTCCGGTCCTGTCACATTCGCCCGCGAAGAGCGCGGAGCCGCCTGGCCGGATAACTCCGCGAGAATCTCTTCGAGCGGAGCAAGTCGCGCCGTATTGACCAGGCGGAGTAATCCCATTTCCAGGTGCAGTCGCGGGTCGGGTTTGCGCCGCAGGTCGTCTTCAGTGAGCAGGAGGATCTGAAAGAATCGCGTCAGATCTTCTTCGCTGAAGGCAGCAGCGGAGCGCCCCAGCCGGGGCCGCTCTTCGGCGGGCGCCGCTACCAAGTCGGAATCTGCCCCGCAGACACGCGCGATTAGCAGGTTGCGAAAGTGCGCCACCGCTTCACGGCAGAATTGCTGCAGGTTTTGCCCTTCAGCAAGCAAGCGGTGAACCAGTGTAAGAGCACGCTCGACCGACCGCGACTCGATGGCTCCGACCAGCTCGTCGAGAACCTCCGTCGCAACGACCCCCAGAAATGCGCGCACTTGCGACTCATCGATGGCGGTGCCACAGTACGCGCGTGCTTGCTCCAGCAGCGACATCGCGTCGCGCAGGCTGCCATCGGCAGCGCGTGCCATCACGGCAAGTGCGCCCTCTTCGACCTCCAAACCTTCCTTGGCGGCGATGCCTGCCAGAGCCGCGACGATCTCCGCGAACGACAGCGCACGGAAGTGAAAGTGCTGCGATCGGGAGCGAATCGTTTCAGCCAGATCCTCGGGCTGCGTTGTGGCCATCACAAAAACAACTTTTTCTGGCGGCTCTTCGATGGTTTTCAGCAAGGCGTTGGACGCTTCGGGCGTGAGCATATGCGCTTCGTCCAGAATCACCACTTTGTAACGGCCGCCGGCAGGCGCGTAGCGCACCATCTCGCGCAGTTCGCGCACCTGATCGATCCCTCGATTCGAGGCCGCATCTATCTCCAGCACGTCCAGCGAAGTGCCCACAGAGATTTCCCGACAGGAGTCACACTCATTGCAAGGCTCCGCTGCGGAACCGCCAGTGCAGTTCAGTGCTTTGGCCAGGATGCGCGCAGTGGTGGTCTTTCCCACGCCACGTGCACCAGAAAAAATGTAAGCATGTGCCACGCGGCCTGTGCGGATAGCGTTCGCAATCGTGCGCGTGACGTGCTGCTGGCCCACGACGTCGGCAAACGTCTGCGGCCGCCATTTGCGTGCAATGACCTGATAACTCATGTCCGGTGGCGTGAACGAATACGGTTCATGGAAGTATTAGACGGGCTAAACCTCACAACGATGAGAGGAACTTCGGGTACTCCGCGGCACACGAAGCGATCCCGTTACCGTTGCTCCCTTCCGGGCCTGGCGGGGTTCACGGGGAATCGTTGCACAGAGCCCGAAGTTCCACGCATCGGCAGGAATCTGTCCCGCTCGCAGCAGTCTAGCACAGCGTTCCGGCACGTGAAAATAAACGCGCCCCCTGTGCGCGGACAAGAATCCAATCCTTTCCGTAGCGACACAAAAACGGCACAAGAAATCAGGAGATTTTAGGCAGCGGCGATCACGCAGCAGGGAATCTAGCGGGATGTAGTTTTATTCGCAGGGAACACCAGGTGCCAAAAATTCTCCGGTTGCAGTTTGAAAGCGCCCACCGTCCAGCCGTGCACGCTGGGATTAACCCAGGCAACTTCGAACAGGAGCGGTCTGCTCTTGTCAGACCGCTGGCCGGAGCGGGATCCTAATTGGATGGCAATTACTTCACCACCCTTCAATTCACGCATCAAGTCGAATCTGCACCCATGTTCACTGACGTCATTGGTAACGGCCCGCTCGCGAAAAATTTTCCCTGCTTCGTCGAAACCGGAAACCTCGATGGGAAACGAGATGATTACGCGCTTTGTTTTGCGACGGTTCGGCCCTTCCTTCTTTGGCAGGGAATCTTTTGGCGGGATCGACGGGGTTGTTTTCATGTGCCGTGCACTCCCCCCTGGGCATTAATTTGGCCTTCACCTCTGAGGTAACGGTATAAACTCGTGCGGCCGATGCCCAGCATTTGCGAAGCCCGCACGCGGTTACCTTTGCACATTTCGAGCACGCGGCGTATGTGCTCATTGCGCACATCCTGCAAGGGCACGGGTCGCCAGCCTTCACCTGGTTTCCCACCAGTCCCAGACTGATTTATCTGGCCCGGGAGGTCGTCGACGTCGATAAAATCGCTTTCCGCCACAAGTAATGCGCCCGAGAGGACGTTCTCGAGTTCGCGCACATTGCCTGGCCAGGCGTATTGCAATAGCGCCGTCTGCGCACGCCGCGTCAGCCCTTCAACTTTTTTGTGATATTCCTGGTTGTACTTCTTCACGAAGAAAGCGACCAGCAGCGGGACATCTTCGAGGCGCTCACCAAGGCTGGGAACGCGAATGTGTATGGTATTTAACCGGTAAAAGAGATCTTCGCGGAAGCGTCCGGCAGCGACTTCGGCGGCAAGATCTCGATTGGTGGCGGCAATTAGCCGGATGTCGATGTGATGGACCTCAGGCGATCCCACGCGCTGAATTTCGCGATTTTGAATTACACGCAACAGTTTCGCCTGCATGGCCAGCGACGTATCGCCCACTTCGTCCAGAAAAACGGTTCCCCCGTTCGCATATTCAAATAGTCCCGGGCGCGTATCTATCGCGCCCGTAAATGCTCCGCGGATGTGGCCAAACAACTGACTTTCGAGCAAAGTGTCCACCATGGCGGAGCAATTGCAGACCGCAAACCGCCCGGAACTCACCGGGCTCATCTGGTGCAGTGCCTTGGCGATCAATTCCTTACCGGTGCCTGTTTGGCCGGTGAGCAAGACGTTGGTAAAATGGCGGGCGATTTTTCTCGCGAGGTCGAACACCTCCAGCATCGCTGGACTCCGCCCGACGATGCCATGAAACTCGAGATTGCTTAGCAATTTTTCTTCGAGCTCACGAACGCGCCGCCTTTGTTCGAACTGGGCAGCCAAATCGTCCAGCGTTTTCCTAAGGCGCAATGGATCAATGGGTTTAGAAAGGTAGTCATACGCTCCGTGCTTAATAGCCTCAATCGCGGATTCGATGGAGTACGCCTCAGTCATCACGATGACGCAAACTCCGGGATCCTGTGACAGCGCCTGTTCGAGAAATGCCAACCCACCTTTGCCTGGCATATGAATGTCGCACAGGACCACACGGGTTTTTCCCGTGCCGATTTGCTCCAGCACCTCGTGAGGATCTGAAGTTGCCATTGCCGCGAGGCCAAATTCCTCGAGCATGTCTCGCAGAGCAGCAACGGTGGATTTGTCGTCGTCTAAAATAGCGATGGTCAAGAAATCGGTTTTTAGGAGCGCTTGCCGCATCAGTTCTTTAATCTGTGTTGAATGCATGAGAATGCATAGGCAAGGCGGGTGCCACGAAGCAGAGAACGGGATTTAAAGAACCACAAGAGATGAAAGCTGGATTCCGGCTGGATCGAAGTCTTTATGCTTGAGCAGGTTCGGAAAACGAACGGTGATTGAAAGAAGGATTGGCCTAAATGCCAGATGCGCAACGGTTCAACGCGAGACACGTCCCAAATCGGTCAGGGGCACCGCGCTCTAGTTCCAAACACGAACCGACCTCAGAACACGTTTTCAGCAGCGCCATAACCATTTGCTAATTGATTCTCTGACGTCTGCCGAGAAATAAATCGGCCAACGGTTGAATTTCGGCAGCCAAAGCAAGTTCCTCTTCGGTGCTTACTTCAGCCCACAGGTCGGCGGACTGCGCCGCCATGTCGCCATCCGCAAATTGCTCAGCGCCGACAAGGGTAGGAATGGACGAATTCTTCTGTATTGCCAGGGACGTTCCCGCCGCTCCAAGCAGTTCAATCACCTGAAAAAGCTCTTCACGGGTTGAGATGCGATCAAAGGGTGCATTCGTTTCTGTTAGCGGTTTCATAGTTTTTTCCTTTGTCCCATTAGATGCATTGAACGCCTGTGAGGCTCATTTGGCGCGTTCCTGGCGGGCAGCCGGCGAACGCACCCAATTGACGGCTGTATGGCAACCAAACACAACATCGTCTGGTGCATAAGCCTTCCATTATTTAACCCGCAGCCTTTTGACAAGTTGTTCGCCCTCTTACTGGATGCTGGCTCCGCGTTCGATGTCGCCACATACACAGACAGTTGAGCAGGCAACGGGCCATACGCCAACTTTTTGTTAATCGATTGTAGAATAGGGAGTTACAGAAAAAACCGCGTCACAAGCAGGAATAGCAACTAGTCATTTTCCGCACATCTGTGTGAATTTGGCCCAAAAAACGTCGTGTTACACACAGTACAGGTATGACTTTATTGCTATTGCTCCGCCAAGTTCAAAGGAGTGGCTCCGGGGCCTGGACTCGAACCAGGATAACCAGATCCAAAGTCTGGTGTGCTGCCAATTGCACCACCCCGGAGTAGATGAGGGAAATTCGAATTATCTTGCGGTGGACAGATTCGCAAACCTTCATTCAAGCTCGGCAAATTCACGTGAATCAGCTGTCGATTCGCCGGGCATGTTCGGGACCGGATTCATTGCGTTCCGCACATCATCGATTCCACGGTATTGTAGCAAACCGAACGCGTGCAGCACGTACAAACGAAACGAAAGGGAGCGTCTGCGAGATTCCCAATCCCCTTGCCCTCGCATTTCTGGCTCAGCGTGCACAACAGCGGACCTTCAGATACGCCTACGACAGAATTGCACTCACGATTGCGCCGTTTTCCATGCAATGGCAACCTGCGTTGAATTGGCCGGAACTAGACTAGCCAAGATCCAACGCGAATCTATCGCGCGCAAGAGCGATTGGCAGAGCGATTCGGAGTTACGAGCAAGATCCACGCCGATCGACAACATATGCGGCCGGCGAGCGCAGCAAAAAGGCCGGACAGACGCCCGGCCTTTTTTGCTGCAGCGCCCCTTGCCGGGCCTGCGCGTATTTGCTGCAGTGCCGCCACCGCGGTCTGCGGGTATTTTCTGAGCGGTCGATCCGTTAAAAGATCAGTTTCAATCCTAACTGCATCGCGCGCGGGCCGCGTGGGTGAGGCAGAAAGAAAGGCGAGCGAATCGGCCCGGGGCGGCACGACGGCCGATCGCCAGCGTTGGGTCGAAGCTAGTGCCGGGTGGTAATTGGTCCGTAGCTACGCCGTTAACAGAACTCTAGAGTGACATCTGGCTGGGTTGCAAAGCTAGAGCGATACCGGCGCCGACCAGGCACAGCAGAGACATCTGGATTTCTCCTGCCCGCAGCCAGCCACCATGGCTGGCCAGGGCCCCCAGCAAGTAACCTCCAAACGCTGCGCCCCCGTAAAGGCTGGTGACAAACATGCCGGATCCGCGGCTCGACAGACTTCGCCGCAGCGCTTTCACGTGGTAACCCGCCAGGTTTACGTATAGGAGCGAGCTACCCACGACGCCATAGAGGCAGGTTAGGATTTCGCGGGTTAAGGGCGATTCTGACGGCTGGAAAAATAAGTACCCCAGCACCGCGACGCAAAGAAAAGATCCACTCAGCACGAGACGTGGCGGGAAGCGGTCGCCGACCCAACCGCCAACAATAGATAACAGAGCTCCTATTCCAAAAAAGCTGATCACGAATCCGGCAGCGCGCGGAGTGTAATGCAGGCTTTCCCGCAGGAAGCTTGGGTACAATCCCAAAAATCCATACATGCTCAAACCGTGGATCAAACTCAATACCGTCAGAAGAACCGAATTCCTGTTCAGCAGCGTGGCCGCCCCGCCCGCCTCGGCACGCGCCTCGGCGGCCCGTTGCGTCTCGCTGAACCACGTGCGCACGGCCAGGGCGATAACTCCGATCATTAGGAAACCAAAGAGCCCGAACGCTGCCATCGGCACCCGCCACGTTTTGTAGGTCATGAGCAGGGTTCCGGCCAAGAGCGGGCCGACGAAACCTCCGATCCCGTAACAGAAATTGACGGATCCGATCGCCGCGGCGCGATAGCGCGCGAAATAGCTGGCGGCGAGCGCGAACATGGATGTGGCCAGCATGGACATGCCGATGCCCTGTGCAGCCAGACACGCAAGCATGGTCCAGAACCCGGTCGCGGCGGTGGTCAGCGTAGTGGCGCCGGAAAAAATTGCAATGCCGGTCAGCAGAACGGTTTTCCGGGAAAAATGCGAGAGCAGGTAGCCGGTGGGCAGTCCACCCAAACCCAAACCAAGTGTAAAAATTGTGGAGAGAAGGCCGGTGTTGGCGAGCGAGAACCTAAAGGTTGCTCGGATGTCGGGAGCTAGCACCGGAAAAAGATAGCGGTCTGCTGCCATCAGCACGTAGGAAACAAGCAGCACGCAGAACATGACGATGGCCACGCCGCGTGCGCCGACTTCTTCATTCCTGGCGGCAGTCGTTCGGACCGTAGATACCTGTGTATTGGCCATCAATTTCTTCGCTTTGTTTCGGAGTGTGGTTCGGCGGCCGCGAGTATACGCCAGGAAGACCCGGCAAGGAAACAATCTCTGGGACGAAGTGGAGGCGACGCGAAAGAACCATCTGAGCCGACGGCGCGTAGTATACTGCGCTCCTTCGCAGGAAAAGGAGAGCCCTATGTCTGGTTCTGTTCTCACTCGCCGGCGGTTTAACTTGTGCTTAATGGCTGCGGGCGGATCGCTCCTCGTGAGCCATCGCGCCGCGGCTGCTGAATTCCAGTTGCGGCAGTTCCACAACCAGCCGCCCGAGAGCCCGTTGCACAAACGGCTTTTGGAAATGTGGGCAGCGGTAAAGGCTGAGACCAACGGGCGCGTGGACGTGCAAACATTCCCCGAAAACAACCACATCCCGGGTGGAGACCCAGGCGCATTGTCTATGATTGTGGACGGCAGCCTTGATTTCCTAACACTCAACGGCGGCCTGGTCGGTACGGTGGTTCCCGCCATGAATGTTCAGAGCATCGCCTTCGCATTTCGAGATACCAGGCAGGTCTTCGGGGCCATGGACGGCGACCTCGGCGATTACCTGCGGCGGGAAATGAGCGCCAAAGGGATTTATGGCGTGCCCAAAGGATGTTTCGACAATGGATTTCAGCAGCTTACCTGCCAGACCAAACCGATTCGCACTGCCGCGGACTTGCAGGGTTTGAAAGTGCGCACGCCCGATAGCCCGGTCTACCTCGAGCTATTTAAGGCGCTGGGCGCCACCCCGGTTCCGATCAACATCGACAAGATGTACGCAAGCCTGAAGGACGGCATCGTGGAAGCGCAGACGGATCCGCTGTCGATCATAGAACTCTTCAAGCTCTACGAAGTGCAGAAATATCTCAGCCTCACGAGTCACGTCTGGGGCGGATTCAATTTGATCGCAAACCTAAAAATGTGGCAGAAGTTGCCAGCGGACGTCCGCGAAGTAATCGAGCGCAACACGGCAAAATACGTGCAGCTGCAGCGGGCCGAAAACCAGGCGTTGAACGACAGCCTCAGGGCAAAACTCACCGACCAGGGAATGACGATTAATGAAGCGGACACGAAGTCTTTCCGAGCGCCTCTGGGAGGCTATTACGTGCACTGGAAACAGGTCGTAGGGCCAGAAGCGTGGAATTTGCTGGAGGCACATACTGGCAAGCTCAGCTAACCATTAATTAATTGACGCATCGGCGGATCAGCTGCGGTTCACGGTGTTCTAGAGGGCGGCGCCTCCCCAATCATTCTCGATATGCTTTACGGATCGCTCTGGCAGAGCTGTCGCGGAGACTTCGAGCATCAGCAAATTGCACTTGCCGCAGTGGATGCCAATAACCGGCACACTTGGCTGTCCAACTACGTCGTTCAGAACCAAACCCAGACCAGTCACGCGATTGAAATTTTCACCGCCACACCGCGGGCATTTCATCGATTCCCTCCTGCGTTCCGTTGTGATGAAACGAGCACCCGGCCAGGCGGCGCTTCGTGACATCGTTATTGCCCTGCAAATGACTTGCGAATAATACGAGTAGAGCAGCCCACTCAGTCCGGACTTCCAGTTTCCATGTATATTAGCGGCCGGCCGAAAAACATTTTGAAATCACATTGCGCCGGAGGGCTCCCAAATGCCGACAGGTCCGCTACAGGATACTCCTAGCAGCAGGTTCGGCGATACGCAATCTGGCGGCACGTCCAGCGAAACGCTTGCCGGCAAGGCCGCGATTGTCACTGGTGCGAGCCGCGGGATCGGCCGATCGATCGCTTTGCGCTTGGCGCGAGATGGAGCGAAGCTTTTCTTGGTGGCTCGCACGCAGAGCGCACTGGATAGCGTTGCGGGTGAGATTGCGGCGGCCGGCGGTTCGGCGACGGCTTTGGCCGCGGATCTTCGTGATCCCGAGGTTCCAGCAGCAGTGGTCGAAGCAGCGCTGGGAGCATACGGCGTCATCGACATCCTCGTGAATAACGCTGGAGCTACGCGACGTGGCGATTTTCTCGAATTGACCGACGACGATTGGATGGACGGCTTCGCTCTGAAGTTCTTTGGTGCGGTACGCTTGGTGCGTGCGGCCTGGCCACACCTCAAACGAAGTCGCGGTTGCATTCTCAATATCGTCGGTATCGGCGGACGAACCCCGGGAGCGGAATTCACGATTGGCGGATCGGTCAATGGAGCGTGTCTGTCGTTCACCAAAGCGCTTGCGGATGTGGGTATTCGCGATGGCGTGCAGGTCAATGCGATCAATCCCGGCTGGGTACGCACCGACCGGCTCCGTACGCTCCTGAAGACATCCGCCGAGCAGCTAAGCGGCGATATGGAGGCAGCGGTAAAAAAAGTGGTTCAGCAATCGAATATCGTACGATTGGGTGAACCGGAGGACGTTGCCAATCTGGCTGCGTTCGTGTTGTCTCCGGAAGGCAGACTATTGCAGGGCTCGCTCATCGATCTCGACGGTGGCCAGACGAAAACATTGTGACGGCTGCCGGGCCGGACTCTTTTCTGTTAGTCTGTGGACCCACCGCGGAGAGGTGTCCGAGCGGTTTAAGGAGCACGCTTGGAAAGCGTGTGTTGGGGAAACTCAACCGTGGGTTCGAATCCCACCCTCTCCGCCATACCTAAATTAGTTCAAGCTTCCGAGGGTTCAACGGACCCGGACGAAGGCGTACAACCCGGACGAACTGTCCAAACTCTTCGCGGCGATGACGCCCGAGGAATATCTGCGGTATCTCTTTTTTGTCCGCACTGGGTGCCGCGAGCAGGAAGTCCAGTACGCCACTTGGAAAGGTTTTGTTGCTGTAGTCTTGCTCGCGTAAGAACTCGACATACGAGCTTAAAACCCGAGATGATGCCAACTGATCGATGAACCTGACGCCTCTGGGCAGGTTCTCCAGCAATTGGTCGAACGCGTTCTCATATGCGGCAATAGATCTCGACCTACAAGGACTCCGGTTCACAGTGAGCGGCGAGGGCAAGTCCGATGTCGCCTTCCTTCCGAAGAATCACGAGGAGCGACAAGTTCCCCTGACGACCGAATTGGGTTCACTGCTGGCCGATCACAAGAAGCACGCGGTGTCCGACCGCTGGGTTTTCACAAACGAGGATGGCAAACCTGAGGGCCACTTCCTTCGCAAGTTCAAGACGATTGCCAAACGCGCCGGGCTGAACTGCGGGCAATGCAAAACGACGATCCGGGAGGGCCGATACGATAATAGCCACGAAGTTGAAGCGACTTGCGAGAACCGGCCCGTGTGCGAAGAACATTATCTCCACCGACTTCGCAAGACGGCGGCGACGAACTGGCTCCGCTCCGGTTTTGACCTGATGAAAATCAAGAACTGGCTCGGCCACAAGTCGCTCGAAGTCACCCAGATTTATCTCGACTCGGAAATGCACGACCCCGAGGAACAGAAGAAGCTCGACCGCGCCGGTAAGTTCTAATCCTAAGGGGCAGGGCTGCCTCAGTGGGATGTGTGGCTCGTTTTACGGTTTCTCTCCACAGAAAATGATCACAGTCCCACACCCTTTGGCTCAGATTCCGCCGTTAATTCGTTTTGCATAATGAGCACTAGCAAACTGTCCCCTTCCCAAACAGATCGCTGATTCGGGCTTCCTTCGGGCGCCCGTATTCTTGTACAATCTCCGAAGCATCCAGAACGAGACTATGTTCTCGTAGCAACCGAGCGGTTTTCCCAATTCCCGTCGCGGTGCTCAACATGATGCGGCTCAAAGGAGCAAAAACCATGACTGCAAACGAAACCAAGAAACAACAAGCATATGACCGATTGCGGAAGCTCACCAGCAACCGAGTTGCTCGCGTCCTGGGTCTTGTAGATGAGGACTTGGCGAACCTCTCGCTCGCGCAACTTATTAACCTGCTTTTCCTAATGCACGGTGACGGCGGTAGCATCGGCAACTTCAATGTCTCATTTGTCGCCGCACTTGAGTTGGTCGGCGTGGATTTGATCTGGTACGAGCCCATGACGGAGAGAGCCACTAACTCTCAGCAAGTACAGTAATCGGATCGCTATGCTTATCGCAGTTGGCAGCGCCCTCGGAGTCGTAGCCGTCAGTCTTTTCAGGCCTGGAATACTGCACAATCAATGTACCCGGGCCGCAGGGCTGGGGGGCCGTCTGGAAAGCTATTTCTTGTAATTGGCTTTGGGATCGAGTACCTTGCGCGCGGTTTCGGCTCCGAAAACCGGCAGCGACGCATCCGGCAGAAGTCCGATCTGCTTCAGCACCGAGGCTTGATCCCAGTAGATATGCTCGTGCGCGAGCTTGTCCCCTCGAAAGCGCACGATGGCCACCAGTGGAACTTCCACCCGGCGGTTGGTCGGAGCGATGCCCGGCAGCATCCAGGGAATCTCCTGCGTATGCGTGAACGAGAAGATCATCTCGTCCACAAGCTGATCCTCGCCGACAGTGCGTGAAACGGGCCTGAGCGTCGTGTCGGGCGGCATGCTGGGAATAAAATCCCGCGAGTAAAAATCGCGCAGGGCGCTTTTCCCGTAGCCGCCGGTCATCACCGGCACATGGTTCACATAGGCGTCTTCCACCATCGTGGCTAGGGTCGCCTCGGTATCGCGGGTCACGAATTCGTGTTTGGTATGCTCTTCCCAAAGCCGGACCAGGTCCGCGTTTGACATGCGCGAGATTGTATCGCAAACCTCGGGGCGTCGGATCGGGGGCAGGCGGAAGGCACTCAATAGCGGATCGGAATCCTTTCGGTTGCGGCGGCGAGTTTGCTTTGGCGCTATTCGTTATCTCTTCGCTCGCTGCGTTCGCGCAAAACTTTTGAGTGTCCTCTGCACTTCGCGCGACTGGGCAGGCCGCGCGCTCTTCTAGGTACGGCGGACGGGTCGGAGGTCGGCGAAGCTGCTTTCAACCTACGAAAAGAAAGGTACGGATTCTGATGTGGAGATCATCCAGCGAGAGTTTATACACGTTCGAAGCTTATGGCTCTGGACGCCAAGTCTCCGACAACGATACCTTTTCCGACGCTTTGAAGCTGTCGCCACACAGCAAAGCCCTGCAGAATCGCATCTTGCCACTGATGGTCCGAGCACTCGGCGACCTCCAGGTGCCGCGTTAGCTGCTTAATTGTTCTCAGAGTGCCGTAATCGATGTGATTGACCCCTTTCAAGTAAGCGTGATCGTGAGCGTAGTCGAAAACCAGCGCCGAGATACCCTCTTCAATTGCGATGGCCCGGCCGCCGTCTTCAACTCGATCAACGTCCTCGTTGCTCTTTCTTTTTCGCCCCATCAGCTTGCGCATCACAGGCGACCAGCCGAGGACCGCTGCGTGGGCAAGATGAAAGACATCGTGATACCGATAGCCGTCGCTTTCGTAGGCATTGTCGGTCAGTTCATTTCCGAGTGGCTTGCTGTCCTGCCACAGAATAACTTTGACGCCACCTTTGCAACTCTCCTCACTAAATTCAATGCGAAAGCTACGGGGCAGCTGCTCGCCCTCGGGGAACGCCTCGTCAAACAGGCGTAACCGGCCCTGGTCTGCTCCGTTGGCTGGGAGCCATCGGCTTCTGGCTTTCTTAAGGTTGTCTCTTGCGATGGATTCGAGATCCAATCCTTCCTTGCTCGCGATATTGGACACATACCACAGAATGTCGCCCAATTCCTCGGACACCCGATCCTTGAATATCTGATACAACTCGCCCTCCCGAAGCCATTTCTTGTATTCGGTTAGCAGCGTTCCGGCTTCCCCTGCCAGACCGAGCAAGGGCACCATGATTCCAGCACGTCCTTCATCTTCTCGCGTCCCTGGGACCTGGTCGGTCTTCTGGGCTTCAAGCTGATACTCTCGAATTCTCATGCTTTAACTCCCTCTTTGCCGCCGCAACCTTGTCGTTAAGGCCCCACTTGGGTGGATACCAGTAGTCAATCGC
>Ga0182024_10018313_pt1 | contig 13051 bp, 17 predicted proteins | sample P32metaG_FD_120480 | JGI IMG/M metagenome (GOLD analysis project Ga0182024, IMG submission 120480) | Permafrost microbial communities from Stordalen Mire, Sweden - P3-2 metaG (Illumina Assembly) | ecosystem: Environmental > Terrestrial > Soil > Wetlands > Permafrost | place: Sweden: Stordalen...
CAAGATCCACTTCGGTGACCGCGTCCCTGACACTGCAAACTGACCATCACCGATTGACACCCTCGGAGTCACTGTTACACTTAACCATCAAGCCCGCCTACACAGTTAACCGGACGCCCTCCCTGTCACTGATCGAGCAGGTGCGGCCGATCCTGGAGAACGTGTGAGATGCCTCAGGCAGACAACACCGTTCTCATGTCGGAACAAACGTAACCACGCTATAAGTCGGAGGTTTTCTGGTTGAGTGGCTGAATCTCGCGCGGTGGTCAGGAATTCGGGGGTTTCGGGATGGTCGGGCTATGGCTACCCGCCGAGCTTGACGTCGAGCAGGCTCGACCGCGGTCGCGTGGAGCTTGGTGGACTCGGTGAGACGGGCGAAGTCCTCGTTGACGTCGCCGATCTCGAGTTGGTTGCGGCACAAGGGGTCGCGGGGTTGGTGAGTGTGTCGGCCGGGGCGTCCGTGCTCGAGGGAACAAGAGGGGGTGCTCACGAGCCCATCGCCCAATCCCAGCTGACCTGCTCTCGTGTTGGCGCGACCATCTCGCGCTCCGCGCCCGCGTCCCTCCCTTACGCGGGTGCGCCGAGACTGCCTCGGCGCCATGAAGAAAGGAAGATCGACATGACGTAGAGGCGATAAGTTCAGGGCGGCCTGTCGGTGTGAGTCCGGTCCGGGGAGACGCCTGGGTCCCGGTAGTGAAGCCCCTGTGCGTGGTCGAGAGGCCGGGTGCGAAGCGGGGCGGGATCAATCGTGCGGTCTGCAACGTGAGTGAGGCCCTGGTAAGCGTCGTCAAGGGGGCCCGCCTTCGGGTGGGTCAAGAGGGAGCCGAGCCCGTCCGCGCAGGGCGAAGGCCACGGAAAGCGTCCTTGTTCCAGGAGTGGGCGTTGAGGAACCCTCCGGCGTATAGGGGCGCTGAACGTGCGAATGGTCGTCCTGGGAACTCGGGAGAGCCGTCTCGGCCCCGCCGCTGCGGGGTGGCGGGAAGCGATGCCCGGCCTATAACCGGCGAACCCGGGAAGTGGCGTTGGGTGGTCGAGCGGCAGTCGGAGCGGGTCGTAGTACTCCATGCGTGGCCGACAGGGTGGTGATGGCGGCGGCGAAGATCGTGCTCGAGCCGGTCTTCGAAGCCGACTTCCTCCCGTCCAGCTACGGGTTCAGGCCCGGGCTGTCGGCCCACCACGCGCTGGAGACGGTCCGCAGGACGGTCAACCAGGGCGAGGTCTGGGTGCTCGACGCCGACATCCGAAGCTGCTTTGACGAAATCGATCACGACGCCCTGCTCGCTCAGATCGAGCGGCGGGTGTGCGATCGGCGGCTGTTGAAGCTGCTGCGTGGCTGGCTTCGGGCGGGGGTGTTCGAGGGCGGGATCGTGGCCGCGATCGAAGCGGGCACGCCCCAGGGGTCGCCAATCTCACCGTTGCTCGCGAACATCGCGCTGCACACGCTCGACGAAGCGTGGCACGCGAGCGGGCGACGGCTGGGGGTGCTGGTGAAGTACGCAGAGGATCTCGTCGCCCTGTGCGCCACCCGCGAGCAGGCCGAAGAGGCCCGCGAGCTGGTCGCGGCGGTCCTGGACCCGATCGGGTTGCGATTGCACCCGGAGAAGACCAGGATCGTGCACCTCGCAAGAGGCGCCGAGGGGTTTGACTTTCTCGGCTTCCATCACCGGATGCGGAAGTCGTGGGAGTGGCGAGGTCGGTGGTATCTGCAGAAGTGGCCGTCCAAGCGGGCGATGGCCTCGATCCGAGGCAAGATCCGCGACCGCACGGACCGCCGCCACGCAAGGCTGCCGCTGGAGTGGGCGGTCGAGGATCTCAACCGCGTGCTGCGCGGTTGGAGCAACTACTTCCGCTACGGAAACTCCGGGCAGAAGTTCGATCACATCGACGCCTACGTCAACGAACGCCTCGCGCTCCTCGCCAGCGTCAAGCACGGGCGCACGGGCCGAAACTGGGTAACCCACTTCAACTACGAGTGGTGCACCCAACTCGGCGTCTACCGCCTCAGCGGCAAAGTAACTCGATGGCCTGCGCATGCCAGCCGGTGAACGATGTCGGAGAGCCGTGTGCGGGAGAACCGCACGCACGGTTCGATGCGGCGGCGGGAGGCAACCCCGGACCAGTCGGCACAGCCGCGCGGTCCCCGGACGCCTCCCGCCGACCCTACAACTCGAGGGGCTCGAGCGGCGCGAGAGCAAGGCCCGTCGTGCCTAGGTGTAGTTCCTGAGTAGGTTGGTCCATCCGGCCTCCTTGGAGGCCGAGAGCTGCCAAGCACCTCAGTCCCAGCAAGGAGGACACCGGATGAATTTGCACGCTAACGCGGCGCTCAGTCTGAAAGGGCGTCGGGAGCTCTGCTGGGCGGTTGTTGATCGGGAGCGGACACTGGCGCAGGCGGCCGAGGCCGCCGGCGTCAGTGTCCGCTGCGCCCGCAAATGGGTGGGCCGCTACCGCGCCGAGGGGGAGGCCGGGCTGCGTGATCGGTCCTCGGCTCCGCATCGGATCCCGCACCGCACCAGCCAGCAGCGGGTCGAGGCGATCGCGGCCCTGCGGCGGGTGCGGTTCACCGGCCCGGAGATCGCCGAGGTCCTCGACATGTCGCTCTCGACCGTCTCGGGGATCCTTCAGAGGATCGGGATCGGCAAGCTCGGACGTCTCGGCTTGGAGCCGGCGGTGCGCTACGAGCGCGAGCGACCGGGGGAGCTGATCCACACCGACATCAAACGGCTACGACAGATCCAGCGCGGCGCCGGCTCCCGGTTCATCGGACCGGCCGCCCGGAGCCTCCGGCCAACCCGCAAGGACCCCCTCGGAGTCAGGCGCCAGACCGCGGGCTGGGAGTGCGTGCACATCGCGATCGATGACTGCACTCGCCTGGCCTACGCCGAGGTTCTGGCCGATCAGAGCAGGCGCACCGTCATCGGGTTTCTCAGACGTGCCGTGGCGGTCTACGCCCGCCACGGCATCACCGTCGAGCGGGTCCTGACCGATAACGGCGGCGCCTACCGCTCAACGATCCACGCCGCCGCCTGCCGCACGCTCAAGATCCGCCACCTTCGCTGTGGCAGCCGCCCTCGGAACAATCATATGGGCGGGCGTCTACACGCATGGTAAACGGTGTGAAGCCTCCACCCTGGGAAATGGCGACTTGCCCCGTTCCCTTTGCGGTCGTGATTGAAGCGGCTGAGAGCAAGCTGACTACGTTTGCCTCACTCGTACTCAGCGCATTCAGCTGACTGGTCTCGTCACTGTAGTCGGTAATGACGACGCGATCGAGATAAGGAAGGCCGGACTGCCAGTAGTCGGGGTTACGAACGAACGTGCTCGACTGTCCGGGCGTGAAAGAGTCGTATCTGAATGGGCCCGTGCCGACGGGCTTCTTGAGGTCGAAGCCGACCGGGATGATGCCAAAGAAGCAGCACGGGAATACCTGAGGGAGGATGGAAAACGAGCTGTGGAACGGCACTCTGAGAGTCAGTTTGTCGACTTGCTTGATACCGGAGAGGTCGATGGAAGCGATGAGGTTCGCGCCACCGCCCGGACTCTTGGGGTTTATGATCTGTTGCAGCGTGTACGCTACGTCCTCGGCCGTGAGGTCTTTGCCGTTGTGGAATGTAACGCCCCTTTTTAGGCGAATAGTCCACTCCGTTGCGTCGTGGTTTGGAGTCAGCTCTTCTGCAAGCAAGAGCTGTACCCCCGCTTCGGGAGTGAAGGTGACGAGCGGCTCGAAGAGCTGGTTTACGCGCGTGACATCGGTGCTCAGGAGGGGATAGAGTGGATTCAGAGTGTCAGAGCTGCCTCCCCCGGTGAGCCCGACGGTGAGCGTGCCGCCGCGTTTGGGAGTAGTCGCTGTGGAGGCTGGCTTCGAGCTGGACCCGCATGCGGCGAGCCCACTTCCTATACCCAGGGTCGCCACTCCGAGACCGACCGACCCCAGAAAGGTTCGGCGGGTCTGACGGGAGTCATGGGCACGTGGACTAATCGGCTGTGAGCCTGTTGAGTCTGGCGCGATATTCACGGCTTGGTTCCTCCTGTCGAGAGTGCACGTCCGGGATATGTGACGCAACGATCGGGCGGGCGGACGCTGCCTCGCGGGTTGCAGCAGACTGAGTACGACCTCACGAACGGGCGTGAGAAGGTCGTAGAGACCGCCAGGAAAGACCTCTCCTCTTTCAGTCGCCTTTGCTCCAGCATCGTATAGCGGGGCACGGCGACCGTCCAATATTTTGGATGCTGATGTAAGATGTCGGGTGATGCCAGCTCCAGAGAGGCGCGTCTTGCCGGACATCTGCTCTCTTGGGCGGCGGGTCGTGCAGCCGTGCGACGCCGGCGTCGACTACGTAGAGTTGCTGGCGTCTGATCGCGACCCGATGAAGACCTCCGCCGAGGACTTCGATGGCGGCTTGCGGGGGTGTCGTGGGATGGCGGTGCTGTGCGTGGCCAGCGAACTCCGCTGGGGCCTAGGCGGGATGGGGACGCGGCGCGGCTCCTGGCGCTGGATGTCGAGGTGCACGCCGTAGATGTCGCGCATCGCCCGCGGATCCGGACCAAGACTGGGTCCTGCACCGTGAGGGGCGGGATCGCGGCCGGTGCCCTTGCGGTCGAGGGGTTCGCTCAGGTGGTGGGCTTTGAGAGCCGAGGGAGGCAGTGGTGACAGTGCTGGACTCACGCGCCTTTCGCAGCACATTCGGCAGGTTGGCCGCCGGCGTGATGTCGTGTCCACCGCGGGTCCGGGCACGATCCTTGCGATGACCACGAACGCGTCACGTCGGTTGTCGCTCGACCCGCCGCCGATGCTCGTCTCGGTGGACAAACGGACCCGCACGCACCAACTCTTGCCTGGCACGCGGCGCTACAGCCTGTCCGCGCTAGCGGCCGAGCAGGGATCGGCTGGCGATGCACTTCGCGGGCCGCCCAGTGGGCCGGCGACATACACTATGCATCGGTCGGGCGCGCGCCTTCCGGGGCCCGGCCCCCGCCGTCCTTTGGTGTTTCACGCCGGTGAGATCACCGGCGTGGCAATCGAGCCCGTGATCGCGAGTTGGGGTTGGTGAGTATTCAGGCGAACAACCTGCCCGTCACCGCGAGTGCCGCGGGCGCGGCGCGGGTCGTCGCCGTCGAAGCGATTCCGGTGGCGCTGCCGCTGCGGCGGCAGGTGTCGTTCGCCTCAGGCTCGATCGGGACCGCATTCAACGTTCTCGTGCAGATCCACAGCAACGCCGGCGTGGTCGGGTGCGCCGAGGCGCAGCCGCGGCCCTACACCTACGGAGAGACGCAGGAGTCGATCATCCGGGCCGTGCGAGAGTGGTTCGCCCCGCGGCTCGAGGGGTGCGATCCGCTGGCTTCGGAGCGGGCACGGGCACGCTGCGCCGGGCTCGAGGGCAATCGCTGCGCGCGCGCGGCTGTCGAGGTTGCGCTGACGGATCTGGCCGCGAAGCTGTTGGGAGTCCCGTGCGCGCTGCTGCTCGGCGGAGCGGCGGGCTCGGTGGCGGTGGCCAGCATGGTGAGCTTCGATGAGCCCGCGGCGATGGCGCACGAGGCCGCCGAGCTTCACGACCGCTACGGGATCGAAACGTTCAAAGTCAAGGTGGGCCGGGAGCCAGACCTGGATATCGCGGCGATCACTGCGATCCGGGAGGCGATTCCGGACGCCGCCCTATACGTGGATGCCAATCGTGGGTGGACGCTCGAGCAGGCGCGCGCGGCCGGCGATCGGCTGATCGAGCTCGGCGTCCTGGCGATCGAGGAGCCGATCGACGTGGGCGATGAAGCCGGGCGTCGCGCCTTGGCCGACAGCTGGAGCGTGCCGCTGGCCGGCGATGAGAGCTGCCTCAGCCTGGCCGATGTCGCCCGCGAGCTCGCCGGAGCCGCGAGCCGGGTGAGCATCAAGGTGGCACGCACGGCGTTTGCCGAATCCCGTGAGATCCTCGCCCACTGCCGGGCCGTCGGGTCCGACGCGGTGGTGGGCAGTCAATATGAGGGCGCCCTAGGCGCGTGGGCCTCGATCGCGTTCGCCGCAAGCTCGGCGATACTCTGCCGGCAGCCCGTCGAGGCCGCGAACTTCCTCGATCTCGCCGCCGACTTGGTCGAGCCTGCGCAGATCGTCGACGGCCGCGTGCGCGTCCCAGACGCGCCGGGACTCGGCGTTGTCATCGATCCGGACGCTCTCGCTCACTACCGAGTGGACGCGTGATGCTGTTCATGGTTGAGATGACCGTCAATCTGCCGTACTCGATGCCGGCTGCCGAGGCCCAGCAGCTGAAGGCACGCGAAAAGGCCATCGCCCAGGAGCTTCAGCACGACGGGCGCTGGCGGCACCTGTGGCGCATTGCCGGGCGCTACGCGAACGTCTCGATCTTCGACGTCGCCGCTGCTGATGACCTGCACGAGCTGCTGAGCGGGCTCCCGCTGTTTCCCTACATGGACGTGCGCGTCACCGCGCTAGCCCACCACCCCTCAGCCATCACCGAGAAGTGATGGCAGCACTGTGCATAACCGTTACCGTCGAGTGAAGGAGAGGAGACCATGTCCGACCGCGCTAACCAGCTGATCAGCGACCTCCTGAGGCGGATCCACGAAGCGATCGTCGACAACGACGTCACCTACGAGGACTACCAGACCGCCAAACAGTGGTTCATCGACGTCGGCGAGGCCGGCGAATGGCCGTTGTTCGGCGATGTCTACATCGAGCACGCAGTGGAGGAGCAGGCGTTCGGCAGGCGAGCTGGATCGCAGGGCACCATCCTCGGCCCGTTCCACCTGCCCGACGCGCCGATCCTCGAGACGCCCTACCAGCTGCCCCATCGTCCCGACGAGCAGGGCGACCGGACGCTGTTGACTGGACAGGTGCTCGACGTCGAGGGCAACCCGCTGCACGGCGCGAAGCTCGACGTCTGGCAGGCCGACGCCGACGGCCGCTATTCCGGTTTCATGCCCGGACCCCCGGAAGGCAACCTCCGAGGGCAGGTGCTCGCCCGCGAGGACGGCCGGTACGAGGTCCGAACCGTGATTCCCGGGCCGTACACGATCCCGCTCGACGGTCCGACGGGGAGGGTGACCGCTGCCGCGGGCTGGAGCCCTTGGCGGCCAGCCCATATCCATCTGTTTGTGAGCGCCGACGGGTTCGAGCCGCTGATCACCCAGCTGTTCATCGATAGCAGCGACTACCTGCACGACGACGTCGCCAGCGCGGTCAAGGATGAGCTGATTGTGCATCCAGAGCCGGCCGGAGATGGTGAGTACGTGATCAGTTACGACTTCGTGCTCGCGCCGGTCAAGACACCCGCGACCCTGAGCCGAGGCGATTGATGGAAGCAGCAGATGCCAGCTCGGCCGGACGGCGGCCAGCTGCCGAGACGGAGCTTCGCAAAGAGCGCTTCGAGGGCAGCGCTCCCGCGGAGACCCTGCCTGCCGATGGAATGGCGAGCGATCTGCCACCTGAGGCTTACTACCAGGCTCTCTTTCCGCCAGTCGCCGGGCCGCCGTTCGCTGATCCTGCCGAGCTTGAGCGGATCTGGGGGAAGCCTTGGGGATCATGGGATGAGGTCGGCCGCCTGCGCATCGTCCTCATGCGCCGTCCCGGCGCGGAGCTCGAGCAGATCACAGAGGACGCCTGGGACAGCCGATTCGACGCACTCGTTGCGCCTGATCGTGGCTGGTACTGGACCGGGCGCAAAGCGCCCGACCTGAACCGCGTGAAGTCACAGCACGAGACGCTTGCTGAGGCGCTCGAGGCCGAAGGCGTGCAAATCGTATACGCCGATCCTCTCGACGCTCGCTTCACGAAAGCCGTTCACACGCGCGATCCCCTCATGTCCGTCCCAGGCGGAGTCATCATTGGCCGCCTTGCGACTCGCATGAGGCGCGGCGAGGAGGCGAGCATCACGCGCGCCGTTGCCGCAACGGGCGTTCCGATCCTCCACACGATTGTCGGCAGCGCCACGGTCGAGGGTGGCTCGCTGGTGAAGCTGAGCAGCGCAGTTGCCGCCTACGGCATTTCGATCCGCTGCAATCACGAGGGCGCCGAGCAGCTTGCGCAGGTCCTGCGCTGGCTCAATATTGAGCTCATCACGGTGCCGCTGAGCGGCTTCTCGCTCCACCTGGATAGCTGCCTCGGCATGGTCGACGCTGACAAAGCGCTCGTCCGGCCCGAGCGGCTGCCGTATTGGTTCCTAGAGCGCCTTGGTGAGCTGAGTATCGAGGCGATCTTTGTTCATCCGAACGAGAAATGGGCGGTCAACTCTCTCGCCGTTCGTCCAGGAAGCGTGATCATGGCCGACGATTGCCCCCGAACGGCAGAGCTTCTTGACCGGCGCGGCGTCGACGTCGTGCCAGTGCCTTACGACGAGATCCATCACAATGGCGGTGGCATCCATTGCTCGACGATGGAGCTGCTGCGCGATCCAGCGTGAACAGAAGCGCCACGTGAGTAATGACGAGTTGATCGGGTGACCTTGAGCCCGCAGAACAAATCCGGGCAGAGCAGACGACCCGTCGAGTTGGGCGAGTCCTTCGATCGACAAAGCCCCTCGCCGGCGACGCAGCCTGACCTGCGGCGAGAACCGCCGCCGAAGGACTGGCGTCGTGGTGCAGCCGCCACCGCTTGCCTCACTTTTGATGTCGATGCCGAGACCGTCGTCTTGAACAAGGGCGCTGAGCACGCACGCTGTCTCTCGACGATGTCGCACCAAGCATACGGTCCGCGCGTGGGGGTACCCCGAATCCTGGCGCTGCTCAAGCGCCATCAGCTGCCGGCGACGTTCTTTGTGCCCGGCGAGACTGCGCAGCGCTGGCCCGACACCGTGCGCGCAATTCTCGACGCTGGGCACGAGATAGGCTGCCACGGGCACACACACCGCTCGCTCCTTCAGCTGAGCGAAGACGAGCAGCGCGACGATCTAGACTTGGCGCTCGAAGCGCTGCAGGCGGTTGGAGTCCAGCCCGTCGGTTACCGAGCGCCGAACTGGCAGCTGACCCGTGCCGCCCTTGAGTTGCTGCCTTCGCGCGGCTTTGTCTACGACTCCTCGTTGATGGACGACGACCGGCCGTACCGTCTGTGCGCAGCGTCCGGTGCCTTGATCGAGCTTCCGGTGCACTGGTCGCTCGACGACTGGGCGCAATACGCGTTCCTGCCAGCGCCGAAGATTGGTTCTGTTATCGAGGCTCCGGCAAAGCTAGTCGACCTATGGACGGGGGAATTGAACGCGATGCGCGCCACTGGCTCTCTCTGCGTAGTGGTATGCCATCCGTTCTTATCTGGCCGAGCCTCGCGCATCGCGGCGCTGGAGAAGTTTGTGGATTTCGCGCGGCAGTGTGGCGATGTGCGCTTCACCGGTGCCGGCCAACTGGCGTCCGAAATGGGTAGAGCTGTCGAGAAACGAACTGATGAGAGTCAATCCTCCACGACTGCCGCGGCCGCAGAGGCCGGCGGCGGTGGGTGAAGCAGTGGGAGGCGTACCTCAACCAGCGAGGACATTGCCAGCCGCCGGCCCCCCCGGACTTCGCTGACCTTCCGCGGCTAGCTAATTGCATTTGCTCTGCCCGAAACGTCGGCTTCAACGAGAGTTTGCTGCCTTGAGTCCGTTGCGGTTCCTCCCAACACGGTGGAGCGATTTGGAACGCGAGATATTGCCAAATGTAGTTTTTCGTCGGTCAGGGTCCAATTAGTCACCTACCAGCCGTGTCGGCTAACGATGCGACCGCACCCATAAGCCTCGGATATCCGGGAGGAGAGTTCAGGATGGCTCAACGAACAGTTCTTCGTAATGGAATCGTTGTAACCCTCAACGACGCTGACGATGTGTTTTTCGGCGGCACGGTTGTGATCGAGGGTGATCGGATCGTTGAGGTCGGCCCCGGCCCCGCGCAGGAGGACGCAGCAAATATCATCGACGCAAAAGACAAGGTCGTCATGCCAGGAATCGTGGACAGCCATTACCACACGGCTTTGGCGAAGGGATATGAGGAGCATCTTCCTTCGTGGGATTACCTGCAGATGGTGTGGTATCCGATGGTGCGCGCGCTGGACCCGGAATCGGCCTACTGGGCCGCCCTCGCGAGCTATAGTGAGTCAATCAAATGTGGCGTAACGACCATCAACGACATGTATCGCCACGTCGACGCACTTGCTGACGCGGCAGAGGAGATCGGCGTCCGCGCAGTGCTTTCGAACGATGTCGCGACAGATGAGCATCGGCTCGACACCCTGGCCGACAATGTCCTCACATTTCAGAAGAAGAATGGCGCTGCACAGGGCCGAATCAAGGTACTCATCGGAATCGAAGGGTTGGCGCTGGCGTCGGAGCAATTGTTGCGCGACGCGCGTGCGGCGGCGGACGAGCTCGGAACAGGCATACACATTCATCTCAATGAAAGCCTCGGCGAGGTAGAGATCGCACGAGAGAAGTTCGGACGGCGCCCGACGGAAGTGGCGTACGACTGCGGCATTCTGGGTCCGGACTGTGTGGCAGCGCACTGCGTTTGGCTTTCGGACATCGAGCGGGCACTCATTCGGGAGACGCACACCAACGTCGCGCACGCACCCATTTCTAACGCCAAAGTCGGAGGTGGTGTCGCGCGCATTCCGGAGATGGTCGAAGCTGGGATCAACGTCAGCCTCGGTCACGACGCAGCAGAGGCAAATAACAGCCGTGACATGTTCGAGCTGATGAAGTTCGGAGCGTTGCTGCAGCGGGCAACACGATTGGATGCGAGCGTGATGCAGGCACCCGACGTTCTGCGGATGGCAACGCGGAACGGCGCCGCGGCGCTGGGACTTGATGCGGGCGAGCTTGCGCCCGGCAAGAAGGCCGACATCATAGTTCTTGATACACAAAGCCAGATGTTCACGCCAATGAAGGCCGGGTCCAAAGAGCACCTTTTCGCGCACCTCGTGTTCGCCGCAAACGGTAGCTGTGTCGAGACCGTGATCATCGATGGTGAATTTGTCTACGAGGGCCGAGAGTTCAAGACAATTGATGAGCAACAGGTTCTCCGGGAGGCAAACCGCGCGTTCAACGAAGTGTTCGAACGGATGGAGCGTCCCGATGTCCAATCGGTTCGGCGCTGATCGACGGGCTCAGCTGGACGGAGACGGCCGTGAGCGAACACGCGGGGGTCATCTGAACGGTCCGAGGCGACAACGACGCTGGCGAGGCTGGTCTTCGACCTGGGCTTCGCCAACTCCGAGGCGAGCATCAGCGTGAAGCTCGTCTTCGAGACACCATTGCCGCTCGCTACTGGCCAGTCACGAGGGCTCGTAGTAACGATGGTTCGCTGGCGTCGGCGACCTTCCGAGGTGCGGGGCGAGAGCCCCGACCCGACCGCGAGGGTATCGAGGCCGTCTACTGGGGTGGGGACTGAGCCGTGCCGAGCGCGATCGCAGACCCGGTGTTCGAAGGCCGCGGTCTTGTGCGTGAGATCGACTCGCCGAACCTCGCCTACCCACTTCCATACATTCGTGAGCGTCGGCCGCTTGACGCCACAGAGGACGACTTCAAGCTCGACAGTCCCACGATTGAGATCGAGCCGATTGCGCTGGAGATGACGTGAACATGAGCGCCACCAAGAGCCGCCGCTTTGTCGGACGTTCGGCCATCGTCACAGGGGCCGGCCAGGGGATCGGCAAGTCGATCGCCCTGCGGCTCGCATTGGAGGGCGCGGATGTGCTGGTGGCCGGCCGGATTCGCACGAAGTTGGATCAGACCGTGAAGGCCATTCGGGAGGCCGGCGGACGCGCATGGGCGAAAACCGCCGACATCTCATCGGCCGATGAGGTCGACGCTCTTGTGTCAGCTGCCATGGACCGGTGGGGGCAAATTGATGTGCTCGTCAACAACGCGGCGGTGTTCGATGAGCCGCCGTTCTTCGAGAACTCACCCGAGACGTTCCGAGCGACGCTTGACATCAATATCACCGGCACGTTCCTTATGTCGCAGCGGACGGCACGCGAGATGGCGCGTCGGAGCCGGGGCGCGATCGTCCACATAACTTCGATCGACGCACTCGGTGCGGACGGACCCTACTCGGCGTACGCCGCCACCAAGGCGGCCGTCGTTAGCCTGGCGCGCAACATGGCGATAGAGCTGGCTCCGTTCGGCATCCGCACGAACTGCGTGGCGCCAGGGTTCGTGGGCGGGGATATGACGGACAGGATCACGCCGCCGAATGTTATGCACTACATGCGGCGGTCCTTTGATCGGGTCCCAATACGGCGGCTCGTTGAGCCCGAGGAGATCGCCGCGGCGGTCGCTTTCCTCGCTTCCGACGACGCGTCCGCGATCACCGGGATCAACTTGGTCGTCGACGGTGGAATGACGGCGAACCTGTATGTGCTCGAGACGCTGCCTGAGCCTATTCTCCCGCGCGGGACCAGCGGGGGGGCCTCGTCAGCGGCGTCGGGCTGACTCTTTGGATTCGGTTCGTCGATGCGCCGCCCGCGGCCGCTGGTTTGGCGCTGCGATGCGACCACGGGCGCGGCTTAGACTAGGACGCGACAGCCAGGAGCCAGTGTCCACGAGCAATCGGACGAAGATCGCCACCGCGAACGGCAGCGACGCGGCTGAAGGACAACATGGCCGCGTCCCAAACGATCCGAGCCGCGCAGAGCAGATTGTCGAGGCCGATATGAGACCAATCTCGCGCCGGGGCGCCTTGACAGTTGGACGCCTGACTCATCGGGCGATTGCTGTCGTTGGCTCAGATCGTCGGTGCATCAGCTATCTGGCGTCTCAAGGTGAGCTCGCAAGCGACGTGGATCGGACACCCGGGCGACGGCAATGTCTACGGAGTGCCTTCCCGCGCGGCGCCCGGGCCCCAGCAAGCCACCAGGGTCGAGACCCCCTTTTCTCGCGTCGCAGGCGTCTCGTCGCTGCGGGTTGCGGTAGGGTCGGCGGGAGGCGCCTGGGCCGCACGGTCTTGCCGACTGGTCTGGTTTCCTCCCGCCGCCGCATCGAATCGGGTAGGCGCCGGGCTCACCCCGGCGCCTCCCACACCACCCGGCATGCGGGTCCGCACCGGGCGGTTCGCTCAGCATTCCCGGAAGCGGCGGTAGGGGTCG
>Ga0182024_10018314_pt1 | contig 13051 bp, 10 predicted proteins | sample P32metaG_FD_120480 | JGI IMG/M metagenome (GOLD analysis project Ga0182024, IMG submission 120480) | Permafrost microbial communities from Stordalen Mire, Sweden - P3-2 metaG (Illumina Assembly) | ecosystem: Environmental > Terrestrial > Soil > Wetlands > Permafrost | place: Sweden: Stordalen...
CGCGCTTGGTGTCCCTCGGATGTTCACTGGTCCATAGCTCAATCCGGCCGAACCGCCGGATGCGGACCCGCATGTCCGGTGGTGTGGGAGGGGAGGAGAGGTGACTCTCCCCCCTATCCCGATTCGGGCGCTCGACGGCTTTAGCCGCTGAGGTACGCTTTTGCGAAACCCACAGGTTTGCGGTTTCCCTTGAGGTTCTCAGGCACCCTCTTAAAGCCCTAATGGATCCGCGTGCCGCGTGGCCCTGATGAACGAGTGCCCTTCGTTCATCAGGGCAACTCTAAAACTCACTGCCATTTAGACAGCAGCCGGCCAACAGAAGCAACCTGATTTTGCTCGGCCGCACTCTCCCCAAAGCAATCAACAAGTTACATCGTCAAAAAGCCAGTTGTTCCGCTAATTTGGACAGCCCTGGCTGAACTTAGCCCAGGACGCAGTCCTGGGTTAGCACGGCACAGCTGAAGACGTGCCCTTTTCCGCAACCTGTTTGGCCTCTGAGGGCCGTTTTCTCGCGGTGTCCAAACAAGCGCGTTCAGGGGCTTAAAGCCGTGAATTCTACGCGGTCTATGCACGGGCTGAAGTGGCTGCGGAAAATGCCGGTTTGGAGAAGAACGCCGCCCTCAGCGGCTTCTATGCCAAATTCATTACGCAGCAGTTATGTACGGCCTAAAGCCCGTACCCTTCAGACAAGTGAGTTTTTCCGCAGACTCTGAAGCCCATACCCTTCATTGGCGGACCTCGCGCAGCCTGTTTTATCCCCTGGCGGGAACCGATAAACCGTCTAAACTCGTATCACTCTCTGACTCGCCATGGAATTCACTGAAGCCATCAAAATCGCCCTACAGTCCCTCTGGGCAAACAAGCTGCGCTCGATCCTCACCCTCATGGGTGTGATGATCGGCGTGGCCGCGGTCATCATGGTGATCACCCTGGTCAACGGAGCCAACAAATTCGTCGCCACCAAAGTCTACGGTTACGGAGCGGATGTCTTCACTGCCTCCAAACAACCCTCCGTCATCTTCAGCGACGCCGAGTTCAACAAATACCAGAAACGCAAAGATCTCAAGCTCGACGACTACCGGGACGTGGCCGCAAAGTGCAAGGATTGCGCCAGCACCGGGGCCATGGCCAGCACCACCGGCAAAGTGGTCTACAACAGCCACTCCAGCACCGACACCAGCGTTCGCGGGTGGACCTGGACCATGCCCCCTATCTACAACATGAACATCGACCACGGCCGTGGTTTCGTCCCCGTCGATGAGGAGCACAACAGCCGGGTCGCCATCATCGGCCCCGACATCGTTGACAACCAGATGGGCTCGATCGATCCCATTGGCAAAGAGATCCGGGTCGACGGCGGTCAATACACAGTCATTGGGGTAGGCGAGCGCAAGGGCAAGACGTTGGGGCAGAGCCAGGATAATTGGGTAGCCATTCCCCTGACGACTTTCCTCAACGCCTACGGATCGAATCGCAGCCTGATTATCTACGCCCGCGCCAACGGAGTCGGCGATCCGTTGGAGTTGGCCGTGGGTGAGGTGCGCACCATCCTGCGTTCCCACCGCCACGATCTGCCCGGAGCGGACGACAGCTTCTCCACCGATACCAACAGCACCTTCGTGGGCATTTGGCAGAGCATCAGCTCCAGTTTCTCCGCTGTCTTTGTCTCTTTAGCCGCGATATCGCTGGTCGTGGGCGGCATCGTGATCATGAACATCATGCTGGTGAGCGTGACCGAGCGGACGCGGGAGATCGGCGTGCGCAAAGCACTTGGCGCGCGGCGCGGCGATGTGATGCTGCAATTCCTGATCGAATCGGCCACCATGTCGCTGGTCGGCGGAATCATCGGGGTCCTTGCAGGAGTTGCCTTTGCCAAGGCCATCACCCTGGTTATCGGCTTTCCTTCTGAGATAGAGCTATGGTCGGTAGCTCTGGGCCTCTTTGTGGCCACGGCAGTTGGCATTTTCTTCGGAGTCTATCCGGCGCGCAGAGCCGCCCTGCTCGATCCCATCGTGGCTTTGCGCTCGGAGCTGTAAGAGAGGTACACACCATGCGGCTCGCGGACACCAATGAAGCGATCAGGATGGCCATGGACACGCTGCGCACCAACAAACTGCGCTCCGGCCTGACCATGCTAGGCATCATGATCGGGGTCACCACCGTTATCCTCATCTCATCGGTCATCAATGGCCTTACCGGCAACGTCAATGGCCTGATCAAGTCGCTGGGGTCGAACGTCTACTGGGTCTTTCGGTTTCCGGTCTTCGGCTCACGGCCGACTTCGGAGATGCTGGCCAGAAAACAGTTGACCTATGACGATGGCGAGGCCATGAAAGTGCTGCCCCATGTAATCGCGGTCGATGCATCGCAGCAATACCGCTCCCCGCAGGGCGCACAGGGTAGTTTTTCAGTTAAGTACGGCAGCCATAAGGTGCAGAACACTGTCCTGCAAGGCGAGGGGCAGGATGAACCGAACGTCTATGATCTCGATTTGTCACAGGGACGCTACTTTAGTCCTCAGGAATCGCAGCGGGGGGCCAACGTGGTGGTTCTGGGTTCAGACACGGCCGAGGAACTCTTCGGCAACGATCCAGCGGTAGGCAAAGAGGTACAGATCAGCGGGGACGTGTTCACCGTGGTGGGCGTCTTTGCGCCCCAGAAGCAGGTTTTTGGCGGGGGCAAGAATCCGGAGGATAACTCCGCCCATTTTCCGACTTTCACTTTTCACAAAATTCATCCGGAGATCCTCGATCACTGGATCAGCGTCAAGTACGACGACGTCAAAAACAAAATCGCTGTCGAAGACGAGATCCGGGAGCTGCTCCGTCGCCGCCGTAAGGTGCGTTCCGACCAACCCGACAACTTCGCCATCTTCAGCTCCGACGCTCTGCTGGTGCTATGGAATCAGCTCACCGGTGGTCTCTTCGTCTTTCTCGTGGGAGTTGCCAGCGTGGGTCTCATGGTCGGCGGCGTGGGGGTAATGAACATCATGCTGGTGAGCGTGACCGAACGAACGCGAGAGATAGGCGTCCGCAAGGCGCTGGGCGCAACTCGAAAAAACATCATGTTTCAATTCACCCTCGAAGCGGTTACCTTATGCGCTCTAGGCGGAGTGATCGGCATCGCTGTCGGCGGTCTACTCACTCTCTTGCTCAAGCTCATCCTGGGCAAAGTGCTGCCGGCCGAGATGTCCTTCGCCTGGTCCACCACGGCGTTTGTCGTTTCCTGTGGCATCGGTCTTCTCTTCGGTATCTATCCCGCCTGGAAGGCAGCAACGCTCGACCCCATCGTTGCCCTGCGCTACGAGTAGTTTTGGCGCGGTCGGCTCAGCGGTTTCACAATTGGTCTCGCGCGAAGAAGACAACCTTTCCGTGGTTTTCTCTCAAGGAAAACCACACCTCGCGGTTCCCGACAGACCACGAAATTGTTAAACCGCTTACACTTAAAGTCGCTCTCATGTTGCCGATCGTCGTCGCTTCCGTCACCACCATCCTCAGCCTCGCCGGCCTGGGTTATTACCTGCTGGCGTTGTGGAGCGCGCGCGCCTTTCAGCATCAATTACGCAGGCCATTGCCTGACTTTCAGCCGGGAGTCAGCATCCTCAAGCCGGTGAAGGGGCTTGATCCTGAGATGTATGCCAGCTTTGCCAGCCATTGTCAGCAGCAGTATCAGGGTCCCTACGAAATCCTGTTTGGGGTAAGCAACCTGGCCGATCCAGCCGTGTCGGCCATTGAAAAGCTGCAAGCGGAGTATCCCCAGCGGACGATTCGCCTGGTCTTATGCCCGGAGTTGCTGGGCGCCAACGGCAAGGTGAGTAACCTGGTGCAGATGCTGGGCAGCGCGAAGTACGACTATATTTTGATCAACGACAGCGACATTAAAGTGTCTCCCCATTACTTACGCCGGATCATGGGTTGTTTTCTCCTCCCCAAGCGGCGCGGCGGCCGTGTAGGCCTGGTGACAGCACTCTACCGAGGGCAGGCGCACGGCACCATCGGTTCGCGCATGGAAGCCCTGGGGATTGCCACGGACTTCATTGCCGGGGTATTGACCGCGCGTCAAATCGAAGACGGCATCCGTTTCGGACTCGGCTCCACTCTGGCGGTCTCGCGCCAGGCATTGGAAGCCATTGGCGGGCTGGAGCCGTTGGTCGACTACCTGGCGGACGACTACGAGTTGGGAGCACGCATTTGGCGGAATGGTTTTGAAGTGATGCTGAGCGGCGAGGTGGTCGAGACCTTCCTGCCCGCTTATCGCTTCCGTCAATTTCTGGCCCACCAGATTCGCTGGAGCCGCAGCACGCGCTACTCAAGAAAGCTCGGCTACACCGGCATGGTCTTTACCTACGGATTGCCTTGGGCGCTCTGTAACCTGATCGCCTCCGGCGTCAGCCTGAGCAGCATTGCCCTCCTCAGCCTGACGCTATTAGCGAGGGTGGCGCTAGCCCTCGCCGTCGGCGTGGGTGTATTGGGTGATCGCCAGGTAATCCGCGATCTATGGCTGCTACCGGCGCGCGACGTAGTAGCGCTGGGCATCTGGATCTGGAGCTTCGCCGGAAACACAGTAGCCTGGCGAGGCCAACACTTCTCTCTAAAAGACGGCAAAATGAGCCGCCTCACCGCAGTCTAAAGGCAGAGGCCCCCCCTCTCCTCTTTGTCATCCCCTGTAACCAATCTCCACTGAAACGCCACCCTCTCCTTTGTCATCCCAAGCTGTGTCGGAAACAAGCGAAGGGTGCCCCAGCCTGCCCCGGCGTGCCGTGGGGTCTCGCTTTTGAGACCTGGGATCCCCCTAGTAAAGGCCGGTACGGGCCCAGAACGTGTTTGCCGGAGAATCGTTCCTCTTTCGGTCAAGGCTGATTACTAACCACTTCCTTACCCCCACTCCGCGCAATCGCGTAAGCCGGCCCTACTAAAGCAGGAACCTGATCCACTGGAGTCCACAAAAAAACCCGCGTCGGCCCACGCCACAACCGCCCAAACGAAACCCCATCGTCGAATATCTGCGGAGCATCCCTAAAAAACGACCCGTACCACAAATCAGAAGACCGCCCATTCAAAATGCGAACCTGGCGTCGCAAATAGAACCCAAGCGTCGACCCTGCTTCATACTCGCCATTTATCTCGACCACATCCCCACTCTTAAGCCGAGGACCAATCGCATCCGCCAAAGCCTTCGAAGACAGCACCGGCGAAAACGTGACCAGAGCCATATGCGTGGCGATCAGGAACACCACCATCATGGCCGCCAGCGAACAATTACCAAGACGGATCATGTTGACAGACCGCAGCACCATATTGGCAAACGTTCCCAAGACCAGCGACACCGCAACCAGAATCAACGGCACCCGAAACGCGCCCATAGCCCTTGTGCTCAAATCGAGAAAATGGCCCAGCGACAGGGCATAATCGCCCGGATTTTGCGTAAGCAAACTGGAGATATCCGTGCCCGGGGCGAGGGGACGGCCGCGGATAGCCAGATACCCCGCGAGCAACGAGCCAATCACGCCCAACGCAAACAAAACCCCAGCGATGCGTCGTCCCGCAATCCGGCGACGGTCGCGCGCATGGCATTTTTCTTCGCGATTCAGCCACCCGCCGATCATCAGCGCGATCGGCGGCAACGCGGGCAGCGCGTAGTACTCCTGGCGTGTCGAGAAGCTGAAAAACACCATCACGAAAGCGGCCCATACCCCAAGCAGGTTCCAGGCCTGATCGGGCCGGGCCATCCGGATCCGGCGCGCCGAAGACCGCATCCGCACCGGACCGATCGCCTTGAACACAAACGCAATCCACGGCATTAGCCAGACCCCGAGCAATCCCCAAAAGAGCCACAGAGGAACAGTGTCGTAATCCCGCGGAACCCTGCGATTCAGATACCGGAGCACCTGCTCGTTGACGAAATAAAACCAGAAAAACCCATGTACATTTCCTGCCGTGGGCGCCATCCCCGAAGGTTGGCCCTGCGCAGGATTGGCTATCCCCGCAGCGATGTGCCACGGCATTGCAATCACCAGAAAAATCAGCGCGCTGGAAAGCGGATGCCACCGCCGCAAGTACCCCAAATTGCGGTTTAGCAACAGGAAGATAAAAACAATACCCAGCGGGAACACGACCCCGATGAACCCCTTGGTGAGCACATTGAGCGCACAGCAAGCAGCGAATCCCCAGGCGGTCGCGCGCGAAGGCTGTGGCTGCCCAAGCGAGATCCAGAACAGCAACATGGCGAGACTAAGCCACAGGCAAACCATCACATCGGGAAGCAGGATGTGGCTGTAAATAAAAATGCCAAACGACGTTAAGAGAATCAGCGCCGCATAAAACCCGGCGAGAGCGGAATTGAAAAATCGAGGTCCGCAGAGGTAGACCGTCACAAGAAGAGCAAGAGTATAGACCGCCAGCGGCAGCCGTGCAGCCCAATCCTGCGGCCCAAAGACACGGAAGCTGGCCGCCATGCTCCAGTAGAGCAGCGGAGCCTTTTCAAGATAGCGAATGCCGTTTGCATGAAGGGTAATCCAGTCATGCCCCACGACCATCTCCCGCGCCACCTCAGCATGCACTGAGTCCGCATCATCCAGCAAAGGCGGACGAAAAAGCGTAAAGCTTCCATAAAGCAACACCCACAGAGCGGCAATCGTGAGGAGTATCTTCCACGAACGCCGGGTGAAATATGCTGCGATCGCGGGTCTCCGAAGCAGCGAAGGCATGCTTTATTGCGAGACGACTTTCAGGCTGGGGATGAGCTGAAAGTGTCGGAGGTTGAGGCTGGCGACATCGAAGCCGAGTCGCAGAGCCGTGACCCCGATAACGAGGTCCTCGAATGGTATGGCTATACCCTTGGCTCCTTGTTCACCTTCGATGCGTCCGACCATCCTGGCCACCTCGACAGTGACAGGATGCACTGGCACATCACTGCACAACCGGTCGACGAAGGCGAGTCTACGCTGCTTGTCCGAGTCGGCCTTGGCGCGATATGCACCGTGGATCAGCTCGGCGATCGTGATGACAGAGAAGCCGATATCGATTTCGCCGTAGCTGTTCCTTAGCTGTTCGAGGATTTGCCGGACGGTGTGACCTCGACGCTCGGCGGCGATCACAATACTTGAATCAAGTATTAGACCCACGGGGTTAGTCCCACGCCGGCGGATTCCAGGGTTTGCGGTTGCGGACGATCTCCTCGACATCGGCGGCGAAGTCACTGTCAAGCACTGGAGCGTTGCCTGTCTCTTCTTCGTGTTTTTTAGCCAACGCGATGCACTCGGAGATACTGCGGCGTAACGAATCAGTAGGCGTATGGATCACAGCTACGGGGAGTGTGCCGTCCTCGATAACCACCTCTGCCCCGGCGCGCACACGGGCCATCACCGCGCCGAAGTCACGCGCGGCTTCGGCTTCCGATATGCGAATCCTAGCCATACTCCGATGATACCTTCATTGGGTTTCTCTTAGCGGTCAAACCCAGGACTTCGCGAGAAGAACCCTAAGTCGTGGCGCTATAGTAAATGCAGGTCTTTCGGGATCGCGAGCGATGGCGCCAGACACAGCAGCAGGAAGAGGACCGGCAATATTTCCGGCAAGCGATTTGCTGGGCCCCGACACGTCCCTCATTTACAACGATTGGTACCCAGCCATGCGAAGCTCCTCGCTTAGGGGACGCAAGATGGCGACTGCCATGCTGCTGGGAATACCCCTGGTGTTGGGGCGCAAAGAGGACGGCACTCTCTTCGCCATGCGCGACAGTTGTCCCCATCGCGGCATTCCGCTCTCCTGCGGATGGTTCGACGGCAGCGCAGTCACCTGCAAATATCATGGCTGGGTCTTCGAACCCGAATCCGGCCAGTGCATGGAGATCCCCTCACTCACCAGCCAGGACTCCTATCCCCGCCGCATCTATGCCACTGCCTTTCCCTGCTGTGAGAAGGATGGCTACGCCTGGGTCTACGTGCCCAAGCCGGGCAGTGGCCGTGTACGTATGGAATCGAGAGACGCTCTGCCCGGGGTTCCGGAACTGCCAAAGTTCAGCGACCGCCATCGTAGTGCGCATCTCACTGCGGATCTGCCCTGCAATGTGGACCACGGCATCATCGGATTGATGGATCCGGCCCACGGGCCATTCGTCCATCAGGCATGGTGGTGGCGCTCCCGGCACAGCATCCACGAAAAAGAAAAACACTTCGAGCCCATACCCCAGGGCTTTCGTATGTCGGCCCATACTCCCTCGGCCAACAGCGCGCCCTACAAGTTGCTCGGGGTCTATGGCGAGCCCATCGAGACCACCATCGATTTCGTCCTCCCCAACCGGCGCTTTGAGACCATACGTTGCGGGAAAAAATGGTTCGCCAGCCTGACCACAGTCACCCCGACCACACCAGGAAATTCCCGCATTGACGTCTACGCTGCCTGGAACGTCTTCTACGCGGTCCCCTTCGTGACCCCAGTGGCCAAATTTTTCGGTAAACGCTTTGTGCGTCAGGACCAGCTAACGATGGTCCAGCAAGCCGAAGGCCTCAAGTTCAATCCCGGCCTAATGCTGATAGACGACGCTGACCGTCCAGCCAAGTGGTATTTCGCCCTGAAGCGAGCCCGTCAAGAAGCCGAGGAAACCAACCGCCCCATCCAGCACCCCATGGATGGCCCAGTAACCCTACGCTGGCGCAGTTAACCAAACCACCTATCCCATTCTGGCCCGTACCATCCCCCTAACCACCTCCACCCGCCAACTCCAACCCCGCAACAGCTATCATGAATCCATGGCCGATTACCCGACGAACCCGGAACGCTACATCTGCATTCACGGCCATTTCTACCAACCCCCACGAGAAAACCCCTGGCTCGAAACCGTGGAAACCGAGGACTCCGCCGCCCCCTACCACGACTGGAACGAGCGCATCACCGCCGAGTGTTACGCCCCCAACGGCGCCTCCCGGGTCATGAACGGTGACAACCAGATCATCCGCATCATGAACAACTACTCCCGCATCAGCTTCAACTTCGGCCCCACCCTGCTGTCCTGGCTGGAGGAGAACGCGCCCCGCACCTATCGCATGATCCGCGACGCCGACCGCCAAAGCATGTTGCGCTACGAAGGCCACGGATCCGCGATGGCCCAGGTCTTCAACCACGTCATCATGCCGCTGGCCAACACCCGCGACCGCATCACCCAGATCCGTTGGGGCATCGCTGATTTCCAGCATCGTTTCGGACGCGCCCCCGAGGGCATGTGGCTTTCGGAAACCGCAGTCGATAACGAGACCCTCGACCTCCTGGCGCAACACGGCATCCTTTTCACCATCCTCGCGCCGCACCAATGCGCCCGCGTTCGCGAACGCGCGGAGATCACCATACAACCCGTTCTCGACCGGTTAGACGGCGCGGGTGCCCGTTGGACCGAAACTCCCGACGCCTCAGTCAACCCCAACCACCCCTACCTGGTGCGAACCAAGGAAGGGCGAAGCATCACCGTCTTCTTCTACAACGGACCCCAATCGCGCGCGATCGCCTTCGAAGGACTTCTCTATAACGGCGAAAACTTCGCCTGGCGGCTGGCTCGCGGCTTTGACCCCAGTGACCCTAATCCGCAGATGGCCCACGTGGCCACCGACGGCGAGAGTTATGGCCACCACCATCGCCATGGGGAAATGGCACTCTCCTATGCGCTCCGCTTCATCGAAGACAAAAAGCTTGCAAAGCTAACCAACTACGGCCATTTCCTGGCTCAGTTCCCCCCCACCTGGGAAGCGGAGATTGTCGAAAACACCTCCTGGAGTTGTGCCCACGGTGTCGAGCGCTGGCGTGCCGACTGCGGCTGTAACGGCGGACGTCAGGGCTGGAACCAGCGTTGGCGCGCGCCTCTTCGTGCCGCTCTCGACTGGCTCCGCGATACCGTCGCCCCGCTCAGCGAAAGCACCGTCAACGGCCTGTTGAAAGATGTCTGGGCCGCGCGCGATGCTTACATCGCGGTCATCCTCGCCGCCGGCACAGGGAAAGCCGAAGCGGCCATCGAACAGTTTTTCACCACCCAAGCCGTGCGCACACTCTCGCCTGAGGAACGAACCCTGATTCTCAAGTTGATGGAGATGCAGCGCCACACCCAACTCATGTACACAAGTTGCGGCTGGTTCTTTGACGATATCTCGGGCATCGAGACAGTCCAGGTGATGGCCTATGCAGCCCGCGCGTTACGTCTGGCCGCCGACATCTTCGGCCTCAATTGCGCTTTGCTGGAATGGCAATTTGTGGAACGCCTACGCCAGGCCAAGTGCAACAGCCCCCAATGGAAGGACGGGGGAGATATCTACAAGCGCCTGGTCAAACCGATGGAGGTCAACCTGGAGCAGGTGGCCGCACACTACGCCATTTCCTCTGTGTTTGGCAGCTATCCCGACGAGACCGTTCTCTTTTGCTACACCATCCGCCGTCTCGACTACGAGAACGTCACCTCCGGACGAGCGCGCCTTGCCATCGGCCGTTGCCGCATCGCTTCTAACCTCACAGAAGAGACTGAGGAGGTCTCCTTCGCCGCCCTTCATTTCGGCGATCACAATGTGACCGCCGCCGTCGAGCGTTCCACTCCGCAGGATCTCACCGCTTTTGAAGACCTCAAGCAGAAATGTAGCTCCGCCGTCACCCAGGCGAATCTGCCCGAAGTCGTGCGTCTCATTGATAGTTTCTTCGGCGGCAGTCCTTATTCTTTGGCCTCTCTTTTCAAGGACGATCAGCGGCGCATTCTGCGCTTCATCCTGAATGCCACGCTCAGCGAAGTCGAAGACAGCCTGGTCAAAATCTACGAGGAGCACGCCTCGCTCCTCCACTTTCTGAACGCCTCCGGTCTTCCCAAACCGCCGGCCCTCACCATGGCTGCCGGTTTCGCCATCAATGCGGGCTTGCGGCGCGCTCTGGAGGGCGAGCCCATCGACCTCCCACGGGTCCGCTCCCTGATTTCTCTGGCCAAGTCCGACGGAGTCGTCCTGGAGAGCCACGCGCTTCGCTATCTGACTGATCAACACATGAAGCGATCGATGGTCCATCTCCAGGCAAAGCCCCTGGAGATAGACAGCCTCGATCACGCGCTCACGCTAGCGCGCACGTTGCGCGAACTCCCGTTCGACCTGAACCTGTGGCAGGCGCAAAACATCTGGTATGACGTCCTGATCAAGTCCAACCGCTTCCTCATGGGCCTCGAAGCCAAGGCTGCGGAACACTGGAGGCAGAACTTCCTCGAACTGGGGCGCCAGCTATCCATTGCCGTCGAACAGTTAGTGGTGGAAGAAGGCTCGCTGGTCGGCCGCAGCCTATCCGCCTCGATCGAAACCGGCCCACTCACCCTGAAGGTCATGACCCCCTAGGTTTTGGAAAAACGTGCGCACTAAGCGCACTAAGTGGTATCTGTACCGGCAAAGAGCTTTTGGGTCATGGTGGTTTAGATCCCAATTCGAGGCGAACAGTGTCAGTATTGGACGAAAATAGTTTCTTACGGTCGAGGAAACAGGACGGGTGCCCCAGGTTCGTCAAAGCGTCCTCCAACCAGCGATATTGCAAGCTTCCCAAACAAAGCCGTCATCCTGAGCGAAGCGCTTCGCAGATCTATCGCATAACAAAGGGCTTTATAGCGCGGAGTCGAAGGACCCCGAGGATGCTATCTTGCCGATGAAGTTCGAAGCTTTTCACCACCGAAGCCACATCTGGCGGACCGCCACGGTCTTTCCCTTGGACCGAGGACAAGAAATGCCGATCCTGTACTCGGGCTTCGTGGTTGAAAAACCTCGAACTTCATCGGCAAGATAAGCATCCTCGAGGTCGTTCGACTTCGCGCCAAAGCGCTGTGTCACGCGATCCATCTGTGAGGCGCTCCGCTCAGAGTTCGTGACTTTTTTATCTTCCGGTGTAGTCTGCGGCCGGAAAACTCCCAAGAGCATCTGCCAACAAGCATCGCCGGGGTCCTTCGACTACGCGCTATAAAGCCCTCTGTTTACGATAGATATGCGAAGCGCTTCGCTCAGGATGACGGCTTTGTCAGGGGGCTTGAAATACAGCTGGTTGAATATGCAGAAAACACGCAAAGATCGAAAAAGTCGCAGGCTCTCAGGATGACGTTTTTGTGGTGAGTTGGAGGTTCAAAAACAGCGTCTTCTCGGACGTAGCGAAGTCCCGTAGAGACGACTGGCACTTCATTCCCGCGTTCCCCTATACCTTGGGAGGCAATTCGCAAGCCCGCCACAAATACCAGCTCGCCACCGAGCGCCACGGCTTCCACCGTGCCGCCCGCCGTTCCATCTGCTCCCCCTTGGGCAGCATATCGAGAGTGATCGGCTTCCCCGCCTTGACCCTTCCGAACGTCAAAAGATACCCCTTGCGGATTCCATAATCCGTCCCCGGAAACACATCCGGCCGTCCCAAGCGAAAAATAAGCAACATCTCCGCCGTCCACGTCCCAATCCCACGCACTTGGCTCAGCCGTTCAATAATTTCCTGATCCGGCAAGCGCCGAATAACGCCAATGGAGGGAACCGTGCCGTCCAGAGTCTTGGCGGCAAGATCCCGCAGAGAAAGAAGCTTCCCCTGCGACAGGCCGGCCGCACGAAGCCTCTCATCGGGCACGGCAAGGAATTGCTCCGGCTGCGGATGCATGTCGCCGAATAAAGCCAATAACCGTCCCAATATAGCCCGCGCAGCATTGGCGTGCAGTTGCTGGTACAAAATCGCTTCGAGCAGCGCTTCAAACGGCGAGTGGGTACTTTGCACTCGAAGCGCAAAAGGCCCAACACGTTCAATCAGCGCGCCCAGTTTGGCGTCCGCTGTCGATAATTGCTGAAGCGCGAGAGCAACGTCGTACCGAACCGGGCGGAGACCATCGTCCATCAAAATATTTTAACTTTACCCTGAGTACCGGAAATGCAAACAGCCCGAACGCCGCAAGGCTCGGCAGTTGCAGCCGGGCTTCTTTTCCATAATGGCTCTTTCGCTGCCGTCATAAATCCGGGTTGGTCTGTCCTGGAGTTGCCTACCCCCTCCGGTTTGCTGCTATATTCAACTTTCCAGGCACGATGCGGGGA
>Ga0182024_10018315_pt1 | contig 13051 bp, 8 predicted proteins | sample P32metaG_FD_120480 | JGI IMG/M metagenome (GOLD analysis project Ga0182024, IMG submission 120480) | Permafrost microbial communities from Stordalen Mire, Sweden - P3-2 metaG (Illumina Assembly) | ecosystem: Environmental > Terrestrial > Soil > Wetlands > Permafrost | place: Sweden: Stordalen...
GACTGGGACGAAATCATCCGCCGCCCCCTGCTCTCTCCGCGCATCGCCCTCAACTGGTCGCCGCCCGGCGCTGAAAACTCTACAAAATTTTCCGCAGGCATCGGCGAATACTACGAGCACACTCAGCTCGAATTCCTCACCCGTGCCCTCGCCGGTATGCGCTTTGATACCTACTATGCCGCCGACGGAACCACCCCCACCGGCCCACCGCTCCAGACCACTTTCACCGCCAACCCTTCATCCCTCCGCGAAGCCCACGCGCTCAACTGGAGCATCGGAGCGCAGCAAAAACTCCCTGCCCAGATTTACCTCGGCGCCAACTTCATGCAGAAGCGCCTCACGGACGGCTTCGTCTACGCCAACCAGAACGGCCCCGCAGCCCTCTCCGGCAACTACCTCCTCACCAACGACCGCCAGGATCGCTACGACTCCGCGGAGATCGACGCGCGTCGATCCTTCTCCGGCAACTACGCCCTCTTCGCGTCTTACACGCGCTCCTCAGCAACCACCAACGCCGCTCTCGATTACGTCCCCACCTGGTCGATCCTCGGCCCACAACAAAAAGGGCCCCTCTTCTGGGATGTCCCCAATCGAGTCCTCTCCTGGGGTTGGCTCCCCACCTGGCTCCCCGCATGGGCGCCCTGGTCGGCCTCCATCCATAAAAACTGGGACTTCGTCTACACCCTCGACTGGCACTCCGGCTTTCCCTTCGACTCCATCGACGCCAACCAGCAAATCGTCGGTCCCCCCGGCTCCCATCGCTTCCCCGACTTCGCCTCGTTCAGTCCCGGGCTCGAGTGGCGCTTCCACTTCCGCGGAAAATACTTCGGCCTCCGCGGAGTCGTGGAAAACATCACCGGCCACGCCGATCCTTACATCGTCTACAACAACGTCGATTCCCCCGGCTATCTCACCTTCACCCAGCCGCTCGGCCGCGCCTTCACCACCCGCATCCGCCTCATCCAGTCCTCCCGCTAAACTCCGGCCGCCAACTCGACCCGCTTGCCGCCGCTCTATGTTGTCCCTCTCAATTTTCCCGGTGGATTTTCATCGAAGCTCGTGTAATCTTGCTCTTTGATCGGGCGCTCAGCGTCAGGCCAGGTCCTGGCGTATTCCCGTCAGCAACCGGTAATGTCCATTGTGTTAACTTGTCAGACCGTGCGATGGCTTTCTATAATCCAGCATCGCTGGCAGCGGTTCGCCGATGACGTAGCCCGACCGGCTGCGTCGGATCCGAATGGACACACCCGTCGCCGAAGATCCGAGATTTGCATCATGAATTCTCCCAGGAGCGTTGAATGAAGAAGCTTGCTTTTGCCTCGGTTGCGCTGGTCGGCCTCTGCTGCAGCTCGATCGCCTGTTCCCCTCTCTTCGCCCAGGGCGCCGACGGCCAGGCCGCCGCGCAGGGCTCGAACAATTGCAGCCAGATCACCATCAAAGATCCCGCCGAATACAACGCCTACACCAACGCCACCAGCCAGTCCTCTCCGGCGGCCAAGGCCGAAGGCATTGAAGCCTTCCTCACCCAGTATCCCAACAGCGTCGCCAAAGGTCAGATGCTCGAAGCCCTCATGGGCGCTTATCAGGCCACCGGCAATGTGCCCAAGACCCTCGATGCCGCCAAGCGGCTCCTCCAGGCCGAACCCAACAACCTGCGCGCCCTCACCTTCGTCGTTTATCTCGAGCACATCCAGGCCAACGGCAACCAGGCCACCCTCGACGATGCCGCCACCGTCGCTCAGCAGGGACTCAACGCTCCCAAAGATCCCTGCATGACCCAGGCCGACTACGACAAGCTTAAAGACACGGCCACCCCCGTCTTCTACGGCGCCATCGCCGCCGACGACACCGTGAAAAAAGACTTCAAGGACGAAATCGACGCCTATACCAAAGAGCTCCAGTCCTACAAAGATCCCGCCCAGACAACTGTCGTCCCTGCCTTGCTCGACACCTACTACCTCGGCAATGCCTATCTGCAGCTCGATCCCAAGGATCTCAAGGACGCCATCTGGTTTCTCGCCCGCTTTTCACAGTTTGCCCAGCCGCCCTACAAGCAGCAGGGCGAGGCTGCCGCGGAATATTGGTACAAGAAGTACCATTGCCCCCCGAACGACGCCGCCTGCAACGCCACTCCTCCTAAGGGCTTCAGTGACATCCAGCAGTTAGCTGCGGCCCCCGCGAATATCTTCCCGCCCGCCTCCTATAACATCACGCCGGCCCCGCCTCCGCCATCACCGGCCGACCTGGCGCACCAGGCCATCGTTAGCACCGCGGGTTGCGCTGGCGTGACACCTGCGCCGCCGCCGGCCACTCCGGCTGCTGCCGGTGCCGCTCCGGCAGAAACACCAGCCCCTGCGCCTGCTGCTTCAGCTGAGCCTGCTGCTTCAGCCGCTCCTGCTGTCTCCTTCCCGGCAGCCTGTACCGACGCCCTCAAAAAAAGCATCGGGCTCGCGGATGAGGAGTTCATCCTCGCCAACGGCGACCCGCAGGACCAGCAGCTGATCTGGAGCATCATGAACGGCGTCACCGCCGAAATTCCCGGTGTCGTCGTCTCCGCAACTCCCACCTCGGTGCAGCTCGCCGTCACGCAGGACGCGCAGCAGTCCAGTACGGCGGACTTCACCATCAATATGAAGGCTCCGCTCAAGACCGCGCCAACCTCCGGAACCAAGGTGACCTACATTGCCACCTTTGACTCCTACACGCAGAAGCCGTCCATGATCATCCTCAAGGATGGTGAGCCCAAAGCTGCACCCAAGCCGCCGGTGCGCCATACCACCACCACCCACCACCCCGCAGCTCACTAGACGCCTGTAGCACGCGGACGGGCAGCCCTTGCGGCTGCCCGTTTTGCTGTTAGATTGGAAACCGAATGCGATTTGCGATGCGCAAGTGTGGCGGAGTCGTGCTCGCCGCGGTCATCTCCGTTGTCTGGGTCCTCGCTCCGGTCGCCGGTTCCCTCGCACCGCAGGCTTGCGCGCAGCAATCGCGCTCCGCTGACACTCCGTCCTCGCCCGTCTCGCAATACCTCGAGCTCGAACATCGCTCCCCGTCCGAGATCCCTCCCGCCGACCTCTCGCTGATCCGCGCAAAGCAGCGCGAGATCGCTGCCGAGGCCGCATTCTTCGGCTACGACCTCAACGCCTCCGGCTGGGATTACGACCAGTCCGTCTGCCCGCTCCTTCCCGACGAGCTGGTCCTTCACTACCGCAGGCAGTTTCGCGACGGAGCCCAGTCGCTCTTCACCGCCCTCGTCCCGCGCTCGCCCGGCCGCGTCTTTGTTGTTCCAGTGCTCTACCGCAACGCAACGCCCTTTCGCTCCGCCACCGGCAGCCAACGCAGCATCGCCGTCTTCAATCGCGTGGTTCCCGCCGATGTCGCCGCCAAAGCCGCTCAGCCCGAAGGAAAATGGCTCGACCTCGGTCTCTGCTATGCGGATATCGTCTACGCCCACGCCAACGTGCTCAATCAATCCGGCGCCGAGGTCGGCCTCGTCCGCGCTCCTCTGCCCCTCCTGCACGTTTCTGAGGAAAGCAGCCTGCGCGGCATCACCTTCACCGACCGCAATGCCCCCGGCCAGTACCTGGTCTGGAATCTCACGTTGAATAGCAAGGGACGCATGACATCCGCGGTCGCCGTGCAGCTTTCCGACTATATCGCTCGCGTGAGGAACGGCGCGGAGCCTACTGCGAAGCCGATGCCGCAGGGCAAAGAACCGACCATCAAAATTCTCCCACCCGAACAAGACCCTTCGGTCAAACCCACCCCACAATAGGGCTGAGCTCTATACCCTAAACCCTATCCCCTATACCTTGCTTCACCCGACAAAGTCCACGGTCACCGAGTGCGGAATCACCCCGCGCTCGTGTCCCATCGCCAGCAGCCGCCGGATCGCCGCCCGCCCATCGTCGCCGTAATCGAGCGTCCGCTCGTTCACATACATCCCGACGAATTTGTCCGCCAGGCTCGTGTCGAGGTCCCGCCCGAACTGCATCGCATACTGGAGCGCCTCCTCGCGGTGATCGAGCCCGTACTGGATGCTGTCCTTGAGCGCCTGTGTCACCGTCTGCATCGTCGCGTCGCCCAGCGAGCGCCGGATCGCGTTCCCTCCCAGCGGCAGCGGCAGTCCCGTCTGCTCGCGCCACCACACCCCCAGATCCAGGATGCGGCACAACCCGCTGCGCGAATACGTGAGCTGTCCTTCGTGGATGATCAACCCCGCCGAGTAATTCCCCGCCAGCACCTCGGGAATGATCTGGTCAAAGGGAACAACCGCTGTTTCAATTTCCGGCGCAAACAGCTTCAGCGCCAGATACGCGGTCGTCATCGTTCCCGGCACCGCGATCCGCACGCTGCGAATCTCATCCAGATTGTAGGGCCGTGCCGCCACGATCATCGGCCCGTACCCCTCGCCCACCGATCCCCCGCACGCCATCAGCGCGTACTGCTCCTGAATGTACGGGTACACGTGAAACGAAATCGCCGTCACGTCGTAGAAAGCCTCGCGAATCGCCCGCTGATTCAGCGTCTCGATGTCGCACAGCACATGCGTGAACTTGTGCCCGCTCACCCGGACCTTGTTGGTCGCCAGCCCGTAGAACATGAATGCGTCATCGGAATCGGGACTGTGGGCGATGCTGATTTCACGAATGGCAGGAGTAGCAGCCATGTCCGCAGACGAAGAACTGGAGGCGCTCAATTCCTGGACCCGTTCCTTTCCGATCTCGCACGTTTCTTCTATTGTCCTACAGATCGCTGCGAATATGTCGTAATCCCGCAGGTCAGTAAGTGCTAGGCTCGGCGGACTCACCGCCTTGACGATCCGGATCCAGTTTGAGCGGCGTACTTGGAGCAGCCTACAATGGCCTCAAGACCCGTCCCCATGCGCCGCCACGTCCGCCGATTGTCGCTCTTCGCCCTGCCACTCGCGCTCGTCTTCGCGCTCGCGCCCCTCCAGCTGCTGCGCGCGCAGTCCTCTGTCACCGCGCAGCACCTCACCGTCTCTCTCCTCGTCCCGCCCGCCCAACTCGCCCCCGGTGAAACCTTCACCGCCGGCCTCGATTTCCGCATGGAAGAAGGCTGGCACGTCTATTGGATCAACGCGGGCGACTCCGGCGAGCCGCCCGCCGCAAGATGGAAACTCCCCGCCGGGGTCACCGCGGACGCGCTTCAGTTCCCGCCACCCAAACGTCTCCCGCTCGGCCCGCTCATGGACTTCGGCTACGAAAACGAAGTCGTCTTCCCCGTGCCCATGCACGTCTCTGCGGATTTTCACCCCGCGTCAACAAAGACCACGCTCGGCGCGCACGTCACCTGGCTTGTCTGCCGCGAAGTCTGCATCCCCGGCAAAGCCGACCTCGCCGTCGCGCGCACCGCCTGGTCTAAACCCGCGGCCAGCCCTGACGTCGACCCCGCCGCGCAAAACCTCATCGCCAAATTCCAGGCCCAGCTCCCCCAACCCCTCCCCGCCACCGATACCGCCACCTTCAGCGCAACCCCCAAAACCCTGGTTCTCGACGTCACCACCGGCACTCAAACAACCTCCGCGCAGTTTTTCCCCCTCGATGAAACCATCATCGCCAACGCCGCCCCGCAACCGGCGCAGCCCACCACCAACGGCGTCCAGCTCACCCTGACCAAAGACGAAAACCTCCAGGCCCCTCCGCAAAAACTCAACGGCCTTCTCGAACTCTCTGACGGCACGGCCTACGAAATCCACGCGACTCCCGGCACCCTCGCCGCCACCACAACCATCGCGCCCACCGCCTTCTCCTCGCTCGCCGGAGCCGCAGGCCTCGCCTTCATCGGAGGCATCCTCCTCAACCTGATGCCCTGCGTCTTCCCCGTCCTCTTCATCAAGGGCCTCTCGCTCGTCCAGTCCTCCACGCAGGAGCGCGACCGTCTGCGCGCCCACGGCTGGGTCTACACCCTCGGCATCCTCGTATCCTTCTGGGCTGTCGTCGCCGTCCTCGTCATTCTCCGCGCCGCCGGCCGTCAGCTCGGCTGGGGATTCCAGTTCCAGTCCCCCACCTTCCTCGCCCTTATCGCGATGTTCCTCTTCTTCCTCGGCCTCGCCCTCGCCGGCCAGTTTGAAATCGGCCTCTCCCTCACCAGCGCCGGCGGATCCCTCGCCCAAAAATCCGGCTACGCCGGAAGCTTCTTCACCGGCGTCCTCGCCATGGTCGTCGCCACGCCCTGCACCGCGCCCTTCATGGGAGCCGCCATCGGCTACGCGCTCTCCCACTCGATCCTCGTCAGCTTCACCGTCTTCACCGCGCTCGCTCTCGGACTCGCGCTCCCCTACCTCGCCCTCGCCTACTTCCCCGGCTGGGCGCGCATCCTCCCCAAACCCGGCGCGTGGATGGACGTCCTCAAGCAAGCCGTCTCCATCCCCATCTTCGCCACCGTCATCTGGCTCGTCTGGGTCTTCACCCAGCTCGCCGGAACCAGCGCCCTCATCGGCCTCCTCGCCGCCTTCCTCCTTCTCGCCATCGCCGGATGGTTCCTCGGCCGCTGGCCCGGCAAGACCGCACCCAGCGTCATCGCCGCCCTCATTCTGATCGCCGCCATCGCCACATCCGTCTTCGCCGTTCGCGACCTCTCCGCTTCTGCGCAATCGGTCAACGCCCAGGCCGCTCCTGTCTCCCGTCTCCTGTCTCCTGCTTCAGACTGGCAGCCCTTCACCCCGACCCTCCTCGCCCAGTCCCGAGCCCAGGGCAAACCCGTCTTCGTCGACTTCACCGCCAGCTGGTGCCTCTCCTGCCAGGTCAACGAACGCCTCATCCTCGACCGCGCCGACGTCCAGCAGCATCTCCGCGACTCCGGCGCCGTCCTCCTCCGCGCCGACTGGACCAATCAGGATCCCGCCATCACCCAAACCCTCGCCGCTCTCGGCCGCAGCGGAGTCCCCACCTACGCCCTCTATCCCGCCGACGCCAATGCCCCTGCCCACGTCCTCCCCGAAGTCCTCACCCCCGGCATCGTCATCACCGCACTCGACGCTCTCCCCGCTCCTCAGAAGTCCGCCGCCCAACTAACCCTGCCCTGACCAGAACGAAGTGAAGAGAGTCGCCGCGGGCGACCTCGCCGCCGACGCCATCACCGGCGACAGCTACCTCTACGATGGCGACGGGGCCGCGTCTGCGCCATGCAGATGTCCGTCAACGGAATTCCGTCAGGACCGGCTACCTTTACGATGCTGAGGGTCATCGCGTGGCCAAGGGCAGCCTGACGCTGTTCACCTGCGATACGAACCCTGACGACACGGACCGTTACAATGGCTTTACGCCTACTGCCGTATACGTGCTCGGCCCCAGCGGCGAACAAATGACCGAAATGACGAACAGTGCCGGCACCTGGCGGTGGGCACACACGAACGTCTACGCGCCGGGACTCAGCGCAACCTACGACGCCGATCCCACGGAGCAGACCGAGGGGCAGTTGTACCTTGCTCTCTCGGACTGGCTGGGTACGCGCCGGCAACAGACGGACTATGCCGGGAATCCATGCCTCACCTTTTCCAGCCTGCCCTACGGTGACGGCCTAACCCCCATTACCATTTCCTGCCTCAGCCCATCGGAAGATGCCACCGAGCACCACTATACCGGCAAAGAACGCGACCAGGAATCCGGCAACGACTACTTCGGCGCACGGTACTATGCATCTACGATGGGGCGGTTCATGAGTCCTGATCCGCTCGGCCCATGGGTAGCCGATGCCAGGAATCCGCAATCATGGAACATGTACACATATGGGCTGAACAATCCGATGATCAATACAGACCCGACCGGCTATGACTGTGTGTACTTCACTGATTCCGGAACCGGAGTTGAATCGGTTGATCGCAACAGTAATTCTGGCGAGTGTGGTCAGAACGGTGGAGACTGGGTCAACGGCACAGTTCAAAATGCGACGTACTTTGCGGGTAGCGATACATGGGGCTTCAGGAGCAGCGACTCTTCTTATAACTACTTGACCTATGCCTATGCTCCTTCAAGTGACCCAAATGCGAGCGGGGCGCCGTGCTCTGGAAACTGTGATCAGGCAAATGGTTACTCTCAGACTCCACAGCCCGGTTATATTCCTCTCTCGTCATTTGTCTTAGATCAGTTTATCCGTCCAGTTGCGCGGCAGACAGGGCCAGTTCTTCATGCGGGGGATTGCGCCGCTGCAGGCGCACTCGCGTTCTCTCCCGTTGTCACGCCCGAGGACGCAAAGGATGTGAGCGGCGCACTGACCGATCAGGGCGTGGATGCTTCTGAAAAGGGCTTCGAGGCTCTCTCCGAAACGAAGGCGCTGTCGAAAGGCGTTCGAGTGGGTTCAGAATATTTAGGGAAAGCGGCGGGAGTAGCAGGGAAGGGGCTCGCCGTTCATAGTGCCTACGAAAATATGAAAGATGCGGGTTGTTTCGGCGGAGGGGGTCACTAAATGAACGAGTCAGAAGTGACAGACGAGCAAAGCGACAACTCGCGGATAAACTGGTTCATCGGCGTGGTACTGGCTGCTGGCGTGCCGCTCTATGTCTTGGTTTGGATGGGTCATCACTGGGCAGAGATCGCTATCAAGATATATCTGGTTACCGCCTGCGTATTCGGTGCAATTTTATGGACATTGGAGAGGAAGTATCTCAAGCAAAAATGGTTGTGGATCGGCATGGTTCCCGCAGTTGTGCTGCACGGCCTCGCTATGTATGGCTTGGTGCTCTTCAATGAGGCTTTTCCCAGGATCGACCGTGTTCCGGTAGCAGCATACGGGATGCTCGTGCCTCTAGGAGCGCTTGAGACAGGAATCCTGTACGTGTTGATCGAGCGGTTCAGGCCCAAGAAGCATGCGCGTGGAACATCCACCACATCGCCCGGCGGCAGTTCCTAATCCTGCCTACCTCGCCAGCAGCGATCTCGGGCAGCCGCGGCCCGTCCAGCAACGAAAAACGCCGCCTACGGCGTCGGTAGGAGTAGGTCGCGGTAGGGATACGGATCACTCCGTACCCCCCGCACAGATCCGGACGAGCGGATTTCCCGCATCCGGCTCTTGCCTCAGGTGGTGACGTGCAAACGGCGCGAAGGATAAGGTTGGCAGATATGAGCCGGAGGAAGCCAGCGCCGGATAAGCCGTTGCATTCGCTCCCACTGAACGCGTCCGTTCTGACTCCGCCGTTCAAGAGCGCGATGCCAGAAGTGACTGACCGTGAAGCGGAAGTGGGACAGAGCGTACCGGTTCCCCGGAACTCCGAAGTATCGGAAATGCCCGCCCACAACGGACTTCAACCACTTGCCAACTTCAGGAACAGGATCATGCATACGCCGCCGCAACTCGATCTTGACGCGCAGCAACGTGGCCTGCATGCGCTTGCGAACCGTGTGCCGAAACACCATGAACCTTCCTCTCTTCGTCTTCCCGCAGATGTGCTTGAAGCCGAGGAAATCGAAGGTCTCAGGCTTGCCCAGACCCGCGCGCTTTCGGTTCGTCGCCGCATGGCGTCCGAACTCGATCAGCCGCGTCTTTTCCGGGTGCAGCTCCAGTTGGAACTTCTGCATTCGTTCTTTCAGTTCCGACCAGAACCGTTCGGCATCGTCTTTGAACTCGAATCCAACCACGATGTCATCGGCGTAACGCACCACGATTACGTCGCCGTGCGCACACTTCTTCCGCCATGCTTGGACCCAGAGATCGAAGACGTAATGGAGGTAGATATTCGCCAGCAGGGGCGATGCACTTCCGCCCTGCGGCGAACCTGCTTCCACTTGCGTTCGCTTGCCCTTTTCCAGCACGCCTGCGTTCAGCCATTTCTGGATGAGCCGCACCACGCGCCGGTCCGCTATCCGATGCTGGAGGAACCGGACCAGCCATTCATGCGACAGCCTATCGAAAAAGCTGCGCACGTCCAGGTCCAGCACCCAGTTCACACGTCTCTGCTGGAGTCCGCACCAAAGAGCGTCCAACGCTTTGTGTTGGTTGCGCTGTGGCCGGAACCCATAAGAGAAGCCGAGGAAGTCAGTCTCGTAGATTTGATTGAGTACTTCCACCGTCGCTCTCTGAACGAGCTTGTCTTCGAGCGCCGGGACGCCGAGCGGTCGCTGCCGCCCATCCGCCTTCGGAATGTACACCCTACGCACGGGCTTGGCCCGGTACGCTCCGCGCTTCAGTCTATGGGAGAGGTCCTGGAGATTTGCCTCAAGGTCCTCGCCGTAGTGCTGCCACGTCTCCCCGTCCACACCGGCTGCGGCGTGCCTCTTCAACTGCGAATAGGCAAAGCGCAGAGTGTCGATGCGGTAGATGTGATGCATCAGAGCGGTGAACTTTACATCCTTGTTCGATTTTGCCGTTTGTCGTATCTGCGCCAACTCACTGGGCGCGACTGCCCGGCTCTGAGTCCGGATCGCGTTTTGCTGGCCCAGATTCCCCTTGGCCAGACCCCTTCCCTCCATCCCCTCCGCCGCCGGTGTTCTGGCTTTGTTCGGAGACTTCCCCGGTACTATGGGTCTGTCCGACTTCCCGTGTTCGTTCATCATCGGCTCCTGTCCTTGAACTTCCCGATGCGTCCCGAAAGCACTGGCTGCTCGCGGGTGAACCCGGGATCTCCCAACTTCCGTGCAAGATGTGTCCCTACGTGCCAGGGTCACAGACCGCGCAGGACTCCAGAGAAGCTTGCGAGAACGCTCCACCGGATGTTGCCTTCCGCGTCGTGTCAGGGCGTCGGCGTCCTGAAGTTAGGGGTATTTCGCGGCTCGATAACCTGGCCCGTAGTTCCTCCTGTCTACGCTTCGTATCTGGCCTTGCGGCCATGCCCGCAAGACTCGGAGCCGGTGTGGCTCGCTAGGCCCTCACCGTACGGCTCTTTCATCCGCTACATCTTGCCGGTTGTGGTGCGGTCTACATCGTGTTCCTCCAAGTTGGTTGGTACTGCCCTCAAAAGACCACGGTGCTTACGCACCGGCTGTTGGCGCTGCGACACGTCTCCCCCAGATGGGCGTCCTCCCCGAAGTCCTCACCCCCGGCATCGTGATTTCAGCCGTCGACTCCCTGCAACACCCCCTTCAAGCCGCAGCCAAATAGCCTGGCCCCGAACAATAACCGCCCCCCGGGCCAACCGGCCCCCGGGCCCCCGCCAGGTTCACCCCACAGCAAGAAGCGGACTCCCGGACTACGCGCATGTCAATGTAATCCGACCTCCGCTCAGCACCCGGGTACCGTCCCTTCCCGAAATGGACCGGCGGCCCATGTCGACCCCGTATCAAATACCATCCCGGCGGCCATGCCCAACAGGACGAGAAAGATTTACAAGCTGGCGACAAAGGGATGACAACTCCGAGACGCGACGCGGCCTACCATCGCTGGCCAGCAGGTCTGAGCAGGTTCCGTACCCGGTCAATCGAGCGATGGTTCCAACCGGCCTCTGCTCCTGACTTCCCAAAGGAGAAATCGATATGCAGATTTACAAGTCGGCAGCCGCCGCTTGCGCTGCCCTGGCTCTTCTCGTAATTTCGGCCCCATCCCAGGCGCAATATCGCCTTACCAATTTAGTTTCCAATCAAGTCGATCAGGCCCCCAGCACCGATCCCCTGCTGGCCAACGCCTGGGGACTGGCCCGGAGCGCCACCAGCCCCTGGTGGATTAGTGATAACGACACCGGCTGGTCGACTGTCTATACCGCCACCGGAACCATCGAGTCACTCAAGGTTGTGATTCCTACCGCCGGTAACGGACCGACCTCGCCAACAGGCCTGAACGGCCCTGGCACGCCGACGGGCATCGTTAACAACGGATCGAAGACCGATTTCCTGGTTCAGGGAGAGCCCGCGTCTTTCATTTTTGCCGCGCTCGACGGCACCATCAGCGCCTGGTCCGGCGCCGTGAACAAAAACCTGGCCACCCTGGTCGTGGACAACTCCGCCAACAAAGCCAGTTACACCGGCCTGGCCATCAGCAGTAATCCCACCGGCAACCACCTCTACGCGGCCGACAACGCCAACAATGTAATCGATATGTATGACGGCACCTTTACCCTGGTGAAATCGTTCGGCGATCCCAACGTCCCCTCGACCCTCTCGGTATTCGGCGTCCAGGACATCAATGGCATGGTCTACGTCGCCTACGCCGTACCGAACGTCGGTGCGGGCGGTTATATCGACGTCTTCCAGGAGGATGGCACCTTCGTCAAGACACTGATCAAGGGAGACAGGCTCAATCAGGCCTGGGGCATGGCCCTCGCTCCCGCTAATTTCGGCCCGCTGAGCAATACTCTGCTGGTTTCCAACAACTCCCTCGACGGCACCATTAACGGCTTCAATCCCACAACCGGGGAGTTTGTGGATACGATCAGGAACGGGCACGGCAGGAAGATCATCCTCAACAACCTCTGGGGCATTGCCTTCGGTGGCGGAAACACGACCAATGGAGCAGCCAACCAGCTGTTCGTTACCGTAGGCCCGGGCGGAGGAACGACAAACGAATTCGCCGGTACCTTTGCATCCATCGTCTTCGACCCAAAGTGTGATTGACCACGATGACGAGAGCACCCCGAAACAGGTCTCTTCCTGCCTGGGCCGTGAGTGCTCTCGTCAACCTGGACGTTGTGTTCGCTGACGCCTCAAGCGATCACCGGGAGCGATGCCCTGAAGGAAAGTGCCGTAAACTGACTCCCCCACCCGAGAAGTGAGCGGAGCGGCAGCCTTTTCGGCCCCTACCGCGCAACCGCCGCAGTTCTCGCCTTTCGCCCGATGGTTTGATCGTCCGGACGCTGCAGGAAAGGCTCGTCACAGCCCAGTCGACTCCATAGCCCGCGACATCCCCCCTCACAATCCCCCCGCCAGGTTCACCCCACAGCAAGTAGAGAACTCCTGAACTACCAGCAAGTCAATCTAATACGACCTCCGTTCAGCACTCGAGTACCCTTCCCTCCCAAAATGGAACACCGCGGCATCCCTCTCAGCGCCCTAACCCGCCCCCATGACCCCGCCAGGTTCACCCCACAGCAAGTAGCGGACTCCCACGCGACGCCCAGGTCAATACAATCCGACCCTCAGTTCAGCACCCGGGTAACCTCCCCTCC
>Ga0182024_10018316_pt1 | contig 13051 bp, 11 predicted proteins | sample P32metaG_FD_120480 | JGI IMG/M metagenome (GOLD analysis project Ga0182024, IMG submission 120480) | Permafrost microbial communities from Stordalen Mire, Sweden - P3-2 metaG (Illumina Assembly) | ecosystem: Environmental > Terrestrial > Soil > Wetlands > Permafrost | place: Sweden: Stordalen...
CTCCGCCTTGTGCTGGTCCACGTTGTACCGCCGGCACACCTCCAGCACCGCCGCCCAGCGCTCGCTCTCCATCTTGCGGTGGACCGACGCGCGCACATCCACATCGGCCAGCATCTGCTCCAGTATCCCGTTGCCCAGCCCCAGGGGCGAGTAGCGGAATCCCTTCAGCCCCAGCCGCTCCATCAAATGCACGTAGACGATCGCGCCGCCCACAATAATCTCCGACCGCTTCGTCCCAATCCCCGGAATCGACGACCGCTGCACGTTCGACATCTTCGCCAGCTTCTCCGCCAGCCGCCGCACGTCCTCCATCGGCGTAATGCGCAGCCTCGCCCGCACTGCGCTGCCGCGGCGCACGCTTCCCCGCCCGCGTCCACCGTTCTTCTTCGCGATCGCCGCGCTTGCCTCGCTCAGCGCCGCCGCCGTGCCCGAAGTCGCAATCACCAGGCTCACCCGCGGCTGGCCCAGCTTGCGCTCCGCCCGCCGCAGTTCGCGGTCGATGAACTGCTTCAGCCGCGCAATCTCCTGCTTCTCCGGCGGGTCGCTGCGCAGAAACTCCTGCTGCAGCCGCACCGCGCCCAGCGGCAGGCTCACCATCTCCTTAATCCGCCCCTGCTCGCTCTGCGTCACCTCGCAGCTTCCGCCGCCCAGGTCGATCAGCAGGCATCGCCCTCGCGCTCCCGGCTCCAGCGTCACAATGCCGAGATGAATCAGCCGGCCCTCTTCAAGCCCCGAGATTACCTCCACCTTCCATCCCGTCGCCGACTTCACCCACGCCGTAAACGCCGCCGCATTGCGTGCATCGCGCATCGCGCTGGTCGCCACCACGCGCACCCGGTCCACCACGTGCAGCTGGACAGCTTTCTGAAATCTCTTCAGCGCCCGAATAGTGTTCGCCATCGCGTCCGGCGAGATCACTCCCGTCTGGAACACGCTCTCGCCCAGCCGCACCACCTCGCGGTCCTCATGCAGCGTCTTCAGCTTGTGCTGCTGCACCGTCGCAATCTTCAGGCGGACAGAGTTGGACCCAATATCGATCGCCGCGAATGTAGGCATGGGTAAAACAATACATCGTCCACGCTGCGAATCCGCGACCGAAAGTTATGGCAGCGCGCTGAGGCCATTCCAGGCCGCCTTGGCTGCGCTGTACAACAACTGCCCAAGCTCGCACTCCAACGTGTCGGTGTTCATGCGAATCGACTGGTTGTACGTTTGGTCCGCAAGCCAGCTCTTCGCGTAGTTCGCAATCGCCTGCGCATCGGACTGCGCAACCGCATCCATCGGCGTCTTGGCGAAAAGCTTAAACTGCGCCAGCATCATCCCGGCCGGAGGCCGCCACGCTCCGTTCGCGTCCTTTATCGGACTCACCAGCGGACTCATGCGCACGATCCGGCTCTTCAAAGGATCGGGCAGCCCCGCGCCGCTTCCGGTCAGCACATGCGCCACAAACGTAGCCAGGTCCGGCGGATCGTCCAGGATCGAGCCGGCGAGTTTGCTCAAGTCATTCACCAGCCCAATAGGACTCGGCTGCTGCACGTAGGGTGAATCTTCCTCACCGGCTTGCGGCCACGGCCAGACCACCGTTGCCGTTCCCAGGCTCAACGCGATCACATTCGCAGGGTCGTTGCCCAGCGTCACCGCTTCCGTCACCCCCGCCAGCACAGGATTGTTGAAGCCGGCGATTGCGCCGTCCCAATACCTTCCAGGATTGTCTAGATACTGAGCGGCAGCATCGAAGTAATTCACCGGCGCATTGGTCGACGCATGGATCGCCTCGGCCAGTGTCAACGTCGACGCGGCACCTGTCCCAAAGGCCGCGCTGCTGGCTGGGGCCGACCGGAGAAACTTCGCGCGGCAACGGTCGTAGTCGAAGCCCACGATCAGCAGATGGACAGGGTCTCCGGTTCCCAAATGGCACAGCACACCGCTGATCGCGTCGCCCAGCGTCTTGTTTCCTTGCCCCGGAAGTGCAGCCTGCAGGGCCGGCAGCTTCTTTTCCGCACTGTACTTCGGTCCAATATGCGCCAGGTGCTCAAGGATGTCGTCCCCGACCGAGCCGCCATGCTGGAAGATCGATCCTCGCACGTCGGGGTCCAGAAAAAACTTGTCGACGATATCGGCCAGCGGAAGGTTCTCGACCAGGCACCCCAGCAAAATACTTCCGCCGGAGTTCGCGGCGACCAGATCGAATTCACGCAGTACATCCCACCCCGAAACGCCGGCGCCATAGAGATCCATCAACGCCATGGCCTGAATCACGGCCCAGGGACCGCCCCCATCGAGCGACAAGACACGATACGCCATCCTCAACCTCCGGAAAAATCTCTGCTTGAAGTATCCGGCCAGGCGGGCCGCATCTGTGCGGAGTGTATCCCACTGCCTCTCTGGAATTTGTGAATCCGCAAATGCGCTCGCCAAACTTGTCTCAAACTCCCACTCCACAACATCGCACCACGTAGACTGTTAGAGCAAGTGAGCCCTATGAGCCCCACGACTCTCACCGCCGCCCCAGAGCCTGCGCCCGTGCCCGTGTCCGCATCCGCGCCCCATACCGCGGCCACCCCCCGCACTGCGGGCCGTTCCGCGCACGCGCGCGTCCTCTCCCTGCTCGGCGCTCTCTGGTTCGTTCTCTTCTTCGCCTCGCTCTTCTCCCCGCCCGTGCTGGACGACGCCGACGGCACCCACGCCAACGCCGCGCGCCAGATGCTCCTCTCCGGCGACTTCGTCACCCTGCGCGTCAACAACGTCCGCTACCTTGAGAAGGCCCCGCTCCCTTACTGGATCGCCGCCGCCTCCATCCGCCTCTTCGGTTGCAACACCTTCGCCATCCATCTCCCCCAGGCCCTCGCCGTCCTGCTCCTCATGCTGCTCGGCTATCGCTGGGCACGCCAGGCCTTCGGGGACCGCGCCGCCCTCTACACCGGCCTCGCCGTCCTCACCTCTGCCGGCGTCTTCCTCTTCACCCGCGTCTTCATCCCCGACGTCCTGCTCTCCCTCCTCCTCGCCGCCGCCCTCTACTGCCTCCTCCAATCCCTAGAACCCAACCAGACCTCTGACCACTTACCACTCACCACTGACCACTCGCCGAGTGCCCGACATCGCAAAGAGATGCGCGGCTCGAAGGCGCTCTATCCCTACTTGATGTGGACCGCCCTCGCCCTCGCCGTCCTCACCAAGGGCCTGGTCGCCATCGTCTTCCTCTTCGGCGCCGCCATCGTCTACCTCGCGCTCATCGGCGACCTCCACCACTGGCGCCGCCTCCGCCCCTTCACCGGCGGCCTGCTCTTCCTTGCCGTCGCCGCGCCCTGGCATATCCTCGCCGGCCTGCGCAACACCGGCGGCATGGACGGCCACGGTTTCTTCTGGTTCTATTTCATCAACGAGCACGTCCTCCGCTTCCTCGGCCGCCGCGTGCCCATGGACTACAACAAACTCCCGGCCGCGCTCTACTGGTCCCTCCACCTCGTCTGGCTCTTCCCCTGGAGTCTGTTCCTACCGCTCCTCTTTCTCCCGCTCGCGCCGCTCACCGCATGGAGACAGCGCGCCTCTCTCGCCGCCATGCGCCGCGCCACCAACACCCTCGCCACGCGCACCACGCTGCTGCTCGCCATTTACTCCGCACTCGTCCTCATCTTCTTCTCGCTCTCCACCAACCAGGAGTACTACACCTTCCCCGCCTACCTCCCGCTGCTGATGCTCGTCGCCGCCGCACTCGCCCGCGCCGAAACCGTCTCCGCCGGCGCCGCATCCCCCGAAGCCAAATCCGCCCGCCGCTGGATCACCTTCGCCCACGCCGCCTTCACCGCGCTCGGCCTCGCCATCGCCGCAGCCCTCGCCTACGGCCTCTGGATCTCGCGCCATCTCGCCCCCCTGCCTAACGTCGGCGACCTCCTCGCCCACCGCGGCATCGGCGACTACACCCTCTCCATGTCCTCGCTCTTCGATCTCACCGGCCCCAGCTTCGCCGCGCTTCGCCTTCCCGCCGCGCTCGCGCTCGCCGCCTTCGCCCTCGGTCCCGCACTCGCCTGGTATCTTCGCAACCAGTCCTTTCGCGCCCGCAAGCTGCTCGCACCAGATTCGAACCTCGCCGCCACCACCACGGTCGCTCTCACCTCCGCCGTCTTTCTCATCGCCGCGCACATCGCCCTCGGCCGCTTCGCCCCCATGCTCTCCTCGCAGGACTTCGCCGCCACCATCCAGCGCCTCGAAGCCCCAGGCGAGATCGCCCCCGACTCCACCCTCCTTCTCTTCGGCGACCAGGCCTACGGCTCCTCCATCCCCTTCTATCTCGACCGTCCGCTCTCGCGCCCCGCTCTCCTCGTCGACGGCCGCTCCTCCTCCATGCTCTTCGGCTCCACCTTCCCCGACGCGCAGCCGCTCTTCCTCACCTCCGCGCAACTCCTCGCTCAGTGGGGCACCGGCCCGCGCAAACTCCTCTTCGTCCCACTCGAGCGCCGTGACGACGTCGACCATCTCCTCGGCCCGCACCAGATCATCCTTCAGGAAACCGCCGGCAAGGCCCTCCTCACCGACCGTCCTCTCGACTCACAACTAGACTCGCCAGCCTCGCCACCAACTAAAACCCTCACGCCCACGCCTTGACTCCGACGACAGCCTTGAGCCCATCTATAGCCCAACCCGCAACCCACCCCACCGAGCAACTCCCCGAAACCTCCGCCCTCTCGCGCGCGATCTCCCGCCCGCACCGCCTCTGGAACCCGCGCTCCATCGCCCTCATCGTCCTCGCCTGGCTCGTCCTGCACATCGGCTGCCTCTTCACCCCCGGCCTGCTCGACGACGTCGACTCCGTCTATATCGAGATCGCGCGCGAGATGCTCCTGCGCCGCGACTTCGTCACTCCCTACGTCGACGGCATCCGCTTCTTCGACAAGCCGCCCTTGATGTATTGGCTCGCCTCCGGATCGATGGCCGTCTTCGGAAAATCCGACTGGGCCGGCCGCCTTCCCCTCGCGCTGCTCACCCTCGCTCTTCTCCTCGCCACCTACGCCCTCGCTCTGCGCCTATTCGCCGGCGTCTCCCCCCCCACCTCACCCGACCGCGCCGCCCTCTACTCCGCGCTCGCCCTCGCGACCTCCATCGGCCCCTACCTCTACACCCGCTTCTACATCCCAGACGTCGTCGTCGCTCTCTGGCTCACCCTCGCCATCCACGCCTTCCTCGTCGCTCTCGAACGAATCCAAGCCCGCATTGCCGCTAAGCCGGGTGCCCCATTCATGGCGCAGCCTCATCGCGACATGAGTGGGATCGAACAATCTCCATCCGCTCTGCTTCCCTGCTTAATCTTCGCCGCCGTCACCGCGCTCAACCTCCTCACCAAGGGGTTCATCGGCCTCGTCTTCCCCATCGCCTTCGTCCTCCTCTACCTCGCGCTCACCCGCCAGCTCCGCCTGCTGCCAAAGTTCCACCTCATCCCATCCACCCTCGTCTTTCTCGCGATCGCCGCGCCCTGGCACATCCTCGCCGCGCTGCGCAATCCGCCCATCGCCATGCCCGCCAGCCTCGGCCTTCCCGCCCGCGCCGGCTGGGCCTGGTTCTATCTCTACAACGAGCACATCGCCCGCTTCCTCTCCCGCCGCATCCCGCACGACTACGGCCAGGTCCCCATCCCTCTCTTCTGGCTGCTCGCCGCCATCTGGATCTTTCCCTGGGTAGCTTTTCTCCCCGGCGCCATCCACTTCCACCTCCGCACCCTCCGCAACAGCCTGGGTGCCCCATTCATCCCGCTCTGCGGGATGAGTGGGGAAGGGGCCAACCGTACCGCCGCCCTCACCCTCCTCCTCTGGGCCGCCCTCGTTCTCGGCTTCTTCACCCTCTCCGCCCGCCAGGAGTATTACTCTCTCCCCGCCCTCCCCGCGCTCGCCCTGATGGCCGGCGGCCTGCTCGCCGCCGCCGACCGCGAATCCGCCACAAATCCGGCCGCCCCATTCCCGGGTGGCCCATTCATGGAGCGGCCGTCAGGACGCGACATGAGTGGGGTCGAAGAAAGCCCGGGTGCCCCATTCATGCGCGACTGTCAGGACGAGCATGGGTGGGATCCGGCCCGCAGCGCTCTCTTCTGGCACAAATGGCTGCTCGTCCCCATCGGCTCCGTCGCCGCCGCCATCGCACTCTTCTTCGCCGTCACCGCGCCCCGCCCTGCGCCCAACACCGACATCGCAAACCTGCTCGCCCAGGGCGGAGCCTACAATCTCTCGCTCGGCCATCTCTTCGATCTCACCGGCGCGGCCATGGGCCTCTTCCGCGGCCCACTCGTCCTCTTCGGACTCAGCATGGCCGCCATCGGCCCGCTCACCTATCTCCTCCGCAGGCCTCGCCGCAATCCCCGCAACACGCAAGCTCCCGCCCACACCTACGCAGCCAACCTCACACTCGCCGCCGCCTCCGCCTGCCTGCTGCTCTCGATGCACGCCGGCCTCGTCCGCTTCTATCCCACCCTCGGCTCCAAACCTCTCGCCGACGCCATCCTCGCCGCACAGCAGTCCGAGCCGCCAACCCCTTCCCAAAATCTTTCCATCGACCCATGCGCCTCATTCGTCAGCGACGGCCGCGACGAAGCCCATGGCTGGGGTTCGCAACCCGACCTCATCCTCATCGACGGCGAACTCACCTCCGGCTCTACCCTGCTCTTCTACACCCGCCAGCCCGTGCACCTGGTCAACGGCCGCATCAACGGCCCCTGGTTCGGCAGCCTCTGGCCCGACTCACCCCGCATCTTCGAGGACGACGCCTCCCTTCGCGCGCTCTGGGCCGGGCCCCGCCGCCTCTTCCTGTTGACGTACCACCCCGGCCAGCGCACCCCAGACCTCGCCCGCTTCGCCACCGTCCGCACCCTCGCCTCCTCCGGCGGCAAGACCATCCTCACCAACCGCTAACTCCCAAAGTCCGACAAGAACACCGCCGCCTACGCTCTGACCTTCAAAGCTGTCATTCTGAGCCATCGGCGAAGAATCCCCGCATTTGTCTCTGCCCTGAGATCTGAGATAGGTCCTGGCTTCAGCCCCTAGGACACATGCCTGCCCATCATCCTGAGCGCGTCGAGAACGGCACGAAGTGTTGTCAAGCCCCCAAACCATCTAACTCCCTCACCCACAAGGCAATAGACTTGGCATAGTAGTTTCGGTAAATATATAGTTGACAAATCAAGATGATTAGCCTAGTATAAATTACATGAGCAAGCCAAAGACATTGCAAGAGGCGATCATCCACTTCGCAGACGAGGATAACTGCCTTGAATTCATGCGCCTGCACCGCTGGCCCGATGGCGTCGTTACCTGCCCCGCTTGCGGGCGGAAGGACGTTTCGTGGCTGGAGAAGCAAAAGAAGTGGCAGTGCAAGAGCGCACATGCCAAGCGGCAGTTCTCCGCGAAGGTAGGAACCATTTTTGAGGACTCCCCGCTGGGTCTGGACAAGTGGCTCCCGGCTGTATGGCTCCTCACCAACTCTAAGAACGGCGTTAGCTCTTGCGAGATTGCCAGCTCCCTCGGCGTAACTCAGAAAACCGCGTGGTTCATGCTTCACCGCATCCGGTTCGCCATGAAGGAAAACCGCCCCGGATTCTTCTCTAAGAAGATGGGCGGCCCCGGCGGTGCGGGCGTCGAAGTGGACGAGTCTTTCGTCGGCGGCAAGTTGGTCAACATGCACAAGGATCGCGCGAAGAAGATGCAAGAGGCGCGCGCGGACGCAGACCCGGAGGAGTATTTCAACCGCTACGCAAACAAGGCGGTCGTCATGGGAATGTTCGACCGTGAGACCCGCAAGGTGCGCGCGAAGGTCGTCCCGAACGTGCGGCGTGAAACTTTGCAGGCGGAAATTCTGAAGAACGTCCGGCATGGCTCGAAGGTCTACACCGATTCCGCCGTCGCGTACAACCGCACCGGATGGCACTTCATCCACGAAACGGTCAATCACGCCGAGACCTATGTGCGGGGCCAGGTTCATACCAACTCGCTTGAAAACTTCTGGTCGCTGACCAAAAGGAATCTTGCGGGCACATACGTTGCTGTCGAGCCATTCCACTTGGATCGCTACCTCGATGAACAGATGTTCCGTTTCAATAACCGCCTGAATATGAGTGACGCAGACCGCTTCTCCAAAGCCCTGTCACAGGTGGTGAATCGTCGTCTCACTTATGCCGAAGTCACCGGCAAGGTGGGTGCGACGCGCTTCTAATCCTTTTCGGAAGGGGCGCGGGCCGAAGCCGAAGCGGGCCGCGAATGCTTAGGCGGTCGGCCTCGTCCACGCTTGCCCGTTCGCTCCACTTCCATCGCGCGTTCGTTCTTCTCCGCGTCCATCGCAGCTTTGACGGCTTCGGGATCGGCCTTCAGGATCGTGCCCATTGCGGTACTGAACGCTTTGTATTCCTTCGTAGTCATATGATCGTCGCCAGTTTCTCCATGAACAGCTTTACCTGTTGGATGAGGTTTCTAGCCTCTTCGAGTGTGTATGTATCGTTAGGGTGCATCACCTCGTTCCGCCACGCTAATTTGACAGCGTAGAGATTCGCGGACGCCTGACTCATCTCAATGGTCGCTGGACCCTTGGCGGGAAGCGCCTTTAGTGCTTTGTTGGTTTCGTCGAGGATATTCTGCCAGTTCTTCTCATCCGCCAGTGCGACCCCCAATTTCGTCCCGAAACCTTGAACGCCGACTTCCATAATTCGCATCAGATGAAATACGCACGCTGTGCTGCGACCGACCGAATAACAATTCCCAGCCTCAACCATGTCGTACTGGATGGTCGGAAACTTTGCATTTACAGCCATGCCAAAAAGCTCCTTCTGATCGTGATACACAGCCTCTTCGGGAGTGACATGGAAGAACATCCTAGATTCAAGTTCTGAATGAACGACACTGCATACTTGTTCGATCCTGGTACGGACTACCGCTTCACTCTTCAGGAATGCGTCCCTTTGCTTCTCAATCGGAGTGATTGCGGAGAGTTCCCGCACGGTTTGATTCATCCAGATATTGAATTTCTCGAATTCTCTAACCGATACGGGAAGTCCAAGCATTTTCAGATTGGCGTGCAGTTGCTCCAGCGCAATCTTCATCTCCCTAGCTCTGGCAGGATTGCGGGCGACGGAAGGATTGTTCCGTATATCGCTCAGAATTTGCGAGGCATTCCAAAAGTTTTCCGCGTAAAATTTCAGCACATCGAGTAGGGACACCACCCCATAAGGCAAGGTGGTTCTATCATCTACCCGCGAGTTTGATTCGGCAAGTATATATTTACCGTAGTTTCACTCCACCTGCTATCCTTAAAGCAGGGTCGCAATAAAGAAGGGCCACAGGCTGACACTCAGCTCGCGGCCCTTTCTCTTTCTGGAGGCTTCCCTATGAATCGCAGAGACTCAGTCATCCCGCTCTGCCGCCGCACCAAGACCGACGGCCGTCTCTGCGGCTCCCCCGCCGTCACCGGCACCGCCTTCTGCTACTTCCACGGCAGCCGCTGCCGCGACCGTACGCGCGGGGCTGGCCTCCATCCGCGTTACCGCAGCCCCTTGCGCGATGCCGATTCTATCCAGCGAACCCTCTCGGCAGTCATCGCCGGCATTGCCTCCGGCGACCTCCGGCCCAGCCAGGCCGGGCGCATGCTCTTCGCGCTCCAGATGGCCATCGGGAACCGCGGCAACATCGCAACAGAATGACGAAGAATCAGGAATTTAGCCCGAACGCCCATCCGTCCTGATATTTGCGCCGGCCCCGCCCTCCCAGCTCACGCAAAACAGGACGCTTGCCCGCGAAGATAGACATAGGAGGGGGTAGGGTACCTACTTGCCGCGCGCCGGGGCATCCGGCAGCTTCCCGCCCGGCAGGTCGGTGCCCCGCTTGCGCTCCACCGGCTCGAACCGCCCATCCGCACTGATCGAATACGCTCCGCCGTGGTACTCCATCCGGTCGCCCATGTAGCTCGCCACCCACACCGCGAATCCCAGCAGATCGCGCAGCGGATAGATCAGCGTCGGCTTCGCCGCCCGCTCATCACCCAGCGCCCACAGCACCGTCGCCGCCATCACCCAGCGATTGATGCCGGTCGCCAGCAGCCACAGCAACCCGATCAGCGGATGTCCCGCCAGAATCCCCCATGCCAGCCCCAGCAGCCCAAACGGCACCGCATACGTCAGTCCCGTTCCCAGGTGCCCCGCGGGACGCGATCGCCGCGTGCTCTTCATCCAGCGCAGCTGGTCGCGGAAGCTGCCGCGCAATCCCTGCGGCATCACCATCAGCCGCACCACGTAGTTTGCCATGCGCACACCGCAGCCCTCGGCCGCCAGCCGCTGTCCTAGCACAAAGTCTTCGGCGTAATACTGCCCCAGGTCCTCGTATCCGCCAGCCCTGGCGAACGCCTCGCGCCGCAGCACCATGCTCACGCCCAGCGCGAATCGGGTCCCGCGCTCCAGCATGTCGGCCACAAAGATCCCGCCCGACATCTCCACGCTCTTGCCCACCGCATCCAGTTGCGCGGCGAATCCGCCCGTCGTTCGCCCCACGTACAGGCAGCTCGCCAGCTCGCGCTTCGGATCGGCCAGCTCCTGCACCATGCGCCGCAGATAGTCCTTGGTCACCCGCGCGTCCGCATCGCTGGTCACCAGCGTCTCATACGCGGCCGCCTCGCTCAGCGCCGCCAGCGACCACATCTTCGCGTTCGGGAAGCGCGGCTCGCCGCAGGCGAGGAAGCGGGCCCGCACCTGCGGAAAAGCGGCCGCGATGCGCTTCGCCGTCTGCAGGCCCGTGTCGCTCTCATTCCGCGCGCAGAACAGCAGCTCGAATTCTGGATAGTCCAACTCGAAGAAGCGCTTCAGGTTTTCTTCGAGGTCCGGCTCGGTCCCGTGCAGCGGCTTCAGCACGCTCACCGGCGGCAGGAACTCACTGGGCTCCTGCTCCTCGCACCGCTTGCGCCGCGCGAAGCGCACCGCGCCCGCCAGCACCATCCCGCAGTAGATCGCTGACGTCACCGTACCGGCGAGCGCACTATAGAACACGGTCCGCAAGAACAAACTCATCGCACCTGATCAGACGCGCAACCGCTCTGCGTCCTCTTCCTCATACAGCGCCTTCCAGTCTACTAGACTGCGCGCCTGCGGCCGGTTTGAATCCTGCCATCTACCTGCGTCCCGCCTTGGCCGCACGCGCCTCTGGCGCCGCCGCGCTACGCTCCGCTGCCGCTGCATGCTCGCGACCACCGGCTCCTGGCTTGGCTACCACCATCGGCCGCGCCACTGGCACTAGCCCAGCCGACTGCGTCTGCTGCTGCATGCGCGTCAGCATCTCCGTGCGCACGTAATCGACAAACCCCTGCATCTGCCGGTTCATCTCTTCCATCCGCTCGCGCATCTGCAGCACAATCGCAATGCCCGCGATGTTCACTCCCAGATCGCGCGCCAGGTTCAGGATGAACTCCAGCCGTTCCAGGTCCTCGTCGGTGTACAGCCGCGTGTTGCCGTCCGAACGGCTGGGCGCCAGCAGCCCTTCGCGTTCATAGAGCCGCAGCGTCTGCGGATGGATGTCGTACATCTCCGCCACCGCCGAGATCATGTACGCGCCCTTCGACTTCCGCTTCGTCGCCATCGCTTCTCCGCCTCTATACCGCCTCAAACCTCGTTCAGCAACGCCGCGCGCGGGTCCTCAGGATTCAGCTTGGCCAGCTCACGCAGGATCTCTTTCGATCGCTCATCCTGCACCTTCGGCACCACCACCTTCACCTCTACGATCTCGTCCCCGCGCGCGCCCTCCCGCGACGCGCTGGGCACGCCCTTCTCACGCAGCCGCAGCTTCTGCCCGGTCTGTGTCCCCGGCGGAATCTTCAACTGCGTCCGTCCGCCGCCCTCGTGAGTATCGATGGTCGGCACCTCGATCTTCGCGCCCAGCGCCGCCTCCGCCACTGTAACCGGGACAGTGACATGAATATCGTCGCCCACACGTGTGAACACAGGATGCATTCCTACCTTGATGATCAAGTACAGGTCGCCCGGCGTGCCGCCCTCCGTGCCCGCATTACCCTTACCCGCCAGCCGGATGCGCTGCCCGTCGCGTGTGCCCGGCTTGATACGGAATTCGAGCGGCTCAGTCTTGGTCACCACGCCCTCGCCGTCACACATCGCGCAGGCGTTCTCCACCCTGCCCGTGCCGCCGCAGCGCGGGCACTGGATATTGAACTTCATCCGGCCGCCCATTTGCATCACCTGCCCCGAGCCGTGGCACTCCGGACACTCCATACTGCCGCTGGCGATCGACTTGCCCTTGCACGCAGGGCAGGTCTCCTGCCGCTGGATCTCCAGCCGCGCCACGCCGCCACGTACCGCCGACCAGAAGTCCACGCTCACCTGATACTCGATGTCTGTTCCCGGCCTTGGCCCTCGCGACTTCTGCTCACGTGAGAACATCCCGCCAAAGATGTCGCGGAAGCTGCCGCCAAATCTCTCGCCGCCTGGCTCCTGCGCGGCGCCGCGCGCCCGACCGCCACCGCCCTGAAAGCCGGAGAAATCGAAGCCGCCGAAGTCAAAGGGCACCTCCTGCCCACCGCGCTGATTCGCACCCGCCGCAGATCCGCCGGCGAACCCTCCCGGGCCATACCCGCCGCGCGCCGCGGCCTCTGCCGCCGCCGGGTCGATGTTGTCCGAGTAGAAGCCAAACTGGTCATACACCTTGCGCTTCTTCTCGTCGCTCAGGACGTCGTTGGCCTCTGAGATCTCCTTGAACTTCTCCTCCGACTTTTTGTCGTTTGGATTCACGTCCGGATGGTACTTGCGCGCCAGCTTGCGGAAGGCCTTGCGGATCTCGTCCGCCGTCGCAGTCTTCTTCACCCCCAGCGTGCTGTAGTAGTCCTTGGTCTGTGTCGCCATTGCAACGCTCTTTCGTCTCTAGAAAATCTACGCTTGCCTCTACGAAAAAGGCACGGCCTAAGCCGCACCCTCTCTCGCCAAACCATCCGTCTCGTTCAGTCGCTTCAGTTCCACACCTTCCGCGCGTCCACCGCTTCAATCGAGATCGTCTGGTCCGGCTCCATCTGCCGCATCCGGTTCATAAACTGC